>Ga0172371_10013723_pt1 | contig 10518 bp, 10 predicted proteins | sample Lak12m_FD_114543 | JGI IMG/M metagenome (GOLD analysis project Ga0172371, IMG submission 114543) | Freshwater microbial communities from Kabuno Bay, South-Kivu, Congo - kab_022012_12m | ecosystem: Environmental > Aquatic > Freshwater > Lake | place: Democratic Republic of the Congo: South-Kivu... | reverse complement strand
TTCCTTTGCTTTTTCAAGCATTTCAGGAGTCATATCGACACCTATTATCCTGCCTTCCGGTCCAACTTTTTCTGCAGCTAAAAAACAGTCAAAACCTGCTCCAGAACCTAAATCCAGCACTACCTCTCCTTTAGCCAGTGAGGCCATTGCTATAGGATTTCCGCAACCGAGACCTAAATTAGAACCCTCAGGAACTTTTTTTAAATCTTCTTCAGAATAACCTATATTTGAACTGATTTCTTTTACCAGATCTACCTGCCCGCCGCAGCAGGAACTGGTAACAGGGCCGGAACAGCACGAACCGCCACCGCTGCTGGCGATTCTACCATAGTTTTCTCTCACAGCTTTTTTTATATTTTCTTCTTTCATAATTTCCTTTCGCGTAAATATGTATTAAAAAGTCTTAAAAAAATAAATAATAATTAAAAGACTTAAATACTTTCTGGTTTTAATACATTATATTTAAATATTTAAATATATAATTACATTAATGTCAAGATAAATTTTATTTAAATCAATGATTTCTAATATTATATGGCCAGGTTCCTCTATATCTTCAAATTATCCGATTTATTGTTCATATTTTTTTGCAGAAATATATATCTTCATGCTCGGGCAATCCTAAAAATTCAATAGTTTTCTTTTCCAGCTTACTTGCAAAATCATCCACCTTAACTGAGAATCCGGACTGTGCCAAAAAATCTTTATAATCCCTTCCATAACCTCTAACATGTTCGGCAAAGCCATATCTTTTTTCTCTTGCTTCAGGAGTTATTGCGTCAGGATCCTCAAAAGTCAGCTCCCCAAGTATTGGAACCTGTAAGATTGCCCAACCACCGGGTTTTAAAATCCTGCATAACTCCCGCATAGCTTTTTTATGGTCAGGGATATGTTCAAGGACATGATTACAGATAATTAAATCAAAAAAATTACTGTTAATTTTTATATCGGTCAGATCCATTCCAATCATGGCGCGGGTTGGGTCCAGGTCGGCGCTCAGGTAATCAATATACTTATTCTGCTTGATTCTGTCACTAAGCACAATTTCCGGGGCGACATGTAAAATTTTCTTTTTTGGGGGTTTAAATAGATCAGTATGTTCCTCAAAATAAAACCACAGGAGTCGCTCTCTTTCAATTGAACCGCAAACGGGGCATACTGCATTTCGCCTTGGCCCTATTTTTATATAAGGTGGGAAATAATAGTCATAGAATTTCTTGATAGAACTGTCACATACTGGACAGAATCTCTTATTGCCAAAAAATATTTTCTTTTTAAAGCTCTCTCTTTTTTTAACCGGTACCAGGTTTAAAATTCCTTCAAATAAGAATTTTTTTACACTTTTTATATTATTGGTCATCGTCTTACACTAACAATATTTGGTAATTAGAATTAAATTGCATATAATAATGTATGTACTATGCAATAATCTTTATTGTAATATCAGCATGCCGGATAATTACAGTTATTATATGATAAATTATATAATAAAAGCCGAAAAAGAAACTATATTCCAGTAATTTATTATTATAATTAAAAAGAATCATAAATAAATAAAATTAAAAATTTTATAAACACTAAAGGGGGACAAAATGTTATCAAGCTTTCCGATTGATTTAAGCAAAGTAAAAAAAGAAAACATAGATAAGGAAATCCTGAGGCTCGGAATGATAGCCGAGCTTGATGCTGTAAATTTGTACGAGCAGCTTGCAGCATATACGGCCAACACAGATATCAAGAAAGTAATTCTTGATATAGCCAGGGAAGAGAAGACGCACCTGGGAGAATTCCAGGTACTTCTCCTGATGCTGGATGGTCAGCAGGTGAAGGAACTGGAGGAAGGTAAAAAGGAAGTTGCCAAGGAACTGAAAGAATAGGCTGTCAGGAGATATTTACAATTCCTTTTTTATCTGGCATGAAAGTTTTCAGATAAGGGTAAAATTTTGCAGACTCGACTCCTATTTATTAAAAGACATATTGCTTTTTAACCGTGTAAAAGTTCGCATGCACTACTTGACCTGTTGAAATTATTGGCATTTTATATTTGCCCTACAATATATTATAATTAAACCAATTGTAGGGCAAAATACTTTAACCATGTTTGTCCTACATTTATTAAAATGTTAAAATATGTAGGGCAAGTTAAAATTCTAGACATTAAAGGAATGAAAAACTATGGCAGTTTTAAAAGAAATGTTTAAAGAAGAAAAAGAACGATTGGTAAAAATGAAACAATTCTATATAGGTAAAGTCTTAGGATTGCCAAAGGGCAGTATTGTATTCAAAAACAGAGGTGATAAAAAATATCCTTATTTGGTTTACAGAATTGGAAAGGAAATAAAAACTGATTATATAAAGCTTAGTAGCGAAGAATTGAAAAAGCTGCAATTAAATATAAAAAAACGAAGGAAATATTTAAAATTATTAAAAGAAATAGAAAAAGATCTTAAAGTTTTTGGAAATTATAAAAATGAATGATATTAGGAAAATATTCTGGGAAACAATCAAAATATTAAAAAAAAATAATGTCCTTGAACATGTTGTTTTGATTGGTAGTTGGGCAGAATATATCTATGAGGTATCTGATTACTTAAAAGATTTTAAAGCCAATCTAAAAACAAAAGATATTGATTTTTTAATAAAGAATATTGATAAACCTAAAGAAGGAATAAATATTATTGAAATTTTAGAAAAAGAGGGATACGAAATTTCAATTGATTATATTAGTGGTATTTTTAAATTTTATAAGGGCAAAGATTTGGAAATAGAGTTTATCGTAAGAGAGATCGGTAAAGGACAATCAGAACCTTATATAGTTCCATCTTTTGGAATTAAAGCTGAAGGTTTAAGAAATACTGATTTATTAATCAGAAATACTGCCAATATTGAAATTAAAAATATTGAGATAACGGTACCTACTCCTCAAGCTTATCTTTTACAAAAAATTATAATAAATAACCAGCGAAAAAATAAAGCCGATAAAGATTATTTAGGAATAGAAAACTTACTTGAAAATATAAAAAGATCAAACAGAGAATACAAGAAGTTAAAAAGCCTATATACTACTCTAACAAAAAAACAAAAAAATTCTATTGATATATTTTTAAAGGAGAATCTTTTTGATTTATTACAATAATATTTTCTTCTTAAGGCTCTCTCTTTTTTTAGTCGGTAAGTCGGTATCAAGCTTAAAATTCTTTCACATAAGAATTTTTTATGATTTTTATAATAATTTTGCATTAACAATATTTGGTAATTAAAACTAAATTGCATATAATAATCTTCATTGTAAACTAAAAATTTTAAAAATACTAAAAGGAGGACAAAATGTTATCAAGTGTTCCAGTTGATTTAGGCAAAGTAAAAAAAGAAAACATAGATAAGGAAATCTTAAGGCTTGGAATGATAGCCGAGCTCGATGCAGTAAATCTGTATGAGCAGCTTGCCGCATATACCAGCAACACAGATATCAAAAAAGTAATTCTTGATATAGCGCGGGAAGAAAAGACACACATTGGAGAGTTTCAGACACTTCTTTTAATGCTGGACAAGCAGCAGGTTAAAGAACTTGAAGAAGGTAAAATGGAAGTTGCAAAGGAATTGAAAGAATAGATTACCAGGGAATATTTCTTAACCCTTTTTTATTTGGCATGAAAGTTTTTAGATTAAAAAACCAAGTGTTAGGAGAAGAGTTATTATTTGACTCTGTAAAAACCGCTGATAATTTTTTTATCAGAGCATTCGGACTTATTTTTAGAAAAGAACCCAAACCTGGCGAAGGTCTGCTTTTTTATAAATGCAACAGCATTCAAACATTCTGGATGAGATTTGCAGTAGACGTGATTTTTCTGGATAAAAATAACAAAATATCAGCCTTATTTACAGGGTTAAAACCTTTCAGGATAACTCCGTTTATAAAAGGTGCCGATAAAGCATTGGAATTGCGAAAAAGTTCAATAAAGAATTCAGAGCTTAAGTTAGGTGACATTCTCCTATTTGAATAGTGGAAAAAAGGAAAGCCTTATATTCGGGCTGGGAAGAAGCAGTCAGCAGGTCTCTGATGAGGGAAAAATAATTTTATAAAACCTATTGACATAATAGCAATTAAAAATATAATTAATATCATAAATATAGCAAAAATATATCATTAATAACTCATAAATGATACCTGAAGAACGAAGAAAAAATATTCTCATCAAACTAAAGGAAAGGGACTTTCTTAGAATTGAAGAACTTGCAGGTGAACTTAATGTTTCAAAAATAACTATTGTAAGAGATATCCAAATACTTAAAAACAGTGGCCTTATTGAAAAAATACATGGCGGGATAAAGTTAAATGAAAAATCTGCCGGTGATTTTGAATCAAGATTTTTTGTCAGAATGCAGAATAATTATTCCAAGAAAGTTGAAATTGCAAAAAAATCACTTGAGTTTTTAAAAAATAAGGATGCGGTTTTTCTTGATTCTTCCTCAACGGTTTTTGTATTTGCTCAGGAAATCTTTAGCAGCAGCGTTGAGGAAAGAAACCTTATCACAAATTCTCCGGCGATTCTTGTTGAAGCATTAAATACACCAAATGTTAATATGATTTCAACGGGGGGGGAATTGAAACAGGAATTTAATATATTCGGAGGAAACTGGGTAAATGAATTCCTGGAAAACTTAAATATCGATGCCGCCTTTATTTCTGCAGCAGGTATTTCTTCAAATCTTGATATAACAACAAACAACAAAGATCTTGCGGGAATACTGGAAACTATTTTTAAAAAAGCTAAAGAAATAAATCTTCTTATAGACAGCACCAAGTTTTATAAGGAGGGAATGCTAAGCATTGCAAATATCAGTGATTGCAGGAGAGTTATAACGGATAAAGAAATTTCCGAAGAAGTGAAAGCTGTTTTAATAAAAGAAACGGAATTAATAATTTAAAACAAAAAATAGGAGAAGAAAAAATGGAAGTTCAAAGATTATCAACCGATGTTGTTGTAATCGGCGGAGGCGGTGCTGCTTGCAGAGCCGCAATAGAGGTTGCTGAAAAAGGTTTAGATTGTATTCTTGTAGATAAAGGAAGACCCGGACGCTCCGGATCTACTCCTTGTGCTTTATGGAGCATCCAGGCTCCTTTCGGCCCCAAAGGTCGTGATGAACGAGACACTCCCGAGCAGTTTTTTGCAGATATGGTAAATGGGGGACACTTTATCGGAGACCAGAATATAGTTGAAGTTGTGGCTTTTACCGCATGTGACAGAATTCTTGATATGGAAAGATACGGGGTACATTTTAAAAAAGAGGATGACGGCAGATTTTATCAAACTCCCATGCCCGGACAAACCTATCCCCGTTCATGTTTCATGATTGAAAACGGACAGCACATGTCAACAGTACTTGCAAAAGAAGTTTCAAGGCACAGCAATATAAAGGTTTTTAAAGACTTCTTTGCATACTGGCTGCTGAAGAATAAAGACAGTGTTGTAGGTCTTGCCGGAATTGACATGATAAACGGGAGAATAGTTGCAATAAATGCAAAGTCTACAATAGTGGCTACCGGAGGCTATACATCACTCTGGGGATTTTCCGATAATCCTCCTACTTTAACGGGAGACGGAAATTCAATGGCATTCAGAGTAGGTGCAGATTTAATTGATCTGGAGTTTAACCAGTATTACGGAACGGATTTAATCTGGCCTCCGAGTGTAAGAGGAACAGTAGTTCTTTACGAGCTTATGATAAATGAATTTGCTGATGGAGAAATAACGGATAAAGACGGAGTACCGGTAATAAATAAACCACTTCCTATAAGGGATGAAGCTATTAAGACAATATTTAATGTTATTAAAGAAGGCAGAGGAACTCCTCACGGAGGAGTATATTTTGATACGACTAAATCACCTAAAGGAGAAGAAGCTGTCAGAGAGGTCTTTAAGTCTATGACGCCTAAACATTACCAGTTTCTAATTGATGCTGCAGGGATTGATCTTGCAAAAGAACCCCTTGAAGTTGCTCCTGCGTCTCATTACCAATGCGGCGGAATATTTATTAACGAAAAAGGGCAGACAACTGTTGACGGGTTATATGCTTGCGGCGAAGCGGCAGGTAATTTCCAGGGAGCAAACAGGCTTGCGGGAAGTGCTCTTTGTGATACTCAAACAACAGGAGCAGCAACGGGCAATTGGGCTTCAAAGGATTCAAAATCCAGAGAACTGATACCTGTTGATGAAAAAGACTTAAATGAAGCCATTGATATGGTAAGAATGATTACTGCGCCTAAGACAAAAAAAATAAAACCTCTTGCTGTTAAAACGAAAATACTTGAAACTATGGATAAGTATATTGCTCCTTTCAGAGATGAAAAGGGTATGAAAAAAGGACTTTCTATTATTGAAGATTTAAAAAGCCAATTAAAAAATCTTTATGCTCCGGATATTAATAAATACAATCTTGAGGTTTCTGAGGCAATTGAAGCAAAACTTATGATTGATTCAGCCCAATATACTTTCGATTCTGCTTTATTTAGAACCGAATCAAGAGGGCATCATAACAGAACCGATTATCCGCATGAGGACAATAAAAACTGGAGATGTCATACAATAATAAAAAACAAGAACGGAAAACCCCAATATTTTAAAAAAGATGTAATTTACACCAGGATGAAGCCACAAGATTAAAAATAAGAAAATTATTAAATTTAATTATCAAAGGAGTTCTTAAAATGGCCAATAAAAAAATAAAAACAAAAATTTTAAGATTTGATTCTGATAAGGGTAAAAAGTCATATTTTCAAGAATATGAAGTTGAAGTGGACCGGCCGGTAACCATACATGAATTATTGACAATGATAAGAAAAGATATTGACGGGACTTTGGCTTTCAGAACATATAAATGCTACAAGGGTATGTGCCAGACTTGTGTAGTTAAACTGGACGGCAAAACAGTAAAAAGCTGTGCTACTCAAGTTCCGCCTAATTCCGAAATAACACTTGAACCGGCAGGCGGAGGGGAAGTTATAAGGGATTTGGTGGTTGATTTTAAAGCAATGTAAGAATTAGGGAAATTCTATTTACTTTTTAATTATCAATAAAATATTACGGAGGAAAAATGAAAGGCAAACCGATTATCTGGCAGGAGATAACCTGGCCGGAAATAAAAAAAGTAGCTGATGAAGTAGGAATTGCAATATTTCCGATAGGCGCAACGGAACAGCACGGATTTCATTGTCCTGCAGGTGTAGATTTCTACAATGCATACGAAATTTCAAAGCGCGTATCAGCCTTAACTGGGGCTATAGTGGCACCACCAATGCCTTACGGCAGCCATCCTTACTTTCATTACGGTTTTGTCGGTACTATTCCTATAAGAGCAACAACTCAGATCGAGTTTGTAAGAGATGTAATAAAAGGGCTTGTTAATTCGGGTTTTCGCAAGGTAATAATAATGCAAGCTCACGGACAGTGGTGGACAATGCATACTGCAATCCAGGAAATTGCTCTTGATGTGGATTGCTTTATGGCAGTTGCAACATGGTGGGAGCTTGCATGTGAAAAAATTAAGGAAGTATGCACCACTCCGTTTAAACATGCAGATGAAGTTGAAACTTCTGTAAGTCTTGCTCTTTATCCCGAGCTTTGCGATATGTCAAAAGCTAAAGAAGATTACAGTCTTAAAGGTTATCTGGATAAAAAGTTTGTAAGACCTGCCGTTCATGCAGAACTTATAAATGCTTTTCCTATTGAAGCAATCACTTTTGTGCCCCAGGAAAATACTATGGAAACAGGAGCGCCGGGCAACCCGACTCTTGCAACAGCAGAGAAAGGCGAGGCTATAGTTTCAACTGCGGTAAACGTAGTAGTTGATTTGATTGAGTATCTTAAGAAAAACTATAAGCCGTACGAATGGCCTAAAGTAAAGCCTGTGTTAAAGGTAGATATGTATTAAAACTGGGGGAAGAATTGTCCGGTAGATTTGTAATGGGCATTGATATAGGTTCCGGTGCCTGTAAAATAACTTTATTTAAAATAGGGGTGCCTTTTTCTGCAACATATGCCATGGAATATAAGACTTTATACCCGAAACCGGGATGGGCGGAACAAGACAGCAGCCAGTGGATAAATTGTGTGGGTCTACTTATCAATAAGGCTTTTAGAGAAAATAATATTAGCAAAAAAGATGTAGAGGCAATTGCTTTAAGCGGAGTTACTCACAGTCCTGTTCTTCTGGATAAAGAATTAAATCCCCTTGGAAACGTGATTCATATTACTGATAGCAGGAGCGCCAGTCAAACAGAAGAGCTTAAAGAATATAACGAGCTCTTTTTAAAGCTAAATTTTAATCCGGTAAGCCCTATGTGGACTATCTCAATGCTTAAATGGATAAAAGAAAAGGAGCCGCAAAAGTTTAAAAAAATTAAAGTGATAATTTTTCCTAAAGATTTCGTAAGGCTTAAACTTACAGGCAGGGCAGCCACAGATGCAATTGATGCAGAAGGCACTCTTCTTTTTGATACTATAAATAAAAAGTGGAGCACTGATCTTACTGAAATAATCAACCTCAATGATAGCTGCCTCCCGGAAATTTTAAATCCTCTTGATATTGCAGGAAAAGTTACAAAAGAAGGCTCATTGCTGTCAGGTCTTATGGAAGGTACTCCTGTTGTTACCGGAACGACGGATACATTGCTTGAAATTATGGCTGCAGGAAATTTAAAAAAAGGTGATTGCACAATTAAACTGGCAACTTTCGGCAGAGTTTGCATACTTTCTGACAAACCGGTGCCTTATGAAGGAATAATTAATTATTCATACATATTACCCGGATTATGGTATCCGGGAACAGGCACCAAATCATGTGCTTCCTCTTACAGATGGCTTAGAGATGAATTTTTTAAAGATTATGAAAATAAAATGACTGCATTTAAAAAAATGGATAAAGATGCCGGTTTAATTAATTCCGGCAGTGAAGGTCTTATTTTCCATCCTTATTTGCTGGGAGAAGGGTCCCCGTATAATGATTCCGGATTAAGAGGGGATTTTTTAGGCCTTACTCTTCATCATAAAAGGGAAAATCTTGCAAGGGCTGTCCTTGAAGGGACATCTTTTTCCTTAAAAGACAGCATTGATTTTATGGGAAAAAAAGGTTTAAAAGCGAAAGGCAAGTATAAAATAATAGGCGGAGGCAGCAAAAGCAGTCTTTGGATCGGGATTTTGGCTGATGTTTTAGCAAAAAAATGTCTTATTCCTGCCAATACTGATGCATCTTATGGAGCAGCCTTGCTTGCTGCAGTTGCAATAAATGCTTACGGTTCAATAGAGGATGCAATCAAAATAAATGAAGAATATAAACAGCAGATAGGATTCTCTATTGAAAACCATAATAAATATAAAAAATTATTTAAAATTTATAAGAAATCAAAAGAATTTTTAACAAATATTAATCATGAATTATGCGAATTTAATTAAAAGTAATACTAAAGCTGTTTAAGTTTTAAATATTTATTTAAAAAATTTAAAAAAAAGTGAAAAATTTATGAAATACGATAAAAATACATACCTGTACCATATGCTGCTGCATGAATTAAGGGATATTGTCGGTGATGATTTTGTTACGGACAACCTTGCTGATAAAGTTGCTTATTCAGTGGACTATTATTGGGTCGCGGAACTCTGGCATGACAGGGGACCTAAAAGAATTGAACCGGATTTTGTAATTTTCCCCGGCAGTTCCGAAGAGATATCAAAAATCATGGTGCTTGCAAATGAATATAAAATACCGGTTACGGTTTGGGGTGGCGGTGGAGGCTCTCAAGGTGGAGCGCTTCCGGTTTGTAACGGAATAGTGATGGATATGAAAAGATTAAACAAAGTAATAGATATTGATAGCAAGTCAATGATTGTAGAAGCAGAAGCCGGAATTATAATGCAGCATCTTGAATGGGAGCTTGAAAAATTCGGAGTATCTACCATGCACTATCCTGCTTCAATTTATTGCTCAACTTTAGGTGGATTTATCGCTCACAGAGGGACAGGAGTTCTTTCGACAAAATACGGTAAAATTGAAGATATGATTATTTCTATGGAAGTGGTTCTTCCAGGCGGTGAGATAATAAAAACCCTTTCGGTTCCAAAAACCGCCAGCGGCATTGATTTAAACTGGTTTTTTATAGGTTCGGAAGGAGTACTTGGAATTGTTACCAAAGTAAAACTTGTAATTCATAAAATTCCTGAGACTAGAAAATTTCAAGCATTTTTATTTAAAGATCTTGCTGATGGTCTTGAGACGGGAAGAAAACTGATGCAGGAAGGTTTGCAGCCATGTGTAATAAGGCTTTATGATGAACCTGAGACAAAAAGTCTTATAAAACGGGTTCTCGGAATTGATAAGGAAGGTGTATATCTTGTTTATGCTTTTGACGGAAAAGAAAAAATAGTAAACGTGGCTCATGATTATGCAAAGCAAATAGCCGTTAAATTAAATGGTGAGGATCTGGGAACGGAAACAGGAGAAGAATGGTGGATCAACAGGTAT
>Ga0172371_10013720_pt1 | contig 10518 bp, 6 predicted proteins | sample Lak12m_FD_114543 | JGI IMG/M metagenome (GOLD analysis project Ga0172371, IMG submission 114543) | Freshwater microbial communities from Kabuno Bay, South-Kivu, Congo - kab_022012_12m | ecosystem: Environmental > Aquatic > Freshwater > Lake | place: Democratic Republic of the Congo: South-Kivu... | reverse complement strand
TCGGATGATCACGGCGCCTCCCGGGGTCAGGTGCGGGTCAGGGTTCGAGCCCGTGGCGGCGGGCCGTCTTGCGCACGATGTCGAGCGCGTCGTCCTTGCCGACGTCGACGTACAGGGTCTGCGAGGCCGGGTCTAGGACCACCGGCCCGACGCCGCAGGCATCGAGGCAGCCGGTGGGCAGGACGCGCAGCCGCTTCTTCAGCCCCTCGGCCGCCGCGGCCTCGGTCAGGCGGGCGCGCAGGCGGGCGCCCTTCTTGCCGCAGACGCCGTCCTTGCGGGTGCAGACCAGCAGCACGACGTCGGCCTGGAATCGCTTCTTGTCCACTGGTCGGGTCCCTCCGGCTCTGCGACACGTCACGCCACGCCGGGCGGCATCCCGGCCCGGCCCCACATAGTAAGGGGGAGAACGACATGACCGCTCGTAGGATTCTGATCCTGGCCGCTCTAGCCGTGCTGGCCGCCGCCCTGCGTTGACGGATCCGGCGGTGGGTCGCGTCGGGGCGACACCGCTGGCGGCCATCCCGATCGGCGGTCTCCGGCGCGAATCGCCTTCCTGTGGCGGGCCAGGGCCCGACGGCGGGCGACGGGGGGCCGACCGGCCACCGCGGCCCCGCCCTTGCCCTGGACAGGGCAGGGCCGGCCGCGCGGATGACGAGGGCTGCCGCGGCCCGCGGTCGGGATCAGGCGACGCACATCCCGCGTATCGGACGAGGGATCCGCGACCGCCCGGACGACGCCGTCCCTGGTCGATGCAGGGGCCGGCCCGCTTCCTCGCTCCCGCCGACCATCTCAAGCCTGTGGATAACTCGCTGGCGCGGTTGCATCTGCCCGATTGCGAGGTAGAATCGATGTTGCGGGCCAGGAACGCGTGAGCAGCACCAGGCGACCAAGGCGGCGGGCGTGATCACTGCAGGTCGAGCGATCCAAGCGGTCGTCATCGTCGCGACCCTGTCGGCTTCGCACCTTGCCCCGTCTTGGGCGGCACCCGCGGATTCCACGGCCTTCGCCTCCGACGACCCCTGGCTCGACACCGCCGACGCCGTCGCCGACACCGTCACGGTGACCGCGCCGCGGCTGCAGGTCAGCGAGCTGGTGCGCCTGATCGGCGAGCGCATGCGCCGGGACGAGCGGCGCCTGGGCGCCTACGCCGTCACCGCGATCAGCCGCACCGAGATCTTCCACGACGACCGCGCCGACACCCTCGGCCACCGCACCGTGATCAGCGAGGCCTCGCGCCTGTCCGTCGACCGCGACGGAGAGCGGCGCTCTGCCCGGCTGCGCCGCTCCGAGCGCGAGTACCGGGACGGGAAGCTGGAGAAGGACGAGCTCGACACCGACATCGGGCGCGAGTGGAGCGAGGAGGCCGGCGACCTCGCGATGGACATGCCGTTCCTGCTGACCTCCGGCGACCGCTACCGCTACGAGATCCTCGAGCGCCGCCTGATCGGCGACCGTCTCGTGTTCGCCATCGGGTTCGAGCCCCGCAACAGCTTCAGCCCCGGCATCGCGGGCACCGTCTGGATCGACTACGGCGACCTGGTGATCCGGCGCATGGAGGGCCGCCTGGCCGGCCCCTCGCCGGCGCCCCTGATCGTGGCCGACGTGCCGCGCTTCACCTGGAAGCAGCGCCTGGAGGGCGTCCGCTGGGTGAGCGACGAGTTCGAGGCCGAGATCGTGCTGCGCAAGCTGCCGCTGCTGCCGAGCCGGGTCACGGCGCGGGTGAGGCTGCGGGACTGGGACATCGGGGGCGCGGGCGCCGGGGTGGGGCCTTGAGGCGCGGGGTCGGGGTGGTCGTCGCCGTGCTGACGCTGGCGTTCGCGGCGGGATCGGCGTGGGGGCGAGCTGCGTTCGCCGATTCGTCGGGGGTCGGGATGCCGGCCGCGGGCGTCGAGATGTCCAGAGCAGACACGTCCAGAGCAGACACGTCCAGAGCAGACACGACCAGCGCCGACATGACCGGCGTCGAGTCGGTGGACGCCTTCTGGAAGTCCCTGGACCCGCCGTGGTACGAGCCGCTGACGGTGCGGGACCTGGACTTCGGGCTCTCCGACGCGGATCTCGACTCGCTGGTCGGGGAGGGCGACCGCGTGATCGCGCGGATGATCGCCGGGCGGCCGTGGCAGCTCGGGGTCAAGCCGCTGGAGCGGTTCCGGTTCAACCGGGTCGAGGGGCTGGTGCTGGGGGGCGAGGTGCGGCTGGCGCGGGCCGGCGTGCGGCAGGCGAGCCTGACCTCGGGGTTGGACTACGGGTTCGCTTGGCGGCGGTGCACGCACAGCCACAGGCTGGACGTGCCTCTGCTGACGGCGCGGCCGCGCGACGCCGAAGGGTATTTGGTGCGGGAGCCATGGGTGAAGCTGGCGTTCGAGGCCGAGGGGGGCAGGACGATCGAGAGGTTTGGGGGGGATCGGCGGCCGTTGAACGATCCGAGTGCGTTGTTCTCGGGGGAGGATCCGAACCAGTATTATGAGATGGAGGCTTGGCGTGCGGGGGTGCGGTACTCGCCGCATCCGGCGTTGACGTTCAGGGTTGGGGGGGGGAAGGGGGAGCATCGGGGATTGGGGGTTCGGACGGGGTGGAGTTTGTTTGGGGGGCGAGAAGCTTTTAAGCTAAATGAAACGGCATCTGGGTTAAATCGAAATTCTTTATTTTATAAATTCGACTGGAAGCACAATATGTTTATGATAGCTACTGAATTATGGTGGCATCAATTAGCTGAAGGTTCTCTCAATATGTCTAATGGCGGTAAATATTCTTGGTATACCCAACAGATAATAAATGGCACCTTGCAGTATCAAGATCATGATGGAAATGTGTGGATATTAAAAAACGAGTGGTGTATTTTTGGACATTCAATAGCGCCAGAATGGAATGCATATCTCGGTGGTTATGGGACGCTCCGCGGAATTCACGCGGGTTCATTGATGGGAAACAATGCAGTTTGGTTTAGTGCTGAGTTCCGCTTAAAATGTGATTGTTATAACCTAATCTCACTGCCACTTATGTCACAAATTCAACCAGTGGTCTTTATTAATGGAGGTATTGTTAACTTCAACCAAGTTGAGCGATTTATATCAGATAATACATACTGGCTTCTATCTGCGGGATTAATCAAATCATTAAACATATTCTCGCAGACTGAGCATCTCTATTTTTTGTGTGGATTCAATAGCAAATCGTCCGTTTCACTTGATGGTCTTCAACTGATCATAGCATACGAGCCATAACTGAGGTAAATTGTAATGTATAAATCGAAAGAATTGCATATTCAAAATGAATGTGTAGTAAACAGTGACCTTAGAAATTTACTAGATCTGTATTCACAGGGGAAACATTCAGAAATTTTGTGCCAACTTGTTAAGCTACTATTTGTGTTAATATCTGAAGCAAATGAAAATTGCTCAAATTATGAATATAATAATGATATAGCCATTTGCGCAATCGCAATTGTGGACTCGAAGTATAGATTGGGACAATATCAAGATTGCTTAAACACAATTCAACAATATTGCGATGCAAAATATTTTAATAGCAATAGAGCACTTCCTGAATTACTCCGTGGTTGGTGTTGTCTTGTGTTATCGCGTCATGGCCAAGCTGAAGAAATCGCGCGAAATTTTTTGCAGTCTAATTTATATTGTAATGACCCAGAAGTAGCTGCGTCGTTTTTGTTTTTGCTTGGCAAGTCGCAGTATGTATTAAATAAATATAATGATGCGAGGCAGCATTATGCTGATTCTTTAGCTCTTTACAGATATGCTGGCAACATTGAACATTCATGCGCGGTGCTGTGTGCGCTAGGGTTAATTGAGAAAGAAATCGGAAGTTTGTCGAAGTCGATCGAGTATTATAATCAAGCTGATAGTTATGTACTGGAAAGTATATATAAAGATAGAGCCGCAGATATTTGTTTAAACAAGGCTATTGCATTTCTGAAGCACGGAAATAATGAATTGGCATATAATACATTAGAGCCAATATTGTCACAGTTATCATTGCCTAAATTAACAATTGCCAAATCAGCGATTGTCCATGCAAGAATACTCGTCGCGAATCATTTTTTTAATGATGCGGCAGAAAAAGCGCACAGCGCACTGTCTATGCTAACAGATAATAAATATTTACGAGAAGAAGTTATTTGCTTAGAAACATGTGGGGATATTGAATTAAATCGCAGCAAATATTCCGTTGCTCAAATGTATTACGACCGAGCGGAACAAATTGCAAAAGTAGTCGACAACTCATCTGATTTAGTTGGCGGCATCTTGATGAGAAAGGCGCGCTTGCAAGTTGTACAGGCAAACTATGCAGAAGGATTAGAGATCGGAAAAAATTCTTTATCAATTTTGGAGCATTTCGGAATTCGCTATGAGTTGGGTGTGTTGTATAGAATAATGTCTGAATCTTATATGGGACTTTTAAATTTTCAGACTGCATACAAATATTCATTAAAATCAATTGCAATATTATTGAAACATGAGGCAATGTATGAGCTCGCTGTCTCATATTTTGTCGCAGCGACAATATGCTTCAAGTGGCATAGTTACTATCAAAACTCTTCTCCCAATGACGCAGCGCTGGCGGCATTAGTTATTGAATCATATAATATGATCGCATTTGATAATCGGACGCTATATGAGGCGGCATGGAACAATGCACTGGAAGCACATTCAATATTTTCAAACTATGGGAATAAACGTGACTTAGTTGACATAGAAATATTATTTAACAATATTAAAAGTTTGCGACATGTAGAGCCGCATTTAGAATCAATTAGCAATAAAGGAAATGCATATTACAACAATACATTATTCGTATCGTACTCAAAAAGCATGAGGTCGTTATTATCACTAATTGAAATATCAGCGAGTACCAACGAACCTGTGCTAATTACAGGTGAAACAGGTACCGGAAAGGAGCTTGTAGCTCGAATTATTCATGACCGTAGCGAAAGAGGCGGGGCTCCCTTTGTGCCTGTTAATTGCGCGGCAATTCCAGAGCATTTATTTGAAAGAGAATTCTTCGGTAATGTAAAAGGTGCATACACTGGTGCCGATACAAGTGCTGCGGGCCTATCCGATCAAGCTGATGGGGGAACGTTATTTCTTGATGAAATCGGGGAACTGCCGCTAATGTTGCAAGCTAAGTTATTACGCATATTGCAAGATGGTTCTTATCACAGACTTGGAGACCCTGCATTGCGGCGCGTTAATATTAGAATATTGGCGGCAACTAATGCAGATATAAATGTCATGGTTGCGGCACACACGTTTAGGCCAGATTGCTACTATCGGCTTAAAACGATAGAGATACAAATACCGCCCTTACGAGAAAGAAGGGAGGATATTGAGCCACTAGCGACGTTGTTTATTAGTAAAATGCTTGGAGATCATTATACTCCTCGTGATGTATTTGATGAAGAATTGTTCAGCATATTTTATAAATATCCATGGCCTGGAAATGTGCGAGAACTTGAGTCTGTTACAAAACGATTGGCATTGTTTGCGAAGCATAGTAAACGAGCGTCACTTGATATGCTGCCCAAATACATGCAGCAATATGCCCCAAAGCGCGCAAATACCGGAGGAGCTCTTAAATTGGTTGCATATATGAATAATGCAGAAAAGGAAAGAATAATGCAGGCCCTTATTTCATCCGGAGGTAGTAGGACGATCGCTGCACGTAATCTCGGAATATCCAGAAAAGCGTTATACGCGAAAATGAAACGACTACAGCTTGAATTTCCAATATAAACCCCAACATTGCAAAAACTTCCTGATCAGGCCGCCTGTTCCAGCCCCCGCATGATCCGTAAACGTCCGACCCCGCGCGTATTCCCCCGCCCCTGATCCTGCCTCATGATGCGCCCTCCCCAACCGGAGGTGCCATCATGTCGACCCGCCGCCGCACGCCCGCCGAGATCTCCAAGATCGTCACGCAGCGTAAGCTCCCCCGTCAAGCGGACAGTCCATAAGAAGAGTTTTCGGCATCTTGAGGTCCCCCCGAATAACTGACACATCAACTAGAATCTCCCGGGCCTGCCCTCCCTCCCCCTCAAAACGCAAACATACAACTCACCCGCACCATCCGCCCCGGCTCATGCACCCGCACCCCCGCCGCAAACGGATTCCGCTGATACGCCAAGTGCTCCCAATGCAGCACGTTCGTCGCGTTCTCAAGCTCGATCGCCACCGCCACCCGCCCCCCGTCGTACGTCGCCCCCAGATCGAGCCGATTCCAGGCGCCGGTGCTCCATTCCCCCTGGGACGCATCGACCCGCCCCTGCCCGGCCGCATGCCGGTAGAACGCGCGGCCCCGCCAGTCCCCGACCCGTGGCGAGCGCACCGTCAGGTCGAAGGTCGCCGGCGGGATCTCGGCCAGCGGGCTGTCGTCCCGCGTCTTCTCCCCCCAGTTCCAGCTCAGGCCTGCCTCGACCAGCTCCCAGGCGGCGGACAGGTAGGCGCCGGCCAGCAGGGCGTCGATGCCTTCGTAGGTCTGGAAGGCCGCGCCCGCGACCGTGCGCTTCACCAGGGTCGGGTAGTTCCGGACGCGGGTCCCGAAGACCTCGCACTTCAACCGGCGAGCCGTCGCCGTGATGCGGGCCGTGGCGCGCACGGGGTCGGACAGTTCCGGGTTGCCCACCCAGTCGGGTGTGGTCCCAGGCTTGTCGACGGCGATGTACTGCTGCTCGACGCCGGGCGCGTCGGACGCGACCTCCGCCGACAGGGACAGCCGCGCCCCGCCCGGCACGTCGCGCTCGTGGGTGGCGGTGGCCCCGAACGGGAACGACCACCGGCTCGCCTCGGCGCCGGCGTGCAGCAGCCGGTACATGCCCAGCACGGAGGCGTCGCCCGCTTCGGTGCGCACCAGGCCGGCCCGCAGCCTCAGCCAGGGCTGGTGCGGGTTGCCGAAGCCGCGGGCCGCGGCGGCGCCGAGGCGCCAGACGTCGGGCAGCATGCGGCTGGTCTTGGCGGCGGCGGGGTTGGCCGTCGGGGTGATCCGGTTGTCGGCGTCCCAGTGGTGGGCGAAGACCTCGTAGCCGGCGCCCGTCGCGCCCAGCATCGTCGTGACGGCGTCGGTGACCATCTCGGTCGTCGCCCAGCTGCGGCGCAGGGCGTTGTCCATGAGGTGCTCGGTGTGGTTGACGTAGGCGCGGTGGCCGCGGTAGGAGCCCGATGCCTGGAAGTGGTCGTTGTCGCGCTCGTCCATCAGCAGGTAGGGGAACAGCACGTCCGACGAGGATTCCCAGGCGGCCTGCGCGTCCCCGTCGTCGAAGGCCCGGTGGGCGCGCACCTCGCCGACCGACGAGGTCGGCGCGTGGGCGAAGCCGTACAGCTGCTCGTAGGTGCCGCCGTCGGCGTCGGTGTACGGCTCGCTCCGGCGGTGCCGCACCGCCAGGCGCGTCCGGCGGCCCTCCAGGGCCAGGCTCGCGTCGAGGTCGCCGGCGTGGCCCGCGGCGCCGCCGAGGCGGCCGTAGACCCGCGTGTCGCGGCCCGGCAGGCGGCGGTGCAGGTCGAGCCGGCCGCCGAGGCCGGACTGCAGCGCGGCGCCGCTGCGCGACAGGCTCGCCGTCTCGATGTCCAGCAGGTCGACCTGGCCCGCGCGCGTGTCCATGCGGTTGGGGCAGGCGGGGGCGAAGCGCTCGCCGTCGATGGTCAGGGTGATGTCCTGGCGCTTGAAGCCGTCGGCGTAGAGGTCGGCGACACCGGCCGCGCCGCGGCGGATCGTTGTGAACGGCGTGCCCAGCAGCAGGCGGTCGAGGTGGTCGCCCGCGGCGACGGGCAGCACCATGTCGCCGGCGACCACGCGGTAGCCGACGACGAAGACCGTGTCGGTCAGGGCCTGCCGGATGTCGTTGCCGTCGGCAGCGGCGGCGAAGGACGGGCAGGCCGGATGCGTCATCGGCAGCAGCGTCACCGACAGCAACAGGATCAGCCGTCGATGCGCGTCGCGACGGTGGCCGTTCATCATGGCGAACTCCCCGTGGATCGTGGATGTCGGACCGGACCCCGCGATGCCGACCGCGGGCGTCGGGGTGCGATTCTAGCAGCCGCGCACGTCCGGCGCCATCGCGCGCACGTGCGAACTCGCCTCGGAACGCCTGCTGGCGCGCTGGGTGTTCGTGCGCGGCGACGGCGGTGTTGACGTGGGCGATCGCGGACGTTACCTACTTCCGGCAGCTCGACGCCGATGGCATGGAACGACGAGGAGATCCCGATGAACGGCAAGGTGGGGAAACGAGGGATGGCGGTGGCATTCGTGCTGACGGTCGCCGCGCTGGGTACCGCGTTGGCCGCGACCCCGCCCGCCGCCCTGCAGCCTGCCGACGGCGCGGTCGACGTCAACGTGGGCGTGCTGCGCTGGACCGAGGTGCCGGGCTGCGTCTACGACCTGCGCTTCGGGACCGAGGCCGCCCCGCCCCTCTACAGGACCGGCCTGGCGACCGCCCTGGAGAAGCCCGTCATCCTGGAGCTGGACCGGACCTACCGCTGGCAGGTCGTGGCGCGGCGGGACACCGTCGTGGTCGCCACCTCGCCCGTCTTCTCCTTCGCCACCCTGCCGATCGCGCTGCTGCCGTCGCTGGCCTACGGCCACTTCGTCGACGCGCGCGACGACAAGGTCTACTGGACGGTGACCGTCGGCGGCCGCGAGTGGATGGCCCAGAACCTGGACCACGAGCTGCCGGGCGCGTCCTGGTACTACGACGACGACCCGCGCTGGAAGGTCTACGGCCGGCTCTACGCCGGCCGGGCGCTGGCGGGCGATCAGGCGGCGATCTGCCCCGCCGGTTGGCGCATCCCCACCCGCTCGGAGTGGGCCGAGCTGCTCGACGCGCTCGGCGGGGCGAAGGTCGCCGGCCCGGCCTGCAAGGAAGCGGGGCCGGCGCACTGGCGCCGCAGCGACGCCGTACGCCTCAACACCGGCGGCCTGACCGTGCTGCCCGGCGGCAGCCGCGACCGCAAACCCTCGTTCAGCAACCTCGGCAAGTACGCCTTCTTCTGGACCGCGACGCCCTCTCCCGAGATCCCGGGCAGCTACTACCAGATCGACTTCGGCTTCATGCGCGACGCCGTCAACGGCTCGCCCGGCGACGGCGACTGGAGCTACGCGATCCGGTGCGTGCGGGACTGAGCCGGTCCCCGGTCCCGCCGCGTCACTTCTCCTGCGGCAGCAGCACCACCTTGACCACGTTCGCCGGGTCGATGACCCGCCGCGCCGCGTCGCGCACCATCTGCGCCGTCAGGGCGTTCACCAGCGCGGGCCGCTCCAGGATCAGGTGCGGGTCGGTCTCCAGGATCTGGTGGCTCACGAGCTGCTCCGCCCAGTGGCCGTTCGTGCGCAGGTTCGTCTCGTCCTCGCGCAGCTGCGTCGCCCGGACCTTCGCCAGCGTCGCCTCGTCGGGCCCGTTCTCGGCGATGTCGTGCAACTGGGCCCACACCGCGTCGGTCAGCTCCGGCACGCGGTCGGGGTCGCAGCCCCAGCCCACCGACAGCTGATGCCGCTGCGCGGGCAGCCTGGTGAGCCAGCCGTTGACCCGCACGCCGTAGGTGCCGCTCATGTCCTCGCGGATCGTCTCGCGCAGGCGGATGCGCAGCACGTCGCACAGCGCCTCCATCTCGTAGCGCCCTTGCCAGGTCCAAGCCTGCTCGCCGATGAAGACCAGCTCGACCAGGCCCTTCGGCTCGGCGCCGCGGTGCAGCGTGCGCTCCTGGATGCCGCGCGGCAGCGGCGGCGCGAGTTCTCGCCACGACTCCTGCCGGCCGCCGCCGGGCAGGCCGCCCAGGTAGGTCAACACCAGCGGCTCGGCCGCGGCCGGGTCGATCGCGCCCACCAGCGTGAACGTGAAGTCGCTGCAGTCGGCGAAGCGGTCGCGGTAGAAGGCCAGCGAGCCGGCGTGGTCCAGGTCGTCGAGCTGCTCGACCGTCATCGGGCGCCAGCGCGGGTGGTGGCCGGTGGTCAGCACGGAGATGGTGTCGCGGAAGGCCGTGACGGGTTCGGCGCTGCGGTTCTGCAGCTGCGAACGTTGCCGCTCGATCAGCGCGGCGAAGGCGACAGGGTCCTCGCGGGGCGCCGTCGCGTACAGGTAGACGAGCTGCAGCAGGGTTTCGAGGTCCTGCGGGGAGGCGCTGCCCTGGAAGCCCTCGTTGAGGTACGCGATCTGCGGTTGCAGGCGGGCCAGCCGGCCCGCCAGCTTCTTCTGCAGCGCCGTCTGGTCGAAGGCGCCGGCGCCGCTGGACGCGGCGATGCCCGAGGCGTAGCGCAGCCGGGCGTACGCGTCGTCGTCGACGATGAGCGACGTGCCGCCGGGGCTCGTGGCCCGCAGCTGGATCTCGTCGTTCTTGAAGTCCGTCGGCTTGAACACCACGCGCACGCCGTTGGACAGGGTCCAGGTCGTGGTGCCGAGGGCCGTGTCCTCGGCCCGCGCGACGATCCGCGCCGGAGTCGGTGCCACGGGCACCAGCGGCGCGTCGACCGTCACGTCGACGTAGGCCGCCACATCGCGGCCGGCCGCGCCGTCGA
>Ga0172371_10013719_pt1 | contig 10518 bp, 5 predicted proteins | sample Lak12m_FD_114543 | JGI IMG/M metagenome (GOLD analysis project Ga0172371, IMG submission 114543) | Freshwater microbial communities from Kabuno Bay, South-Kivu, Congo - kab_022012_12m | ecosystem: Environmental > Aquatic > Freshwater > Lake | place: Democratic Republic of the Congo: South-Kivu... | reverse complement strand
GGCCTTGGCCTCGTCGTCGGTGACGTCCACCTCGTCGTACTCGATGCCCTTGGCGCCCAGCAGCGCCTTTGCCTTGGCGCAGTACGGGCACCACTCCATCGAGTACATCTCTACTCGTGCCATGGGCACCTCCGGGGGGCAGTCACTTCGTGATGATGTCTTCCTGCACGGCTATTCCCATTGGCAAACGCAAGTGAGTCGCACGTATCGCTCCCTGTAGCCGCGACACGGGCTGGCGGACTCAATCACTACTCCCCAGCTGATCACCCAAGACCGCCACGAACTCAGCCACAACGCGCACGTCGTTCTCTTCATCAGCGACCAGCTCTATCGGGGCGAAGTCACGGTTGACCGGTTCCAGCGTCACCGCTACGTGCCGCCAGCCGTCCTCGGTCTCGACCTTCGCGCTCGTATACCGCTTGACCGAGTACCGCTCCCCGGTCTCCGGGTCCAGCCCGTCGCGCAGTTCAGCCAGCACGATCTTGCCTTGCCGGGAGCCGGCCACCGGAGCTACGAAGAGGCAGTACGAGCCGTCCGGGATCGAGGGCTCCATGGAGCGGCCCACCACCTGAGCCACGAACATGCCCTCTCGAAGCGTCCGCCCGGGCACCTCCACCCATTCCTGCTCCTCTGTGCTGGACTGGTGGGGATCGCCGAACGCGCCGGCGGCGGCCTGGAGCGGCACCAGAGGAACGCACGTCCGATGGCGGTCGCCTGCCACTGGGCGGACGATCCGCAGCACCGCTCGGCCGGCTCGACCCGCCGCCGAGCCGACACGCTCGAACCAGCTCTGGTCGGCGCGGACCCCGTCGCGGAGCACAGGCTCGTCGAGGTAGCCGGCGAGCTTGCGGAAGTGTCGCACCATGGCTCCCTGGTCGCCGAGGTCACTCGCCGCGATCTCGATCACTTCGTAGCCGTGAGCTCGCAAGTAGTCACGGATCTGCCGATCCTTGGCGGCAGTCGCGGGAGCGCCGTGCAGGTGCTCGCTCAGCCCGTCCAGATAGATGCAGACGCCCTCGTCATCGTCGTGGTGAGCCGCGCGATAGATCACATCCGGCGTCGTCGTCCCGATCACGGGGTCAAGCCTGAGTTGCTCGCCGCGGATGCCATCCGCGAAGCCTGCCGCGAGCAGCAGCTCGCGCAATCGTGTCTCCGCCAGGTTGACCGGGAGCGCCCCGGTCGATGACCCGACCTGCGCCGGCTGCGTCTGCGGGATGTCGTGCGCCGGCCGAAGCACACCTCCCCAGTCAGTGAAGCACTCGGCTGCGACCGTGCGATCGAGGTACTTGTGGTAGAAGCCGTTGCGGAACGTCTGCAGGCAGTCGATGCACGCGGCCATACACGCCGCCGGGCACTCCTGGACGATCGCGCGAGCCGCCGCCAGCACCTCGGGGAAGCGCCTGATGATCTGGTCGATGAGCCCGGAGCCTCCCGGCATGGGATCCCAGAGGAGGGCGTCGACGTCGTCACGGTCCACGTGACCGATGACCAGCACCTGCAGGTCGTCAAGATGCATGTCGAGGACCTGGGCCGCGCCCATCCGCAGCGCCTCGAGGGTGCTGTAGGCCGCCGTGTGGTCGGCGCAGCCCCGAAGGACCAGCGCGTCGGCCACGACGTCGGCGTAGAAGCCGACCCACGTGAGAGGCCGCCCGCACCGCTCTTCGTGAGACTCGGCGAAGTGCGTGAGCTCGGCCAGCGACGACAGCGGCGAGCGACTCTGCCCGCAGACCGTGCACACCGGGTACCCCAACTGCGGCTCGGCGCGGGAGACGGTGTTCGATGCGCCGACGTTGACCAGGCGCAGATGGTCGCCGCGCAGATGGTGGACCTGCTGCTGACCCCACGCGAACGCGCGCCCACCGTTGTGCTGATCACGCTCGACGCCGTAGACAGCCACCCCAAGCTGGAAGCGCAGCACCTCGTCGTCGGCGATGTGCGACCAGTGCAGCAGGTCGACGTCGCAGACGGGGATCGCCTGCAGCAGCGACGCTCCCAGCGACGAGCCGACGGCGCCAGCGTTCGTCTCTTTGACGGCCTGGCGCTCGGTCGACACCTCGAATGCCGGCATCTCGGCACGCCGCTCGTCGATGTCTCGATGGAAGCGGCGCGCGACGAAGCGGTTGCCGTTGGCGTAGATGAGGTTGCCGGGGACGTACTCCCGCAGCGCCACGCTCGGCGGGCGCGGGAGGACGAAGTCCATGGCGCCTGACTGCCAGAAGGGGATCTCGGCGCGTCCCAGGATGGAGCCGATCTCCAGCCCGTAGCCTGGGAGGAAGCCCTCGGCGGCCAGCACGCCGAAGGTGTTGACGTCGTCGTACCCTTCGGCCTCCTGGCGCCGGCGACGATCGACACCCTTGAGCCGCTTCACGAGACTGTCGCAGCGGCGGAAGAGCGCCTCGTTCTCGGTATCGAGCGTGCCCTCCCTGACGCGCTGCTCGTTCAGGCGCCTGATCTGCTCCATGGCCCAGGCAAGACGCCGGCGCACCCGTGCCACCACGGCATCGAGCCCGTCGGCCATGCCGGACACATGAGCCCGCAGCGCCTCGCTCGACACCACCGCGGCGTCGTCCGTCGGCCAACCCTGGCGGAACGCCCGCTCGACGTAGCCGAGAAGGTCGTCGAGGTTGTCCTCGATGAGCCGCCGCAGCGGCGTGAGGTCGAACGCCACGTCACGCAGCCTCCCGCCTTCGAACAGGTAGGACGAGACCTGGGCGGGCAGGCAGTCCGCCAACACGCCCGCGATGCGCTCGCGCTCCGAGGAGGAGCGCGATTCGTCGCGGGCGTACTGGTGCAGGCGAGTGATCACGCTTGCGTGCACGTGCTTGCCCACCATCACCTCGTTGCTCAGGTTGAAGGCCGGCGGGTCGACCCGGCCGGCGAGCAGCTTGTGCGGCTCGGCGAAGTAGGCACGGTCGTGCGGCACCGGCCTGCAGTAGGCGAAGTCCACGGCCATGCGATGCCGCCGGCCCGCACGCCCGACGCGCTGCCAGTAGTTGGCCGGCAGCGGCGGCACGTTGCGCATCAGCACCGCATCGAGGCGCCCGATGTCCACGCCGAGCTCCAGCGTCGGCGTACAGACGAGCGCGTTGACGGCCTCGGAATCGCCCTTGAAGAGGTTCTCGAGGCGCTCGCGTTCGTCGGTCGGCACCATGGCCGTGTGCTCCGCCGGCCGCAGCATGGAGTAGTTCTGGTCGAGGAGCTGGAGGTCGTAGTTGTCCGCGTCCTCGGGCAACCATTCCAGGACGCCCTCGCAGCGCCAGGAGGTGCAGCGGTGCAGAGGAGCCTCCCGTGCATACCGCCGTCTGCAGCTTCGGCACTGCCACACGCCGCGACTCGGGGTCAGCCGCAAGCGGTCGGCGTTCACCTGGGCCACCTCGCTGACGTGCGGCAGCGGACGACCCCTCGGCCCCTTCAGCTTCACCGGTGGGAGCAGTCCGCGCTCCGCAAGAAGGTCGAACATCCCCTGCAGGAAGCCCTCCATGTGATCGCCGTCGACGCCCCACTTGCGCGCGATCTGCCGGATCGTCGTGTCGCCGCGCTCAGGGAGCCATTGGGTGACGTAGGCGGCGCGCTCCGCGGGAGCGCGCCGCATCTTCGTGCCGACAGGAGGGCCGAGCTTGGGCAGGTAGCCCTGCTGGATCTCGGCGTCGCCGTCGAGCCAGAACCTCGTGAACACCTCATGCTCGGGGTCATGCAGGACCCTCTTGCGACGCAGGTAGTCGAGTACGGCCGCGACACCCTCGCGCAAGGCCTCAGCCGGCATGCCGAGCAGGTGCGCGTTCTCCTGGATCCACGGCAAGGCCGCGTCGAGACCCTCGTAGTCGACCTTCATCCGACCCCACGGCTCGAGGCCGATCGACTGGCGTGGAGAGAGCGTGACCTCACCCAGCACCTGGATGCGCAGGAACTTGCGCCGCTCCTGCTGGTGCCGACCGCCGCTGCCCTCCTTGCGGATGACCTGCCACACCTCCGGAACCAATGCCCGCGACAGCGCTTCGTCAGCCTCGAGCAGCCCATCGATGTGCATCGCCACATCGCCCACCGACCGCTGCCCGGTCAGCAATGCCTGGGCCATCAGTGCGCGCAGCCGGAACCGGCGCGCATGGTCCTGCATCCAGCCCGCCTGGAAGGCGGCATCCTGACGGTTGTCGCAGAAGACGAGCAGCCGCGGCCGCTCCGAGTGATGCACCATGTCCTGGGCGAGCACGTGAACATCCGCGACATTGGTCGCGCGCACCTGACGAGCGGGCTCACGGTAGAAGCCGCCCATGCGACGTCCCGGCGCGCCGCACGACACGCAGCTCGTGAGCTTGCCTGGGTTCGACTCCTTGTGCTGCGGCGCGTACAGCTTCACCTTGTGCGTCGCGGCGCCGCAGTGGAGACAGCGCCCCTCGTCCTCCGGGTGCAGCGCGCCGCAGTGCCGGCAGAGGTAGACGGCGGCGAGGCGGTCGCGCTGGTCGAGGTCCTCGTCGTCGGCGCCGCCGACGATGTGGTCGACCAGCACGACCCTCACGCCGCCCTGCGCCTCCTCGAGCGGCTCCCAGTAGCTGTCGCCGCCGGGAGCGGCCTCACCGCCGCCCGGCGCGCGCCCGAGATACTCGAAGTCCTTGAGCGCCGTGGCGTAGTAGTGCTGGCCGCAGGACGTGCAGGTCAGCACGCTCAGGTGCGCGTACTTGCCGGCGCCGGTCTGCTCGATCTCATCCTCGGCGGCCAGCCAGAGACGGGCGCCGCCGTCACCGTCCCCGCCTCGGCCGTCTCCAGCGCCGTCCACGCTCTCCGCTTCGACCTCGGGGAACGTGACGACGGCGCCGCTGATGCCCCTCACGAACGCGTGCACCACAGGCCTCAGGAGCGGCCGGCCATCGTGTCGAGCTGCCGCTCCGAGCGTGAGCCACGCAAGGATCTCGGCCTCGCACACCTCGCGCCCGACCCGTGCCTCGAGCAGCCCCGGCAGCTCTTCCAGTGGCCGGGGCTCCGACAGCAGTTCGCTCAGCCAGAAGACGATCTCGTTGTGCGAGAGCTCGGCGCTGAGGGCCTCGGCGACGTCAACGCCGCGCAGCTCACGGCCGCTCAGGGCCTGATACACCTCACCCAAGGGCCTGTGAGCCCCCTCGGCGTCCCCGGGCTCGACCGCCCGCACGCAGCGGTCGAGCAGTCCCGCCGCATCGACGCTCGGCGCGGGCGGCACGAACCGCTCCACCTTCCACACCTCACGCTGGTACGCCTCGCCGACCGTGACGACGTCCCCGGCCTCGACCCCGAAGAAGCGTGCGGCAAAGCCGCGCGCCGCGTCGGGGTCGTCCTGATCCACGATCGTCGCCGAGGTGGCAACGCACACCGTGTCCTGGGCGCCGCGCCCGCAGAACGCTCGCAGGCGGCGCACCAGGCACGCCGTCTCGGCGCCTTGCGCGCCCGTGAAGGTGTGTGCCTCGTCGAACACCAGGTAGTCGAGGCGCGCGCCGGCGAACAGCTCGGCGTCCCGCTGGCGCGTGAGCAACAGCTCGAGCTGCTTGACGTTAGTGAGCAAGATGCGCGGCTGGCCGCCCGGCGCGCGCATCGCCTCGCGCGAAGCGACCTCCTCGGCCGGCAGCACCGTCTCTGCCGAGGCGCGCCGGCGCGCCTCGGCCAGCTTCGCCTCGTACTGCGACCGCGACGAGCCCGGCGGCAGACGGACGGCCGCCACTTCACTCTCGTGCTCAGGCGTCTTGCCGACGTACATGCCGAAGGTGATGCCCGTGCCCGCGAGCAGGCCGCGGAGCCGCATGAGCTGGTCCTCGGCGAGCGCGTTCATCGGGTAGACGATCACGGCGCTGATTCCGGCAGGCGCATCTTCGTCGCGCAGCTCGAGGCACGTGCTGATCACGGGATAGAGGAAGCATTCAGTCTTGCCTGAGCCCGTCCCCGTGGACACCAGCGTGGTGTGACCGGCGCGAACGGCACGGATCGCCTCCTCCTGATGCCCGTAGAGATGCGTGATCTCGGCGGGTATGCGCTGACGCATGTGCGGGTGGAGCAGGCCCTCAGCGATCAACGCATCGACGGAGGCGCCCTCCCGGAACGGCCGTGAGAGGCTCACGTACGGCCCCTTGAGCAGCGGCGACTGCCGGGTGGCGTCGAGCGACAGGAGCTCGCGCATCTGGTTCCGCAGGGCCTCGTCCGCGAACGCATAGGCCGTGAGCTGATACCGCAGGAAGCTGCGCAGCACGTTCTCGGTGAAGACGATCGGGTTGAGCGCCATGCTCAGGCCTCCCTGTCAGGCGTGGTTGCCATCAGTTCGGCAATCGCTTGCCGCACCGCCCATTCATCGCCCCTGTCGCAGCTCGCGACCTCACGCTCGAACTCGTCCATATCGCGGAGAAAGGAGTAGCGCCGCTCGACCACACGAGTCCATCCGACGATGTCGACCGGCGTCATGAGATAGCCGATGGCCTCCGGGCGGAACTCGCCGTCGCCGCGCGGACGGAGGACATCTTCGGGATCGAACGGCGGCGTACCAAGTCCATCGTCGACCACGTCACACCATACCTTGAGGACCGTGAGACGCCTGACGAGAGCCTCATCGAAGACCCGCGAGGCGAACCATGCCAGGTCGTAGAGATCGCGAGCCAGGCTGGCGCGACGGTAGCGGGCCAGCTTCTCCGCGATGATCTCCTCCACGGCGGACGCGGGGACGGCCGGAATCTCGAAGTCATAGCGGCGATGGATCGGCAGAGCGATCGGCGTGAGCGTCCGGGTTGCTGCCCACAGAGGCCTACGTCCCAGATCCAGACGGGCAGGGACCTCCGGTGACCCGAACGGGCTCGTGATGTGCACGGCGACCCGCAGCGTTCCGTCGATCGGCTCGGTCGTGAAGCCGAACTGCCCGACCTGGGCGCCATCCACCACCTCCAGCAGCAGTTCGGCCGCAGCGTCATCGAGGCCGGCGAAATCGAGATCGGTCGAGAATCGCCCGGCATTGCCGGCCCAGAGCTTGCGGATCGCAGTCCCGCCCTTGAGGGCGATGCCCATGTCGAACACGCCGCTCTCCGACAGGCGGCAGAGCAGGTGATCCTGCGCAATGTCGATGAGGGCAGGTCCGCGCCCGCCGCTCCTGCCCTGGTAGTGGCGGACCAGATGCCCCTCGGTGATCATGCCGACCGGACCTCCATGCCGGTCGAATCGATCACGTCGAAGGTCCGAGCATGGCGTCCCGGCCGGTCGCGTGGGCCGAGGTAGTACGGTCCCGAGCCCGACGGAGCTCGGGCGAGTATCTCTCGGGCAAGCTCCGCCTGACCCCCGAGATCCGCCAGGTACGCCGCGCGCGCCCAGGCAGAGCGCGCGCGGCCGTGCAGCTCCATGCACAGCTCGTCGACTGCCGTCGCGGCGGCTGCCCTCGAGAGCCATTCACCGACGTTGGGCCAGTCGCGGTACTGCGCCGGGCGAGTGGCCATGAAGGCGAGCAGCGAGCTCGCGGACCACACGGGCAGATCCTCACGGCTCACCAGGCGCACGCGCGGGGCCCAGCGGACGATCCGGTACTCCTGCAGCGCCGGCGGCGGCGTCACTCCCGGAGGGGCACTGACCACGTCCGGGTGCGGCCGCCGACTCGTGTACCCGAGGAGATAGGCGGCCGACTCGGCCGCCACGGCGAACGGTGCGTCGGGACGACGCGCGAGCGTCGCGCGCAGCTCGATGAGCGGATCGCCCGCGCCGTAGGCGCCGGCGCGCGCGGCAGGCGCAAACTCCCAGACGCCGCGCGTCTTGAGGTCGAGCAGCCAGCCGCGCTCGCGCAGGCGCTGCAGCGCCACCTCGCCAGGCCAGCCGACACCTGCGTCATGAGCCAGACGCTCGAGGTCGGCGCGGGTCACGACGCGTGGCTGATCGAGCTCGAGTACCTCGAGCAGGCGACCCACCGATGCGCTGGCAGAGCGCGCTGTCATTGGTTGGCACCATCCTTGCTGATTCTGCAAGGATACTATGCGTGAACGACAGTGCTCGTCAACTATGGTATTCGCGACAACAGCGAAGACGCAAGTAGCCTCGTGTTGCGGGGCATCGGCGGACACCCTGCACCTGCGCCGGGTGACTGGCTTCTCCGCCATTTCACTCGCGAGAACGCACGCTGCGTGTCACGTTCTGCGAGTGGAATGGCGGCGGCGACTTCGCCTGGCGGGATGCATGGCTATGCTGAGCTTCTCCGATTGAGTCGCCAGTAGCCCCGGGGATCCTTCGGCGACGCTCCGACGTGCTCCACCAGCCCCTGTGATTCGAGCACGCCGAGGTATCGCAAGGCCGTGGGTCTGGAAACCGCGAGAAGCTCGACCGCTTGCGTCGTCGTCACCCGATCTGCGCGGCTGAGATGCTCCGCGAACCGCTGGGATCCGGGCGGCAGGTGCTCGAGTATGCGGCGGGCGATGGGGTCGGCGAGGAGGACAACGCGGACCGACGCAGGGCCCTGGTGATAGACGGGATCCGGGAGGCCGGCGCGGCTCATCTCCTCGAACATCCTGTTGACGCCCTCCCCAAGCTCTCGCCCGTAGCCCAGGTCGCTGAGCGCACGGGCGACGCGCGGATTGCGGGCGAAGCGGGTGGACCGGATGTTGTCGAGCCGCACCAGGCCGGGGAGCCTGCCGGGGCTCTCGACCTCCAGCCGGTCATCGAAGAGCTCAACCCTCACATGATCGCCGCCGATGCTGTACGACCGGTGCGTCACGGCATTGACGATGGTCTCCAGCCAGGCGGCCTCGGGGATCGTCGTCGAGCCGGCAAAACGCCCGTCGCCTTGGAGCCGGATCGCCGCGGGTAGCCACCGCCGGAGCAGGCGCCTCGCGGCATCGATCTGGGCAGTGATCGGCCCTTCGAGGCGGCGGTCGGCCACAACGTTTGCGCGGGCACCAGTCTCACGCGATGAGCCTTGGTAGCGAAGCACGCGAACGAGCGCCTCGGGCAGCTCGCGCTGAGGCTCGGCCGCCAGCACGAGCACGCCTGCCATTGTGGACATGAGGGCGCCTTGGCGCTCAACCGCCAGACCGCGAGCCGAGAGAGCGGCCTCCGGCGAGCTTGCGCCGATCCGTCGCAGGTAGCGGCCCACTCGGTCGCCGTCAAGACCGGCGACCGTGAACACTGAAGAAGACGAGGAGTCGAAGCTGGACTCCCCCTTGTCGAACCGCAGCTCCTGCGCCTCGACGACGCCGAGTCGCCTGTTCTCATCCCCAACCCGAAGGTATGTCTCGCCCCTGACGTTGGTGTGCACGCGCTCGCTCGACTCGACCTCCACGATGACGATGTGATCGGACGCGCCATCCGCATTTGCGCATGCGAGCAGCTCGAACCTGTGGCGTACCGGCGGCTCAGTGAAGTCCATGGCGGCCTGCCGCCAGTCGTTCACTCGCCGACCGGCGCTGGATACGCCCTCAACGCGTCCATTGTGAACCCCGACGACAATGAGGCCCCCCTCCGCATTCGCGAACCCGACCATGAGGTCCGCGAGATGCCTCGCGGTCGTTCGCGCGCTGGTTCGGTCCAGCCACTGATCCTCGAAGCGGCCTGTCAGGAGACCGACGACGTCCGCCCTGGGCAGCAGTCTCATCTGCTCGATGTTCGAGAGATCGCTCATGCCTGCTACTATAGCAGGCATGCAAGACTTTAGAGTAGTTGACAACTCCACCGGCGGGATGACAATAGGCAGCCCGTCGACCGCCCAGCCGAACGGAGGCCCATGAACGCCGCCCAGGACAGCGCCACCGACATCGTCACCCTCACGATCACGCTGGACGACATCGAGCCGCGCATCTGGCGCCGTCTGGAGGTACCTGCGGCGTACCGCCTCGACGAGCTCCATCGCATCGTCAACGCCGCGATGGGCTGGCTCGACTACCACCTCCACGAGTTCGAGATCGGCGGCCGCCGCTACGGCAGCGACATCGACATGTCGGCTCAAGCCGACCGCACCCTGCCGGAGGAGAACGTCGTGATCGGCGATCTGGCACGCGCCGGCGAGAAGCACCTCGCATACTGGTACGACTTCGGCGACGACTGGTGGCACACGATCGAGATCGAGGCCATAGGCCCGGCGCAGAAGGAAGTCGTCTACCCGCGCTGCACCGACGGCGCCAACGCCTGTCCCCCCGAGGACTGCGGCGGCGTGTGGGGCTTCCAGGAGTTCAAGGTGGCCATGGCCGACCCTGGCCACCCGGACCACGCCGACCTCACGGAATGGTACGGCGGTGACTACGACCCGATGGCGTTCAGCGCCGAGACGACCTCGCAGCTGCTGCGGTAGGCGGCAGCGCCGTCCTGAGCTCCTGGAGCACGCGCCAAAGCTTGTCGAAGGAGTCGGCGGAGCGCGCGGCGTCGAGATCCATGGGGGCGACCAGCGCCGGCTGATCCGCCGTCTCCGAGTACGCGCGCCCAGGCAGCATCTGCCGCCGCAGCGTCTCCTTGGCGCCCCGGATCGTCTCCGGAGCCACGATATCGTCAGCATCTTGGCGAATGCCCCGCCGGCCGCACAGCGAGGGCATGGCCGCCAGGAACCAGGCC
>Ga0172371_10013718_pt1 | contig 10520 bp, 6 predicted proteins | sample Lak12m_FD_114543 | JGI IMG/M metagenome (GOLD analysis project Ga0172371, IMG submission 114543) | Freshwater microbial communities from Kabuno Bay, South-Kivu, Congo - kab_022012_12m | ecosystem: Environmental > Aquatic > Freshwater > Lake | place: Democratic Republic of the Congo: South-Kivu... | reverse complement strand
TGAGTTCATGGCACTTTGAGGGTCCATAAATACATATGCCAGCATGGCCAGGCTTTCGTGAAATACTTGTCCTCCATAGCCCCAGCCCCACTTGGGTTCCCTCGAAAAAATGTAATAGTTGTCGGAACATTTACCTTCGGGTGGCATCATGCATTGCCGGATCAGGTTGAAGGAGTTCCAGTAAATGGCCTCATGATCCTTGTTTTCAAATTTAAGATCCGGAATGTGGCTGAAAAGTTTTTCATCGGTTTTAACAAGCTTTTCAAGATCGGTTGTAAAAAACGATTTCCCTGAGGAGATCAGGTTTCCTATTGGTATGTCTGATTTCCCGATAGATCGGACCATTTTAAAAGACTGTGTTCTTCCCGGTTCAATCACAAAAGATTTCGTGATGATGAAAAAGTGAGCAGTATCTGCAGCTAAACTGTTTTGATTTACTTTGGGAATTTCCTTTTTATCAGGAAAACCGATATAACTTCCATAATTTTCGGCCTGAAAATCGACACTCAGTGCAGATTGCAAATTTTCCTCAAACGGAATGTTGTGCTCAATCATCCAGCCGTCGCGATGTTTGTGGAAATTTCCTGTAATGGTATTACTGGCAAATTCAGGGTTCTCAAATTTCCCGTCAAAATAAAAATAAGGCAATACCGAAAACGCAGCGATATGGCTGCTTTCGTTGGTAATCCGGTATTCAACGATTAGGGCCGACGAACTGTGAACCGCACAAAAAACTTCCACCCGAAATCCTTTGAAAGGATAAAAATAAAACTTCACCAGGTCGGGATAAGAGGTTGTAACGACAGGTTCGGTGTAATAAGCCCCAAGCATAGCGCACAATTTGCCTGAAAACATGAATGCTGCCCCGATATTTCCACCATCTTTTGAAACAAATTCAACATTACGCTCTTCATCGTACCACATTAGCCGGTAGGCCTGGTCGATCTTATAATCTGAGCGTTCGATCGGTGCCGCATAAGTGGTAAACAATGCATCTTCTTTCGTGGCATTTAGGTTAGAAAGATATTGTCCGTAAGAATTTCCAATCGGAATCATCAGAACAACCAACAGGAATATCGATAAAAAACCAGGATTTTTTGATAATTTCATTTCGGATTTATATGTGAGATCAGCTTTTAAAAGCAAAATTAATCAGTTTGCCGGTATTAGGAAATGGAAATAGTCAATCGGGATTTTTAAATTTTCATTGGTAGTGTGTTTTATGGGCAATTTTTTGCTTTCGAATTTTGTTATGATTAAGAATGTTGATGATCCGAAGTTAATTCGTTAAGATTGAATGGAAAATAGAAATTAGGCGAAATTTTAAATTTAACACATTTTATAAAAATTTGGTTATCTTTGGATGATTTCAAAATTTTAACTTTCAAAATTTATTATTATGGACCCTAAAGATGAATTGAATCCTGTTGAAGTTTTTGCAGGTTCAGCCTGGCAGGCAGGAATGTTGAAAAGTATGCTCGAAGACAATGAAATTGAAGCATTTTTGGGCGATGATATTTGGGGAACCTTTGCTCCCTGGCATACTGCAGCCGGTGGTGCAGGCTCGGTTAGAGTATTTGTTCCGCAGGTAGAATTTGAGAGCGCAAAAATTGTTGTCGAACGGTATTACGAGAATATGGAAGAGGATTATTCACCGGAAAGAGAATAAAAAGATCAATTGCTTTTGCCCTCCATTTGCCATAAGATATCATCCTGTTGAGCAAGGCGCTTTTCGAGAATTACTTTATAAGTCTTGTTGATTGTATCAGGCAGCATATCGATCGATTTTTGTACCCATTCGATTGCCGGTTTCAGTAAACCATCCATTTCGCAGGCTAATCCAAGATTAAAGGCTGCCTTTGCCCGGTTCAGAAGGTAGGTATTGTTTAGTGCCTGTTGCCAATATGAAGCTGCATCTGTCCAGTTTCCCTGCAGGGATTCTCTATACCCCTTCTTTATTTCTTTACAGCCGTTAATAAAGATCAGTCTGTCGGTTTCTGACCAAAAAGGTGAGATCCGTTTTCCGTAAATTATACCCGATTCACCACCGGCTTTTACAAGCACATCTTTCCTGAATGGCAATTCTTTTACCCCTTCGTTAAAGTACCAGGGATCGGTTTGATAATAAAATGTATCGGTAACGGTTTTCGAATCGTTTATTTTTGCCGAAAAGGGATTGATAAAAAGCCAGGATGTGCTCATAATCACTTTAAATTCGCCAAAATACCCAACCACCTGATCAGATATCACATTGTACTGGTCGAATGAATCCAGTTTATCGAGCAGGATAAATGCGCCGGCATTGTTTTTTTCGCAGACCTGCCTAATCAAATCCAGGTCATTCATCGTAAAATCATCAGTTTTTTTTGGGAAATGGTGATGGATGGAATCTTCGATAACCGCCTCAAAGCGTCCGGATGCGTTTAAAAAATCCTGTAAGTTGAAAATGGCTTCACTGGCAATTTCATCATAAAGATATGTAGTATCCTGTTTTATCTGATCAAAGAGAGTATAAATTGTTCCCGCTGTATCGGCTGCTGACCGGAAAAGATTATGTGAAATTACAACTTTTTTCAAACCAGGTGGGAATGCGAGATCGCCTGGCTCAAGTACATTAATCGAAAAATAATCATAAGTCTTGCAGGCATTCAGCAAAACCAGGATAAGGATCGACAGAGATATTGATAATTTTCTCAAATACTAAATTCTGTTAATAGCTTGGCGAAATTAATCAAATTCTGCAGCCGTCAAATCAGTTTACCAGGATTTTAACCTTTTGCGTGGCATATTTACTGTCGGTCTCCGGGAAATCGAAACTAAATCTGCATATCCGGCCTTTTTGGGCGGTAAGTTTTGCGTTGATCACATTTTTAATTTTCGGACTATTGATGAAAACCTCAAATTCTTCGGACGAGCCACTTTTCCCCTGAAAACTGATTTCATAAATTCCATTTTCGAATTTTGTGTTTACAATTCTGAGTCCTTCAGGTGAATCACCGGGTTTTGGATGCGTGATAAAAGGCAAAACTTCGATTCCGTTTTCAAATGTAATCTCAATCTTGGTGTTTTTAAGAATTTCGAAATCGGCATAAAAATTTTTCGCATCAAATTTTTGGATTATCCCGTCGATCGATATTTCGATGATTTTGGTTCCTGAAGGTAAAAAGGGTGAGAAATGAATTTTTAACGGACTGGTTTGCTGCTGCGAAAAATAATATACCAAATTGTTTCCATCACGGTATTGTGTAAAGTTGAGCAAATGTCTGCCAATCCTGATGTTTTCGACGAAAACCGTGTCCCAGTTTGCCGGGAAAGCCGGTGAAATTATAAGCAGGTTTTTTGTTGCATCTGGTCTTAGACCCAGCATGCCTTCGATTGCCGGCTGCAAAACCATTGTTTCTGACCAGCACTGGTGGCTACAGACACCCGAAGGCTGATACTCAGCGCCATTCAGAACCTCTTCAACAAAACCCAGAGCCCAGTTTTGATAAACAAGGAGGTTGTCCATCATGTGAGAAAAGCCCTGGATTCCCCGTCCCGATTCATATTCGGCCAAAGCGGTCCAGCCCGTAAAAAGTGGCCAGACGCTGCCGGTATGATAGCCTTGTGGCCGGAAGAGCGGGCTGCGTTCGCTTACAATCCGTACACCCCAGTCGGCTGTAAATTCGATTTTGGAAAATTCCTGCAAAACCAGTTTGGATCTCTCTTTATCAACTTGCCCGAATAAAATTGGAATGGTTGGAAGAATAGATTTTTCTTCGATAAATGATCCGTCTTTTTTTAAGCCATGGTAAAAATATTGTTGCTGATCGTTCCAGTAAAGTGTGTTTATTTTTTGTATGACGGTTTTATTGTCGTTTTCATATTTCCCGGCCAAATCAGTAAAACTCAGATTCTTGGCAATAAATGAAGCCTCCTCGAGTGCCACTGCCCAGCACGAAGCCAAGTAAAGTGAAGTGTGTGAACCAAATAAGCCACCCCCTTCCACCCAGCCATGCCCCACATTTGTGTTTTCGATCAAACCATCGCCATCCGTGTCGGTGGAATACAAAAAATCCATAGCTGCTTTTAGCTTGTGCCAGCTTTCGCGGATAAAGACGGTATCACCGGAATGTTTCAGATATTTTCCTGCAAGTACGACGTAAAGCGGAGTGGCATCGGAAGCATCGTAATGAGCGAATCCTGAAGTGCTGAGTTCATGGAAAATCTTACCGTTCAGGTCCTGGAATTTCTGCAAAATTTCCAGGATGCCTCTAACCTTTTCAAAATCGCCATAGTTGAGCAAAGCAAAACCGCTCCATTCGGAGTCACGGCCAAAATACCAGGCATAACCGGGACGTCCGTTTACTTTGTGGCCGCCGTCCCAACCTGTTGCGGTGGTTCCATATCCTGCTACCAATGAACTTCCCAAACCAGGAGTGTTTACAAAAAACCTGTCACTGGCATCAACAGCCCAGTCGTATCCTGTATTAAAAACCAAATCGGGTGAAGTTATCGTCAGCATTTCGCCGGAAACAGCAACTTGGTGCGCATTGGCCGCTTGATAAACCTTTTCGGGATCGGATTGAACCACCTGAAAAGCGGTAATGGTTTTCGATAATCCCTCACTACCGGCCGAAATGACAAGCTCGAGGTTGTCGTTCATCTCAAGACCGATTTTTGCCAATCCGCTAACCAAAATTCCACCGGCAGGTTTAACATGCCACACCGAATCAATTGGGAAAATATCACTGTAAGGGCCCACCGGGCATTTTACAGGCTTAAATGAGGGTAGGAGAGGAGAAGAAGAAAAGTTTACAGTTCCCGTTTCCTTGCTGAAACCCAGCATGCTCACAAAGTCTTCGGATAGGTCGGTGATGATGAATGCATTCAGTTTTTCGTCAAAACAATACTTCATTCCTCCCAAAACCTTTTCGGAATATGGCCACATTAACCGTTGGTTAGTTTTGAAACGGATAAACATTTCGGCAGGATAAACGCCCCTGTATTCATAATGAATCACCGCCTGTGGCTGATCCGGCGAAACACAGATGATCTCCTTTAAAAATGCCCGTTTAAACTGGTAAAGTCTTTCGAGGGATTCGGGATGAACTGTGATCATTGGTTTTTCGTCGTTTAGCCAGTAAATTGTATCCAGGTATTCAAACCTTATCCCGACTTCGTAATCGCGGAAAGCCATAAAAGGATGTGACCATATCTCATCGATGCCACCGGTTTCTTTTCCCATGATCAGCATTCTTTGTCCGGCTTCATCCCAAAAGTTATCGGTAGCAAACCTTCTTTTCAGGTCAATTTTGTCTACCACAATTTCCCATGGGTGAGATTTAATTGTTGGACGCATCATCGGAAAATAAGCGTTTTCATCCAAGCTAAATGGTTTTATTACCGGTGGCTGATAATTCCAGTAATAAGCCTCAACTGCTGATTTCCCAGCTAAAAAATTAAAACAGTTCCATGTAAATTTTTCGAGATGCTGCCGGTTTACATTATAGATTTCACCCTTCGCGGCATGCAACTTATCGGGATATTTAAAATACATATAGCTACCAACGGCGAGAACCTTACCTTTCCCCAATTCATATTCAATGATCATTTTTTTATCCTCACGCAGGAAAATATAGTCCCAATCCGTGGCAACAACTTTCCCGCCGGAAGGCAGGCTTTCACCATAAAATCCATAATTTCTGACGGTTATATCTTCGGTTGGTTTTAAAATATATGCGCCGCCGTTTAAACCTTCAAACACAGGGTGGGAGCGGAAGCTATGAAATCCCAGCATTCTTCCGTATCCAGAATCTGTGGCTGGCTTATGAACCAGTTGTGGCGCTTTGGTCTCAATTCCCAAAAGATTGATCAAAGGAAATGCTTCCTGTGATAAAAGAAGGTTTCCGCCATTTTGTACAAAAGTTTTAAGACTGGCTATGATTTTCGGGTTAAAATAATTGGAAAGATTAAGATTTGTGTCGGCAAGATGAATCCAGATCGCATCGAAACCCCGGAGTTTGTTTGGTTTTGAGATTGTTTTGAGCGAAAGCATGGAAGGACTGATTTCGGTTTGGGATGTCAGAAATTCCCAGGCGGCAACGGTTTCAATATCAGAATTCTTAATTTTTTGGATATTTAAATAGCCAATTTTTAAAGGTTGAGCAGTCGAAATGAGCGTTAGAATGAGAAAAAGGATGGTCAGGAAATATTTTTTCATATCAGTGGAAAATTGAATTGAGAATCTTTTTTGGCAAACTTAATAAAATTTGAATTTTCATGTAGATACTGTGTTTTTGCTGCCAATATTTGCATCAATTAATTTCCAATAAACTGAAATTAATCCCGTGATTATTGGTTAGTTGAATTAAAAAGAAAATGGCTGCCCCGGTGTTGAGTCAGCCTCTTCATTGTATAATTAATAATCTTAGCTTAAATGTATTTTCGACTTATTTTGTTCCAGCCATGTTTCAAAATCAAGCTGGCCAGGGTTTAATGACCGTGCGAACGATAAATCTCGTGCACCCACAAAATCTTTGTTAAAATCACGCTTGAACTGAAACATGTTTCCCATATCGTCGGCTCCGGGAAATCCAAAATTCCGGTAAACTTCCGGTGGTACATCATTGTAAACTACTTCAACCCCAAGAGCACGACTAAAAGTATCAGCCATTTCATTTCCCGATTTGTGATCGCCGGCAATAGATAAGGTTTTTCCCTGGAATTTTGTGCCTGCTTTAAAAATTTCATAGGCACATTTACCAATGTCATCGGACGCAATTCCGGGTAGTTTTTTATCGCCCATGGGAAAAGTTATGGCATATTTTCCATCCGGCCCTTTTTGTGGTCCGAGTCCGAAATAAATGAAATTTTCCCAGTAAAAGCTGGTTCTCAGGATGGTAGTTGGTACTGTCGAATCCAGAAAATACTGTTCGGCTTCGCCTTTGGTATCGAAATGAGGTACTTTGTATTTTCCCATCAGGGTTGGCATCCTGTCATCATCAAGAGGGATCCATTTCCGGCTGTCCTCGAGAGAAGACCAGATCACATGTTTTACACCGGCTTCTTTCACTGCCCTGGCCAGATTGAAAGCATGCGCCAGTTCCTTTTCGGGGGAAAAATGCGACCAGTAAAAGGTCACACAGTAGGCTCCATATGCACCCTGAAATGCCCTGACCAGGCTTTCTTTGTCGTCCTCATTGGCCTCAACCACCTCCGCTCCTTGCGAAGCCAGTGCTTTCGCTTTGTCAGAAGAAGCATCTCTCGTGATTGCTCTGACGCTGAATTCACTTTCAGGATCATGCAGGATGGCCCGCGCCAACCCGCCACCCTGGGCTCCTGTGGCCCCCATTATAGCTATAATTTTTTTTTTGTTCATTACTTCAAAATTTAGTTAATGTCAGATATTTAATCCTGGGCATAGTACAAAAATGATTTGCAAACTATTGTTCCCCGGCTTCATTAAACAATAACCAAATGAGTATGTTCAACGCGATCGCATTTGGAATACAGGATTACAATTCAATTAAAGGCTTTATACTTTTTCGGAGTTCCAAATCAACTTTCAAATTGTGTATCGGGTAGATGAATTAAGTTTTTCATCTCTGCCGCTTATTCCTTTACGAATTTAAGCAGTCGGTTCTGCTGGGTCTCGGATATCCTGATTATATAGATGCCAGGTTTTAGGCCAGAAATATCAGTCCTGATTTCGGTTGATCCTTTTACGACAATGTCCTTTTCGAATTCTTCAAGAATCCGCGTACCTGAGTCGCAAAGATGTATTGAAACTTTTGCAGCCTGCTTTGAGTTAATCCGGATTGTGATTGTTGAAGTTGCTGGATTGGGAAAAAGACTGGCGGTGAAAAATTTATTTCCAGCATTGATGAATCCAATTCCGGTTGTAGGGCCGGGAACCGGGAGACAGCCGGGACCACCGAAGGCACCAATATCCGAATGAAGCATTCCTTTGGCAGGGTATAATGCATTACCAGGATTTTCCGGATCTTCCGGATCGTTATACGATTCATCTGGTTCTCCTGCATCGATGCATGGTGAGTTGTCCATCAAAATGAAGTTGTTGTTTAAAAAGCTGGGATTGGTGTCGATAATTCCTGTACCAGAAAAACCACCTTCGATGCAACAATAATTTACTGCTCCGGTAGTTCCCTGTATCTGAGGTGAAGAACCTGCCGTATTTCCCCAGAAAATATTATTGGTGACCAAAGCAATGCTTCCCCAAAGCCGAATGCCTCCACCACCCAGGGCAGACGAATTATTAACAATCGTGTTGTTTTCGAGGATGAGGGGTTTTGCGCCGTTATAAAGGAACCATAGTCCGCCGCCACCATAGTCTTCCCCACCTGAATTTCCTGAAATAATGTTATTTTTAATCACAGCACCCGAATAATTCATCACAATTCCGCCACCATAACGACCCTGGTTGTTGGTAATTATGTTGTTTAAGATGTGCGGATTCCCATCGCCGCAACGGATGGCACCACCACCTGCACTGGTCGTCCCGGCAGGTTTATTAATGGCTTCATTTCCTGTAATGATGTTGTTTTTAATGGTGGGTGAAGAATACTGTATCAAAATTCCACCCCCTTCGGTGTACCAGTGGCCAGCTCCATGTTCATCTTCCCAGCGTGTACCGGTTCCTCCTGTAACCGTGAAACCCTGTAAAACAGCAGTCGAATCCTCACCTGAAACAATTAATACGCAACTACCGGTATCGGCATAAACCGGGTTGCTGCCGTTGATGATGGTGCCAACAATATCGGCCGAATCGCCGGAAATCGCATAATGACTGCAAATCACAATATTCTTCCCGGAAAAATTGATGTTTTCAAAATACGCTCCCTGATCTACCAAAACCGTGTCGTGCTCACCGGCAATATCGATAGCTGCCTGGATGGCTGGTTGATCAAAGGGTACATGAATAATCTGGGATTTAGCATTTAATGTTGAAAGTGCCAGTATTATAAATACAATAAATATTGTTTTCATAATTTTAAAATTTAATTTGAGGCAGCAAAAATCCTGCATATCAAATTCAAAATCGACCTGATTCAGGAATGAGGACTTATTTTATTGGAGTTAGTGTAAAATCTACCAGAAAATTAACATTTGAAGATCGATCTCAGGAAACCAACTTTTTAAATTCGGTAGGTGTTTTGCCTGTATATTTTTTAAAGGCATTGTTGAAAGCAGATTTTGAGTTAAAGCCTACTTCATACAAAATCTCGAGAATGGTCTTTTTATCATCGGTATTGTTTATCATAATTTCCTTGGCTTCACTCACACGATACGCATTGACAAAGTCATAAAAATTTTGCCTGAATTGTGAGTTGATTACCTGTGACAGGTACTTATGATGCAGGTTAAGTTCTTCGGAAAGATCTTTAATCGTAAGATCAGGATTAAGGTAAGGCTTGTTTTCGAGCATAAAAGCTTTCAGCCGGCCAGCCATCATTCTAATTTCCGTCCCACTAATTTTCGAGCCCGAATATTTCTCAGGCATTTTTAGCCCGCTGAAAGCATCAGGCTGACGAAGTCCTTTGTAAACGACGAAATTTGCAAACAGGAAATTTATCGTAATCGAAACAATTAGCAGCATATAAATCGTATTACCCGATTCGATGTTAAAAACCGACAGTATAAAGGCTATAAAATCGGTCATCCACATCGCGGTAAAAGCTGTTATTATCAAAAGCAACCACGAAAGGTTGATCTGTTCCACTGCGGAATAATGGTTTTTTATTTCCTTCCGGTAACGATAAAGGCTCATAAAAGAAACAACTACGTAAGCAGCAATTTGTCCATGAAGGATGATTTGAGAAACCACATGTTCATATTGACTCCATTCTTTATTTGCCGAATGTCTATCAAAAAGAGCTTTGGCGAAGACAAACAATACCATTCCGGCGAAAACGATTCCATGAAGCCAATGACCGGGCTTCAGGTTAAAGTTCTTTTCGCACAACGACCGGACATAAAGATACATCAGCGGTCCAAGCAGGTAATAAAAGATCGAAACAGAAGGTACATTAAATAAGTTGAGTATCGAAATCAGAAAATAGACCAGTAAAAAACCATTCGAAAACATGAACAACGACAGTATGAGATGGCTTGGCCTGCTCCTTTTAGCCAGTAATACAAAACCAAGCATCAGCAACTGGAAGGCTGTGATGATGGAGATAATTTCGAGTAAGGATAATTTCTGCATTTGTATGATCGAATCGGGCGAAAACACAAAATTACGGCATAGTTTTATTCATTACAGGACAATTATTAAAATATTGCCGAAACGAGATGGGAAAAAGTGCCACGAAATACAATGCGAGTAGTAGTTGAATCAATGATAATAAGCCTGGAAAGGTCGCCCTGAAGTGATTTGATGAGGCCCTCGAATAAAGTCAGACTTCCTGACCTCTCGCACATTAATTTGTCGCTAATTTGTAAATCAGCCTAAGTTCTGTGCCGGGATATATAGTTTCAGAATCTGTTAATAGTTCACAAAGTTTTTCTAACGCTCGGTT
>Ga0172371_10013716_pt1 | contig 10521 bp, 9 predicted proteins | sample Lak12m_FD_114543 | JGI IMG/M metagenome (GOLD analysis project Ga0172371, IMG submission 114543) | Freshwater microbial communities from Kabuno Bay, South-Kivu, Congo - kab_022012_12m | ecosystem: Environmental > Aquatic > Freshwater > Lake | place: Democratic Republic of the Congo: South-Kivu... | reverse complement strand
GGACGCGGAGGTGAAGAAGCTGACCGACTCCATCGTCGCCAAAACGCCGGTCGCGATCAAGGCCGGCAAGCAGATGTTCTACCGGCAGCTGGAGATGGGGCTGGTCGAGGCCTACGATCTGGCGAGCGCGACCATGGCGCGCAACATGATGAGCGAAGACGCACAGGAAGGCATCGACGCCTTCATCGCCAAGCGCAAGCCGCAGTGGAAAGGACGTTAAACCACTCGAACGGGTGGTTGCGTATCGAAGCGGTATGCCTATAATGCGTGGCCCGGCGAGTGCCGGTCACCGGCGGCGGGTTGCCGGTAAATAAGAGGGTTGGAGGAGGGCGGCCGGCCAACAGGGCGCGCCGTCGGGCATGGACGATTACATACTCGAAACCAAGAGCCTGACCAAGGAATTCAAGGGTTTTGTCGCGGTCAACGGCGTTAACCTCAAGGTCAGGCGCGGCCACATTCACGCCCTCATCGGCCCCAACGGCGCGGGCAAGACGACCTGTTTCAACCTGCTCACGCATTTCCTCGTGCCCACGCATGGGCAGATCCTCTACAACGGCCGCGATATCACCGGATCGAATCCGGCCGCCATCCCGCGCCTGGGCATGGTGCGCTCGTTCCAGATTTCGGCGGTGTTCCCGCACCTCTCCGTGCTGGAAAACGTGCGCGTGGCGCTGCAGCGCAAGCGCGGCAACTCGTTCGACTTCTGGCGCTCCGGCTCGGTGCTCGACGAGTCGAACGCGCGCGCGCGCGAGCTGATCGACGCGGTGGGCCTGTCGGCGTTCGAGGGCGCGGTGGCGGTCGAGCTGCCCTACGGGCGCAAGCGTGCGCTGGAAATCGCGACCACGCTGGCGCTCGACCCGGAAATGATGCTGCTCGACGAACCCACGGCGGGGATGACGCACGAGGACGTGGAGCGCATCGCGGCGCTGATCAAGCGCGTCGCCGCAAACCGCACCGTCCTGATGGTCGAGCACAACCTCTCCGTGGTGCAGAATCTCTCGGACACCATCACCGTGCTCGCGCGCGGCGAGGTGCTCGCCGAGGGGGATTACGCCTCGGTGTCGAAAGACGCGCAGGTGATGAGCGCTTATCTGGGGACGGACGATGCCTGAGATCGCAGCCAACGCGCTCGCGGCGAACGCCGCAACGCTGATGTCGGTGAGCGCGCTCAACGCGTGGTACGGCGAGTCGCACATCCTGCACGGCGTCGATTTCGACATCGCCGAAGGCGAAGTGGTGACGCTGCTCGGGCGCAACGGCGCCGGCAAGACGACGACGCTGAAGTCGATCATGGGCATGGTCGACCGCCGCCAGGGCTCGATCCGTTTTGCCGGCACGGAGACCGTCGGCCTGGCGTCCAACCGCATCGCGCGCTCGGGCATCGCCTTCTGCCCGGAGGAACGCGGCATATTCGCCAGCCTCAACGTCAGGGAGAACCTGCTGCTGCCGCCGCAGGTGCGCGCCGGGGGATTGGGCGTGGATGCGATTTTCGAACTGTTTCCGAACCTGAAAGAGCGCCAGGCGAGCCAGGGCACCAAGCTGTCGGGCGGCGAGCAGCAGATGCTCGCGATTGGCCGCATCCTGCGCACCGGCGCGCGGCTGCTGCTGCTCGACGAGCCGACCGAGGGCCTGGCGCCGGTGATCGTGCAGCAAATCCGCCGCACCATCGAGCGCATCAAGGCGCGGGGGTTTACAATCCTTTTGGTCGAGCAGAATTTCCATTTTGCCGCCAAAGTGGCGGACCGCCATTACGTGATGGAAAACGGGCGCATCGTGGACATGATCCCCAACGCCGAGCTTGCGCACAACATGCAGAAAATGCACGACTACCTGGGCGTATGAACGGGCACACGGTTTGGAACCCGCTGCAAGGAGGATTTTGCGGCGGGCCGATTTAGGGGAGCACGCGGGGAGGGATCCCCTCGGTTTGGATGAAGCTCCCGGTTCGATAACCATGAAGAGGAGAAACAAGAAATGAAATTGCTACGCAAGCTGGGTATGGCTGCCGCGGTGTCGCTCGCATTCGGCGCGGCGCAGGCGCAGATCTCCGATGGCGTGATCAAGATCGGCGTGATGAACGACCAGGCGGGCATCTACGCCGATCTCGCGGGGCCGGGCTCGGTGGTGGCCGCGCGCATGGCGATCGAGGATTTCGGCGCCGCCAAGAAAGGCATGAAAGTGGAGGTGCTGGTCGGGGATCACCAGAACAAGCCGGACGTCGGCTCGAGCATCGCGCGGCAGTGGTACGACGTGGACAAGGTCGACATGATCATGGACGTTCCGACCTCTTCGGTGGTGCTGGCGGTCAACCAGATCACCAAGGAGAAGAACAAGGCGATGATCGTGTCCACGGGCGCCACCTCGGACCTGAGCGGCAAGGCGTGCACGCCCAACTCGATCCACTGGACCTACGACACCTGGGCGCTCGCCAACGGCACCGCCTCGGCGATCGTCAAGACCGGCGGCAAGAACTGGTTCTTCCTCACGGCGGACTACGCCTTCGGCCACGCGCTCGAGCGCGACGCCGAGGCGGTCGTGATCAAGAATGGCGGCAAGGTGCTGGGCAAGGTGCGCCATCCGTTCCCGAGCGCGGACTTCTCCTCCTTCCTGCTGCAGGCGCAGGCCTCCAAGGCGCAGATCATCGGCCTCGCGAACGCCGGCGCGGACACGACCAACGCGATCAAGCAGGGCGCGGAATTCGGCATCGTCAAGGGCGGGCAGCAGTTCGCCGGTTTGCTCGTGTTCCTCACCGACGTGCATGCGCTGGGACTGGAAAAAGCGCAGGGATTGCTGCTCACCGAGGCGTTCTACTGGGACCGCACGCCGCAAACACGTGCCTGGTCGGAGCGCTTCGGCAAACTGCATAAAGGCGCGATGCCGACCATGGCGCAGGCGGGCGTGTACTCGGCGACGCTGCACTACCTGAAGGCGGTCGAAGCGATCAAATCCGACGACGGCCCGAAGGTGATTGCGCAGATGAAAAAGATGCCCAGCGACGACCAGGCATTCGGCAAGGGCAGCGTGCGCCAGGACGGACGGCACATCCACGACATGTACCTGTTCGAGGTGAAGAAACCCGCCGACTCGAAAGGGCCATGGGACTACTACAAGGTGCGCGCGACCATCCCGTCCGATCAGGCGTTCCGGCCGATGGCTGAGGGGGGCTGTCCGCTGGTGGCGAAGAAATAGTTCGATCCGGCCTAGGGCCGGATCAACTGCGCGGGATGAAGCGGACGGCGCGCGCCGCCGTTTATCCCGCGCCCCATCAAGGTAACCCAGGGCTGCGGCAAGATGGACACGATATTCGGCATACCCACCCAGGCGCTGTTCGGCCAGCTCCTCATCGGGTTGATCAACGGCTCGTTCTATGCGCTCTTGTCGCTCGGGCTGGCGGTGATTTTCGGCCTGCTCAACATCATCAATTTCACCCATGGCGCCCAGTACATGATGGGCGCGTTCTGCGCCTGGTTCCTGCTCACCAAGCTCGGCATCGGCTACTGGTGGTCGCTCGCGCTGGTGCCCGTCATCGTCGGCGCCGTCGGCATGTTGATCGAGCGCACCATGCTCAAGCAGCTCTACAAGCTCGACCATCTCTACGGGCTGCTGCTGACTTTCGGGCTGGCGCTGATCATCCAGGGCCTGTTCCGGCATGAATTCGGCTCCTCCGGGCTGCCCTACCAAATCCCGGAGGTGCTCTCGGGCGGGCAGAATCTGGGCTTCATGTTCCTGCCTAACTACCGCGCCTGGGTGATCGTGGCATCGATCATCGTGTGCTTTGCCACCTGGTTCGTGATCGAGCGCACCAAGCTGGGTTCGTATCTGCGCGCGGCGACTGAAAATCCGGCGCTGGTGCAGGCTTTCGGCATCAACGTGCCGCGCATGATCACCCTGACCTACGGCTTCGGCGTCGGGCTCGCGGGGCTGGCCGGCGTGATGGCGGCGCCGATTTACCAGGTCAATCCCCTCATGGGGGCGGACCTGATCATCGTGGTGTTCGCGGTGGTGGTAATCGGCGGCATGGGATCGATCATGGGCTCGATCGTGACCGGGTTCACGCTCGGGGTGATCGAAGGCCTGACCAAGGTGTTCTATCCCGAGGCGTCGAACACGGTGATTTTCATCATCATGGTGCTGGTGCTGCTGGTGCGGCCCGCCGGCCTGTTCGGCACCCAGCGCTGAGGATCTGAATCGATGACGCAACAGCACGGGGAGATGGCCGGCGTGACGGGCGCTCACGGGGCGCCGTACCACCAGCGCGTCGCCTTCGCGGCGATGGTGGCGCTGCTACTGCTGGCGCCATTCGTCGTCTATCCGGTGTTCCTGATGAAGGCGCTGTGCTTCGCGCTGTTCGCCTGCGCCTTCAACCTGCTGATCGGCTTCGGCGGCCTGCTGTCCTTCGGCCACGCGATGTTCCTCGGCACCGCCGGCTATGCCTGCGCGCATGCAGCCAAGGTGTGGGGCTTCAACCCGGAATTCGCGATCCTGTTCGGCACCGCGGCGTCGGCGCTGCTGGGCATCGTGACCGGGCTGCTGGCGATCCGGCGCCAGGGGATCTATTTCGCCATGATCACGCTGGCGCTGGCGCAGATGATTTTCTTTTTCTGCATGCAGGCGCCGTTCACCGGGGGCGAGGACGGCATCCAGGCGGTCCCGCGCGGCATGCTGTTCGGGCTGATCGACCTGTCGAACGTGCTCACGATGTACTTCCTGGTGCTCGCCATCTTCCTTGCGGGCTTCCTGCTCATCTACCGTATCATCCATTCGCCTTTCGGCCAGGTGCTGAAAGCGATACGCGAGAACGAGCCGCGCGCTATTTCCCTGGGCTACCGGACGGACCAGTACAAGCTGCTCGCCTTCGTGCTGTCGGCGACGCTGGCCGGACTGGCGGGTTCGACCAAGGCGCTCGTGTTCCAGCTCGCGTCGCTGACCGACGCGCACTGGAACATGTCGGGGGAAGTGGTGCTGATGACCCTGCTCGGCGGGCTCGGCACCGTATTCGGCCCGGTCGCGGGCGCGTTCATCATCATCACCATGGAAAACTATCTTGCCGGGATGGGCCAATGGGTCACCATCATCCAGGGCTCGATTTTCGTCGCCTGCGTCCTCGCCTTCCGCCGCGGCATCGTTGGCGAGGTGGGGTATTGGCTGAAAAAGCCGCTATAAGACCTGAACCGCCGCCGCCAAAGCGGCGCTGCCCGTCTCAGCGGCTCAAATGACGCCTTTCGCCGCGAGCGCCTCCAGCGCCTGCCGCTCCATGCCGAGCAGGTCCTGCAGGACCTCCTGCGTGTGCTGTCCCAGGGTCGGCGGGGGCACGGCGTATTCGACCGGCGTTTCGGAAAAGCGCATCGGGCTCGCCACCGTCGGGCAGGGGACGCCCGCAGGGGTCGGGATTTCGACTTTCATTTTGCGGTGCAGGACCTGCGGATCCTCGAACACCTGCTGCATGTTGTTGATCGGACCGCAGGGGACATTGGCGGCTTCGAGCAGTTCGATCCATTCGTGCATGCCGCGCTGTTTCATGATTTCGGCGATGAGCGGAATCAGCGCATCGCGGTTGACGATGCGTCCCGTCATCAGACGGAAGCGCTCGTCTTCGGCCAGCTCGGGATGGCCGGTCACTTTGCACAAGCTGGCGAACTGGCTGTCGTTGCCGACCGCCAGAATGATGTGGCCGTCCCCGCACGGGAACACTTGATAGGGCACGACGTTGGCATGCGCGTTGCCGTAGCGCCGGGGAATGTTGCCCGAGACGAGGTAGCCGCTGATCTGGTTGGCGTTGAACGCGACCATGCAGTCGAGCAGCGCCATGTCGATGTACTGGCCGCCGCCGCCGCGCTCGACGCGGGTGATGGCGGCGCAAATCGCCAGGCTCGCATACATGCCGGTGAGCACGTCGGTGATGGCGATGCCGACCTTCATCGGCCCGCCGCCGGGCAGGTCGTCGCGCTCGCCGGTGATGCTCATCAGACCGCCCATGCCCTGGAACACGAAGTCGTAGCCGGGACGCGGCGCGTAGGGACCGGACTGGCCGAAACCGGTGATCGAGCAGTAGATCAGGCGCGGATTGATTGTGCGCAGCTGCTCGTAGCCCAGGCCATAGCGCGCCAGCGTGCCGACCTTGTAGTTCTCGACCAGCACGTCGCACTTGCCGGCGAGCGCGCGCACGATGTCCTGGCCCTCCGGCCGGGAAATATCCAGGGTGATGGATTTTTTGCCGCGGTTGCAGGAGAGGTAATAGGCGGAATCGCCGGTGTCCCTGCCTTCGCTGTCCTTGAGCCAGGGCGGCCCCCAGCCGCGCGTGTCATCGCCCGTGCCGGGCCGCTCGACCTTGATCACTTCGGCGCCCAGATCGGCGAGGTTCTGCGAGGCCCAGGGGCCGGCGAGGACGCGCGACAGGTCGAGCACGCGGATATGCGAAAGCGGGCGGGGCATAGGTGTTCCTTGATGTGCTTGCGTGGTAAATTCGGTTCGCTGGAAACGGGCGGGGTCAGCCCGGCAGATTGAGCACTTGCCGGGCGAGAATATTGCGCTGGATTTCGTTGCTGCCGCCATAGATGCTGGTGGGGCGTGCCTTGTAGAAGGGCGCGAGCAGCTCGATGCGCCCGTCGCCCATCTGCACGCTGCCGGCCAGGCCGCCGCAATCTCCGGCGGTCTCGATGATCAGGTCGGCGATGCGCTGGAAGGTTTCGGTCGCCCAGATTTTCAGCAGCGAGACCTCGGGGCCGAGCGGCTCGCCGCGGCCGACGATGGCGGCAAAATGGCCGTAGAGGTCGCCCAGGTGGGCCACGTCGAGCTGCAACTGCGCGAGGGCGTCGAGGAACACGGCCTCGCGCTCCAAACCGCGCGCGCGCGCCACCGATAGCAGCAGTTGCAGGCCGTATTCGGGCAGCTTGGGACTGCCGATGTGGATACGCTCGAATCCGAGCAGGGACTTGGCCACGGTCCAGCCCTGGTTCAGTTCGCCCACCAGGTTGGATGCGGGCGTGCGCACCTTGTCGAAAAACACTTCGCAGAATTCCTCGTGCCCGGCGAGGTCGCGGATCGGGCGCACCGTTATGCCGGGCGTTTTGAGGTCGAGCAGCAGGAAGCTGACGCCTGCCTGTTTCTTCGCCGCCTTGTCGGTGCGCGCGAGCACGAATATGTGGGTGGAGTCGTGCGCCAGCGTGGTCCAGGTCTTCTGCCCGTCGATGATGAAGTCGCCGCCTTCCAGCCGCGCTTCGGTGCGCAGGCCGGCAAGGTCGGAGCCGGCGTTGGGCTCGGAATAACCCTGGCACCAGATTTCCTCGCAGGCGAGGATCGGCGGCAGATAGCGGCGGCGCTGCGCTTCGCTGCCGAAGCGCATCAGTATCGGCCCGATCATCAGGATGCCGTGGTCCTGGAAGCGCGCGATGCCCCAGCGCTCCTGCTCCTCGAGGAAGATCAGCAGCTTGGTCGGCGACAAGCCCATGCCGCCGTATTCGCGCGGCCAGCCGGGTGCGATCCAGCCCTTGGCCGCCATGCGCAGGTACCAGGACTTGTTCTCATGCCAGCGCAGGCGGCGCGGCGGGTAGCGCAGCGCGGCGGGGTGGTGCGCCTCCACTTCCGCGCGCACCAGCGCGCGAAACGCTACGTCCGTAAGCGCGTTCCAGTCCTGCTCCTGTTCCACGCCGTATTTCATGTGAGTTCAGTGAGGGTCCGGTAGCGGCTGCGGTGCGCGCCCGCATTGCCGAGCCAGGCCGAGAGCACCAGCGCGCGGTTGAAGTAAAGCCCCAGGTCGTATTCGTCGGTGTAGCCGATCGCGCCGTGCATCTGCAGCGCTTCCTTGCAGATGGCGAGCGCGGCCTGCGAAGCGCGCGCCTTGGCGCTCGAGGCGGACGCCGCACGCCGTTCGGAGGTGCAGGCGGGATCCTCCACGGCCGCAATCGCGGCGGCGAGCGTGGCGCGGGTCAATTCCTTCTGGATGTACATGTCAACGGCGCGATGCTGCAGCGCCTGGAAGCTGCCTATGGGTTTGCCGAACTGCACCCGCGTGCGCAAATAGTCCAGCGTCATCTCGAGCACGTTGTCCATCACGCCCAGCAGCTCCGCGCTCGCCGCCAACAGGGCGCCGTCGAGCGCAAGCTGCAGCGCGGCGCGCGCCGTGCCGGTGGAGGCGATGCGTGCGTCGGCCGCGATCTGCACCGCGTCGAATCCGAGCCGCGCGCTGGCGCTGCCATCGGCGCGCAGCTCGGGCTCGCACTTCAGCCCTGCGGCGGCGCGTTCCACCCAGTGCAGTTCGGGGCCCTGGGCCGAGCGCGCTGCGACGATGAAACCGTCGGCGTCCGGGGTGGCTACGAAACGGCTCGTTCCATCGAGCAGCGTCGCGCCGCCTTGCGCGCGCGCGCTGACTGCGCATTGCCCGATATCCAGCCCGCCACGTTCGTTCTGCCAGGCGAGGGCGGCGATGATTTCCCCGCCCGCGAGCCGGGGCAGCAGCCGTTGCTTCAGGCCGGCATGGTCGCCGTGCAGCAGGGCCAGGGTGGCGGCCACCGCCGATGCCGCATAGGGCTCCGGATAGAGCGCTCGCCCCAGTTGTTCGGTGATGATGGCCGCGGCACCCAGCCCGAGGCCCAGGCCGCCGTGCTCCTCCGGGATCAGGGCGCCGAGCCAGCCCATGTCCGCCATCTCCCGCCACACCCGGCGCTCGAAGCCCGGATCGGCCCCGCGCAAGCGGCGCACGCGCGCCGCGTCGAGTTGGGCGAAATCGGCCGCGCTGTCGCGCAGCATCCTGAGGGTGTCGTCGGTCATGCGCGATCAGGCGATGGTGGCGACGCCATTGTTGAGCACCACCACATTGCGCTCGAGCACGCGGGAGCGAAACAGGATGGTGCTGCCCCGGTTCCACATTTCGGTGCGTATGGTCTCCCCCGGGTATACCGGCGCGGAGAAGCGCAGCGACAAACCGGTCAGCTTCGACGGGTCATAGCCGCAGTAGGTCTTGAGGATCGCGTGGCCGGCCACGCCGTAGCTGCACAGCCCGTGCAGAATCGGGCGGGGAAAGCCCGCCGCCCGGGCCACGGCGGGGTCTGCGTGCAGGGGGTTGGGATCGGCGCAGAGGCGATAGATCAGCGCCGCCTGCGGCAGGGTGGGCAGGTCGCAGCTCGCATCCGGGCTTCCCTCCGGCGTGGCTGGCGGCGGCGGCGGGGCGGCGTCGCCTCCGCCGAAACCACCGTCGCCGCGGCAGAAGGTCGCATGGTCCAGCGTCGCCAGCAGCGCGCCGCTCGCCTTGTCGACGATGCTGCGCTCCTGGATCAGCAGCACCCCCTTGTCCTTGCCCTTGTCGACGATGGCCTTGATGCGCGTGCGGCCGAGGATCGTGCCGGCCGCGGGAATCGGCCGGTGGATGCGCAGGGCCTGTTCGCCGTGGACGATTTTCACCCAGTCGATGCCGCTCGCCGGATCCTTGATCCAGAAACCGGGATAGCCCAGCACCACCGGCATGGTCGGCGCGGCCTTGAGGTCTTTCTCGTAGACGAACTGCAGTTGGGCCTCGTCCACGGGATCGTGGCCGTAGCCTACGCCCAGGGCGTAGAGCATGCTGTCTTTCGCCGTGTAGGTCTGCTCGATCTCGGGAAAGGGCCAGTTCTTGATCTTGTCGTATACGATGGCCATGGTTTCTTCCGTTTCCCGATCGTTAAACCGGATCCCAGCTGAACACGTCCTGTGAGCGGTCGAGGCCGTAGAAATCCGCCTTCATCGCCGGAATCGCATGCTCGGCGATGCTCTGCGCGGTCCAGCCGCCGTCGCGGTGCACCGAACGCAGGGGGCGCGGCTGGCTCATGAGGAAGATTTCGTTGGCGCGCACGGCGAACACCTGCCCGCTCACGTCTTTCGCCGCGTCGCTGCCGAGAAACACGGCCATGGGCGCGATCTTGGACGCCTCCATGGTCTTCAGCTTGTTGACGCGCGCCTGGGCTTCGGGCGTATCGGCGGGGATAGAGCTGATCATGCGGCTCCAGGCGAAAGGCGCGATGCAGTTGGAGCGCACCTTGCTTCGCGCCATGTCCATGGCGATCATTTTGGACAGCGCGGTGATGCCCAGCTTGGCCGCGCCGTAATTGGCCTGGCCGATATTCCCTATGAGGCCCGAGGTCGAAGTCATGTGCACGTAGGCGCCCGACTCCTGTTCCTTGAAATAGGTCGCGGCGGCCCGGCTGACGAAGAACGCGCCGTTCAGGTGCACGTCGATCACCGCCTGCCACTCCTCCGGGTTCATCTTGAAGAACATGCGGTCGCGCAGGATGCCGGCATTGTTGATCACGCAGTCGATGCGGCCGAAGGTGTCGATCGCGGTCTTGATGATGGCGTTGGCGCTGAGCCATGTGGCGACGCTGTCGGTATTGGCAACCGCCTCGCCGCCCTTGGCGTGAATTTCGTCCACCACTTTTTGCGCCGGGCCGAGGTCCTTGCCCTCGCCGCTGAGCGAGGCGCCGATGTCGTTCACCACCACTTTTGCGCCTTCGGCCGCCATCAGCAACGCAATTTCGCGCCCGATGCCTCCGC
>Ga0172371_10013715_pt1 | contig 10522 bp, 14 predicted proteins | sample Lak12m_FD_114543 | JGI IMG/M metagenome (GOLD analysis project Ga0172371, IMG submission 114543) | Freshwater microbial communities from Kabuno Bay, South-Kivu, Congo - kab_022012_12m | ecosystem: Environmental > Aquatic > Freshwater > Lake | place: Democratic Republic of the Congo: South-Kivu... | reverse complement strand
TAACCTACCACGGGACAAGCCCCGTGGTTTCCTGTGCCTAACATTTATGACAATTTGTCTTACTGGACCTGGCGCTTTTACTTTAGGATTTCTATCTCGTGTTCGAGGCGACGGAAAACATTTATTACAAATGGCTCGCGTTCTTTCTATGAATCCAGAAAATGAAATCGTTATTTTAGGACAAAATAATAAAACATATCAAGACAGCAAATATAGAATTTATTTTTTTAATATTCATGATTTTATTAAAAATCAACAAACTGAATTTGATATTACTTTTAGTATGGGCGATGCTTTCGAGAATATAGGTTTAGAAGAAAACTGGATGACTTCTCATGTGTCTAAAATAAAAACAAAAAAAAGAGTATTTCTATCTTTTTTTGGTAGTACAAATCATTATAATTGTATTATTCCAGTTGCCTATCCAATGTATTATAGAGAAGTAAATAACGAAAAAACTTTTTGTTTACCAATTCCTTTTGGTTCTAAAAATGAATTGAATAAAAATAATTTTAATCAAAAAAACGCTATTTGGTTTTCTAAAAATTCACATGAAAATCCAGAATATTTGTATAGTTCTTTAATTATGGCTATTAATACTGTTAAAAATTCTAATGGTAGACTTGTTATGATTGATGGTCATAAATTAATGGAAAATGAATATAAAGATAGTGACAAAGTAAAATCTTTTCTTATAGAAAATAAAAATTATATTTGGTGGTCTCCAGATAAACAATGGATTCCATATGATAAGATGCAATTTGCTTTATCTAAATCTAAATTTATAACTGGTATACATCATCCAGTATGTTCACCAATACAAGTTGAAGCTCCATTTTATGGAGCAATTCCTATTATATTTCAGAATCAGTGGGAACTTCCTCCTTATAGTGGTCTGAATATACCTTATATTTCTTTTAATAATCCTGATTTAAGTTCCTTAGATACTTATTCTTATCTTTTAGAAGAAAAGAAATATATTGAAGTTCTTGATAAATGTAAATCTGTAGCAGAAAAATATACTGATGAATCGTTTTTAGAAGAGTGGAATAAATTTTTAGATATAAATGAACTTAGGTAATAAAATTAAATCAGTTAAAATTGAAAGAATTTTCGTTGTTACTACTTTTAATGGAGATATTTATAGAATTCCACAAGAAGTATTAACAAATGGTAAGGCTACACAACAGCAGTTGCTGTATATGTTGGAATTTGATTTGAATTTAGATGATGCTACTAATGATAGTTTTAGGTATCTGGGATAATTATGAATAAGATAGCTGTTGTAACTACTACAATAAAAGAATCTGAAAATATTAAATCTAATGAATTTATATTAAGATGTAAAAATAAAAATTCAAGAATTTTAATTACTGGTGGAAGTGGAGTAGTTGGTACTGCCCTTAAAGAGCAATTAAATGGATATGATAATTGTTATTTTATTAGTAGTAAAGATTATAATTTAATTTCTTTGTATGAAACACAAGAATTATTTGAGGAATATCGACCAGAATATGTATTTCATCTTGCTGGATGTGTTTATGGTATAATTGGTAATTTAAATAATAGAGGAGCAAGTTTTTATAATAATTTAATGATTAATACAAATGTTATTGAATGTTGTAGAAAATTTAATGTAAAAAAAATACTTGCTATGGGGACAGGATCAATTTATCCAAATAGTTCTAATTTTTTAAAGGAAAATGAAATTTGGAATGGATTTCCAGATAAATCTGAATATTCTTATGCTTTAGCAAAAAGGGCAATGCTAGGCCAATTAATGGCTTATAATGAGTCTTATGGATTAGATTATTCTTATGTAATTAGTTGCAACTTATTTGGGGAAAATGATCGTTTTTCTTTGGAAAATGGACATATTATTCCAATGTTAATTAGAAAATTTGTTGAACAGGATAAGGTAGAGGTGTGGGGAAATGGCTCTGCTATAAGAGATTTTCTTTATGCAAAAGATGCAGCAAGGGCACTAGTTCTTATTATGAGTAGTGATGAAAAAGTAATTAATATGTGTAGTGGTATTGAAAGTTCTATTAAAGATGTGGTTAATATTTTACAAAAATTAACTGGAAAAGAAGTAAATTGGGATAATACTAAACCAAATGGACAATTAAAAAGAGTTTATGATAATTCTATACTTAAAAAATTAAGGTTTTTTACTAAATATACTTTGGAAGAAGGAATTATTAATACACTAAATTGGTTTAAAAATAATATAAATAATTTTAGAGAATAAAAATGAAATATTATATAACAGGTATAAGTGGATTTGTCGCCTCACACATGACAGACTTTATATTAGAAAAAGATAAAAATGCTATTATTTATGGATTAATTAGATGGAGAAGTGATAAAAGTAATATAAAACATTTGTTAGACAATGAACGATTAAAATTGATTGAAGGTGATTTATTAGATGTATTTAGTTTACGGGACAGTATAACTAAAATAAAACCAGATTATATATTACATTTTGCAGCACAATCATCGCCACATGCTAGTTTTTTTATTCCAGCAAAAACATTAGAAACAAATGTAATAGGCACGGCTAATTTATTACAAACAATAAGAGAAGCTAAAGATCAGAATGTTTGTAGTCCTACTATTTTGTCAGTAAGTTCGTCGGAAGTATACGGCTGTATAAATAAAGAAGATACTCCTGTAAAAGAGACACAACCATTTAGACCAGCAAATCCTTATAGTATTTCAAAAGTTGGCCATGATCTTCTTTCACAATTTTATCAACAATCATATGGCTTAAAAATAATTATAACACGAATGTTTAGTCATGAAGGTGCTCGTAGAGGCACTGATTTTGCTCTTTCTAGTTTTGCTTTACAGATAGTAAAAAATGAAAATATCTTTAAACATTTATGTGTTGTTCATTATGATGCAGTTCCCAAATATAGATTAATGGATAATTATAAAGATAAAAAATTTGTTGTTAGAGTTGGTAATTTAGATTCTATAAGAACATATGCTCATATTGATGATGCTATTAATGCTTATTGGTTATGTTTAACTAAAGCAAAAATAGGAGAGATTTATAATATTGGTGGAGAAGAAACCTGTAAAGTAGGAGATGTTCTTAATAAATTAATTTCTAAAAGTATAATTCCAATAGATAAATTTGAAATTGTTGTAGATTCTAATTTATTTAGGCCAATGGATATTAGTTGGCAAATACCAGATTGTACTAAATTTAAAAAAGATACTGGGTGGGAACTTAAAAAAGGTTTGAATGAGATATGTGATGACTTATTAAATTATTGGAGAGATATTCTTGGGTAGTGGAAAAAAATATAATAGATATAAAGATTGGTGTTGAATGAATTTTTCAATTTTAATACCTTCAATGGAAGATTTACCTTATCTTAAATTATGTTTAGAGTCTCTAAATGATAATTCAGTTTATGAACATGAGGTGTGTATAGTATGTGTTGATGATGATGTGTATCAATTTCTTTTACAGAATTTAAATAGTTATAAAAATTTAAAATTATTATTTATTTTTCCAGAAAAAAGAGAACTAAATGAAAAGTATAGAAATAATGTTTCTAAAGCATATAATACTTGTTTTAGCCTTTCTAACAATGATTATATTATAGTGGCTGACTCTGATCATGTTTATCCTCCAATGTGGGATAAACATATTGAAGATTCAATTAAACCAAATTGTATAATTTCTATACATAGAATAGAAGATAGAAAAACTTATGGCGAAAGTCCAGAAGGTTTTAAAAAAGAAAAGTTTTATAAAGAATATCAAAATTATATTAAAAAAGAATTTATAAAAAATGACGCTTTTCATCCATTTATTATTACAAGAGAAATGTGGGAAGCTGTTAATGGTATGAATGAAACATTCATAGGGGCTTTACATGATGATTTTTTCTGGAAAGAACTTTATAAAAAATACAATTGTACATTCCTTTATTCTTATGAGTCAAATGTATTCCATTTTTCTGGTAGAAATAAACCAGATGGTTTACAGAGAACTAATCTAACTTTACAAGAAGAATGGGCAAAGGTAGCTCCAAAAACATATGAACAAATTTGTGGTTATCCTTGGATTCCTGTTCAGGATTTACATAAGTATAATATAGAGGATTTATAATGGAACTGTGGAAAGATGTACAAAAACATCAGCAGGGATATATTTAATGGATTATACACTTTTAGATAGATTCTTAAATATTGATAGGTCTTTTCTTCAAAGAAATATAGATAGGTACTTATATGGTATAGACCATGGAGAAGTTCCACAAGGCTGCCCCCCAGATTTTTATCTTAGAGACGATGGTGGTTTAGCTGAAGATAATTTTAAACCAATAAGTATTATAATTACAAATTGGGAACGTGGTTTTTATATTCCTTTTATAATAGCAATGTATTCTTTTCAGGAGTATCCTAAAGAATTGTTAGAATTTATTATAGTAGATGATAATAGTTCTGATAAAGAAAATACATTAAATATTTGTAAAAAACTTTCTAAAGAATATCCTGAATTTAAAATAAGATATATTCAAAACTATATAAGCAAAAAGAATATTATAGCCACACGAAGAAATATGGGAATTAGACATGCATCACATGACATTATTCTGATGAATGAGTCTGATAATATTCCTTTTAGGAGAGATTTTTTAAAAGGTATTTCTTACAGCCATTCTTTAAAAAAGAATTTATGTTGTATGCCATTAGCTTGTCATTTTATCCTTCCGGGAGATTTTCCTCACGGTAATGTAGCATTAAATTTTAGTACTATAGAAGAGGTTTTTAACTTAGAAATAAAACCACACGATAGATTAGCACATGATTATATTATATCTATGGATAAAGAAAGTTTATTTGCAATGCATGGTTATAATGAAAATGTTTTTGGATATAGTGGCCATGAAGATAATTTATTAGTGAGATTTTATATTGGTGGTGGTAGAATACATCTTAATACATATATTTTATCTGGAAATTTACCTAATTTTCCATTTACTATTCCTGAAATTATAAATTATAAACGTTATAAAAATTTTGATAATGAATATATGGCCAATATAAATAGTTGGGGTATTACTGAAAATTTTGAAGAAATAGACTTATATAAGGAAAATTAATGAGAAAATTTATAGTGTGTACAACTCCTAATAATATTACAGATGCTATTATAAAATATGATACATTTTCTGATTATCAATTAATTGTAATTGGTGATGAATTAACACCACTTTCTTATAGAGATAAATTAAAAAATGGTATTTTTATTTCTTATAATCAAAAATTAGGATTTAGAATAGAAAACTATATACCATTAAATTGTACGCAACGATCTTTATTAGGTTATTTATTTGCAATAAGAGAAAAAGCAGATATTATTGTAACAGTTGCAGATGATGTTTATCCTTATGATAATTTTGGTTATAATTTAAATATTGGCAATAATATTAATATTACTACAAATAAAATTATTGGAAAAGGTTATTATAATTATTTACCAGATATTTCTAATACGGGTTTTAAGATTTGGCAACGTGGTTTTCCTATTACAGAATTAAATAATAATTCAAATTTAAAGATTATAAATAATATTTCTGGAATATATAAAATTGGTATTCAGGCAGATTATTGTGATGGTGATCTTGATGTAGATGCAATTATAAGATTGCAATATGGTGAACTTGACTATACGTGTAAGAATTTTCCTATTTTAATTAATAAAAATATTTATTCTCCTTTTAATAATCAAAGTACATTTTTTTATAAATCTGTTTTTCCTTTAATGTTATTACCTATGAATATTGGTAGAATGGATGATATTTGGATGAGTTATATTTGTCAAAAAATAATGTGGCAAGAAAATTATTTACTTTATTTTGGCAATATTACTTGTAATCATAAAAGAGGAAAAAGAGATTTACTAAAAGACTTTAATAATGAAATTATTGGTTATAAATATACAAAGCATTTTTTAAATTTTTTAGACTCTATTAATTTTAAATCAAATAATATTTTTGATAATTATATAGAACTTTGTTTGTTAATTGAGGAATTATCGTATTTTCCAGAGAGTTTTAAAAAAATGTGGCGTTTATGGATAAAAGATATAGAAACTATCTTATAAGGAAATTTTATGAATTTTGAAGAAAAAAAGAATTATATGGATCAGACATTAGATTTTAAAATAAATAATGGTCTTAATATAAATTATTTAAATAAAAAATTTGGTAATCTATTAGATAATGTAGAAAAAAATTTTACTATATTGCCATGGTCACGTTATGAAAATTATGAAGTTTTTATAGATGATTACAAAGATCATAAATATAAGTCAATTTCTGTAGTAATTTCTAATTGGGAACGTAATATATATATTCCTTATATAATATATCAAATTTGTAATCAAGATTATCCAAAATCTCTTATTGAGATTATAATAGTAGATCAGGGAAGTACAGACCATATTAAATTGCAAAATATATGTAAACAACTGGCTACACAATATATAGAAATAAAATTTAAATATTTTCAACATTATGATGATTTATTAGAAAATTGTAGAATTCGTAGAAACACAGGGTTTAGATTTAGTTCTAATGAAATAGTTCTTATGATAGAAAGTGATACTATAATTTTAGGAGAAAATTATTTTAAACAATTATCTTGGGAGTTTACAAAAAATAATTATTTATTTATTATTCCTATTAATCTAAATATTATTTCACATAGTGATTATATTAATTTGAATAATTTAGAGCAAATTAATTATCCCTATATTAAAACAGATATTAATCATTGGCTACCAAATATTTTAATTGAAAATAAAATAGAGTGGTGTATTTGCGCAAGACTTGATCATGATTTTTGTAATGCTTATAATAATAATTCTTTAAAAAGTTTAAAAGGTTTTCCTGAAGATTGGCATGGATATGGAGGTATTGAAGCTGCTTTGTATAATAAATTACATTTGGCGGGAATAAAACCACAGTATAATTATAAATTATTATCATTGCAACTTTATAACTTTCCTTATAAGTTAAAAAGTGATATAAAAATAAGTGATTATAATAATTGTTATTCTGTAAGTAGAGATATTAATAATTATGGAATTACTGAAACTATGAAAGAAATCAATTTATATGGAGGATTAGAAAATGAATGAGGATACTGTAAAAAAATTTTGGCTAGGTTCAGAACAAGGTTATCAAGAAATTATTAGTCTTTATGAAAAACATCTAAAAGATAGAAATAAAGACTATATGTTAGAGATTGGAACTCGACAAGGACACTCAGCAAAAATATGGGAAGAGTTTGGTTATAAAAATCTTATTTTAATTGATGTGTCTTTTGATTATTTGGTTTTTGATTTTGATAATAAATTTAATTTTATTACAGGGGATTCTAGACATTTAGAAACTGTAGAACAAGTAAAAAATATATTAGGAGGCAATAAATTAGATTTTCTTTTTATTGATGGAGGACATGGCTATAATGATGTAAAAGGTGATTTTGAATTATATAAAAATTTTGTTAAACAAGATGGTATTATTGTATTACATGATTTATTTTTAAATAATGATATGCAAAAATTTTTTACAGAAATAAAAGATAATTATATATTTGATGAAATTCACATTGATTATTATGGATATGGAATTTTAGTCAACAAATAAAGTCAATCACCCATAGCTAAAGAAAAGGGCTTGAAAGGAAGGGGATTTCTTGCTAAAAATAGATTAAAATAAGGAGTAAAAATATGTATCAAAATTATGATTTTGAGTGGAATGACAAGAATGAACTTGTTGTTGCAAAAGTTAATGACAAAGACTTGTCAGAAGAAGATAAGAATAAGGTTCAGAAACTTTTTGAAACAGAAGATACAGTTTATAAAAACTGGAAAACTGATGTAGAAAAAGCAGATAATGTTTATAATGAACAAATGACTAAGCTTAAAGAAGAGTGGAAAACTCTTTATAAAAATTATCCATCTACAAGGAAACTTTCTTCTAAGAATACTTTAGCCCTTAGACCATTTAACTATTCTTTCTTTCCTTTTTGGTTTTAAATTTTAAATTTAAAATAACAACATTTAAAGCCTCGATCAATAATCGGGGCTTTTTTATTTCTATTTTTACAAATTTTGTTCATTTTTAATTAAAATTGTATAATAATTACTAAATTTAATTAGAAACGCTTGTTAATTTTAAATTTATATTAATATTGGAGATTCCGTGTCTGCTCTTACTGATCTTACAGACCTTACTTCTAGAGTTACTAGGTTGCTTTCTGATACTATAGTTTCAGGTACTTATACTGAAAATGAATTAAGATATTTTGTACAAGATGCTACAGCCGCAGTGCCTTTTGATTATCCGGATTTTACAACTTATACGGTTGATGTTACTACAGGAATAACACCATCACCTACAAAAGCAGATGGATATTTACTTTCCTTGAAGGCTGCTGTACTAGCATATTTTGGTATTTGTCAAGAACTTATAGGAGATGCTGTTGCTATTCGCTCTGGTTCTATTTCTCTTGATACTTCTAGAAGCCTAAGAGCAAAGAGTTTAGAGTTTGATAGATTAGAAAATTCATATAATAAAATTATTGATAATCTTCTTACTAATATTAGTGGTGCAGATACCTCTGGGTATCGCGTGGATATATACCAGACTCTGGATAATGAGGTTAGTGATTCAGAAAGTCTTAATGATTAATTAAATACAACGAAAGGAATACTTTATGGATAATGCTACTGTTGCAATGCTTATTAAAATGGTTCTTGGTTTACTTGGTGTTTTTGCTGCTGCTTTTTTGATTAAATATCGTTTGACTCTTTCTAAGATTATTGCTTTAGTTGTTGCAGTTCAAAAACTTACTGACGAAGATACTACTCCAGAAGAAGTGGAAGAACTAAAGAAAGCTTGGAATGAATTAAAAGAAGTATTGAAAAATTATAGTGGAATGAAGAATTATTTAAAGTAATTTTTAGGAAGTAGTTGTAGTGCCAACATCACTTATTAAATCTAAACATAATTCTCTTTTTCACAATTTGATCACAATTTTAATGCAAGATTTAGGTAGAACTGTTACAGTTTATAATAGAACAGTTGGAATAGAATGTACTTGGTGTTATACAGATAATAAAACTGGACGCTCTTCTGGTGTTGCAAAGCCTGGTAAAGTATGGTCTACTCATAGTGCTTATGATAATGTTGGTCTTACTTGTCCTGAATGCAAAGGAAAAGGTTTTTTAAATACATCTACAAATACTTCTGTTACTAATGTTATTATTGAAGATGTATCAGGTGTGCAAATAGACCGGGGAAAATATGCTTTCTTTAAAGCAGGCACAAAAAAATTAACAGGCAAGCTTTCTTTGATTTTAAAAACACCTACAGATACAAATTCTGAAGATATTTTTCAATATGCCGATAAAATAGTAATTGATAATGAAGATTATAGACTAGTAAGTATGAATAGAACTGGTATAAAGGATAAGTATTTATTTGAGGCTATTGTTGAAAGGATGAATAATATAGAAAATTAACTATAAGGAAGAAACATGAGCATAGGAAATGAATATGAAAATGATGTAGTTAAAACTACATATCTTTTTCCAATAGATGCAAAATCTATGATTGAAGGGGAAAAAAATAAAGTTATAAAAATTTTTTTAAATCAACTTGATTTAGAAATTAGAGATGAAGAAGTTAAAACTAGACTTAGACAAGTTTTTTTAGATACTCTGAATGGATTTTCGAGGTTTTCAAAAGGAATTTTAAAGCACTATGCTGAAAATGCGGCAACATTTGAACGATTGATACAAGAGGTACGAAAATAGTGTTATTCAATTTTAATCCTCTTGTAAGACAATTAAAAAAATTAGAAAAAGATGTACAGAATCCCAACGGGAAACTTACGGAAATTTTAAGAGAGTCTACTAGAAATACTGCCTTATATTTAGCGGATTTAACACTTACTTTAGGTACTTTTAATAATAGAAGTAGTAGAATTTATGAGGCTATAAAAAGTAGCTGGAAAATAGATAGAATTTCTAATCAATATTATATAACAGATACAGACGAAATGGATCGGCTTGTTGGTAAATATCGAGTAAGTACAGATCAACATACAATTAGAAAATATTCTTACAATATACCAGAATTAAATTTTAATGGTCAAATTACTTCTTATTGGTATTTTATTCTTATGGGCTGGGGTAAAGAAGGTGGATTTGGAGAAAAATATGACTGGATTGCTACAGTTAAAGATGCTTCTGGCAAAGTATTTAGGACATCTCCTTTTAATAGAGGAATAGGTGCAGATTTAAAATTATTAAAAATGCAAAAACATCCCGGACATGCAGGTAAAAACTGGTATAAAGTATTTAATGAAAATTATAATAATTTTTTCTTGCAAGATTTTAATAAAAGAGCTATTACTTATGTAAGGAATTTTATTTATTAATGGTATTATCTGATTATGGAAATGTCTACCTATCTATTTT
>Ga0172371_10013714_pt1 | contig 10523 bp, 3 predicted proteins | sample Lak12m_FD_114543 | JGI IMG/M metagenome (GOLD analysis project Ga0172371, IMG submission 114543) | Freshwater microbial communities from Kabuno Bay, South-Kivu, Congo - kab_022012_12m | ecosystem: Environmental > Aquatic > Freshwater > Lake | place: Democratic Republic of the Congo: South-Kivu... | reverse complement strand
GATGGCTGGGGCATGGACGGCCAGAAGCTGTGCCTTTGCTCCGAGTGGGGGCAGTACGGGGCGTTGCAGGCGGGAGACTGCGACGACTCATCGTGGGCGATCCACCCCGGGGCCATCGAGGTGTGCAACGGCGCGGACGACGACTGCGACCAAGTCAAGGACAACGAGGGCTCGACCGGATGCAACTCGTTCTACCAGGACGTGGACAAGGACGGCTACGGCGTTACCGACTCGGTCAAGTGCCTTTGCTCGAAGACCGGGGCGTACACGGCCATGCTGGGCGGCGACTGCAAGGACTCGGACCCGGCAATCCACCCCGGAGTGAGCGAGAAGTGCGACTTCGCGGACAACAACTGCGACGGGCAAGTTGATGAGGGTGTCGGCTCCACGTGCGGCAACTGCGACCCCGACTGCCACCAGACCGTGGTGGGCGGCGACGGCGACGAGCCCTTCACCCCGGATGACGAGTCTTCGGGAGGCGTCAAGATCGAGGATGACGGAAGCATCTCGCTCAGCGAGGAGGAGGTCAACCTGGCGTTCATCTGGGTCGCCAACTCCGGCGAGGCAACCGTCTCCAAGCTGGACACGACCACCGGGAAAGAGACCGGACGCTACCGCATCTGCGGCAACCCCTCCCGTACCTCCGTGGACCTCTACGGCGACGTGTGGGCAGCGTGCCGTTCCGATGGCGGCGTGGCCAAGATCGCTGTCTACGAGAAGAACTGCATCGACAAGAACAAGAACGGCGTCATCGAGACATCCCGCGACAACAACAAGGACGGCATCATCAGCGGCACCGAGCTGCTCAACAAGGGCGCAGACGAGTGCGTGCTGTTCTTCGCGTACCCGGGCGGAACATGCCAGCGAGCCGTCGGCGTGGACAAGGAGAACTACGCCTGGGTCGGCGAATGGAACGGCCGGATACTCCGCCGCCTCCACCCCGAGACCGGGCAGCCCGTGGACTCCATCAGCATTTCCCCCGGCTACCCGTATGGGCTGGTCATCGACAAGACTGGAACCATCTGGGTCTCGGCGCGGTCCCCGGGAAACCTCGTCAGAGTCAATCCTGCCACCAAGGCTGTCAAGCAGTTCCCGTTCTCGAACGGAACAACCTATGGCATTGCGGTGGACGTGAACGGCAAGATCTGGATTGCCAACGGCGAAGGCCCCGGCAGGATCTACAAGTTCAACCCGACCACCGAGACCTTCTCCTGGGTGGACATCAACCTGAACTACGGGTTCACTCGAGGGCTTGCTGCTTCCGTCGATGGGTACCTCTACGTGGGGCATCACACGTGGACCTGCTCCAACGGCCGGTGGGTGACTCAGATCGACGTCAACACCGACCAGGTTAGCGCAATCCTGGCGACACAGGCTTCCGGCGTCACCGGCCCGACCGGCGTCGCACTAGACTACGACGGCTTCCTCTGGGCCATCAACCAGTGCACCAACAACGTCACGAAGATCAACCCCAAGACCGGCGACATCATCGGCGCCTACCCTGTGGGCTCGGCTCCTTACACCTACAGCGACATGACAGGCTACTCGCTGCACACCTACACCGCCCCGCAAGGATTCTACCAGCACGTCGTGCCGGGCGGAGCCGTCGGCGGCACCAAGTGGACCATCCTCGACATCAACGCGACCTTCAACGGCGCAAGCTTCATCAAGATCAAGCTGCGCTCTGCTGATACCGTCTCCGGCCTCGCCCAGGTCGGCTGGCTCGGCCCCTACGGACCCTTCCCGCCAAACGCTTTCCCCATGGATCTCGAAGCCATCCCCCAGCTCGTCGGCAAGTACCTCCAGATCGAGCTGATCCTCGTCCCCGACGAGGACGGCAACTCCCCCCTCGTCAAGTCCATCAAGGTCCAATACCAGGACTTGTAGCAGCGGACACACGCGGGGTCGCCGACATCCGTAACCGTTCACTCTCGCCGCAGCCGGGACAGCTATTGAAGGGGAACGACCCGGCGGGGGAACTGACGGTCGTTGACACGAGCACCCCGGGGCGTGTAAACTACGGCGTGATATTCGGAGGCGTGCTCTCATGACCAGATTCTTGACCCTCCCGCTCGCAGTCACTGTCCTGCTCCTGCTGGGATGCAGCAATGGGACTGACAATGGGCGAGATGCTGACGACGGCAGCCCTGACGGAACGGGCATGGATGCTCGGCCCGAAGACGGCGAATCTCTCCCAGACCAGACTACGGACGCGACCTGCGGTCCTGCCGTAGGGCAGGTCTGCTGCCCCGGCGAAGCGAACGGCTGCACCCCGGACGTGCGCTCGCTTCTGGTGTGCAATGCCGAAGGGATGGGCTGGGACATCGTGGAGTGCAAGAGCGCGGCCGGAGAAGGAACCATCTGCCTTACGTCCAAGGACCATCCCGCGGGATTCTGCGCTGAGTGCATCCCCGGAATGAAGAAGTGCGGCGACGGCGAGAACGTCATCACGTGCAACCAGTTCGGCACGGACTGGGAGCCGAAGGAGACGTGCGATGCGTACGGGGCCGGCAAGGTGTGCATCTCAGGTGCGTGCGTGATCCTGTGCGATGCCAACGAGAAGCTGAACATGTACATGGGGTGCGACTTTTGGGCGGTGGACCTGGACAACGCCTTCGTCGAGGGAGGGAGGTCGGGCTACTACGACGCCGCGGGCTCCCAGTACTCGGTGGTCGTGTCGAACCCGCACCAGAAGTACCCGACGACAGTAGACATATCGACGATCGAGGGGAAAGTCCTCTACGACTCGCACGACAACCCTCTGCCCGCCGAGCCGCTCCAGCCCGGGGAGCTGCGCATCTATGACCTGCCTCGCCGCGACGCGGACGGAACGGTCATTGCACCGTTGGCTTACAGGATAAAGGCCACGATGCCCATAACCGCGTACCAGTTCAACCCGCTGGAGAACGTCGAGGTGTTTTCGAACGACGCTTCGCTGCTGTTGCCGAGCAACGTGGTCGGCAAGTACTACTTCGTGATGACACGTGAGCAGACGTTCGACGAGCTGCGGGGGTTCTTGACCGTGGTGGCGGTGCGGACGGGCAAGACGACCGTCAGCGTAACAGTGACCGCTCCCACGCTGGTCGGAGAAGATGCGCGGACCGGGGCCAAGCTGGCGGCCCTCAAGGCCGGCGACAGTCTGACCGTCGAGCTTCAGCAGTTCGACGTGCTGAATATCGAGACCGACGAGATCGGCGCGGACCTGACGGGATCGGTGGTGCTTGCGAACAAGGACGTCGCGGTTTTCGGCGGCAGCGAGGCTTCGAACGCGCCCAACACGAACCATTGCGACGAGCTGGCAGGAGTGTGTGAGTGGGACGGCGAGACAAAGTGCAAGACAAACGACGACTGCACCGCGGCGGGCCTCAACACGTGCTGCGCCGACCACCTGGAAATGCAGTTGTTTCCGGTCAAGGCGTGGGGGCTGCGTTACCTGGCGTCCAAGTGCTTCAAGCGAAACCAGGAGCCGGACGTGTACCGGATCATCGCTGCCGAGAACAACACCAAGGTCACGACGATTCCACCGCAGGCGAACATCCCCGTCCTGAACCGGGGCGAATGGGTGGATTTCGAGTCCAAGGCCAACTTCGAGATCGTCGCCATGAAGCCCATCATGGTGGGGCAGTTCCTGGCGTCGGAGCACGCTCCCGACCCCAACGTGAACGGCGTGCCCCAGCCGGGAGATGCAGGCACTGGAGATCCCGCGTTCATCCTGATCGTGCCGGCCGAGCAGTTCCGGACAGACTACGTCTTCCTCGCGCCAAACAAGTACGAGTTGGACTACGTGACCATCGTGGCGCCCGACGGGGCCAAGGTGGACTACTGCTCGCCTCCGGTTCCTCCGGAAACCAAGCCTTCGTGCAAGACCATTGCGCCGGACGATTTCGAGCTGTTCGGCACCGGGGAGTTCTACACCACGAAATTCCTGATCGCGGACGGCGTACACGAAATCCACGCGGACAAGCCTGTGGGTGTCTACGTATACGGCTACGACCAGTATGTGTCCTACGGCTACCCCGCGGGGCTGGACATCAAGGATCTGGGGCTCATCAAGGAGCCTGGTGAATAGTGGCATGGGGGGAGGCCGGAAGGCTGGAAGGCTGGAAGGCTGGAAGGCTGGAAGGCTGGAAGGCCGGAAGGCTGGAAGGCTGGAAGGCTGGAAGGCTGGAAGGCTGGAAGGGGCAACAAGAGCAACGGGGGACTACATGAGACGGCTTGCAGTGTTGCTGATGTTCCAGGCGGCGTTTTTGGGGGGGATTGGGGGGTGTTCGAGCGATTCCGCCGGCCCGGTCGGGGATGTCGCGGGTCAGGACGAAGCGCAGGATGTCGGGCAGGACGGCGTTTCAGGCGACCAGGCAGCCCCTCTTCCCGAAACCGATGCTGCCTCCGAGGAGGGAGGGGCCACGGGATATGACCTGTGGCTTCTGGACCTGGATGTCCAGGAGGTCGAGCCGCTCTCGCTATACAAGGTGGAGCCTTCCAAGGGCAAGGCCGTGGGCGGCGACCAGGTTGTTCTCTCGGGAAGCGGCTTCGAGGATGGGATGGTCGTGATGTTCGGCCACCAGAAGGCCACGGATGTCTACGTTCTCAGCAAGAAGAAGGCGACGGCCATCACGCCGGCCGGGTTCCCGGGACCGGTGGACGTCGAGCTTGACAACGCTGATGGGAGCAAGACGGTTCTGCCCGGCGGGTTCCTCTACTTCAACCCGGTTGCGATCTCGGCCATCGACCCTTCGGCCGGTCCCGTGGACGGCGGGGTTCCGATCGTCGTGTCGGGCAGCGGTTTCAAGCCTGGCACGGCGCTCGTCATCGGAGACAGGATAGCCATCGACGTGCAGGTCTTGGACGACTCTACGCTGACGGCCGTTACGCCTCCCGGTGAGGCAGGAAAGACGAATGTGTCCGTGTCCTCTTCCGACGGCCTGGCTACGCTCGTGGGCGGCTTCTTCTACTACGAGTACCCCCTGATAGAGGAGGTCAGCCCCGCCGCAGGCCCGGCTTCCGGCGGAGCAGCGGTCCTCATCAGGATGAAAGGAGCCCACGAGGAATCGCAGGTCATGTTCGGCGACAAGGTCGCCGCGCAGGTCTCCTTTGTGGACTTCCACACGCTGGAGGCCATCACGCCGCCGGCGGAGGTCGGCTTCGTGGACGTGACTGTTTCCACGCCATACGGCGCGGACACTCGGGAGAAGGGCTACTTCTACCACGGCGGAGTCAGTCCGCCCAAGGACATGCTGCTCGTTTCCGTGCAGCCGAACTCGGGTCCGATGTCCGGGGGAAACGAGGTCCAGCTCACGGCATTCGGGCTGACCGACGTCCAGGACACTACAGTGTTCTTCGGGTCCAAGACCGCCGTAGTCAAAGACGTGCTGCCCTCGCTCATGCTCGCCTTTGTGATCGTGCCCCCCGGTCCCGAGGGAAAGGTTGACGTGACCTTGATGAACTCCAACGGCACGTCCTTGCTTGCAGGGGGCTACTCCTGGCTTCCCCAGGCAGAGCTGTTCGACGTGGCACCCGACCACGGCCCGGTGCAGGGCGGCACCAAGGTCGTGGTCAGCGGAAAGGGGTTCCAGCCCGACGCGCAGGTGTTCTTCGGAGCGCTCCCCGGGGGCCAGACCAAGGTGCTCAGCGGCGAGCAGCTCGTATCGACGACTCCCATGGGAAGCCCTGGGCCTGTTGACGTGACCGTGCTCCAGGCCGGTACTTCCGCAAGTCTCGAATCCGCGTTCACCTACGACGGAGAGCTTGCTCTTCTGGTCGTGGACCCCAACTTCGGTGCGGTCTCGGGCGGGACGTTCATCCAGCTCATCGGGTCCGGATTCAAGGCGGACGCCAAAGTGCGGGTCGCGGGTGTCGATTGCAGCCACGTCACTCTCAAGAGCTACAACGTGCTCACGGCAAAGACCCCTCCGGGAGTGCCCGGCACGTTCGACGTGGAAGTGCAGGTCGGGGACAAGGTCTCCGTCCTGCCTCTCTCGTTCACCTACTATGACCCGGTGAGCTACTACGGCGGTACATGGGGCGGAAGCGTGTACCATGCGGTCAACGTGACGGTTCTCGACGGCGACACCGGTGCCCCGCTTCCCGACGCGTTCGTGATGCTCTGGGCCAACCCCGACACCCCATACCAGGGCTATACCGACCTGCTCGGTCAGGTCACCTTCTCCGGCCCCGACCTCATGGGCGAGCAGATGGTCACCGCGTCCAAAGAGTGCTACTCCAACTCCAGCGTGGTCGAATACGACGCGACCAACGTCACCGTCTACCTCAAGTACAACTGCCCCTCTATGGGCTCGGGAACGCCGCCTGTCTTCATCCCTCCCATCATCAAGGGAAGGGTGTGGGGATTCGGCAAGTATGTCGTCATCCCCCCGGGCCCCTGCATGCTCCAGGGCGGGGCCTTCCCGTTCCTTTGCCAGCCCTGCAACGACAACTCGAACTGCGGCGCAGCAAACAACATCTGCGCAAACCTCGGCGACCAGGGAAAGAAATGCCTGACCGCATGCCAGAACGACACCCAATGCCCCCTGGGCTTCTCCTGCACCTCCGTCCAGGGTGGGGACGAGGGTGGATTCGGGCATTGCCTCCCTCTGGGCGGCCAGAAGATGACTTTCTGCTCGACGTCCAAGGGGCATTTTCTCGGTGAGAACCCCGCCAACGGCCAGGGAGCCATCGCAGACCAGGACGGCAACTTCTCCCTGATAGTGGACCACCTCGGCGAGGTCGCTGTGGTCTGCCTGGGAGGCGTCCTCCCACTGTGCACATCGAACTGGGACTGCACGTTCTCCGACAGCTCCTGCCAGAACAACGGCTGCTGGATGGGCGACGGCCGGCCCGAAATGACACCCTACGCCATCGGTGTTGCAAGACACATCTCGCTCGTCAAGTCAGGTCAGGTCATCGAGGACGTCAACCTCCAGATGGACATTCCCATGACCAAGAAGATCACCGTGTTCCTTGACGACCCGCACCTGAGCTGGGAGGGACCCAACGCGTTTTACGGGAAGGCCTTCGTCGATTTCGGCTCCGACGGCGTGTTCGAGTTCATCGAGTTCCCGGTCAAGTTCTACGGCGAGGGCGACACCACCCTGCCGTTCGAGCATCTGCCGACGAGCCTTACGGGCGGCCTCGCGGATGCCACTTTCGCCATCCTCGCGGCAGCGGTCACTGCTGCCGGCTCGGACTCGATCAAGCTCCCTTCCACCTTCGCCCTTCTCACGAAGCTGACACAGTTCGACGACGACCTCATGTTCTTCCGTGGGCTGGAAGGATGGAAGGCAACACCCAGCGGCGTGAAGACCAACCTCTATGACCTCTGGGGACCTGCGTGGACCGACCTGTTCGGCGTCGGAATGGACGGGGCCATCGTTCACTTCAACGGCAATTCCTGGGCGCCCCAGCAAAGCCCGGTCGCAAAGACGCTGAGGTCGATCCACGGTTCCGATGGATTGGTCTGGGCCGTCGGAGACAAGGGCACGATCGCCAGGTTCGCCGGCTCCAAGTGGGAGCAGTTCCCCTATCCCAAAGCCAACAACCTGAGAGGCGTGTGGAGCAGCTCGGCGACCAACGTCATGGTCGCAGGAGACAACACCATCGACCTCTGGAATGGCGTCGAGTGGAAGAAAATGCCCGGCAACTCCGGCTACGTGTTCCACGGGATCTGGGGCGCAAACTCATCCAACGTCTGGGCCGTCGGCGACTACGGCAAGATTGTGAGACTGGTCAACGGCCAGTGGGTCAGCCAGCCCAGCACCACCGGACACACCCTTCGCGACGTCTGGGGCTCGTCCATCAACGACGTCTGGGCCGTGGGAGACTCGGGCACCGTGGTGCACTTCGACGGAAACCAGTGGAATGCCGTCGATTCGGGAGTCCTGGTGACTCTTCGCACCATCTTCGGCTTCGCTCCGGATGACGTCTTCATCGTCGGCGCCAATGGTACCTTCCTCCACTTCGACGGTGAAAAGTTCTCTCAGGAAGACGCCACCACCACCCAGCAGGACATCCTGGCGCTCTTCGGGTCCAAGGAAACCGGCCTCCTCATCGCTTCCGGCAACCACCAACTCGTCCTGGGACCCTTCGTCACCCCCGTGACAATCGTCTATCCCGCCGACGGCGGGGTCATCGACACGAACTACCTTCAGTGGCAATTCGGCCCCGGAGGTCCCGATGCCGGTTTCCACTCTGTCACTCTGGAACAGCCCTCCATGATGGGCCCGGTCCTCTTCTGGGACTTCATGGCCGACGGAGATGTCACCTACGTGGACCTGCCCGACTTCCCGAACATCTCAGGAACTCCGGGCGTGCCCCAGGGGACCTACATTTATACGATAATCAGGGTCTACAAAGAAGGCTTCAATATTGACAACTATGACTTCATGGATATGGATTACAGAACCTGGAGGAGCTGGAGTTGGGTCCAAACCAGCTTCAAAGCACAATAAGTTGGATTGGATGAAGATCTCGCATATTTTGGCCGCCGCGCTCGTTGCGGTGTCCTGCTCGACCAACGACTCGCCCGGGAAGGATTTTTTCGAGGGGGACGGCGATCTCTCCGGTGGTGGAGACATCGGCGACGCGCTGGCCGATTCGCTACTCGGTGACGGTTCTGCCGAAGCAGGAGAGTTGGAAGTGGCGGCAGACGTGGAATCGGATGTGCCTGTGTCTCCCGGGGGATTCGAGCTGTATCCGCTGGCACCGTCGGTCGTGCTGCGCGGTGTATGGGGAGACGGGCAGACGGTGTTGGCGGTGGGGGACAAGGGGACGATACTCCGTCATCAGGGAAGCCACTGGTCCCCGATGCCGGCTCCGACGGCCAAGGACCTCTACGCCGTCTTCGGGCTGTCTGCCGACGACGTGTACGCTGCCGGACAGGACGGCATGATCGTGTACTTCGACGGGGAGGAATGGACCAAGCAGGAGACGGGCCTGGGTTCCATGTCGGGCATCACTCTGCGGGGAGTCTGGGGAGCGGAAGGACACGTCTACGTCGTGGGAGACGACGGGACGGTGCTCCATCGGTTCGAAAGTCAGTGGAAGGAGGAGGATTCTCTGTCGACCTATGACCTGTATGCGATCTGGGGCAGTTCGCTGCTGGACATCTGGGTAGCGGCCCAGGGGGGGTCGGTGTTGAGGAAGATTGGCGGTGCCTGGAGCAGCCAGCAGGTGACCAAGGGAGAGACACTGTTGTTTGCGCTGCAAGGGGTGTCGTCGAACCACATCTGGGGCGCGGGCAGCAAGGGGGGGATCGTGGTGCGCAAGGAGTCCGGGTGGACTCAGATGATCAGCAATGATGCGTACGATCGATCGCTTCGGGGTGCGTGGGTGCTCTCCCAGGACGACGTCTGGTTCATCGGGGATGAGGGGGCGCTGATCCACTCCATGAAGTCGGGCAACGACTTGAAGTGGCTGACTGCGGACATAGCCGGCCCGTACTACAAGAACTTCAGCTTCTTCGGCCTGTGGGGGAAGAGCGAGCCGTCCGAGGCGTGGGCCGTGGGCGAAAAGGGTGCAGTGCTTCACTACGATGGCACCGGCTGGAAGGACGAGGCGTCTGGCCCGGAGGTGGACCTGCACGACATTGCGGGAAGTGCATGGAGCGATGCAGTCGCGGTGGGTGGAGACGGGCTGGTGCTGGCGTTCGACGGAAGCGACTGGCGGGGGTTGGATCGAGTGACAGATGCGGAGCTGAAGTCGGTCACTGGCTTCGGTGAGGGATTCCTGGCAGTTGGAAGTGCGGGCGCGCTCGTGAAGATCTCGGGCGGGAGCCTGGAAGCTTCAGCGGTGGACGGGGTCGAAGTTGACCTCAATGGCGTGTGTACCTCGGGCAGCGAGGTCTATTCCGTGGGAAACAAGGGCAAGATCGTCGCGTCCAAGGACGGAGCCACCTGGACTCCGGTCTCCAACACCCTGCAGGACGCGCTTCGGGACTGCGTTGCCGGCGACAACGAGGTGATCGCCGTTGGCGACATGGGGCGTATTCTCCTGGTGAGCGACGGAAAGGCGACCAAGGCGCCGTTTGCCACCCAGTTCAATCTTCAGCGTGCGGCGGCAGGACCTGACGGGACCATCTGGATCGTCGGCGACAACGGGGTGGTCCTGAAGAAGAAGAAGACCGCTGGAGCGGAATTCGAAAAGGTCTACGAAGAGCCGGGGCTGTTCCTCCATGGTGTGCACGCCTTCGACGGGCTCGTCGTGGCCGTGGGGTGGGGAGGCCGAATACTCCTCCTCGATCCTTCGTCCGGCGAGGTCGAGTCCCACAAGGTGGAGGACGCTGGAGTCCTCCACCAGATATGGGGCGCGGACAAGGGGCACATGTTCGTGGTTGGACGCAAGGGAAGGATGTTGAGGTACGTAGCGGAGTGAGGGGGGTACCGATTTGCGATTTGCGATTTGCGACTTACTGTCCCGAGCGAGTGGCTGTTGCCACGAGTCGAGGGATCGATTTGTCCCGGTGCGGGGGGATGTGCTGATGAATAGAGGCTTGTCGGGGGCGGTCGTCGGATTGCTGGTGGTCTGGGGGG
>Ga0172371_10013713_pt1 | contig 10523 bp, 8 predicted proteins | sample Lak12m_FD_114543 | JGI IMG/M metagenome (GOLD analysis project Ga0172371, IMG submission 114543) | Freshwater microbial communities from Kabuno Bay, South-Kivu, Congo - kab_022012_12m | ecosystem: Environmental > Aquatic > Freshwater > Lake | place: Democratic Republic of the Congo: South-Kivu... | reverse complement strand
ATCCGTACCGTTCGCAGTCAACCTCCGGAGGGTTCAGGACACCTGCTATGAAATGATTCGCGCAACACGCCCGAAGTCCCACCCTTCGGCGGATCGACGCGACAAGAAGGCCCGCCAATGGGCCGAGCAGATCAAGGTGCTCTCGGAGAAACTCTGGATCAGGGTTGATTAGGGGAATGCCTCGATCGCCGATTCCGTTGATGCAATGCCGCTGCTGAAACGTCGCCCTATTGGGTTCATGGGAATTTCCATGCCCTGTATCGGTCACAACGAACAATGAAAGCCCCCGGCTTCGATGAGCACTCCGTGGCTTCGCCTCGGAGACGGGCGGTAAAAGCGCCTCGATGCGCCATAATTTGGAGGGGAGCGGTGTTGCGGAACTGCCGAGAAGCATCGCCGGCCGGGTGGCAAACCCGGAACTAGGCTACCCAGGTCAACTGCGAGGGGTCCCATGCTTTCGGCAACATCACGGCTGCTTCGCCGCCGCCCCCTCCAAACCTCCCCATACGTAGATCCGGCCGCGGTCTCTCGTTTTCGCAGATCTTTCATGGGAGCCAATTCGACGGGCCGTTGACCGGCGCCGGAACAAGGAGTATTCGCCGATGCGCATCCCGACGGCAACATATCGAATTCAATTCAGTCCTGATTTTACTTTCGAGCACGCACGGAAGATCGTGCGATATCTTGCGGATTTGGGAATCTCTCACCTCTACGCATCCCCCATTTTCAAGGCGAGGAAAGGCAGCCTCCACGGGTACGACATCGTGGACCCGAATCAGCTCAACCCTGAATTGGGCGACGTGGAGGATTTTGAGCGCCTCCTGGACGCGTTGCAGCAACGGGGGGTGAACTGGATTCAGGACGTGGTGCCGAACCACATGGCTTTTGATTACCAAAACGAGATGTTGATGGATGTTTTGGAGAGTGGTAGTCGTTCGGAATACTTTTCCTTCTTTGACATTGATTGGGAGCATGCGTACGGAAACATCAAGGGCAGAGTCCTGGCGCCGTTCCTCGGCAGATTCTACGGCCAGTGTCTGGAGGAAGGCGAGATTACGCTCCATTATGGTCGAGAGGGCTTAACGGTGCGGTACTATGACCTGGCGTTCCCCGTGAGAATCGACACCTATCCGGTTTTCTTCTCGCACGCCTTGGCCTCCCTCAAGCGGGAGATCGGAGAAGACCATCCCGACTTCATCAAGTTCCTTGGGGTTCTGTATGTCCTGAAAACTCTCACGTCCGATGAATCCGCCGAGGGGCATTCCGACCAGGTGAAGTTCGTCAAGAGGATGCTCTGGGATCTCTATGGGGTCAATCCCGACTTCCGGACGTTTGGGACGGAAAATCTTCGCAGATTCAACGGCGACCGGAGCGATCCCGACAGCTTTGCTTTGCTTGACGACCTGCTCGCCAAGCAGTTGTTCCAGCTTTCCTTCTGGAAGATTGCGACCAAACAGATCAATTATCGCAGGTTCTTTACCATCAACGAGCTCATTTCCTTGAGAGTCGAAGACGAGACCGTTCTTCGCCACACGCACCGTCTCGTGCTCGATCTGCTCAGACGGCGGAGAATCGACGGTCTCAGAATCGATCACGTTGACGGATTGCACGACCCGGAGAAGTATCTCAAGCGGTTACGTGACGAGGCTCCGGACGCATACATCGTTGTGGAAAAGATCCTGGCCCTGAACGAGAACCTGCCTGAAGATTGGCCCATTCAGGGGACCACTGGTTACGACTTTGCCAATTATGTCAACGGGTTGTTTTGTGAGAGGAAGAACCGGCGGTCCTTCAGAAGAATTTACTCCGAATTCACCGGCTCAAAGGTCAAATTCGAAACCCTCGCTCGCGGGAAAAAGACGATTATTATCCTGGAGCACATGGCGGGCGATATCAATAACCTTGCGCAATTGGTGAAGACCATATCGAGCCGGGATCGGCACGGCAGCGATGTGACGCTCTACGGATTGCGAAGGGCTCTGATGGAGGTATTGGCCGGATTCCCCGTGTACCGAACCTACCTGAACAGTGACTCGCCGACCGATCGTGATCGAGGGTACATCCAGGCAGCCATCGACAGGGCGATAGACGCCAATCCCGCACTCCTGTATGAGCTCATGTTCCTCAAACGATTTCTCCTCATGGAATTCCCGCCCCACCTTGACGAGGAGCGCAAGGCCGACTGGTTGAAGGTGGCCATGAGGTTTCAGCAGATGACAGGGCCGTTGATGGCAAAGGGTTTCGAGGACACAACCCTTTACGTGTACAACAAGCTGATCTCACTCAATGAAGTGGGGGGAAGGCCCGATCGATTCGGTTGCACTGTTGAGAAGTTTCATCAGTTCAACGAGAAGAGGCGGAAGCTCTGGAAGGATACGCTCAATGCCACGGCCACCCACGACACAAAACGGGGAGAAGACGTCAGGGCCCGAATAAACGTGCTGTCCGAAATGCCGGAGGAATGGGAAAACAAGGTCAAACTCTGGAGCAGAATCAATAGGCCCAAGAAGAAGCGAGTCAAAGGCGTGAACGTCCCGGAAAGGAACGACGAATACTTCCTCTATCAAACGTTGCTCGGAGCCTTCCCATTCGATGAAAACGAATTCCCGGCCTGTGTCGAAAGAATGAAGCTCTATATCATAAAGGCGGTGAGAGAAGCGAAAATCCATACTGCGTGGATCAAACCTGATGCGGATTACGAAGAGATGTACATCGCATTCCTCGAAGCCATCTTGGACCCCTCAGATCAAAATCCTTTCTTGCCCGAGTTCTTGCCGTTCCAGCGGAAGATCGCTCACTACGGTGTCGTCAACAGCTTGTCGCAAACGGTGATCAAGCTTACCTCCCCCGGTGTGCCGGATTTCTATCAGGGGACCGAGCTCTGGGATTTGAATCTCGTTGACCCGGACAACCGGCGGCCGGTTGACTTCCGGAGACGGCATGCGGCCCTGACCGAGATACGAAGGAAAGCTGAGGCCGACATTCCCGGATTGCTGCGAGAGCTGCTGTCCGCGAAGCAAGACGGGAGACTCAAGCTCTTTCTGATCTCACGGGCTCTTGAGGCCCGACGGTCAAACGCGGAGCTCTTTCAACAAGGCGTCTACGTTCCTCTCGAGGTCACCGGGAAGTTCCGGAGCCACATCGTTGCGTTTGCACGGAGATTCTGCGACACGTGGAGCCTGACCATAGCCCCGCGATTCGCGACCGCCCTGGTGGAGGAAGGTAAATGGCCCCTCGGCAGTGCAACCTGGCAAGATACCGAGATAATTCTCCCGAAAGGCTCCCCGTCGAAGTGGATCAATGTGCTGACGAACCAGACCCTCGGCACGCGCGATTCCCTCCTTACCGGGGAAGCGCTGGAACTTTTTCCGGTCGCTCTGCTCGTACATTCGAGGAATTGTAACAACGGGTGTGCCTTGTGAATGCAATTACTCCCATATGAAGCGGATCGGAGGTAGAGAGCATGGCGGCGCAAGCCAATGATTTTGGGCCATTTCATGTTAAAGATTGTTCGATGGTGGCCATCGCAACCGGAACGAAAGCTCAGAACCTCAGAGAGCTTCGGGAAGGTCTGCTCCACATTCACCCTGAAAGCATTTATTACCATTTTTGGGGAGGGCTGATGAGGCCCTCCTTCGATGACCCGCAGTTTCACAATGATTTTGCCATTTGGAGCCATTACGCGCTCCATGACGATGAGCTCGCCGAACGTCTCGCTGTCATTGATCCTACGGATTTTTACACTCTTGATCTGCTGCGCAACGAAATCATCGAAATCGTGGAGCAGCGCCTCGAGGACCTTGAGCGCCCCCAGTGGGTTTCTCCGGACCTGCAATTTCACTTTATTCGCTCTCAAATCGTCGTTTTTGACACCGCTAAACGAATTGAACTGCCCGAGGATCTGCCCACGATTGTTCCCAATCTCGCTGTGGGGAGCATTTTCTACCACTTTATCGATGCGAGGCGCCGGCGTCCGGCAGTTGTGGACGATTTTCGATCCTGGCTGGCCGGTTTCGGTGACACGTACGAGGAGCTCGACCTCATTCTCGCGTCGGTGGATCCCTATTTTGTCAGTCTGAGGGAACTACGCCAGCAACTGGCCGACTTGCTCAGCGATTATTTCGGGAGGAGACCGCAATGACCACGATGCAAGACTACGCGCCCATCGTGGGTGAAGACGTGATGGATCACCTTCGCCAACTGGCCGACCATCTCCAAGGGGTAAAAGTGTTACACATAAATTCCACGAAGCTGGGAGGAGGCGTCGCCGAGATCCTCACCAAGCTGGTGCCCCTCAAACAGGAACTGGGGATAGACGCTCACTGGGAAGTCATTCAGGGAGGAGAAAAGTTTTACGAGTGCACCAAGAACTTCCACAACGGGTTGCAAGGAAAATCCGCGCCCATGACCGGGTCATTACTGAAAGCCTACGAAGACACCAACGCAGTGAACGCGGAAGAGCTTCGAGCAAAGCTTGAAGCCGCAGACTTGGTCTTCATCCATGATCCTCAACCCTTGCCGCTCTTGAAGAGGTGCCCCAATCGGAAGGGAAAATGGGTCTGGCGCTGCCACATTGACCTGAGCCATCCGTACCGGCCGGTCTGGAAATACCTGAGCAAGTTCGTGGTGGACTATGACGCAAGTGTCTTTTCCCTGGCCGATTTCGCTCAGCCGCTGCCGCACAACCTCTATCTCATTCCGCCCAGCATCGATCCGCTCAGCGAGAAGAATATCGACTTGCCGGAAGATGAAATCGTCGCATTTCAGAACGAATACGGCGTGGACCCCGAGCGCCCGATGATGCTGCAAGTTTCCCGTTTTGATCGGTTCAAGGACCCGGTGGGTGTGATACGCGCCTATCGTCTGGCCAGGAGCTTCGCGCCTTCATTGCAGCTCGTCCTTGCCGGCGGAGGCGCCACCGACGATCCCGAAGGCGAAGCGGTCCTTGAGGAAGTCCGCTCCGAGGCCAATGACGACAACGACATCCACATTCTCCTTCTCCCATCTGACGCGCACCGAACCATCAATGCTCTCCAGCGGGGCGCTGCCGTCGTCCTACAGAAATCCATTCGGGAAGGGTTCGGCCTCACGGTTACCGAGGCCATGTGGAAGGGTAAGGCAGTGATCGGAGGCAACACCGGGGGCATTCGGCTTCAAGTGGTGAATCACCATACCGGTTTTCTCGTGAACACTCCCGAAGGCGCGGCCCTGAGGATCCGCCATCTCCTGCAACGTCCGGAAAAGGCTCAAGAGATGGGTCTCAAGGCAAAGGAATTCGTCCGGGACAATTTCCTCATTACCCGGCACTTGAAAGAGTACCTCAGCCTCATGGTGGCACTGCTGCATGGAGACGACGAACGAATCGAGCTGGAGATGAGAGCTCGTTCCCGGGAAGCGGTTGCGTAGAGCAACGGCCTCCCGGCTTCATTCCGAGTTGATTACATTCCGCACCGCCGACCATGGGTGGCGCAATACGCGTCTGCAATACCCTTGTGGTCGGGTGCGAAGATCTCCGGCCTCCCTCGTTGTTCCGAGAGCGCTATAGACAAGCGACGGCCGGCCGAACACTTGCACCCGCTCAGTTCCGCTGCGGCTTCCACAAAGTGTTCCTCCGCGAGCCGTTCGACGTTAAGCTCATTTCCTGTTTTATCAATCATTTCAACCTCCCGAGGTATGTCAATTGTCGGTCGATCGCTGACCAATTCGTCAATTGCGATCTTCTTTTAACGCTGCGCACTCGGGAGCGGAAGGCAAGAAGATCCTGTTTTTTGGAGAATTGTTCTTCGTCTAGCGGCCGAGGAGGAGAACGGGGAACAGCGTCCCCGCGCCGATATAGAGGCCGACGACGGCAAGAAGAGCTCCCGCGGCCCTCTTGAAGACAAGGTTGGCCCGGTTGAGCCGTTGAGACCCGAGAATGTGCTTGGCCGCGCCCGCGGAGGTCCCCACAACCAGGATGAGCAGGCAGTGCCCAATCCCGTAAAACAGCATCATTACTCCGCCGAGGAACGCACCCTTCACCGGTATGATGCTCACGATCAGCAACAGGGCCGGGCCGGTGCACGGCAGAGAAATCAGGCCGAACATGAATCCGAAGAGAGCGGCCCCAATGAACCCGGTGAATTTGGGCAGTCGGTCCTGGGAAACGGGAAGCGGGATATGAACGAGGTCCATGAAGTGGATTCCAAGAAGAATGCAGATCCCCGCGACGACGTACACCATGTATTCCGATTCGAGAAACGGCGCGGCGGCCAACCCGACGGTGAAGAGTAATGCCAGTTCCAGGCTGTAGCCGAAGACGAAGACCATGGCAAAGAGAAAAGACTTCCCTGCGGTCATGTCCTCATCCATGCCTCCGATGAACCCGATCAGAAGCGGGACCATCACGAGGACGCAGGGATTCAGAGCGGTCAGCGCCCCTCCCACGAAAGACCCGCCGGCTGCGAGCCAGATGCTTCCGGACGAGAGCCACTGCTGTACCACGGCAGTCATTGACTCCATGGAACGGCCTCCTCGGATTGCAGCGTCTTATACCGATACGCTTTCGATCAAGCGAAATAGGGCAGGCAGGCAGGGAGAAACTGTCTCAAAACTTGAAACTGGATAGTAATCGTGCGACGAAAACCGCCCACCCCGGCTTTGGGTGGCCCGGACGTTACACGTCCGGGTCGCGCAGCGACAAGAGGTCCGGACCTCCTGTGCCTTCGGCACCTGGACGTATAACGTCCAGGCTACCCCGGAATTCGGCGATTCCGGATCGTGGCACGATACCCGACGAAGAATGATTTTTGAGACAAGTTCGGGACGCCGGCCCCCCATGCGAACTCACGTGCTGGCGCTCTGATGTTGCTGCCCGGAACGCGCGTTGGTACTACTGACCGATCGGCGGGATCGCCGGCGGTAATTGAGGCCGCTGGCCCGGAGGCGCCGAAGTCCTCGGGCTGCCCGCGGCCGCCGGTGGGGGCACTCCCATCTTGGCGAAAACCTGCATGATCTGGTCCCGTTCCAGCGTTCCTTCGTTCCTGAAGAACTCCTTTCCGTCCGGAGCGATGAAAACCTGGGTCGGCATCAGCCTGATCTTGAAGTTCCTCACCAGATCCTTGTTCGCATCCATGTCCACGGTCGTCACGATGGCCTTTTCGTGGTAGGCCTTGGTCATGTCGTCGAGAATCGGCTTCATGTACTTGCAGGGGATACACCAGCCTCTCCCGAATTCCAGCAGAATGGGCGTTCCTTGCCCCAGGAGCGTTTTCAATTCGATTCTCGGCCCCGCAGCGATCGCGTGGAAAGCAGACGTCGCAGAAATCACCACCAGGCACAGCGCGATCACCGCCAGCATCTTTCTCATCCCGAATGCCTCCGTCTTTCCGTTGAAAAGGCCACACTGCTCTTGATTAGGACAGCCACTTGAGTATGTCCGAATCTTTGGGAACCTTGCCCGCGACTTTGACCTCCCCGTCGACCACGAGAGCCGGTGTCATGAAAACCCCGTACTGGGACATCACCTTCAGATCCTCCACCTTCACCACCTCGGCCTGGATCCCATTCCTGTCCACGAGCTCCCTGACCGTTTCATAGAGTTTCTTACACTTCACGCATCCTACGCCGAGAATCTCGACCTTCATCGGAACCTCCGGATATGTGGTGTCATCGTCTCGTCAGACGCTGACAAATGAATGGCTTTCCAGACCGGCGCACCGGCCGCTACGAACGATGAATATCCTGATGCGGAGAGAGCCCTTTTTGTCGGAAAATGCACCGGCAGACTAATGGAAACGCGACGAGCACTCCTGCGATGAGCACAAACCCCGTTTCGGTCGCAGCTCCAAAATGAGATCAGCCACTTCCCGGAACCCGTGCTCGGAGGAAAGACTCAGGGCTGTGAAGCCCTCGACGGTTCGCGCATTCACGTCCGCACCATGATCCAGGAGAAGGCGGACCACATCGAGGTTCCCTCGAAAAGCGCCGCAGATGAGGGCTGTTTGACCATACTCGTCTTTCGCGTTCACTCTGGCCCCATGCCGGAGAAGCGTTTGTACCACTTCGAGCCGGCCGCCGGCTGCCGCGGGGATGAGAGGAGGCTTGCCATAGCGGGCAGGCAAATTGACGTCAGCGCCTCTCTTTATCAGAAGGTCCACCACCTGGCTCCGGCCTTTGAACGCCGCAAGGTTCAGGGCCGTCCGGCCCATCCGGTCCCTCTGGTCGGGACTCAGACCTTGATCCAGAAGCGTAATGACTTGCTCGATGTTGCCCGCGTCCGCCGCGCTAGTGAGAGCGTCGGCCGGCCCTTCCTGGAACCGGCCATGGCCGATTATGAACGCTGTCGCTATGCCGACGCCCACCAGGAGTCCGGCACCGATTTTCCACGATATCATTAACAATTCCTCCTTGTTGCCTGCCGATGCTCTACATCTCGATTCGTCAAACCACCAAGACTGAGCGGATCATACCGGCAAATACTTGACACAATATACATCAGGTTCATCTTCCCTGCAGTGCGCCTCTTAAGCATTTCACCGAATAGTAAAATAACAATGTCCCTTCGTCAAGTTTTTTCCAAAACCGACTGGGGCCAGGCCCGCGAGCGCCGGGTCCGCAATGAATCACTGTGCAGGAATTCTCCCTCTTGCGTCAGGGGGCAAGGTCTTCGGGATCGCGCTCGTTCGATAGGAGAGGTGAGGGAGGGTGGGAATTTTTGAAATCACTGACAATCGTCTCTCTAAGTTGTCCGGCGGCGGCGATGGCTGTTGGTTCCGGCACTTTGTTCCCGCCCGGATCGGGAACGTTGCCGCACGGGGGACACGGCAGGCTCCGTCCGCAGTTCCGCCACGGGTCGCGTGGCGAGGGGAAGTCGCACCGTGAATGCCGTGCCCGCGCCTTCCTCGCTTTGCACCTCGATCTTCCCCGAGTGCCCCGAAACGATTCCCAGACTGCTGGCGAGTCCCATTCCGATTCTCTGGGGGCCTCGCGTCGTGTAGAACGGTTCGAAGACGCGGTACTGGTCCTCCTTGGCAATGCCGATTCCACTGTCCTCGACACGCAGGACAACTTCGCTGCCTTTCACTTCTGTCGTAATCCGGATCTCGCCTCCACCGGCGACAGCTTCGGCAGCGTTCCTCAGGAGATGGACGACCACATCGAGGAGCTGTCCCTTGTCTCCCTTCACGAAGCAGCCCGTTCGGAGCATGTGAGCAAGGCGAATGATTTTGCCGTGCCCCTTGGGATCGGCCTCCCACCACGATCCGGCCAATTCGAGCCCCTTGGCGACCGTATCGGTCAAGTCCAGGATTTCCGTGTGGACGGGCGTGGCTCCGCAGCGGGTAGCTATGAATTCCTGGAGACTCTTGACGACCTTGGCCCCGAAGCGGGAGTTATCGACAATCCTCGTCAAGTAATGCTGCAACCGGCAGATGTCGCCGCACGTGATATCCGCGAGCGCGAGATCCGCGTTACCGAGAATGATCTGAAGGAGGTTGTTGAAATTGTGTGAAACTCCTGCGGACAAGTGGGCCACGGCCTCGAGCCGCGCATTCTGTATGAGGAGATCTTCAGCCTGCTTGCGGTCGGTCACGTTCCGGGCGAACACAACGACTCCCCGCACTCTTCCGGTTTCCGTCTCCACCAGGGGAAATGCGTTGAGCTCAACCCAACCGGCGCTCTTTCCGCGAATACCGGGCCTGGGAATGACCTCTCGCTGGGTCTCGCCGGTTTCGATCGTCCTGAGAGCCGGGCAGACTGCGCATGGCACGGTGCGGTTGACGTACGCGGCGTAACATTTCTTACCCGCAAGTGGGGCGGCATTTCGATAGCGTGACTCCATGGCCGGGTTGACCCGCATGATGGTCAGGTCTTTGTCGACGACGCTGATTCCATCGGGGACACTGGCAAAAATGCTGGAGAGAAAGCGTTCGCTTTCCGCTAGAGCCATTTCGGCCTGTCTTTGCTCGGTAATGTCATCGGCAGAGCAGACAATGCATGCCACATTTCCCTTGTCATCGAGCTTCGGGGTTCTGGTAACCGCCAGCAGCCTTTTTTCCCCGCCGGCGTTCGTCACCCACTCGTGGCAACGGATCTGCCTTTTTTGTGTGAAGGCATTGGTATTGCCCATCAGACAAATGTCGGCTTCCATTCTGTCCCTCAGAATTTCTCCGAGACTCTTCTGCGCAAGTTCATCTCTGGTCATGCCGAAGAATTCGGCCACCGCTCGATTCACCCCTCCGTGAGTCCAAGGATCGGTCAGGAACCAGACGAGGGTATGGATGTTGTCGAGCAGCAGGTCCTGTTCGTCCTTGATGCGGCTCAGGTTTTCAATGTGCCTTTTCGATTCGGTGACGTCCCGGAAAACGTAAACAACCGTGCCGCCTCCGAAGGATTCTTCTTTCACCGCGATGAGAAAGACCCGTTTCCGGCCGTCTCCGCCCGTGAGGGTCCGTTCGAACGTGCAGACATCGCCGGGATGCTCTGATCGGGGCGGGAACAGGTCGTCTCCCAGGAACGCTCCGATGCGTCCGAACGCCTGGAGCTCT
>Ga0172371_10013712_pt1 | contig 10523 bp, 10 predicted proteins | sample Lak12m_FD_114543 | JGI IMG/M metagenome (GOLD analysis project Ga0172371, IMG submission 114543) | Freshwater microbial communities from Kabuno Bay, South-Kivu, Congo - kab_022012_12m | ecosystem: Environmental > Aquatic > Freshwater > Lake | place: Democratic Republic of the Congo: South-Kivu... | reverse complement strand
TTAAAAAATAACAAAAGAGTAAATGGAGAATGATGTGAAGATAGCCCTCGTCGCCCCGCCCTATCCCCTTTCCGAAGCCCCCTCCCCACCACTCGGCTTATGCTATGTCGGCGCCGCATTTCGGGCGGCGGGGGCACAGGTGCGCATCTTCGACTATATCGTCTCGGCATACAACAAAGATAAGCTGGCTAGGCAACTTGCCGAGTTCGCTCCCGATGTCTTGGGCACGGGAAGCGTTACCATGAATTTTCCCACCGCTTTACAAATCCTCGCCGATGCCAAGACGCTCCAACCTACCCTAATTACAATTATCGGTGGCGCCCATGTCTCCTTTACCGCACGGGAAACATTGGAGAAAAACCCCTTTTTAGACATCATCGTCATCGGAGAGGCAGAGGCAACCATCATGGAGTTAGCACCGCTCCTCGACGATTCCTCGCAATGGGACGATATCGCAGGCATCGCCTTCCGGCGCGCGGGGGAGATTTTCCAAAATAAACCCCGTCAATTGATTGCCAATATCGATTCTATACCCTTGCCCGCCCGCGATCTCTTACCCCTTTCCCGCTACAAAGCCCTAGGCTTCCCTATCAGTATGCTCACTTCGCGTGGCTGCCCCTATGGTTGTATTTTTTGCCAAGGGAGGCGGCTGGTGGGGGCAAAACCTCGCCTTCGTTCACCAGAACTCGTTGTCGAGGAAATGAAAACGATATTAGGTATGGGTTTCGGGCGAATAAACATTGCCGATGATTTGTTCACCATCGAAGCAGGGAGGGCACAGAGTATCTGTGAGGAAATCCTCCGCGGCGGGTTGCATTTCCAGTGGAGTGCCTTTGTTCGCGCCAACACTGTTGATTTGGAAACACTGCGCCTGATGAAAAGGGCGGGGTGCGACTCCGTGAGTTTCGGCGTGGAAAGTGGGGATGAGGAAATCCTCAAAAAAATCAAAAAAGGGATAACCCTAGATATGGCACACAAGGCGGCGGCGCTTTGCAAGGAGGCGGGGTTAATCGCCCTTGCCTCTTTCATCGTGGGCTTACCCTCCGAAACCCCAGATAGCCTAGAGCGCACCAAGAACTTTGCCGCCGCCCTCGGCTGCCATTACGGTTTTCACATTCTCGCCCCTTTTCCGGGAACGACGGTTAGGGAAGAAATCGAAAAATATGATCTGGAAATCCTCACCAACGAATGGGCACGCTACGACGCCAATCAAGCGGTAATTCGCACCAGCGCCTTGAGCGCTCGAGATATCGAAGCCTTTGTCGATGCTTTCGAAAGGGAGATAACAGCCGAGCGAGATGAACAACTACGCCTATGGGGCAAAAACATCCTCCCCCCCGATGTGGAAATGCGGCTTAGCGGTTATCAGCAAACTAAACTCATCTTTGCCTTACTAGAAGGGGATCTTTTGGAAAAAAGCTACGAGGATGTTTCATCGAACGGGAAATATCCTCGAAGTGATTTCTATGGGCATATCGCTGCCGCTACCGGCTTCGAACGCGACTTTGTTACCAAAGTCATCGATTCTTTGATGGCACGCTCTCTTATCGTTGCGGATGGTAACGGCGCCTGGCGTTGGTCCTAGGCGTTGTTCATAAATGGAAGGGCACAATTTTACTTACCCAATAAAAACAGGATTATATCGTAAATATAGCCACCCCATTTTTGGATCACAAAAAATAGGAAGCATCCTGTAAAAGCGAGAGAAAAAATACCGTATGAGATATAGATGAGTCCCTTTTGGGGAGATAGCTTTTTACCCTCTTTTTTCGTCGATAATTTTGTCGAGAAAATCCGACTTATCGACGATTTCAAGAAAAAAAAGGATTTACTCCTTAAGTTGGTTGTGCCGACAAGCTCTTGTAAGAGATAGTAGCCATCGAATTTCAACAGTGGGTTTAGGGAAAAAAGAGTAGAACAGAAAGCAACTATGGCAAGAAGATGGGCAAGTTCACCAAAGTAAGTGCCCTTTGCACTAAATAGCCAAAATGCCCCCACCCATATTCCCAAGAACATGGATACCAATGGCCCCGCCAATAAGACCGCAATCCTTTTCCTTTTATCGAGTAAATAACTGTCCGATACATCCGAAAAACCAGCAGGAACAAAAAGGAGCAACAAAAGCCCCATGCTGGGCACCTCCCTGCCGTAGTGCTTACAGGTAAGGGCATGGGCGATTTCATGAATAAAAATGCCAAGCGCTATCGATAGATAAAAAACAATAAAGAAGGTGCCGTTACTGTTGGCTGCCGAGATCACGCTATGGGTGAAGACACCCTGTTGGCACAGAATGATAAACATAAAAGTGGATAGGATGAAGACAGGGATTACAAAAAAGGGGGAAAACAAGATCCGCAGCCTCATCTTGTCATACAGCCACGAAAGAAAACCATCTGGATGGAACTGGAAAAGGCGAAACTCTGTCACGGATAGGAGCGATTTTCTAATTCGCGAAGAAGTTTGGCGCGGGGGATTTTCCCAGCCATCGAGAATGCCATGAGACATTAGCCTATAAACGACTTCTATAACGGGAAAACCCTTTTTGCCTCCTATCAGCTTCGTAAGCTCATCGATGCTTGTTCCTTGCTGTAAAGCAAAGATTACATCTTCAAAGCCGCCCGCCATTTTTAGATAGGTACTTTGTTTCCCCTGCCTATATTTGATGATGTAGGCATCATCGACCTTTTGTACAACAGCATCCGCCCTTAACTTGAACTTTATCTTCTTTGCCGAACCCTCCCTAAGATAATCCGAGGAAGAGTTTTGGGTAAATACGCTTATGCCACTATTAGGCATCATAAAGGAGGCGTCCATCATGCAGCCTAACTATCGTAGTGGCGTATTTCATTATTGCTGGGTCATGGGTGGCAAAGATGAATGTTGTGCCTCTTTCTTGGTTTATACCAAGCATCATTTCTATAATGCTCATCCCTGTCGTTGAATCCAGGTTTGCCGTTGGTTCATCGGCAAGAATTATCTCTGGTTCTTTTACCAACGTTCTAGCAATTGCCACCCTCTGCCGCTGACCGCCGCTCAATTCATCAGGCTTATGCTGTGAGTGCTCGGCAAGCCCAACATCTCTAAGAGCATCGATAATTCTGTTCCTTCTGTTACCGCCAGGCGAATCACCTAGTAACAAAGGAAGTTCCACATTCTCATACGCCGTTAGCACGGGGATGAGGTTGAATGTTTGAAATATAAATCCTAGTTTTCTGCCGCGTATCTCGGCAAGTTGGTTGCCATTCATTGTGGTTATCTTCTCGTTACAAATTTCCACACTTCCCCTCGTGGGCTTATCCAAGCAACCGATGATATTCAAGAGTGTCGTCTTTCCCGACCCGGATGGTCCCACTATGGCAATAAAATCTCCCTTTGCTGCCCGAAAATTAATATCCGCAAGGGCGGTGAGAGAAACGCTACCCATCTTATAAATTTTTTCGAGATTAACAATTTTTACCATTTCCTCCATTGTTCTCTCCTTAAAAGAAGTAACATGCCTCAGCAAAAAGAATACCTCTATAAATGGACATCCCAAATTCGGTGTCATCAGCCCCGGAATAGAGATGAGCCTGTAGCCTAAAATTCCAGTTTGGTATGCCCGTGTAAGTTATGCTGGGCTTGAGAAATATCCCCATTCTATCGGTGCGAGAAATCTCATCCAAATTGATGATAGCATCCAATTCTATACGAAACCGATCTGCAACATACGGTTTATGCAAAAATAAATGTAGGTAGTTCTTCCTCAGATTTGCAAAATCGTAGATGCCATTACCTAGTGCCAACAAACTCGAAGCAGAAGGAAACATCGGCAATTGTAAAAGGGGATTTTTCTGCTTCGCGGCAAGGACACTATTCACATCAGCCGTGTAGTCATTCCCCGCATACCTCAAAAAATCCGTGTATAGATCCATCGCTGCTTGCTCGTAGCCATCTCCATTATAAAAATACTCGATGACCATCGTGGTATCATCGGGGAATGTGTATTGAAAACCCAGCAAGAGTTTATAGAATGTTCCTTTTCTATTCTCGAAGCGATAGCTCGCTGGCACGCTAAAGGAAGACATACCGATGGGGTCGTATTGCGTTTGGCGGGGCGAAAAGAGTGAGGGATAGAGCCGCTCACTTTCACCGCGCCAATAAACCGCCTCTCCGAAAAATTGGACATCAGCAATAACACTAGAAAATGACACCCCATAGCGTGGTTCTTCTTTTTCCTTTTTGGAGAAGTGAAAAAATAATTCAGTATCTCGAAACAGCGCCTCTATCCTAGTGGCAATCAGGGTGTCGCCTCTGTCGCTAAAAATAAAATTATCGTAGGAAAATGCCTTACTCGTAGCATCGGGCACCACCACCAATGTGCAAGCAAAAGAATTATCGAGAATAAAATTGGCATGATAGCAGACTTTCCCCTCTGTAATCTTTTCGAAATTCTGCATGTCTTGCCGAGGGTTGAAGGTATCGACGGGGTTCCAAAACATGCCGTTACCCCATTTGATGCGCTGCTTGCCGACACTTATAAAACTCGCAATCCCCGCTAGCTCCATCTCTTTTGTTAGATAGGCTTGCTCTATGTTGTTCTTGAATTCCTCATCACTCTTGGCAAATTCATATTTGGCAAACTCTTCTTCGACCTTCCCTCTCAAAAAACCCCCCCATTCTTCCGTTGGACGCACATCGAGGGCGAGGTTCATTCCCATTGTATTTCCCGCTTCCTTCACATCGAAGTGATTTTCTGGATTCAAGAGCGAGTTTTCTCTGATATCGTTATACTGTGCGAAATTATAGGCATTTCCTCGCAATTGTAACACATTTCGAGTGGCGTTTTCCCAAAAGTCCCAATGAGGAAGGAAGGATTCCTTGCCATCGAGGATATGAAACACTTCATACGAAGATACCGTTGGGGAAGTTCTAGCAACAACTTTAGCAACGGCTTCCCCAACGATAAACATCAAAACAATCGGCACAAGCACTATGATAGTAATGAACTTCATCATTGAATAAGAAATCCAGCCGCTGCTTGCTCATACAAAGAAAGGCTATTGTGTCCCTAGCAAGTATAAATTTCTACATTTTCTTGGCTTCTAAATAAGCCCTACTAAACAAATAATTGGGAATGTGTTTGTCGTAGATGGCGTTGCTCAAGAACACCATCGTTTGATGTTCTGGACGCAAAGCACTAACCATAGTCAAACGGCGGGGTCTCACGAGGGTGCCGAGGGGACCGACATCGGAAAAGATGAGGGTTTTGAGCTTTTTGCCCGAGCTGGTAACATACTCTTCTTGTAGCGGGAGCAGGTTATCGACCCTTACCCAGTAGTTTATCTCCTCGTAGGTAACATCTGGTCTCTTTGCCTTGAGTTTAAGAAAGTAGCATCTCTCTCCATTGACTTCCCTTATCCCCACTAATGTCGCCTCGTAATCATCGACAAAGCTTATCTTCACCAAATCGGCATTATTGAATTCACCACCCATGAACCGCTGCGAACCAGCAACCCTAACCGCCTTCCCCACATTGGGAACATACTGCCAAATGTTGTTATTGACCAAGAGCAGATTTTTACCGGCTTGTTCGGGAGGATATAAGAGATTGACGAAGACCTTCTTCCCCCTTCCCTTGAAGTAAGTTTTATATCTAACCTCCACATCCTCAAGATTGGGTCTTTTGATAAGCATAACGCTATCATATTCGGCGCTATCGCCAACCATGAGCCTATCGACACGCTTTACTATCTCGTTGCCATCTGGTGGCAATTCGGCAAGCGCTCCCCTCGGACTAGAAAAGGGGTAAAAAACCAAAAGGGTAACTACTAAAAATAATACTCTCTTTTTAAAAACCATCCTCTTGCTAAACATGTCTCATCGCTTCCACTGGCTCTGTGTGGGAAACCTTTATGATTGGGTACAGAATTCCAACCACAGTAATAATAAAGACAAAGCAAAAAGCGAATAACACGGTGCTAAACTGGATATAGGGTAACAATGTTTTGCCACCAAAAACCCAAACAGCCGCTTTCGATGTGGCTTGGATCTCTAACTTTTCCAGCAACAGGCAGAATAAGACACCAATGATAGAACCCGCCAGCACCGAAAAGAAAGATAGGGTTGCCCCTTCTGCGAAAAGAAGCATGGCTATCGTGCGTTTCTTGGCACCCATTGCCATCAAGACTCCAATTTCTCTGATTCGTTCCCCCATGGAAATGAACAGGGCGTTCATCACCCCCACGGTAACGATTAGCAACATAATGGAGGTAAACAGCAAAACGATCTTCTTGATAAAAAGATACTGAGCGAGGATGCCCGCCATAACTTTTTTCCACGAGCCAACCTTGAGTCGATAATTATTGGCACTCAGGGTATCTATTATCTTCTTTTCGAAGTGGTCCACACGATCCACATTATTCAAATAAACTCCCAGGCTGAAAACACTATCGTCATTTATTGTCATCAACCTCTGGGTATCTCTCAGTCCAATATAGATTAAGTGATCGACGAACTGCAGACCCGTCTTGACAGAAAATATTCCAACAACTTGTAGATCAAGGGCGTTTGTGCCGCCAGCGGGGGTGTTGACCACGATCGCCACCTTATCACCAACACTTACTCTCAATCTCTTGGCAAGCTTCTCACTAATGAGCAGAGAAGATGAATCAGTTTCTTCCAGATACCTGCCCTTCTCTATTTTTAGGTTTGTTTTGCGGCGTATCCCTTCCGGCTCCATCCCCATCACTATGGAATTGAGTGAAGAGACATCGGAGAATACAGCACCCATAAACTGAATTTTTTTGGTGATGTAGTCAACGCCATCGATAGCGGCTAGCGTCTTTTCTATATTCGTATAGTTGGAAAGGATTTCCCCTTCCGCCGGGAAGATCATCACATCCTCGACCAATGTCCCGGTAAATCCAATTATCGTTTGACGGACGATGCCATCGGTTATGGCAATACCGACGATAATGGCAATCGTGCCCATGGCGATGGAAAAACCGGTAAGAATGTTCCTGTTCCTATTGCGGGGTATATTCTTGATGGCAAAAAACAGCAGTTTGATAGTTTTCATATGTGTCTTAGCGCCTTTACTGGGTCCAGCCTTGCCGCTTTATAGGCAGGATAGATACCTGCCAGCGTTCCTACGGCAAGGATCCAGAAAGAAGAAAACAACAGGGAATAGAGTGTAAGTTGGGGATATAGCCTTCCTTCGACAACCAACGCGATACCCTCTATTATGCCTCGTTGCTGAAAGTAGTAGGTAATAACACCCCCTACAATGGCACCGAGTGTTACGGATATGAAAGACAGAAGAAAAGCCTCCGTAAAGAAAACTCCCAGGATATCCCTTTCTCTAAAACCAAGCGCGGACATGGTCCCTATTTCTCTAATCCGTTCGCGAACACTCATCAGCATGGTGTTAGACACGGAAACAGCGGTTATTGCCGCCAGCAGTAAAAGGAGGAAAAAGACCATGATTCTGCCAAGCAGAGCGATGTAATAATAGAATCCCCCTGATTCCCGCCATGTTGTTACCTTTAGCTCCATATTCTGTTCTTGAAATTGCTTATTCAACCACAAGGCACTTTCTTCCGCTTTGTCTTTATCGGTGAGGAAGACTTTTATCGTTAGATATTCACCATCCTTCCATTTGAGCAGCCTTTGGGCGTTTTCGAGACTGATGTAGGAGACAGCATCGGCAAAGAGGGGCATCGCTTGCACCACACCGGCAAATTTCACTTTGATGCCGTCCATCATCCCCAATGGATCGGCAATGATGATGTACATTTCCTCGTCTTTTGTCGGACAAAAATAGCGAAACATCGGCTTACTAAGCAATATGCCGTTATGAGCGATAGCCGCCTCTATTTTGGGAAAGGAACTATCGAGTTGCCGAATGCCAAAAAGGGTGTCTTTTACCGCTTCTGCTTCCACCCCAATAACCGTAAGATACAAATAGCGGTCGTTTTTGTCATAAAGCATACCTTGGTAGAATATCTCTCTCCCCATACTTTTAAAAAAGGGAGCTCTAGCGACAATTCTTTCGACATTTTCCGGGTTTTTTATCTTGGGAACTGCCCCCGTCATAGGGCTTATGATATCGAAATCCCAGCCACGGGCGAATATCTGAACATGCCCCGTGGTGGTGCTAATTGCTACATTGACCAGCTGATTATAGAAGGCTTCTCCCAAAGCAACCGCAAACAATATGGATATTACCGAGAAGCACATAACCAGTCCTGTTAAAACGCTCCTTCTTTTGTGGCGGAAGATATTTTTGAGGGCGAGCCGGTAAAATCTAATCATCGTTCTCAATTTTTCTTCTCTTTTCCAATACTCAGCAATTCCCATGTTTCATCGAGAAAAATCCAGATATGCCGATGTGCTTTCAATAAATAATGGGGGGAAGTTTCTCGATACCATACATAGTTTCTAGAAAACGGCGCAAGGACACCAGTGGGGTTAATCCGTATCTTATGGCTATTAAAAGTGCCATAAGGGACGCTGATGGTTTCCCTACCCTGATAATCGATTCTTATCGGGAAGATGGTATAAGCGAAGTTGAAATGCACATTCGTTTCATAAGAGGCGTTGGGGGCAAATGGGAAGGTAACAAGAACTAAAGGAAGCGCTTCACTTTCGTAAATATCCTTTATCTCCTTGCCCATTTTTACTTCTTTTTGCTCGACGATTTCACCTTCGGCACTAGTAACGCATTTTATCTTTTTCCCGATAACCGTTATCATTTGCTCGAATCTCTTACCCTGTAAGATATCCGTGGTTTTGCGATAGACAAAGTTGAGATTTTTCTTAGATATGGCAGTTTCTGTAACTTTATTGGTGTCGATAACGAAAAACTTCAGCAGATAAACATCCGTTTCCTGATAAGTGGCTTCTTCGATCGTTACCTTTATCCTGTTGTTGAATTCTCTCTGCTTTGCGAACAGCCCCTCTCGGAATTTACCCCAACATCTAAAAACCAGAACACCCCGCCAATTTTGGACATCACTCACCTGATGTTCCCTCAATAACTCCGATTTGAAAAATTCAAAAAGGGTCATATCGGGTTCGAACTGCGGGGAGGCAGCGTAGGTAATGCCCGTTAAAAAAAGAAAAATGGCGAGTATGGATATGGAGATCCTTTTCATCGAGCGTTCTCCTCGTCGTTTTTGAACCATCTGTTAGGTTGGCACCATAGATATTCCTGTGGGTACAGCCTGATATATTCTTCGAAAATATCGATATATTTTTGCATATCGAGCGAGTAAAGCTCTTTGGCATTTATATGATGAACGCTTGCTAACGGTGGGAAGAGGCAGCCTTCGAAGGAGCCTTCCCCGGCTGGTATCACCGCCCCCGTCAATATAATCGCCCCTGTCCTCCTGGCAATGGCAATAGGTGCATAAGATATGCGGGAGGCATGTCCTAGAAAATTCACATCGACCCCCCCGCGAATTTGTGAAGACGGTAACTGAAGATCTGGCAGCATCACGACAATCTCGTTATTTCTCAGACAAGAAACGATATTCTCCATCGTCTTTGTTCTCATAACCAGATTTCGGTTATTAGTTCTGATGACAAAACTCCTGCCGCTTCGTATCATCTTGATTCCCATATTCTCGAAGGCTTGTTCCATAATTGATATTTCGGGGACACCTTCCCCGTAATCATACACCAGATTGACTCGATAACCCTTGTAGGAAAGCCACATCATGCCCAGCTCGCCGTGTAAAAAATGTGCCGAAAGGATGATAACCCCCCTATTTCTAGAAAGCGCCGAGTCCAAGAAGTCTCGACCTTCCATCTGGGAAAATAATGTTTCTATTTGCTCCTTGTTGAAGGGGTCGGCAAAGATGTTCCAGATATTCTTGCGCTCCTCGCAATAGATGTCGAAATTTTGCTCGGCAATTGCAATCATCTCTTCGTCCGAAAAGTCTCTGCCTAGTGTTGCCAAGATGTTTTTATAAATGGTCTCTTTGATCATCGCGATCCTACGCTTACCTGTCGGTCGAATCTGCCGCAAGGAATCCAGTAGCCAGGGCATCATTCCCGCCTCCGTTGGCACAAGGATAAACTCCAGCGGTAATCCAGATCTCCACCCGTCATTTACAATCCCGTGAAAGCGGAAATCCTCAAAAACTAGTCGCTCGAACCCCTCATTTCACCGATGTCCCCGAAGAGGGACCATCGGGACCAACAGAAGAAGAGGAAGAATCCCCGGTACTCATCGTAACGCTCATACCAAAAGAATTGGCACTTATTGCAAAGCTCGCCGAGCACAAGGCTACCCTTTCCTCTAGATCCTCGACTACGAAACTGTCCAATTCTCTCGTTGCTACGAGCTCTTTCAAAATCGTCATTTCTTGCTTATCGATTTTCCAACCATCGAGGGCTATCGTTGCTTCGAGATTGGAATACAGCCTTTCCTTGAAAATTGGATCAACAATCACTTCTCCAAACAGTTCTCTCAATCCCTTTTCCGACATTTTCCTCACCTATCTTTCTTTTTATTCGTACCAGTAAGCTACTGGCATTAC
>Ga0172371_10013711_pt1 | contig 10524 bp, 1 predicted proteins | sample Lak12m_FD_114543 | JGI IMG/M metagenome (GOLD analysis project Ga0172371, IMG submission 114543) | Freshwater microbial communities from Kabuno Bay, South-Kivu, Congo - kab_022012_12m | ecosystem: Environmental > Aquatic > Freshwater > Lake | place: Democratic Republic of the Congo: South-Kivu... | reverse complement strand
TACGTCCTCGAACAACGGCACGCCGCGACTGGTACGGGCGGCCTTGAGCGCCACGGTGTACCGGCTGACCTCGCGCAACTCGAAATTGCTCAGTTGCACGTCGGTATCGATGTAGTGACGCTTGACGCGGCCGAGGTGCTTTTCATCCGCCCGGACAGGTTCGCGGATGTTGGTGCTGTACATGTAGTTGAAGCGAAACACCACCGCTTGGCCGTCCGGCTGAATCACGGGCCGAATCTCAAAGCCCGTGCCCGTCTCGAACTTGTAGATCGCCGGATCCGGGATCAGGTTTTCCAGATTGGAGCCAAACTGTACACCACCGTTGGCATTCTGAGACATGACCTGTTCCGAAGTTGAGGAACTCAGACCGGGCAGGACATCCCGGACCACGCCAAAGCCGCTGGTGGTGCCGGCCGCAGGTGATGCGGTCGATCCGCCGCTCTGCATCTTGGCCATCGCCAGGAACGTGGGGTCGTTAGCCAAGGCCCCGATATCGTCCATCATCGCCTTGGCGCCGTTGATGCCCTCCGCCAGTAAAATATCCCGTTTGGGCAAGTCGAACTCCATCGTGGCGGCGGGTTCGACCTTCGCAAAATCGCGATTGTTCGCCAGGATGCTCGTTGTTTCCGTCTGGCCGAACTGCACGTCGTAGAACTGGCTCGCCTCGCGGACGTACCGGAACGTGGGGAAGTAGAACTGGGTGTTGAAATCGTCGTCCAAGGCAGTCGTGAGTCGCTTCAAGTAGTTGTCGACGTTCGCGGTATGCGCTCGGGTGCCGTCCAGTAACTCGATGTACTTCTCCTCCAAGTCGTCGATGAGCATGTCGAGGAACTTCTTGTGGTCGAGAGGGCGACGAGACTCCCTCGCGCGTTGCTCCGCATCCTGGCCGACAGCCGCCGCACTAACGTACTGCAAGAACCCTTCGTTTCCTCGCACGAGAATAGGACTAATCTCTGCGAGCAGAGGGCCGTCTACATTCTCCTCGATGTGAGTCCTTAGAGCAGTCCAATCGGCATAAGCCTTTAGCACGTCAGGTCGTTCCGAGTTCAAATTCTGAATGAGAGACTTGCCGATCGACTCCGCACTTCCGAGCTCAGCCCTGCCCTTTTCAACGAGACGCCTGACCGCGTCAACCGCTTCTTCCACGTCCATGTCATTGGCTATTCGATAGGGCGCTACAGACGGTTCTCGCGCCATCGATTGCTCAATCTGCTGTACTTTCTCATCCGCGTCCTTCAAGGTTTGACTCTCCTCCGGCGAAAACCGGATGTTCTTTAGCTGATCCAGGATTCGCCGCAGCCCTCCAACCGTCTTCGTAAAGTCACTTTCCCAAACCTGCTGGATCTCCTTGTCCTCCGTCATCAAGCGGAGTACTGAGGCTTCGCGGCCGTCGGGATTAGCTTCGTTACGCCCCTCAAGCTTGAGCGTCACGTCTCGCCCCAGGATCGATACCGTGCCTTGACGCGTGTCATCCTCCCTTTTCTTTGACAACTCCGAGCGAAGCTGGAGGCTGCGATTTCGGTAGTTCTCCATGATCGCATCGCACTCGGCAAATGACCGTTCAAACGTGCCTTGAAAGGCGGCTAGCTGAATGACGACAGTCATCACGTTTTGACGCTGCGCCTTCAGTGTTTCGTACGCCTTGGCCAATTGCTCTTGGGCTTCCTGTTCCTTCTGCCTCGCTTCCCGGAGGTCTTGGAGTCGATTGCCCAGTCGCTCCTCGATAATCGCCCTTTCCATCACCCGCTGCTTGTATTCGATTTCCGTAACGAGCCGGCTCTTGAAGATCTGCGCCAACCGCAGGAACTCGCGTTGCAGGGGAGTCATCGTGTCGTCGAATTCGGTCTGCGTGTCGAAGAAGCCGCGCAGGGATTCGAACTTGGCGTTCTGGGCCAAGGGGCAAAACTTGGGATCCCGGCACGCCAGCGGGAAGTGCCTGGTCTTGCAGGTCATGCCCGCTTCCAGGTAATTGGCCTCGGCCAGGGGCAATTGGCCCTGCAGCATATTGTCGAACTCCTGGAAGATCTCCAGCCGCGTGCTGTTCTTGGCCAGGGCCAACAGATTTAGGGCGGAGGACAGGCTGGTTGTGTCCATCGAGTGCAGGGACAGTATCTTGTTGCCCGAACTCAGGAACTCGGAATCCATCGCCCGCAGTTCTTCGATGAAGTCTTTACCGAAAAAGGCGTACAAGTACCGCTGATCGCGATCCTCTTGCGTCTCGCCGGGAAATAGCCCGCGAGCTTCCTCGGCCTTTCGTGAAGCAACCTGCACCACGGCCTTCCGCAGCATTTCGGACGACTGCATGGTCAGGAACCGGGCGTGGTCGATATACGTTTGAATCTGTTTGGCGACGACCTCCATCCGGTCGGCTTTTTCGCCGTTGATTTGGACCGTGTGGACGGACACGCGGACCTGCCCGACGGGCGTATCGATTTGGTCGATCATGGTGCGGATCTGGTTGATGCCCTTGAGCGGTCCGCGCAATTGGATCAGGCCCTCGCCGATCACCGAAACAGAAACCTGTTCTACGGGATCGTTGGACTCCGGAACGCCGGGAGCGTAGGTATCCGGGTCGGCGTGGGCCGCGGCCACCTCCCGGCGGAATTGCTCTTCGCGAGCGAGCTTCTCTTGCGCTTCCAACTGTCGGACTTGTTCGTTGGCCTCCACTTCCGCGTCGCGCAGCTGTTGAACCTGGCCGCGCAGGTTCTCGACACGGGTCGTGGCCGCGCGGACGACGCTTTCCAATTGATTCACGACATTGGTGTTGTCAGTCCCGCTGGCCGTCACGGCGCCTTGTCGCCGGGCGTTGGTCAGTTCCTGAAGGGCCTTGTCGAGCGTTTGCTCCGCCGCTTGGAGTTCCCGCTCCTTCTCGCGAGATCGCTGAGCTTTGATGATGGCCTCCCGCTCGCTGTGCTGCCTGGCCGCCGTCCGATCGTCCGCTTCCGTGCGGGCCTTGTCCGCCAGCTGTCGCTGCACGTCGACTGCCGCTCGGTTGTACGACTTGACCTTACGGTTGATGATCTGAGCGACGCGATGGGCGTCGCGGTAGTAGTACAACCGAGCGACGCGGGTCTCGACTTTGTCGCTGGGGTTGAATCCGTCGGGGACGTTGCGAGGGCCGGTGAATTCAGTGAACGCGACGTACGCGCCCGTGCTGCCCGAAATGCCGGGGCGCGCGGCGAGCGACTGACCCGCAACCGGCTTGAGGATCTCGCGAATGAAGTTCGCGCGATTGCTCGGATCGTTTCCGTCCAGCAGATTGCCATACAGATCCTGGATGCCGCTCCCGCCACCCGCAATTGTAAGCCGATAAAGCGCCGGTTTGATCGCATCCTTGATGTTGAGGACGACGGTATTTGAGCCGGGATCGCGACTTGGATTGCCATCGACGTATTCGGTCGTATCGGTGGTCGGGGATCCGTCGGAGCCGATCGCCTTCAGCGAAAACTTGCCGTTCAGGAGAGCGGCCGAGGTGCCCTCGTTCAGTTCGTTGGTGTTGAATCGCACGCGAAGTCGGTACGGCCCCTTGTCATTCATCAGTTCGCCGTCGTCGACGTCGTCCACACGCACGGGACCGACGCGAACGCCGAGTTTGTACGGCTGGGAGCGATTGCCGGAGGCGATCTTGTTGTTGATCGTGTTTCGCACGGCAAAGGATAGCGTGTGGACCCCATCGGGCAGCACCACGTTCGGAAATGTGAAAGGCGTCTTGTCGGCGACGGCAAATTGCTGCCCGTCGACGAACAGTACGACCTCATCTTCTTGTTCAGCCGTGTTCTGCAGGGGTGCCGAGGATCCGTCAATTCTCACGACCGACGCCCGGATCCTAGTGGTTTCGTTTGGCGGCAAGTCTTTCGTGGCTTGGGTAGCGCCCTCCATGTAGATCGCCTTGATATCCTGAAATCCGCCTGACGGAGGGGGCGCTGCTGCGCCAAGGAGAGCTACAGTCGTCGCGAGTGCCACCGTCTGATGTGAAGCCGTGCGAACTTCGAAAACACGGGGCTCGGCGGACGAGGTGGCATCGTTTCCGTCTGCCAGGACAACTTCGGCAGGTGGTAGACAGCTGATCGCCGTTGCGCTCAGAGGCGTTGCCTCCGACACCGCTCCAGACAGTTGACGCGGCGCCGGAACGCCGGCACGATCGCGCGCCGGGGATCGGGTCAGTAACCAGCCAACGGCACACAGCACCACCCCCAAGGTCGTCCAGCGAACTAGAGTATGCACGGCTGTGATTCCTTACTTGTCTGGTGAGCTGAGACTCCACTGGTGCGTGTTGCCAAGGCGGGGTTCCCAACCTGAGAAATCGAGCGTTCCGGAGGTCCCCTTAGCGGCGTTTGACCTGGCAGGCGTGAAACGCGGGCTGACGACTCGCATGCAACCAGTTGGGAAGTCTCGATGGGACCGTGTGGAACGACACGGACGCGCGGCCTCTCCTTCGCTCTCGCTTCTTCTCACAAATTCGGCACAGCCGCTACAGAACTTAAGATCGCACCGCCCGAGAAGAGGTGGTAGTGCCCGTGTCGGACTTCGGCCTGTTGGGGTTGTAACGATTGCGTAGATTGAAGCGGGCGCCGAACACGCCTACCGGCCCCGCATCACGCGGCACAGGAAGACATGGTGGCACGGTAGACTTGGTTCGGAAGGACACCGTCGTTCGACTAGTCGGCGTTGCTCTGGCTCAACCCCGCTAGGCCGAAGCCAAAACGGGCGGTGCCTTCGCGGCGAATCGTGGCATTTTGCCCCATTTCGCCGTAGCAGCGACGAAGAACCTCGCTCTGGCCTTCGACGACGTGGTTGCGGAACACCGAGGGCGTGTACTTCCCATCCGCGATCTTCGTGGGCGGAAATCCGATGGGCTCAAGCGTGATCGTGTACCAGGGCCCGCCCGGACATGGTTGAATGAGGAACCGTAGCTGAATCGTAGTCGGCACGGCAGGCGTCCCGACGGTGAAGCGGACGTTGTAGTTGCCCTCCCGATCGAAGGAAAACGCCATGTCTTCGTAAATAACCGCACCTTCACGCTCCAACACCTGCCCCTGCACTCCGAACTGACGGATCGGAAAATAGGCAGCTGAGGCAAAATAAAACGGGCTCAGGGGGGACGTTACAGCCTCGGCGCGAGCGATCCGCGCTTCGGCTTCCGCCTTCTCGATTCGCCAATCGGCGGCGGCCTCTTCCGCCTGGGCACTGAGCACCGCGTCTCGCGCCTGGGTTTGGGCATCTTTGGCTTCTGCTTCTGACTTCTTCAAAGCGTCGGCCCGCACGGCGATTGTGAAGCTGGCCGTACTGGAACTTCCGTCGCTGCTGGTGGCCTTGTCCGTGATTGTGTAGTCGGCTGACGCATCCCGGTCCAGACTCTTGCCTTTCGCGGTCGTTCGGCCATTGTCACCATTCTCGCCTGGCCGCAAGAGATAGACATCTTCGTCGTAGTAGTGGAAAACGACTTCTTGGGATGGCTCGCTGGTGACGCTGCACGAACCGCCGGACGTCACGGTGCGCAGACGCAGCGCGTGGATCCCGGGCGTGAGGTGTCCCTGCAAGCGAAGCGTCCGACAGCAGGATTCTTGGGCGAGTGCGGTGCTGATCGGTTTACCGTCCAAATACGCCACCACGGAAGCATTCGGGCTGACGTTGGCCAAACGGACGATGACTTCGGGCTTGGTGATGGAGACCAGCCCCGTCCCCCTGACCGGGACCGGCACGCCGCCGACATCCGAGATGGCGACGATCCGTGGCGGATCGGGCAGGCGGACTTCGAAATACAGTGGCTCCGAGATCCGGCTCCACAGGCCGCCCAGCTTGGACCGTGCCTGGACGATGTGCTTGCCGGGCGCCGGACAAGGAAAGTTGAAGACGTAGGCGGTGCGAAGCTGGCCATCGGGGGACGGGAACGATGCTGGTTGTGCCCCCGTCTGGAACCGGTTGTTCTCAACCGGCTTGCCGTCCAGCAGCAGGACGACATACTCCACCGTTGCGGGTTCGAACTCGGCCAGCGGCACTTGAACTTCGACCGACAACTGACCGAAGGGCACGACGGTCCAGTAGGCGGGCTGGTCGGAAGAGGCGAGGAAGCTCAGTTGATCGACGGCTCCCACCTCGAGCGACCGCAGGAGAACAAGGGGGGCGGCAGGCTCGGGCAGCAGAGGCACGACGAACCCTTCGCCGGCCGTTGATGCTCCGTAATCGCCGTTCCAATCGAACTCGCCGTCCAGGGCTGGCAAAACGTGGCGGCCGAGAAGCGGCACGTGGTGCGGGGAATGACAGTCTCCCGGACAATCGCTCGGTGGCAGCGCGAGCAGGCAACAGGCGACAAAGGTGCTCATAGACATTGGTCGAAGCCTCCGGAAGGGACTGCGCCGATACGCGGACGAGAAGGTCCGCCGACTCCTCGCGGCCGGCGTTCGCGCCGTCCGCACCACTGGACTATAGTTGCGCCCCGGATGGGGTCGTTCGATCCCGCTCAGATACCATGTGAAAACGACGGGCCGCAGCGCCGATTTTTCGGCACAATCCGGATAACGCGCCCAGACGGATGAAGACTGAGTCGCTGAAGTGGCCAGCCTAGGCGACTGCAACTCCTTAAGCGACACGTTTTCGCGCCATCGCCGGTTCTCGCCAAGAACACCCACACTGTTTGGGACTGGCCCAACGGCGATCCCCATCGTGGTCCCCGGGGATTGGGAAGGCACGGAGCGTTGAGCCGATCCGGATCGCATCCAGGGGGATCGGCGGGACTTGGTCCTACCCGAGTTCGCCACGCAACTCGACGCACGGGAAGACTTCCTCGGCGAACTGGCGGGCGGCGTCGCGTCGGCGCAAGGCGCGCCTGTTTTCGGCGATGCCAGAAGGAACGTAGCGCAAGACGCAACCTACTGCGCAGCAATCACTTGCATCGACCAACACCCTCGTGTCCGCGGCCCTGACAGCGGACCAACGCAGGCCGCTGGCGGTTCCTCGCTGACGCATCGGCTTGGCGTTTGGCCCGAAACCGACCTCATTGGTGTCGCCCGTCTCCACGCAAGAAAAGGACCTGCGAACCGGTACAAGTCTGGTGGCCAACGCCTGAATCCGATAGAATATGGGACGCGCTGACGCTATCTTTTCTGTTTCGCTTCGTATCTGGAGGCCTCTAGACATGGCCCATGACTCGAATCGTCGCCGTCGCCGATCCGGCAACCTGGCGTTTGAGCGGTTGGAACCGCGGATCGTTCTCGATTCCCAGTTGGCCGGCGCGTTGGCAGGCGACCTCGGAATCGCGGCGGCGGCGGACGTCGGCGCAAGTCCCGCGGCGGCCATCTCGGAGCCAGTCGAAACGTTGGCGAGGTTCGCATCGGCCGACGAATTGCGCGCGTACCTGGTGCGAGATGCGAACTCACGGTACGCCGAGCTGTTTGGGCGGGAAGCCTGGTCGTGGTGGGGCGCGCTCGATGTGTTGCCGGCGAATGTGCAAACCGACAGCCTGGTGGCCACGAGGACCGATGCGAACAGCGACTATTCCCAGACCAACGTCCAGGTGGCCGGAGTGGACGAAGGGGATCTGGTCAAGACCGACGGCCAATACCTGTACATCGGTCGCGGAGCGGACGTGATGATTGTCGACGTCCAGTCGGCGGCCGAGATGCGCGTCGTGACGCGGTTGGGCGGCGCGGGATCACTGGCCGCCTTGTACTTGACCGACGACCGGCTGACGGTGATCTCACATCCGTACGATTACTACGCCCAGCCGCTTGTTCTGGCCGACGCCGCGATGTGGTATCGCCCGTCGTCAGGCGAAACGAAATTCCAGGTCACGGTCTACGACGTGTCGGCGCCTCAGACGCCCCAGTTGCTCAGCCGCTTGGAAGTCGAGGGCAGCTACATGGACTCGCGGCTGATCGGCGAGACCGTGTATCTCGTGTCCAGCCATCAGTTCCAACTGCCTACGCCCGAGATCGTGCCAAGGAACGATGACGCCGATTCCAAGGACCCGGTCGAGTCGCCTGACGGGAACGGCGTCGCGTCCGACTCGCCGCTGCGGATCATGCCTTGGCCGCAGCCCAATCCAGATGGTTCCGGCTGGGTCTACGAGACGCAGGAGCAGTATTGGGAACGGATCGGCGACCCGGTGCTGGACGTGGCCCTGCCGAACTACGTCCTGCAGGATGCGACGGGCAATGCGGTTCAGGCCGGGCTGTTGAGTGCCGCCGAGTCGACCTATCGGCCGTTGGCAGGGCAAGATGGTCAGCTGATCTCGATCACGGCTTTTGACGTCGGCGGCGAGCCGGCGATCGTGGCTTCTTCGAGCGCCCCGCTGGGCTGGTCGAACACGGTGTACGTTTCGCTGGCCAGTCTGTACCTAGTGAGCACCGACTGGTCGGAAGCGCGTGAGTCGAGCAACCTGTTCAAGTTCGCCTTGCAGCCGGAACAGGGCCGGATTCCGCTGGTCGCCGCCGGCCGCGTGCCGGGCCGCGTGCTGAATTCGTTCTCGCTGGACGAGCAGGGCGAGGAACTGCGGATCGTCACGCAGCAAGGGTGGCGGGCCGGAGCCCGGACCAATCTGTATGTCTTGGAGCAGGTCGGCCAGAAGCTGGACGTGCGCGGCCAGCTGGACAATTTGGCGCCCGGCGAGGAGTTGTACGGTGTTCGTTTTCTGGGCGACCACGCGTTTGTCGTCACGTTCGGTCCGGACGGCGGGGCCTGGATCGATCCGCTGTTTACCATCGACCTGTCCGATCCCACGGCTCCGCGGATCGAAGGCCAGTTGGAGATCCCCGGGTTTTCCAATTACCTGCAGCTGATCGACGGCGACTTTCTGCTCGGGCTGGGCCGCAATGCGGACGAGACGAACGGCCGCCAGCTGGAGCCTCAGGTGTCCTTGTTCGATGTCGCCGACTTTGCCGATCCGGTCCTGGCGGATCGCGTCTCGTTCGGCGACGTGGGTTCCTGGTCCGAGGCGTTTTTCAATCACCACGCCGTCAGCTACTTTCCGGAACAGCAGATCCTGGCCGTGCCGCTGGACACGTGGTATTCGGTTCCGCTGCCCATCCTGTCCGCAGGGGAAGTGATCGTCGGCGATCCGGCGTTGCCCACCCGGCTGGCCCAGCTGTGGGTCTTCCGCGTGGACACGACTGCCGCCCAGCCGCAGCTGCGCGTACTGGGCACGATCCAGCATGACACGGCGATCGTCCGCAGCCTGCGGATCGGCGAGCAGCTGTTCTCGATCTCGAGTGATACGATCCAGGTCCACGACATCTTCGATCCCGGCGAAAAACTCGGCGAATTGTACTTCGGCCCGCGGGCCATCGACGACTGGTTCTCGGTGGACCGCGAGAGCCAGGACAAGCTGCTGGACGTGCTGGCCAACGACCGCTTGGAGCCCGATGCGGGCGTCTGGTCGATCGTCGCGGTCGAGCAGCCGGAAGCCGGACGCGTGGCGATCGGCGACGGCGGGCGGAGTCTGCTGTACACGCCTCCCGCGAGCCTGGTCTCGTACGAATCGTTCGTGTACACCATCGCCGGCCCCGGCGGGCTGACGGAGGAGGCCCGGGTCAGCGTGCAGATCACGGAGTGGGCGGGCTTGGAACGGATGACCGATCTGGCCCGCCGCGATCTGGCCCAGCGGCTGGCGGTCCCCGTCGAGGAGATCGCGGTGTGGGGCTCCGAGGCGGTCGAGTGGCCCGATTCGTGCCTGGGCGTCGCCGCTGTGGACCAAGTGTGCCTGATGGTCATCACGCCGGGCTTCCGCATCAACCTGCATCATGGATCGACCACCTTTGTCTACCACACGGACAAGAACCAGACCGTCATCCTGGCGAAGAAAGTCGAGGACACTCCGGTCATCACGGACCCGGAGCTGACGGGTTCCGAGCCCCTAGTGCGCGTGCGGCTGGAAGCCACGGACGCCAGCGGGCAGGTCATCACGGCGCTGGAAGCCGGCCAGACGCTGACGCTGAACGTGTACGTCGACGATCTCCGCGAGTCCGGCGACGGCGTGTACGCGGCCTATGCGGACATCTTCTATCCGGCTCGGCTGGTTACGGTCCAGGAAGACTCGCTCGCCTACGACGCGCTCTATCCCAACGGCCAGGCCGGCGATCTCGAACTGGTGGGCGTGCTGAACGAACTGGGGGCGTTTGCCGGCCTGAACACCCTGGGCAGCGGCGAGCGGCTGTTAGCCAGCGTGTCGTTCGTCGCGCGGCGGGCCGGCATCGCGACATTCCTGCCGACGCCCGCCGACGTCCGCGGGCATGAAGTGCTGGTCTATGGCCTGAACAGCGTCATGCCGCCGCGGCTGGTGGACTGGCAGGGCGTCGAGGTCCAGGTGTTGGGCGGCTGGCGGAACACGGAGGACCCGCAGGACGTCAATGACGACGGACGGGTCACGCCGCACGACGCGCTGCAGTGCATCAACGTGATCAACTCGCAGGGCAACCAGCACATCGGGCGGGCCGAACTGCGAGCCGTTGCGGGGCTGGAGTCGGCAAACGCCCTGTCCTTCCTGGACGTCGACGGCGACGATTACTTGACGCCCCGCGATGTGCTGCT
>Ga0172371_10013710_pt1 | contig 10524 bp, 11 predicted proteins | sample Lak12m_FD_114543 | JGI IMG/M metagenome (GOLD analysis project Ga0172371, IMG submission 114543) | Freshwater microbial communities from Kabuno Bay, South-Kivu, Congo - kab_022012_12m | ecosystem: Environmental > Aquatic > Freshwater > Lake | place: Democratic Republic of the Congo: South-Kivu... | reverse complement strand
TCCGAGAGGAATTGCTGGGGATCAACGGCGTCGGCAAAGAGACCGCGGACAGCATTATCCTGTACGCGGCGGAAAAACCGATCTTCGTGGTGGATGCGTACACCCGTCGAGTGCTGGAACGACACGGTCTCATTGACGGGAAGGCCGACTACGACACCATTCAGGAGCTCTTTCATCGACACGTGCCCCCGGACGTGGCGCTTTATAACGACTTTCACGCTCAGATCGTGGCCGTGGGCCACTATCACTGCAGTAGGAAGCCGCGGTGTGACGAATGTCCCCTGAGGCGATTCCTTCCGCTCGAAAACGGCCTGCTGTGTCGGAAGTCCCCATAAGTCTCGCAATTGGCGTGGTCGCCAGATTTTCGGACCGCTTCACGAAGCCGGCCGGCTGTCCTCCAATCCGTTCCATTACACTTTCGGGAAGGATTCAGGTGAAAGAATTAATGAGAGGGAGCGGACCCGCCTCGAACAGGGGAGCCTGTGTGAGGAACGTGGTACACGCTCACCGCAGAGGGCACGGAGGAGCTATGAACAGGATTTCGCAAATACGGCGAAGTAATCCGGCGCCCGTGTCACCCGACCGCGCTGATAGGTCAACTTCGCCGGACATCTTGGTGGAACAGTTTAATCTTGCCTGTCCCACCGCAGGCCGCAAGGCACCGGTGCGCCGAACCGCCCGCCTCTCAAGGCAGGACAATCCAGGACCCCATTTGCGTAATCCTTTACAGAGAGGCCGTCATGGGCAGGCGTGACGAACTATGCTCGGCCGGAGCTTACTTGAGCTTCGTGCCGCATTCCTGGCAGAATCTCGCGGTCGGGTCTACAGTCTTGCCACATTGGGGACAGGTTGCCTGCGCTGGCGCTCCGCACTCGGAACAAAACTTGGCGCCGGCGAGGACCGATTTCCCGCACTGGGAGCAAAATGTTCCTGAGGTCTTGGGTTGCTCCTGCTGCGACTGATCTCCCGCGGGACCCTTCAAGCTCGAAGCCATGGCGCTCGCCATTTGCTGTCCCATGGCTATTCCCGCCCCCATCCCGAGGAACTCTCCCGCTCCACCGGATTTCGCGGCCTCGGTAATCGCCTGGGCGCTCTGGAATTGGGTGAAACGAGCCATGTCATTGCCCACGATACCCATTTGGGAGCGGACGTCGAGCATCTTTTCCACTTCAGGAGGCACGGAGATGTTCTCGATCACGAAGCGGGTGAGGGAAATGCCATATTGTCGGAATTCAGGTTCCATGGATTCTCTGGCCTGCTCGCCGATGTTCCGGTAATTGGCCGCGAGGTCCAGGGCTGCTATGCCGTTCTTGCCCACCACGCCGGTAAATGCTGAGACGAGCATGCTGCGGAGTTGCCCTTCGATGTCATCGGTGGTGAAACACCCGCCGGTTCCGACCACTTGCTTGATGAAAGCTCCAGGGTCCGCGACGCGGAAGTTGTACGTGCCGAAGGCTCTCAGTCGCACCACCCCCAGTTCGGGGTCCCGCATCATAATGGGATTCTGTGTGCCCCATTTCAGATCAATGAAATTGGTCGTGCTGACGAAATAGACTTCGGCCTTGAACGGAGATTCAAATCCATACTTCCAGGATCGCAAGGTGGTCATGACCGGCATATTCTGGGTCGTGAGACTGTAGAGACCGGGGGAGTAAACGTCGGCAATAGTTCCCTCGTTGACGAACACCGCGGCCTGACCTTCTCGAACCGTCAGTTTGGCCCCCATCTTGATCTCGTGGTCATCGTCGGGGAAGCGCCAGACCAAAATGTCCCCCGAATCGTTGAGCCATTCGATGACGTCTATGAGTTCGCCCTTGACGATGTCCCAGATTCCCATGGCTTCACCCCTTCCTAGGCAGGTCCGACGGTATGAGTTGTTCAAATCCTTCTGAAAAGCATGGAAGACGCTCCATCTCATCACGAATGTGACGAGTTTCGATGAATCGATTCGTCGGAAGCGCACAATATGAGATTAGCACCCCGACCTGAACTTGGCAAGACGAATAATGCCCTGTAATAAGCACTGAATTCAGGCAGAGGTGAGGAGTGGGGAGAACGGCGAGAGTGGGCTGGCTCGAATCCAAAAGCGAAAATGCTATCCTTGTGCTCGCTTTTGGGTAGGCAAAGGCCAAGCGGCCACCAAGAAGAGCCCCCGACACATTTGGAGTTATTAAAGAGGGGAGCTGGCGGAGGACCTTTTTCCCCAAAAGGTCTCCCCCAGCATTCGCCTTTCATGGGTACGCTCTATTTCCGGTTAGTAACCGGCTCTACTCAGTGATAGAGAATTTTTCTTTCTGTTCTTTGTCAAAGTCCACCTTCGCCTTGACGAATTTGGCATCGTATCCTGCCTTTTTCAGAATGCTGTATGCCATTTCCGCCCTGGCGCCCGTCGAACAGTGGATGAGCACCTTCTTGTCCTTCGGGATCTCCGCAAGGCGTTGCTCAAGTGCGTCGAGCGGGATGTTCAACGTGCCCGGCAGAGCGCCTTCGGTGACTTCCCCGGTTCCGCGCACGTCAAGGATGATGACGTCGCCGGCGGGCTTCCCAACCGTGACTTTGAAGACGTCCAGGTCTGCTTCCCCGGGCATCAGTTTCCGCACGTACGCGATTGTCGAGTCAGCGGGCCCTTTCGCCACTGCTTTTTGGGCCTTTTCCCATGCCTCGAACCCGCCCTGAAGAATGCTCACCTGTGTGTAGCCCCAACCGGAAATGGTTTTGGACACCTTCTCCGCGGAGGCAAGATCGCCATGCTGATTATAGAGGATAATGGGAGCCGCTTTGTGCTTGGGGAACTGATCCTTCATCGTTTCGATCCCGCTCTCGGGAAGGGACACGGCCTTGGGGATGTGCCCCCGAGCCACGGCCTGGGCCGGTCGAAGGTCGATCAGAATATGGGATGCCTCGATCGCGATGAAGTTGTCGAGGCCCGCGATATTGGAAACAATGGGCTGGCCGTCTTTCTTCCATGCCGGAAGACCTGCGTGGAACACCTTGACATTCTTGAAGCCGAGCTTTTCCGCCTTCCTGGCGGCTAGAGGGCTCAGCACTCAACTGAATCCCGCGCAATAGTAGATCTGCACGACGTCCTTGTCCTGCGGCAGGAGTTTGTCCTTGAGCTTATCGAACGCGAAGAAGGGCATGGAATGGGCGGTCGGAATATGACCCTCATTGAACATGTTCTCGGGCCGGCTGTCCAGCAGCACGTACTTGCCCTTTTCCGGTCCCAGGGCAACCAACTTCGCGACTTCCTCGGCTGTCAGGAGTTGTTCCTGGGGGACGTCGATCCCTTTCTTGACGTCCACTTCTTTTGCAAAGGTCTTCCCGTCTCTCTTGACGTATGCGACCTTCACCGACTCGGATTTCGGGATCTTGTTGATCGCTGTGGCGTTTCTCACCACCGTCGAATCATCAAAATGGATGATCTCGGTCTCCTTGCCGATCTGGAGTTGCAGGGCTTTCGCTTTGACGGAACCCTCGACGAACTTCCCTGCCAACACGTTGAATTGTTTGTCGTAATCGTGGCATTTGAGGCAACTTTGGTCGGACTTGGAGGGCAGGCCACTCTGCTCTCCGGCAAAAACGCACCGCGGCGACTCTGAGGCGAAGATCAGTGCCGAAAGCGATGCAAAGACGACGAACGTTCGCACTCCCATGTGCTTCTCCTTTTCCCGGATTGTGACGGACCGATTGCTCTGCCCGGCAAGGTCTCGTGCGTCCTCCTTGCGAGGCGATCTTGATCGGGCATGGCCCCCGCGCTCGGGGGGGGGTCTTCAGGAGGCTATTGTAATATAGAAATAATCTCAGATTCAATTCTCCGAATGCAGATTCGGGAATTTTTTCCCATCGATCCATTGGACCCCTCCCAGAGCCGGGGCTTGCCAATTTCCATTCCCGGTGGCCGGCGCAACGAACGGGTGCCGCGCGACCGGCCGGTCGCGCGGTAGATTGGCGCCCACGTCAGGTTCGGCAAAGCACATGCGGCGACCAACAGGAGCCGCCAAGAAATCGAAGCCTTTTGGAAGGGGGGGCTGGGAGAGGACCCTTTCTTAGCACGGTCTCCCTCCGGATTCGCCTATTGAAGGGGAACCCGGCGGTCAGGGAGCCATCCGCCGAAAGAAGAGGGCCTTTCGGGGCGAGAGGTTGCCGTCGGAGATCTGCTGGCGGATCTTAGCCACGTCCACCTTGCGGGCCCCCCCCTGTTGGAGGAGGACCTCACGTCGTTGACGCTCCGCGCTGACTCCTCCGACGGCCAGCGCCAGAGATGCTACGAGAAGGGCAAGAAACCCGAGGTCCGCGCCTTTTTTGCAGATGCGCTGAATCAGGGAATCGTTCATGGTCCGAAGACGCCCGTTTCTCGGCCGGCTGTCCGGCTGAAGTCTCTGTCGAAGCTCGACAACCGCAATCATTGCCTCCGCGCCTTTTAGGGGACAGACCATCAATGACCGCAGAAGCCATGAAATAGCCGCGTTGCGCTCACAACCCGTTGGGAGCCTGTCGCAGAACTCGAGCAACATCCAATCGTGGCACGAGAGCGCTGAGGTCCTGTTTTGTCGACCTCACCCCGTCCCTCTCCCGGAGGGAGAGGGAGCCATTTTGAGCCACCGGGCCATTGCCTCTCCCATTGGGAGAGGGACTCAGGGTGAGGGTGTCCGTGGCACGGAGCCTCCCGGCCCGTGGGTTTTCCGAAAGGCTCCTTGAGGGGAAAGGTTGCGGAGAAAGCGGCGCGCCTATTCTGTCGCGCCGTGGGACCTGAGGAGGTCGGCCACGCGGGCGTGACCGAATTTGAGCGCCCAATGCAGTGCAGTCTTGCCGTCTCTATCTTTGGCGTTTACGTCGACCCCGTTTTTCAGCAAGATCTCCACCACTCGAATCTGGCCTTCCACCGAAGCCTTGATCAGAGGAGTAACGTCATCCTCCGTTCCTCGCGCGTTCACGTCAGCGCCTTTTCTTATGAGCAATTGCGTGGTGTCCGGATCGTCTGTGGCATACATGAGGGCCGAGTAGCCGGTCTTGTTCCGGATATTGGGGTCCGCGCCTTTCTCAAGGAGCAGCTTGAGGATGTCTCGCTCCTTGGCCGAGGCGGCATGGATGGCCGGTGTCCATCCGCGGCTGTCTTGCGCGTTGACATCCGCACCGTGCCGGAGCAGGAGTTTCGCCACGTCGTCGTACCCGTGGTCGATGGCGGCAATGAGGGGCGTCCAACCCCGACTATCCGGGGCGTTCACATCGCCTCCTCTGGCGAGAAGGAGCCGCACCACGTCCACGCGGCCCTGCCTGGCGGCTCGCATCAGCAGAGTGGCCCCATCCGCGTCCTTCACATTGACGTCGGCTCCCTTCTCCAGGAGCATTCTGGCTATGGCGTCGTTGGTCGCATACATGACCGCGGTCTGACCCATGTCGTCGGTAACGTTGACCTTCGCCCCCCGCCCCAGGAGGAGGCGCACCAGCCCGGTGTGATCGCGTTGGACCGCAATGATCAGAGGAGTCGCTCCATCATCCGTCGCTTTGACATTGATGTCTGCCCCTTCACTCAAGAGGCGTTCCGCGTCTTCCACTTTTCCGATAAACGCGGCCAGCAGGAGGTCGTCATTCTTATCGGCTGCAGCGGGACCCGCGCAAGCCAACAATCCGACCGCAAGAAGTACGAGCGCCGGAATCCTCACCGTGTCCAGAGCCATGTGTCGCCTCTCGTGCGTTGACCTCGGATGAATTCCGTCGCCGGTTTCCGCATCGGGCCGGCTGTCCACCTGTGCCAGGCCGGATTCCGCGGAGACGGGACAAAGGAACGGGCACTTCCTTGGCTCACGTTTTCTCCTTGTACTTTATCAAGGGACCAAAAAACTCCGTCTCGCAATAGTGGCATTTCAGGGTGAGCGGATCGCGTTCCACGACGTGGAACTTCCCCGGCACCTGCTCGTGATTGGTGACGCAGAAGCGATCGGGGCAATGGACAATATCGCCGATGCTTCGAGGCGTTTCGACCTTGTGCTTCTCGAGGACTTTCCAGTCGTCGATTCTCGTCACGGTGGCGAAAGGGGCAATCAGGGCCACCACATTGAGCATATCGCGGCTGAGACTGAGGTTCTCCACCTTTATGATATCCTTCTTTCCCAGGGACGCGGAATCGAAATTGATTCCTATGGCGATGATGTCGCCCGTTTCCCTGGCAAGGGCGTTCAGTCCCAGTACCTGGGCAATCTGGAACGCCTTGCCCGCGGGAATGTGGTCTATCACAATCCCGGTCTCGATCTTTGCAATGGTGATCTCGCGGCGGTTCATCGGACGGCTCCCAGGATCATAGCGAGAAGGGCTTCTCGCACGAAAAGTCCGTTTCGGGCCTGCTGAAAAAAGTACGCATGATGAGTGGCATCGACGTCCTGAGCGATCTCCGTGACACGTGGGAGGGGATGCATCACTTTCATGGTGGGTTTGGCGGACTTGAGCATCGAGGCCTCGAGTCGATAGATGCTTCGGAATTTCTCGGTAAGGGCAGGGCGGTCCTGGAATCTCTCCGTCTGGATTCTCGTCATGTAGAGAATGTCGACGTCGGCAATGTAGTCTTCAATCCGCGGCCCTTCCGTAACGGTAATCCCTCGACGGGCTCCCTCTTTGCCGCAGGTGTCTATGAGTGAACGGGGCATGGCAAGATCGCGGGGCGATATGAAAATGAAGTTGATCCGCGTGTACTTGAGAAATGCTTCGGTTAACGAATGAACGGTTCGCCCGTTCACCAAGTCGCCCACCATGGCGATGGTGAGGCCGTCGAGGTTGCCCTGGGTCTCCTTGATGGAATAGAGGTCCAGCAGGGTCTGGGTCGGGTGCTGGTTCGGACCGTCCCCCGCGTTGATCACCGGGATGGTGGCTGCTTCCGCGGCCAGTCGAGCTGCCCCTTTGAGAGGATGACGGATCACGATGACGTCGAATCCGTACCCGTCGTGCATCTTCACCGTGTCCCAGAGAGACTCCTCTTTTTCCACCGACGTGATTCGCGCGTCATAGAACCCGCCGACTTCACCTCCGAGGTTGCGCATGGCGACCTCGAAAGAGGTGCGGGTTCTCGTGGAGGGCTCGAAGAACAACATCGCGCAGACCCGATTCCGGCACAGTCTCTTCTTTTCGGGATGTTCTCGAACCACGTCCACCTTCATGAGGATTTCGTCGATCTCCTCACGAGTCATATCGTTCATCGATATGATATCTTTGCCTTCAAAGTTCATGGCGCTCCATCCCTTCGGCCCGCTGGAAATCATAGCGACGCCCCCGCGCCACCGTGCTCTTCACCGAGGCCGGAAGTGAAATGCCGGAAAACGGCGACCACCCACACCGGGTTTTCAGGGGTCCTCGGCCCCTGATTTTCCCGTTCTCCACAAGGGTCGTACCGCCAAGACCCAGCATCGTGAACGAAGCCGCGTACCCCGGAGCAATCCTGCCGTGGGGAAGGTCCAGGTCACGCTCGATGATCCGTCCGGCAGCGGTCGACAAAACTTCGGCAATACGCGGGAGAGAGAAGCCGCATTCCGCCACCAGCCACCCTGCGAAGGCTCCCAGGGTGTCCAGGTGCGGCATCCCCGGCGACCCCTGGGCTTTGTCTTCCAGCGTATGGGGAGCGTGATCCGACGCGAGGATGTCCACCAGTCCTTCCCGCAACGCCTCAATCAAGAATCGACGATCCGCTTCCGATCGCAGGGGAGGATTGCTTTCCAGGAGTCTCCCCGCAGAGGCGGCCTCGCCGTTCGGCACGGCGACTTCCCCATCGCGAACACTGAAGAAGAGATGATGCGGCGTGACTTCGCATGAAACCCTGGTCTCCGAATGCCGATTGTATTGGTTGATCATGTGCGTCGCGGCTTCGGTGGATACGTGACAGATGTGGCTCCGCAGTCCATGTTTGGCCGTGAGGTCGAGGATCTTCCGGACAGCGCTCACTTCAGCCTCCGGAGGTCTGGCCGTCCACCGCGGACCGCCAGAGTGGAACTTCTTGAGCAGATCCGGATCCTCGGCATGAAAGAATATCCGGCGACCTCGATAACGGGCCAGCGCCACGTCGAGGTCGTGCCACGAATCGAAAGCCACCGCTGACGGTCGTCGGTCCAGATAGACCTTATAGGGAAGATCGTCCCACGGTTCGGAACGGTGAGTGACCGCGGCATAAAGAACAAGCGGGCAGGGCGATGCCGATGAAACCTGCCGCTTGCGCGAGTAGTCCGCCGGGTTGTCGGGAGGAACCGGGTCGTTCGGCATGGCCCCGTAGAGGACTACACCACCATTGAGTGCAGCAGCTCCCGCGGAGCGAAAAGTCTCCTTGCGACAGAGAGCTTCCCACTGCTTCAGGGCTGCTGCGTCACCGGCATCCGGCTGCGGATATTCCCGTGCATGAACGTGGAGATCCATGAAACCGGGGAAGACGATAACCCCTTGTTCCGGGCTTGCTTCGCCGAGAACGACGGAGCTGATGACCTCGCCGTCGATTCGGATCTTCGCCGCGCGCACCCCGTCCTCGAACACTGCCTCACCGGCAATTTCAGAGATCGCAATGCTCATGGAATACCGACGCTCTTGGATCATTCCCCCAGCATGGCCTGGATCAAGGCTCGGCAGAATGCCGGGAGATCGTCCGGTTTCCGGGAGGTTATGAGGTTGCCGTCTCTGACGACCTCCGAGTCTTCCCATTGCGCTCCGGCGTTGACCATATCGTCACTGATGGCAATGCATGATGTCGCGCGCTTTCCCGCGAGCACTCGAGCACTGGCCAGCATCCATCCACCGTGACAAATGGAAGCGACGACCTTTCCTCCGACGAACACGTCGCGAACAAGGGCCACCATCGCGGGATGAATCCGCATTTTGTCAGGAGCGTACCCGCCGGGGATCACAAGGGCATCGAGGTCCGCGGCCCGGACTTCGCGAGCGCTCTTTTCCGCATGAACGGGAATCCCGTATTTCCCATGGTACGTCGTCGCGGTTCCGGAGCCCACACAGATTACCTCGACGCCTTCTTCCTTGAGCCGGTAGTACGGAATCCAGAGCTCAAATTCACTATACATGTCCTCGACAAGGATCGCAGCTTTCTTTCCTGCCAGTTTCACGGCTCACCTCCTCGTTGTGCCGGTGGAGAGCTCGGAGAAACCGCCTCAGGGCCGGCGCGGTCCGGTTCCGGAGACGACTCTTCGATTTCCAGAGAAGCGATTCGCATTTCGTCGCGGCCCTCGATAATCTTCAGCGCTGGTGAGGCGCAGACCGGACAGAAAGGCGAATATTGCTCGAGAACCATTTCCTTGGAGCATTCCAGGCAGACCGCCTTGATGGGAATGATCGTGATGTCCAGTTGCGCTCCTTCTGCCGGGCCATCTTTCGAGAGGATCTCGAAGGCAAAGCTGACCGCGGTGGGGAGAACGCCGGTCAAGGCGCCAAACTCGAGGCACACCCGCACGATTCGCTTCGCGTGGTAGAGCCTGGCCTGCTCCTCGACGATGTTCATGATGCTCTGCACTATTGCCATTTCGTGCATATCGTCGCCTCGTAATTATTCGCGTGCCGAAAATCGGAGCCGAAGGCCGCGTCCGCAAAGCCGGGTCCGGCAATCTGTGGCTCGGAACGTGCGGGGCGTCCCGGATCCCGGAGAGCCGCACGGTCAAGAGCCCTCATCGGGCCCAGCGAGGAATTTGCCAGGGAGCTCCCCGGTTTATCTCCTGGAAGAGCCCCTTGCCCTCCACGTCCATGAAAAGCCGGTAGGTATTCTGGATGTCGCTATTGCTATGGGTGCTGAAAACAACGTTTCTACCGTTGAATGAATAGACGGTGATCACTTGGCCGTTGGACGCGCTGTAGAAATCCATTACCGTTTCCTTGCCGGGAATGTCCGAGGCGTGGTCGGAGTACTGGGTGGTCAAGCGCTTCATGGTTTTGACGTCGGGAAGTCGATACAATTGCTGAGCATCGGCGAACGGGACAACCGTCAGAACAAAGCCAAGGACAGCGGCCGCGAGGCCGGATTTCGGCATGGACGATTCCTTTCTTCATGCACGTGAAGTTGTGGGGGATTCTATATCAGATACCTCGGGAGGGGTCAATTCGCGGGATTGCCCCCTCGGTGCATGAGCGAATCGATCCCTTCCGGCCTCTTCAGCAGAGAGCCCTTCAAAATCGTGGCACGCTTTCTCTCCGGCCAAGGGTTTTCCGACAGGCGCCAATGGCCGGTTCCGAAGACGGAGTGCATTTTGGGGAGCTTGTCGAGACGCGAGCACAGTTACCGATTGACAGCCATCTTCCTTTGTTCCATGATCGCCCCGTCTACGACGAATTTTCATGCTTGGTATCAGGCACAACGAAGCATGAAGATCCTCGGCTTCGGGTAACCCTCCGTGGCGTCGCCTCGGAGTTCGGAGGTAAAGAGCGCATCGATGCGCCATAATTTGGAGGGGAGCAGTGCGGTGGAACTGCCGAGAAGTATCGCCGACCGGGTGGCAAACCTGGAACAAGGCTACCCAGGTCAACTGCGAGGCGTCCCAGGCTTTCGGCAACATA
>Ga0172371_10013709_pt1 | contig 10524 bp, 10 predicted proteins | sample Lak12m_FD_114543 | JGI IMG/M metagenome (GOLD analysis project Ga0172371, IMG submission 114543) | Freshwater microbial communities from Kabuno Bay, South-Kivu, Congo - kab_022012_12m | ecosystem: Environmental > Aquatic > Freshwater > Lake | place: Democratic Republic of the Congo: South-Kivu... | reverse complement strand
GGGAATGACGACAAAGGGCAGGCATGACTACAAAGGGCGGAGAGGGCAATAAAGGGCAGCCATGATGACAAAGGTGGGATTGGTCTTTGGCTTTAGGGTTTTGTCCGGGCGCGATTTATCGCGCCCCAAAACCTCTGGATTCCCGCTTGCGCGGGAATGACGACAAAGGGCAGGCATGACTACAAAGGGCGGAGAGGGCAATAAAGGGCAGCCATGATGACAAAGGTGGGATTGGTCTTTGGCTTTAGGGTTTTGCCCGGGTGCGATTCTTCGCGCCCTAAAAAACCTCTGGATTCCCGCTTGCGCGGGAATGACGACAAAGGGCAGGCATGACTACAAAGGGCGGAGAGGGCAATAAAGGGCAGCCATGATGACAAAGGTGGGCTTGGTCTTGGGTTTTAGGGTTTTGCCCGGGCGCGATTTATCGCGCTCGTTTCTTTCAGTTCCCATCCGGAAACTAGCCCTCACCACCGTCATTTCCACATATTACCATCATTCCCTCTTTCTCCCCGTCATTCCCGTGAAAACGGGAATCCAGGCATCCAATAATCGTCTCCTACCTTCTGCAGGCTTCAGCCTGCATGGTTTGGGGTTAAAGGGTTTGGGTTTTGGTTTTAGGTTCTGGGTTTGGTTTGGAGTTTGGTTTGGGGTTTGGTTTGGGGCTTGGTTTGGGGCTTGGTCTTTGGCTTTATGGTTTTGTCCGGGCGCGATTTATCGCGCCCCCAAAACCTCTGGATTCCCGCTCTCAAGGGAATGACGACAAAGGTGGGTTCGGTCTTGGGTTTTGGTCTTGGGTCTTGGGTTTTGGTCTTGGGTTTTGGTCTTGGGTCTTGGGTTTTGGTCTTGGGTTTTGGTCTTGGGTTTTGGTCTTTGGTCTTGGGTTTTGGGTTTTGGGTTTTAGGTTTTAGGGTTTAGGGTTTAGGTTTTAGGGTTTTGCCCGGGCGCGATTTATCGCGCCCGTTTCTTTCAGTTCCCATCCGGACAGGAATGTCTTTCGACTTGCCAATACCCTGATGGGTGGCGGCTAACAGGTTTCAGTTCCCATCCGGACAGGAATGTCTTTCGACCCGCATAGACTATGCGAGAGTAGCTAATCAGGGTTTCAGTTCCCATCCGGACAGGAATGTCTTTCGACATGCCATGAGTGGGGAGTGCCTTGAGACACTTATTGTTTCAGTTCCCATCCGGACAGGAATGTCTTTCGACACTACCAAGATTGGTTCGATTGCCAAGATTGGGTTTCAGTTCCCATCCGGACAGGAATGTCTTTCGACATTTTAAAACGAGAAGGGATGGAAATAGAACAAGGTTTCAGTTCCCATCCGGACAGGAATGTCTTTCGACAAGATTGGTTGGAGGAGCTTGCCTCCGAGAGTTTCAGTTCCCATCCGGACAGGAATGTCTTTCGACAGGTTGTTTGCCATGCTTGGGCTTGCTCAAAAGTTTCAGTTCCCATCCGGACAGGAATGTCTTTCGACTATACCAGGACAACAACCTGGTGCAAGCACTGTTTCAGTTCCCATCCGGACAGGAATGTCTTTCGACTTTACTTCTTTTGTTTTTAAGGAATAGAGCTTGTTTCAGTTCCCATCCGGACAGGAATGTCTTTCGACCAGGCGCTTGTGGAGAGAGCCATGAGACATTGTTTCAGTTCCCATCCGGACAGGAATGTCTTTCGACTTTTGATGAAGACAAGTATCTGTGTCTTCAAGGGTTTCAGTTCCCATCCGGACAGGAATGTCTTTCGACCATCCGCCTGTAACATCTTGTTTTTAAATAGCAAAAAATGCCATTTTCCAAAACCCCCCTGCCCTCCGGCATCCGTAAACATTTTATCAACAGGGGTTTGGAACATTTTGAAATCATTATACAATAAGTGCTAGTCATTCATAAACTACTTTTTGTCCCTCATGTTGCTGTTATTATTCATGTTTATGCCTCTGAAGTATGGCAGTGGCGCGACTCTTCGCGCCCGCTTGGCACCCTATATCTTATTCCCATCAATGAGCATCATGATCGAAAATCAGCACATCGCCCGTAACGGGGCTACGATAGAACAACTTCTTAACCTTGCCATGCAAGGCATGGGCAACCTTTAGATAAAGCCACACCGGCGCCGCGCCCGTTATCACAACCTCATTGCCCTCCCCCGCGATCTCCCGCGCCTTGAGCATGTAATCATCCAACTCGGCTAGCTTTGCCGTCCCCTCGAACAATCTGTTCAACTCCACCGTAATCATTTTTACCTTCATTCCTATAGAGAAGTGGGTGATTGAACCACAACATCGTAAGCAATAACATCATAAGGATCGTTAGTTTGGACATACTGAAAAACCGTTGCGAGTTGCAAAGTTGTCAAAGCCCCTGCAATACTTGTTATTTTTTGACCACCTGTAATATCGATAACAATATCTTCTTTTTTTATACGATACTTCTTTTTCCCCTGCCCTAATTTATACCCCTCGATATATTTGAGCGCTCGGCTTATAGACCGCAATAACACCTCTAGTTCCTCAAATGTAACAGCCTTTTTTGCCTTGAGCACCGTAATTTCTTCGCCGAAATATTTTTTTATTACCATTTCGGCATGCTGCAAATAGTCGAATGATGCCTCAGTCCTTCCCGATTTCTCCGACCCGATAAGATAGACCATTTTCAAAGTATCTCGATGAACTGCTAAGCCCCTCAACAATGGCTGCCAATTCCAAAAGATAGAATTATCCGTTAGGGTTTGAAGGGTTTGAATATCAGCTTCTAGACACTCCCCTTTCAATTCAACTGTCTTATTAAATCTATATTTTATTTTTAAAGGAAAGGAAAAATCGGCGGGTTTTATATTTGGAGTCGATAATAATATCAGCACACATTTGTAATCTTTGCTGGGGAAACTTTTAAGTGTTTGTATAAACAGCTTATCTTTATAAAAATACAATAATAAGATTAAAAAGAAAAAAACTGCTGTGACGATAGTAGCAGACAACCATTGATAATTACCAAGAACTGGACACCAAGCAGCAAAAAGTAGCTCCCCCTTCAAAGCATCGGCACTCCAACTGCCGACTATCATCATACAAAATAGCAATAATAGAGCAATCCAGGGAACTCTTTTTATTGTTCTTAACATGGAATTCCATCCTTATTGTTTTGTTCTATTTTCATCCTGCCGTAGCCCACCGCCGTCTTTGCCCCCGCCCCAAGATTTTCGAGAGCTCTCTCAAGTAAGTATAAACCCTTTTTCAAATGCTCTTCGGTGCCAACACCCGGTAGCGGGGCAAGGGCAAATTCGAACGAAATATCGGGGGCGACGGTTAGAAAAAAAATCGGGACGGGCGAGAGATAATCGGCAGGTGGGGTTTTAATCTTTTGTCCGTTTTCCCCAATATCCATCTCCTTCTGCGCATAATAATCGCTATAATGAGGGTTCATTACATCCAACTCGAGAAGCCGTTTGCCTTTTGGCAAATCATCGAGCTGGGGAATGGCATCAAAGACAATCAGGCTGCCCGCCCCCATCTTCTCATCGCTATCACCAAAAAGCTTCTTATATTCATTTTCCCATTTTCCCTCCTCTTCCCAGCTTTTAGCCCAAGCCCTTATCAGCCCCTTTACGGAAGAGCCGGGCAGATAAGGGACACCCAAGAGGCGATGCCAGACAAAGCCAGTTTCCAAAACATGCCCCATGCCCAGACCACTGACAAAACGCCAGGAAGTCTTAAATTCCTTTTTTTCACCACCAAAACTTTTCAGCAGCTCACAGCGGCGCTCGTTATAGTTTTTCAGTAGTGTTCGTGCTCTTTCGTTTTGCTGGCAGTGCTCGGCAATGGTTTTTAGAAACCAGATCTTGGGGTTGGCATTCCAAAGCGCCTTTTGCCCTTTGGGAATATTTTTCTCACTGCGCTCATCTATCTTCTCTCTCCATTTCCCTTTTCCCGACCAATGATCACAAAACTTGTCGAAGAGCAGCCCGGTATTCCCGCTATCATAAGGGATTTTCCCATTTTCCATAAAAAGAAGGGAAGTGTTCCCATCACGCCCAACACCAACATAGAGCGGCAATACCCGTTTCGGTGCCTCTTCTCTACTGTCTTGCTCTGGTCGTTGCCCCTGCGACGAATCATCCCCTCTGCTTTCTTTCTTTCCCCTATCATCATGCGCTGGGTTTCCCGCTTTGTTTCCCGTAGGCTTGAAGCCTAATCTAATCAGTTCTTCTCCTATTTCTCCCAACATGCTCCGGTCTCCTTACTCTTCCCCCGTTGGCATAGCATCGGCAAACTTCTTCAGCCACACGAGAAGCTTGAGGGCTTCGTTTTGTGCTTGCAGATATTGGAAGCGGTTGCCTTTCATCAAGGCGTCGAGCAGATCATCTTTCCCGAAATAAACGCAACAAGGGGCTTGTTCTGGTGGTAATTTACTGGTGTTGTGGTTGTTTTCGCACAGCCATTTGCTCAAATCTTGATACAATAAATACGATGGTTCTTTCTTTTTCCCTTCATCATCAGCCAGTAAAAAAGCTAGCGCCTGCCCCAGCCCGTTGTTCAAAATCATTGCCGGCATTTTACGCACATGGCGGTAATACTCGGCATTGCCGTTTTTAATAGCTTTCATGGCAAACAGCGCCCGTTTTTGCTCAAGTGTTTTAACCATCTGCCGCCTCCTGGGGAAAGTATCGCAAGGCGCACCAGCCCATGCCTAGCGTCTCGTTGCCGCCAATTTGCAAATAATCACTCACCATCTTTTTTAACTCGCTCAAAACCCCCGCCGCATCTTTAATTCCGCTTTTGTTCTTCTCGTCCTTGAGGCGGGGCGGGGAAGCGATGAGCAAGGTATAAAAAAGTGTATCCGGGGGAAGGCTCTCTTCATACCAGAGGTTGTTGGAGGTTTTATTGTCGTTGAGCACCACTCGGGCGGAAACCTGAGTGGCGTTTTTCACAATGTGTGTAAAATCTTGGTTACTAATCACAACAAGGTCTTCTTCGAGCTTTTTAATCGTTGCCTCATGCACCTTTCCCTTGGGTATTAGCTTGCAAACATCTGTGGCAAGTTTCGAAACTTCTTTCTTTTTTGTTTCATCGATACAAAAAAGCAGCTCTTCCAAAAACAGTTTACCTTTTAATTTAGAATTGTTGGTTATTAGGGCAGTCTCTTGTTCAATTTCATCTAATCCTTGCAGCGCAGCGATTTTGTCTAACTTACCAGCCGTCGAGGTAGGAAGGCTTTTCAAAAGGGCAACATCCCTCTCGAAGCGTTTGATCACCATAGGGCAGGTTACCCAAACAAAAACATTGCTCAAAGAGCGCACGGGGAAAACCAATATCCGCGCATCCGTAAGCGACAGGGCACCGGCATTTTCATTTCCCTCACCGCCAAAAATGATATTGGTTTTTTCTTTATCGTTCCGTTCTGCAACTTCCCGCATCGCTCCCTTGAGGCTAGAAGCTTGGATGCTGGGAAATTCCGTGTGCCTTTCTCTTTGCACCGGCAGATCCACCACACCGGTTGTACTGCCCGTTCCCGGATGTAACGGGGTTTCTGCAAACAATCCTAAAATCTCAACAGCTTGCTTCATCATTCCACCTCCCTATGATGTAAGAGCCTAAACCAATTTCTGTGTTTTTCCCTAGCTTACCTTGCTTATTTATTTTTTCAACATCGCATTCCATGACTTCTAAAAAATAGACACTCCCTGCTGGAACATATCTCCGCATTGGTTTTACCTTCCCTAGCGCCATATCCCAACCACCGATTCTTTGCTGCTTGCCGATGCAGGCAGAAATTAGCCGAAATGTTACCCCTTCGATACCCTTTATCTGCCCCTGCCAACAGGAAACCTCCGTTCCTTCTTTTGTAACCTTCCCCAATAACGACCAACTGGTACCCAAGTCCGCGGGTTGTAAGAGAAGAATTTTGAGCTTTTCCCCGGGTTTTATTTTCAACTCGTTACTTTTTGATGACATCAGCAAACAACTTTGGGGATTTTGTATTTTCAGCGTGCACAAGCGCCCTTCACCACCCAGTTTAGTGATCGATTCTGTTGGTGGCTCCAAAGATGTATCCAGCCCCTCCACAAGCAAACCGATCTTTACTCCCTTTAGAAAGCGCAACGGAACTATGGAATACAAATTGCCCATTTTTGTGTTGTGGGTTTGATAATCCCTAGCAATTCCTACTTTATACTCTTTAGCGCAGAACTCCGTGTTGGGAAGCCATTGAGAAGCAGATGGATAATTGTCATTGGCATCTTTCTTGACGACGGGAACTTCTCCACTAGTGATATATTTTTCGAGTGCTTCTTCGCTAATCCAACCGCCCGCACTATCGGACACCCCATAGTTGCCTTTTTTCGGCTTTGCAGGAAGATGAACATCGCCCAAATCACAAGGAACCACACTATCCGGAATAATGAGAGAAAAGAACCGTTGTGGTTCATGTTTTTCTCTCATCAAATCCAGGGGTGTGGGGAAATAGCGTGTGTCGTTTTTAACCAGATAGGAGCCGTAAATGTCGAGCGTGCCATAGGTCCCTTCCTTTGGGTTTCCGATTGCCTGCTGTAGGCGGCAAGTGCCGCATTTTTCGCATTGTGAATTGCACTTACCCTTTCCAAAGCTGCCAATATCTAAACAGTGCGCGAGCAGAACATTGCTTCTTAGCGCCCCGTGCAGTGTCTGTGGATAAGGTGGGAAAACCGATTCCAGATAGCCGGGTTCACCGGCATCTAGAGAAAAACCATCTCGGAAAAATAGGGTATCCAGCGGTTCAAAAAGCCACTCTCTCAACATGTTCAAACCTCCTTTCCGGCAAGGAAACGGATAAACAGGGGACCATCCGCGGCAATTTCTTCCTTTTCATTCTTCGCAAGGAGGAGAAGGTTGCGCACCCTTTCTTTTGCTTCCCTTATCTTTTTCCCCCGCTCTTCACTCAAGCCAAGTTTTTCGCGGCTTTTGAGGTATTCTGCCGTAAGCAGAGCCACACGCTCCTCGTCGTCTTTTAGCTCGTTCAGAATGGGAATAAGCTCGATAAGCCGATAAATAAACCCTTTGGAGTATTCGTTTCTAAGTAGCGCGTTTCTTAGTGCAGTCGTATTGCATACCCAATCGCTTCCGTTATTCTGCCATTTTTTCCCAAAAGTTAGGATTGGTCCCCCGCGCTTCCAAACCCGCACCGCAAAGGCGTTCCTGTCCATGCCATCCTTTGCCGTTTTATCCAGTAGTTCATGGACATCACGGATAACGGCGCGGAGAGCGGTGTTCATATGGGCATAGACAATACCCGCGCTGATGGTTGCCCCTGCCACTTTGGAGGCGTGTATGCCGAAGGCTGTTTCGTATCTTTCCTTTAACTTTTTGGCACACGCTAGAGCCGTGCTGAGCGGTAAAAAGGCAAAGACATCATCGCCACCGGCATAGATGAGTTTCCCATCATGCTCTTCTTCTACGATTTTATCCACCTGCGCGGTAAAATCGGCAAGGGCTTGGGAGATTTTGGGTTGTTCGTTTTCGTAAGAGGAAAGGAGCTTACCCATGTTATCACCATCCATTAGGAGAATGGCGTAAAAGGGGTTGGGTTGGAGACCTGCCGTCTGGGTTAATTTTTTGAGCTTATCTAAAAGATTCTTCCTTTTCCCTTCGTCGTCATCATCGTCTTTGGAATTAATGGGGAAGTCTCTTTTATTCTTTATCGAATCGGGAAAGAAAACATCGCCCCTGAATTGTAAAATCTCTTTCCACCCTTTACCCTTATCTCGTTTCACAAACTCGCGTAGCCAGGGAATTTGGTTTACCGTTCCTTGTTCATCGAGGGGAACTTTAAGATGTTTAGAGTATTCAATAAATTCCGTGAGGGATTTACAAACACCGCCATCATCCGTCTCTGCCTCTGCTTTTTCTAGAACGACCTTGAGCCAATCGAGGGCAGACATATAAGCCGTCGAAGGATAGTTGCTATAAGTCTCCCATCCGATCGCCTCTTTCGCCACAAGGGGGAATATCCTTTTTATCGTGCAAACCGCGCAGAGCCTTTCCCTGCCTTCATCCCAAAAGTGAAATCCCTTATTTTTGGGCGCCTCATTAAATTTCTCGGCAACCTTGCCCCACCAATCCTTTAACTCACTGCGACTGCTGGAGGATGTTTTACTCAGCGCCTGCCTTTCCCCGCAGAGCGTGCATTTTTCGCCGGGCTCATCTTGGGAAAAATGGCTGCGCATATTTTTACGCCGATCGAGGAGAGAGCCGTCTTTACCGATTACCCAAGCTATTTCCCAGAGGTTGGAAGCTTCCACCTGTCTCTGCCAGATGTCTTTGGTTTCTTCGCTAATCAATTCTAGGCACCACTCTTGAAATCTTTTCCACACTGCCTTTTCTATTTTTCCCCAGGCTTCTTCTATGGCTTTTTGCGCCGCTTCCGCCGCTTTTTGCGCCGCTTTTTGCGCCGCTTCCGCCGCTTTTTGCGGTTCAGATGCCGCCGCTTTGAAGCGGTTGGGAAGCGAGCCGACACGGGCAGCGGGGTGATTCTTATCATTTCCCACGGATGGGGGATTTCTTATCGCTTTGAACAAGGAATCGTTACCAATGCTCGGAAAAACTATCTCGGCACATTCTGTCTCGACAATTGCCGCCATTGCCTTTCCCGAAAGATAAGAAAGGAGAAACGAGCCTGCCCAGATGTCCCGCGTGCGGCGTGCCTGGGCAACAAAGCCCTGCACGGGTCCGATGGTGAAATGAAAATATTTATAATCGTTTACCATTTTATCACCTCCGCTTCCGGTTTAAGGACACTCTCACAAAAACTCTTTAGTATTTGAGTGCTTGGGATATCGTAAGAGTATTTGAGTTTATTTCCGCTTCTTTTAGCTATTTGAATGTCTTTTTGATCTGCAATTTTTTCGTTAGACTCAAGCAATGGAGCATCAAGTAAAGCAAAAAGCGGATGGCACTTACCTTTGATATCGACAATACGAATAAATAGCGGTGAGGCATTTCGATCATGCTTTGTGCCATGGAAAGTTATAGATGGGGTGTTTGATGTTGATACCTCTTTTAACGAGTCATAGCGAAAAGTTAAGGGCAAACCAAAAGCAGCCCGCTGAGGAGCAACACCCTCTAAATACGCGCTTTTCAACCCTTTAAAATCCTTGTTTTTCTCATATTTTTCCTTAGCCAACAAATGCTGCTTGACACGAAAGTAATCGCTATTTTCATCTTTAAGATTCCAACGCTGTCGGAAGCGTTGCATTGCCTTTCCAGCAACATCCATTGCCACTTCCCATGGCTCATATTGATATGTTTTATTATCATCCTTTTGTTCCGTTTTCTTGTTGTACCCATATTTGAATAAGTAAAATTCGGTGTTACTACCTAACACGGTGTGATCCACTGTAGGTTTGTTCGAAAACCAGCTTTTTATTTTTTCTAATCCCTCACTAAAATTCTTTATCCATTCATTTACATCTTCCGCCCCATCGGCAATTGTGGGCAATTCATTTTTATCAAGCCAACTATCGGGAACATTCCAACTTTGTAGGGCAATACTACCAAAACCACGACGAGAACGTGAACCCAAACCCCCAATATGTCCTAAAAGCCAGATCGAAGAGATAACGCCTCTCTGTTGGGTTATGCCTAATGCTTTATTAGGTCTGTTGAGCAGCTTTATGGTGAATTCTTTACCAGGAGGAATTGCCTTACGTTCATTTTCTCCCATATGTAGAGAAAAACCAAGATAGATGTTGCCATTGAGTGTCCAAGTATCATCTTCTTTACTGGAATGTTCCTTTTGATTTTCGGTCTTTTCAACTACATTAAATAGTTTGTAACGCTTCTTTTTCCACTTTTGGGAACCGTTAATATATTTATCAAGGGTTAATAAAAGAGAACTTTGTCCTTTATCTGCACTTCCAAATATTATCTGTTCGTTTTCTCGATAATTGCTGTCTATTGCTCTGTACCAGAACCTCAAAGCCCCCTTGATAGACTGAGTGCGTAATTCTGCACACTTGTTCGGCTCGGCGCCGCCGAGGAACATCGGTGTTACTATTCTAAAAGTTGCTTTTATCTCATCCATGCTTCTTCTCCTTTCGATTGTCTGGGCACTGCCATTAACCTCCTTAAGAGAATTTTCTGTTGGTGGGGAAAACTAGGCGCAAGTGTGTCTTTGGTAGCCTTTGGTAAATAGCCAAGAGTTTTTTATAGGAGCGATTGTAGAAAAAATGGAACGGTAAAAAGAATAAAACAACATCATTGTTTCCCCGCACATGATGTTGAGCACATCGTTGCAATTGCGCTGCAAACGACATGGGAACCATCCAGAACAAACTGGGCTTTTACCGAAGCATATCGGCATCTTCTAGTCAATGGCAACGCCGTCGCCCCCAATTTCACATAGCCTTGTCGACACCAACCCGTTCTGGCGGGCACCCCTCCACCCTCTATCGTCATTCACATGAAAACGGGAATCCAGTCATCCAATAATCGTTTCCTACCTTCATGGTTTTAGGGGCTGGGCTCTGGGGGCTGGGCTCTGGGGGCTGGG
>Ga0172371_10013707_pt1 | contig 10525 bp, 10 predicted proteins | sample Lak12m_FD_114543 | JGI IMG/M metagenome (GOLD analysis project Ga0172371, IMG submission 114543) | Freshwater microbial communities from Kabuno Bay, South-Kivu, Congo - kab_022012_12m | ecosystem: Environmental > Aquatic > Freshwater > Lake | place: Democratic Republic of the Congo: South-Kivu... | reverse complement strand
TTGGTAAATCTTAGCGGTCAGGTTGTTGGGATAAATGTTGCTGTCGCCAAGGCCGCTCAGGGGATTGGTTTTGCTATTCCGGTTGATGATGTGAAGGCGGTTTTATCAAGCGTCGAGAAGTATGGAGAGATTGTTCGGCCGGTTCTTGGTGTTCGATATATGATGCTTGATAAGGCTCGTGCTGATGAATTGATGATAAAAGTTGATCATGGGGCTTTGCTCACCGGAGACGAGGACAAGGGCTTGTTTGCTGTGATTCCCGGCGGGGCTGGTGATAAGGCCGGTTTGAAAATTAAAGATGTAATTCTTGAGGTTGATGGGGCAAAAGTTACTGTTGAGAAACCGCTATCTACGATTATTTCAAAATATGAGCCCGGAGATAAAATAAAATTAAAAATTTGGAGAAGCGGGGATGAAGTTGAAGTTGACGTTACGCTTGGCTCAAGCAGAGATTTTGAGAAGAAAGAGTGAGTATCTGAGTGGAGGTGAAAATTTTAGTGTTGCTGTTTTGTGTTTTTTTGGTAGAATTCTTCTGCTTTTTTGAAGTATGCCCAGGTGGCGGAATTGGTATACGCGCTACCTTGAGGTGGTAGTCCCCGCAAGGGGGTGGAGGTTCAAGTCCTCTCTTGGGCACCAGAGATGTTTATTATTTAAATTAAGTTTATATGGGAGAAACAGTTATGTGATGAGCGGGCGGGGGTTGTTGATGAGGGAGATGCTGTTGTTGATAATTTGGATGTTAGTAGAGGAAGTGTGCCTGTTGAGGTTATGTTGCCTGCTGGTGTTCGTAGGGGTATTGGTAGAAGTGTTGGAAATGCTGTTAAACAAGGAGCTGACGGTGCTCATGCTTGTGAATTGGATAGGAGGGATCACAATGATGCTTATCGGAGGTCTCAGGAATTTAATGATTAAGTTTGGGAAAATTCTTGTAAATGTCGGTGCATTGTGATAAAAGTTTCCTGTTGTTTTTTAAATCTTTGGGCGCTTAGCTCAGCTGGTAGAGCGTCTCGTTTACACCGAGAGGGTCGAGGGTTCGAGTCCCCCAGCGCCCACCATTTTTGTCTCAGGCATCGTAGAGCGATCCGCTAAAAATTTTGGATCATTTGCTCTCTGTCTACGCCAACTCCGATAAATGCAATTTTGCAGCCGATCAATTCTTCGATTCGTGCTACATATTTTTTTGCGTTTTCTGGGAGAGAGTCGAAGGATTTGATGTTTGATAAATCTTCTGTCCAGCCTGGCATTTCTTCGTAATTTATTTCAACGTTTTCGAGAACTTCTAATGAGGATGGGAAACTTTTTAGCAATTCACCGTTGTATTTGTATGAAGTTGCGATTTTTAAGGTTGGAAGGCCAGTTAAAACGTCTAATTTTGTGAGGTTAATGCTTGAGTAGCCGTTTATTTGGCAGGAATATTTTCCGACTACGGCATCAAACCAACCGCATCGGCGCGGGCGGCCTGTGGTTGCGCCGTATTCGCCGCCTTTCTCGCGTATTTGGTCGCCCAATTCATTCTTTAATTCGGTCGGAAACGGGCCCGCGCCTACACGAGTCACATATGCCTTCATTATCCCGATTGCGCTTTTTAATTTAAGCGCAGCGATTCCTGTTCCCGCGATAGCTCCGCCTACTGTTGCATTCGATGAAGTTACATAAGGATAAGTGCCGTGGTCTATGTCCAGCATCATTCCATTTGCGCCCTCTATCAAAATTGTTTTTCCGCTTTCCAAAGCTCTATTTAAATAAAAGCTTGTGTCTATCAAAAGAGGTCTTATTTTTTTAGCATATTCGCGGTAGCGTGCGAGTTCTTCTTCTACGTCATATTTAAACCTGGAGCCGTAAACTTCTTTTAATGCTTTTGCATTTTCTCTTACAGTATTTTCAAATAATTCTTGATTTCCTAGTGTGTGCATTCGTATTCCGTTGCGTTTAACTTTGTCCATGTACGCCGGGCCGATGCCGCGCTTTGTTGTCCCGACTTTTTTGTCTCCGCGGGATGTTTCTTGTAGTTCGTCTACAATTTTGTGATAGTCCATCACGAGATGTGCGCGGTCCGAAATAAACAATCTTCCCGCTGTTGAAATCCCGCTTTTTTCCAAGACATCAATTTCTTCTAATAGGGTAGGGATGTGGGCTACTACTCCGTTTCCGATTACGCAGATTTTCCCTTCATTCATCATCCCTGACGGAATTAGATGAAATACGAATTTTTTGTCGCCGATGTAAATTGTATGGCCGGCGTTTGCGCCTCCCGTCGCGCGGGCGATTAGATCATATTCACCTGACAAAATGTCCACCAATTTTCCTTTGCCTTCATCTCCCCATTGGCTTCCCAGAACCACAGTGACATTCCCGAATTTTTCTATAATTTTTGACATAAAAAAGGTTTATTTATTGCAGTTCGATTCTAATTTGTTTAATATTTGATTGCAAGGTGCATTAACCTTAACTTTTCTACATTATGCTGACAACTGACCAGATTTCTGCCCAGATTCCGTATGCTTTGAAGGGCACGAATTTTTCTAATTTGGGGGAGAGGTATGAAGGGAAGGTTCGCGACAATTACACGCAAACTGCTCCCGATGGTTCAAAACGCAGAGTTATTGTTGTAACCGACAGGCTTTCCGCTTTTGATCGTGTTATCACGACAGTTCCTTTTAAAGGCCAGGTTCTTAATCAAATGGCGAAGTTTTGGTTTGAAAAAACAGCTGATATTGTCGGCAATCATGTTATTGAGTTTCCAGATCCGAATGTAGTTGTCGGGCGCGAGTGCAAGGCTTTTCCTATTGAGTTGGTTGTTCGTGGATATTTGACCGGAGTTACTTCTACAAGCGTTTGGAAGCATTATGAAAAGGGAGTTAGGAATTTTTGCGGGAACCCGCTTGCTGACGGTATGAAAAAAGATCAAAAATTTGAAAAGCCTATTTTAACTCCTTCCACAAAGGCTCTTCACGGTGGTCATGACGAATCCGTTTCACGAGAGCAGATTTTGGAAAGGAAGCTTGTTACTCCAGAGCAATTTGATTTCTTGGCTGATGCTGCTATGAAGTTATTCGCACGCGGTGTTGAAATAGCGGCGAAGCAAGGGATTATTTTGGTTGATACAAAGTATGAATTTGGAATTGATTCTGATGGAAGAATTGTTTTGATTGATGAAATTCACACGCCTGATTCTTCGAGATTTTGGTTCGCGGATGAATATGAAAAAAGATTTGCCGCCGGTGAAGAACAGAAGAAAATTGACAAAGAGTATATGAGAAAATGGCTTGCTGACAACGGGTTTACTGGTGATGGAGAAGTGCCGGAAATCCCGGATGAAATTAAAATTGAAACCGCGCGGAGATATATTGAGGCGTTTGAATTAATCACTGGGCAAAAGTTTGAAGCGGAGAGTGGTGATGTGTTGCAAAGACTCACGAAAAATCTAGAAAAATATATGATTTAACCTTAAAGAAATGAAAGTTATATTTGTTTTAGGTTCTGAGTCCGACAAAGGATTCGCTGAAAAAATTATTGCTGAGTTGGGCAAGTTTGAAGTTGAGCATGTTATGCATGTTGTTTCCGCTCACAAAGTTCCTGAAAAAGTTTTTGCTCTTGTCCAAGATTACAATAAGTCTGATGAACCGATTGTTTATGTTACTATTGCCGGGAGGAGTAATGGATTGTCTGGAGTTGTGGCGGCAAATTCTGTACATCCTGTTATCGCTTGTCCTCCGTTTGCGGACAAAAATGATATGCTTGTAAACATGCATTCTACCCTTCAAATGCCTTCGGATACTCCTGTTCTTACTGTTGTTGATCCAAAAAACGCGGCGGTTGCCGCTGTCAGAATTCTTGGTTTGGCCGACAAAAATTTGAAAGCAAAAACCGAAAAAAGAATTGAGGAAATCAAAGCGAGTTTTAAATAATTTTTAATAAAATTCCTATGGACGATACACATACCCTTACCAATATTTCGCCTTTGGACGGGCGCTATGCCGACAAGGTGGGGTTTTTATCTCAATATTTTTCCGAGGCTGGTCTTATGAGATACAGGACTCTTGTTGAGATCGAATGGTTTATTTTCCTTTTTAACGAGTTGAAATTAAAAGGAACTCGAAAGTTAACTGACGCGGAAGTTGCGGATTTGAGATCGATTTATGAAAATTTTGATGTTGTCGCGGCGAGGAGGGTAAAGGAAATTGAAGCGACTACAAATCATGATGTGAAGTCGGTTGAGTATTATATAAAAGAGAATTTGAAAGGGAAAAAATTGGAGGATTATTCCGAGTTTATTCATTTTGCGTGTACTTCTGAGGATATAAATAACATTGCGATTGCTTGCATGGCTAGGGATTTTGGAGAGAGGGAATATTTCCCTTTGATGTATGGCTTAATTCAAGAGCTTTATTTGATGGCTGTTAAGTACAAAAAAATCCCAATGTTGTCGCATACGCATGGTCAGCCGGCGACCCCAACTACTGTCGGGAAAGAAATTTTAAACTTTGTTGCTCGTTTGGAGAGGGAGACGAAAATGCTTGAGTACGGTAATTATTTGATGGCGAAAATCAATGGCGCGGTAGGGAATTACAATGCTCATGTTGTGGCTTATCCAAGCGTAAACTGGATGGAAGCGAGCAAAAATTTTATACAGAGTTTGGGGCTTGGTGTGAATATGTATACTGCTCAAATTGAACCGCATGATTGTTTGGCGGATTGCTTTGACGGGGTGAAAAGAATCAACACGATTTTGCTGGATTTGTGCAGGGATTTTTGGACCTATATTGGCCTTGGGTATTTTAAGCAAAAGGTAAAAGCGGGTGAGGTTGGGTCTTCAACAATGCCTCATAAAGTTAATCCGATTGATTTTGAAAACGCGGAAGGAAATATAGGAGTTGCGAACGCTCTTTTGTCTCACATGGCGGAGAAACTTCCCGTTTCCAGAATGCAGAGAGACCTTTCCGATTCCACTGTCCAAAGGAATATCGGCAGTGCGCTTTGTTATTCTTATTTGGCTTATAAAAGTTTGATGAAAGGTTTGTCAAAAGTTGAGATTGAAAAAAGCGTTATCAAAGAAGATTTGGAAGATAAATGGGAGCTTCTTGCTGAGCCGATACAAGTTGTCATGAGAATGCACAAAGTGTCAAATGCGTATGAAAAATTGAAGGAATTGACTAGGGGAAAAGAGGTAAATAAATCTGTTGTCCAAAAATTTATAAAAACTCTAAAAATTCCAGCGGCCGATAAGGCGAGGCTTCTTAAATTAACTCCAGAAAATTACGTCGGATTGGCGGAGCAGTTGGTTGATGGTTATGAATTGAATGTTCTTTCGATGGGGTGTGGTGGTGGGTGTGGGTGCACAGGGGATTGCGGGTCGTGCGGTGGTGGGGGATGTGGTGGGGTTTAGTTTTCTGGGAATCCTATCCAAAAGCCGTCTCTGAGGGGGTCTTGGTCGCTTCCGAATGCGAATGATATTTTTGGTTGTCTTTGGTTTAATTGTACTGATCGGTGGTTTATTATCGCCAGAACTTCTCTGAGTGTTGCATTGTTTGTTTGAATGTATTTCCAACTGCCGTAATTGTCGGCAATTGTTTTTATTGTTTCTGAAGTTCCTGGATTCCTTGCCGCTTTTTCTGCCCACTCTCTACTACTTCTGTTTGTTTCTTTGTCTCTTGGTAAAAAGAAAGCCGCCGCCATGTTTCTTAGAGATTTGGGTTCCGCTCTTGTGCTTCCGCTTTGTTTCATGATTTCCGTGACAACATCCACTACGCTTCTGTCGATCTGCTCTGTTTCTCTTTTTTCTTTTTTTCCTCTTCCTTCCGTGTTTGCGACTGCTGTCCTAGATTCTCTGCTTGTTTTTTCTATAAAATCTCCTACGAAATCTCTTTTCTCTGTCTCGTTTTGACCCTGTGTGAGTTTATCAAATACTTCCTTATCCATTCTGTATGTTGCTTCTGGATCTATTGGTATCACGGTTGTTGTTCCCTCTATGAATGTCTGGACTGGTGATCTTTCTAATTTTTCGAGAGTCAACCGTTTTGGGCCGGTCTCTGTTTCTATTACAACTGTTGCTTGGACTGTAATGCCAATGGAGTTTCTGATAGTGGTTATTACTGTTTTTGGGATTGATAATAATTCCAGTAATTTCTCTCCTTTGATGGAGATTCCAGGTATCGCTCCTTTGGCAGTCGGGAGTTTTGCTAATTCCTCATTTTCTGTAGTTTCTTTACTCATATTGTGTTTTGTTTGGCGGTAAATTTATTATTTTTTTATCTTATAGTCAATGAGAAATTTATTTGGAAAAAAGGACGAGTTATGGTTAAATACTCTGGTTAGGGGATTCGTTTTTATTCTTAAGACAGAATTTATATGTTCAAACCAGTCGATCCAAAGCAGTCATTCCCTAAAGTTGAGCAAAAGATTATTAAATATTGGAACGATAATCAGATTTTTGAGAAGTCCGTGAAGGCGAGGAAGGATGATAAAAAATATGTGTTTTTTGATGGGCCTCCGTTTGCAAATGGACTGCCGCACTATGGGCATATTTTGGCGAATGCTTTAAAGGATGCGGTTACGAGGTATTGGACTATGAAAGGGTATTATGTTCCGCGAACGAACGGGTGGGATTGTCATGGGCTTCCGGTTGAATACGAAATAGAAAAAACTTTGGAGCTTTCCGGGCGTAAGTCAATCGTGGATTATGGAGTTGATAAATTTAACTGTGCCTGCAAAGAGAGTGTTTTTAAATATCAAAAAGAGTGGGGGGAGATGTTTAAAAGGATCGCAAGGTGGGTTGATTTTGGCGATACGTATGCGACGTTGGACAACAATTATATGGAGTCGATTTGGTGGGTTTTCAAGTCAATTTGGGATAAAGGGCTTGTTTATAGCGGGCACAAAAGTATGCACATTTGTCCGCGCTGCGAGACTCCGCTTTCGAATTTTGAGGTGACTCAGGGGTACAAGGACGTTACTGATTTGTCTGTGACCGTGAAGTTTAAATTGAAGGGAGAGGATGTTTGTGTGCTTGCGTGGACGACCACTCCATGGACGCTTCCCGGTAATGTCGCTTTGGCGATGGGGCCAAAGGTTAAATATGTTAAATTCGCTTTGAAAAATTTTCCTGAGTATCCGGATGGGACCTATATAGCTTCAGAAGTTTATTATAAGAGTAAATTTGAGCATTACGATAATGTTGTTGAAGGGGCTCCTCTTCCAAAAGCTGTTATTTTGGGAAAAGTTGATCCAAAAGATCTAGAAGGGAAAGAATATGAGCCTCTTTTTGATTTTTATGTTGGGAAATTCAAAGATAAAAATATTTATAAAATTTATTTGGCGGATTTTGTTTCGACTGAAGAGGGGACAGGGACCGTTCATATAGCTCCGATGTTTGGAGAAGATGACTACAATTTTGGACTGCAAAACGATCTTGCGATGATTCAGCATGTTTCAATGGATGGAACTTTTAGACCTGAAGTTACTCCTTGGGTCGGCAAATTTGTTAAGGGGCAGGATCTAAATGTTGCGATTTGGCTTTATGACAAAGGGCTTCTTTTTGAAAAACAGAATTTTAGGCACTCTTATCCACATTGTTGGAGGTGTGATACGCCGCTTTTGAATTATTCAACCCGTTCATTGTTTATAGAGGTTACAAAGATTAAAAATAAACTTTTAAAAAATAATGAAAAGATAAATTGGGTTCCTTCGCACATTCAAAAAGGTAGGTTTGGAAAATGGCTTGAGGGAGCGAGGGATTGGGCAATTTCGAGAAATAGGTTTTGGGGATGTCCGATACCGCTTTGGGAATGCGAGTGTGGCGAGAGTGTGTGTGTTGGGTCTGTTAAAGAGCTCGAAAAATTATCCGGGAAATTGCCGAAAAATGGGACAAAGTTGGATTTGCACAAACCTTTTATTGATAAGATTAAAATCCCATGTCCGAAATGTAAGAAAATGATGTCGCGAATTCCAGATGTTTTGGACTGTTGGTTTGAGAGCGGTTCAATGCCGTACGCGCAGCTTCATTATCCTTTTGAAAACAAGAAGTTCTTTGAGGACAATTTTCCCGCGAATTTTATCGCCGAGGGATTGGATCAAACTCGCGGGTGGTTTTACACATTGCATGTTTTGTCGACAATTCTTTTTGATAAGCCTGCGTTTAAAAATGTAATAGTTAATGGGATTTTGCTTGCCGCCGATGGCGAAAAACTTTCAAAAAGAAAGAAAAATTATCCGGATCCCACTTATTTGTTTGATAGCAAGGGTGTCGATAGTTTGAGATATTTCTTGTATAGCTCAACTGCTCCTTTGGCAGAAGATGTCAGATTTTCTGAGGCGCATGTTGATGAAGTTGTAAAAAAATTCACTTTGACTTTGTGGAATACGTATAGTTTTTTTGTTACTTATGCGAATATTGATAAATGGAAGCCTCTTGATCCTGAAAAGGCAAAAAGATTCAAACCTTCTAACAAATTGGATCAGTGGATTTTGTCTGAACTTAATGTTTTGATTCGTGAAGTTACTGAAAATATGGATAAGTATAATCTTACTTGGGCGACACGTCCGATGCAGGATTTCTTGGAGAATTTGTCTAATTGGTATGTAAGGCGCTCACGCAGGAGATTCTGGAAGAGTGAGAATGATGCGGATAAGGTTGAGGCTTATCAGACTTTGTATATGGTTTTGACGACTTTCTGTAAACTTTTGGCACCGTTTATGCCGTTTATTTCGGATGAGATTTTTATAAATCTTACCGGTCGCAAGTCTGTTCACATGGAAGATTGGCCGACTGTGCGTGAATCTTTGGTCGATGAAAAATTGAATAAGGAAATCGCGGCTGTGAGGAAGATTGTTAATCTTGGGCATAGTGTCAGGGCAAAGGCGAAAATCAAGGTTAGACAGCCTTTAAAGGGTGTTCAGGTGGCGTTGCCTCGCGGAATTCAAAAGAAGTGGATAAAGGATCAGTCGTCAGTGATTTTGGAGGAATTAAATGTAAAAGAGCTTCAAATTCTTGATGAAGTAGGGGATTTAATTGAAAGATATGCTCTCCCGAATGCTCGCGTTCTTGGTCCAAAATACGGGAAGGATGTTCAGCAAATTATAGTTGAGGCAAAGGCTGGGAAATTTACAATTCAAGACGATGGAAAGGTTAAAGTTGGGAAATTTATTCTTGAGCCGGCTGAAATCGAAATAGGTTTTCGTGGAAAAGATGGGTATGATGTTGAGAGTCAGGATGGTGTTGTTGTGATTTTGGATACAAATGTGACTGCGGATCTTGTTTATGAAGGTTATGCGCGCGATATAATTCGCTATGTTCAGGAGCTTCGCAAGGAGGCCAATTACCAGGTTAATGACAGAATTTATCTTCTTGTCAGAGCGGATGGAGATATTGAAAAAGCTGTTACCAGATTCGCGGATTATATTGAAAGAGAAACTTTGACTATGGAGTTGAGTCAGTCAGGCGAAATAGAATCCGATATTGAAAAAGATGTTGATGTTGCCGGACAGACTGTTAGAATTGAACTCAAGAAAGCTTAAAAAATTTCCTATGGGATTCATTAAAAAAATTATTCTTGGCATAGTCCTCAATGGACTCGCTCTATACGTCCTGATTCTTTTGGTTGATGAAATTGCTTTCACCGGCGGGCTGAAGTTTTTTGTTCTTGGAGGGGTTGGGATTGGTGTATTAAACACTGTTATTAAACCTGTTTTGAAAGTTGTTTCTCTCCCCGTTATCTTCTTGACCGGTGGACTTTTTTTGATTGTAATTAATGCTGGGATTTTGTGGTTTTTGAGTTATTTTCTTGGGGTTATAGAGTTTCGCGATGTCACTTTGACCTTCCCAAATATTGGGAGTTATGCTATAGGTGGTCTTGTGTTCGGTGTCGTAAACTGGGCTGAACATCTTGTAATAAAAAATGAATAAATAATCCAAAAAATATGCGAACAGTGTTTTTTGTAACTCAGATTGTATTTTCAATTCTTTTGGTGCTTGCGATTCTTTCGCAACAGAGAGGGAGCGGTCTTTCCGAAACTTTTGGAGGTTCCAGCACTTTTTATACCACGAAGCGTGGAGCCGAGAAGGTTTTATCAATCGCTACGATTGTTTTAGCCATCCTTTTTGTCGCTAATTCGATAGTGTTCCTTTTTGTCCAGTAAAACAATGGGATTTTTTCGCAAAATAGCAAAGGTCTTTAGGGCTTATACTGATTTGGATAAGGTGTTTTCTTATTTTTGTATCGGGCTTATTTTGCTTATGGTTTTGAAGATGGTGATTTTCCCTTACGGAATGTTTAATTTTGGTAAGGTTGATATTTATACGGAGGGGCTTGTCGGGCCGAATGGTTTTCAAAATTTGAATCCTGTTTTTGTCGATTACAACTATGTTGATCGTGAGGTTTGCAGCTTGGTTTTTTCCGGGTTGATGAAGTATAACCCTGATACTAAATCAATTGTTGGGGACATGGCCACTTTGACAATTGATCAATTTAAAACGGAGTACACGTTTGTTTTGAAAGATGGTGTAAAATGGCATGATGGTGAATCTTTG
>Ga0172371_10013706_pt1 | contig 10526 bp, 7 predicted proteins | sample Lak12m_FD_114543 | JGI IMG/M metagenome (GOLD analysis project Ga0172371, IMG submission 114543) | Freshwater microbial communities from Kabuno Bay, South-Kivu, Congo - kab_022012_12m | ecosystem: Environmental > Aquatic > Freshwater > Lake | place: Democratic Republic of the Congo: South-Kivu... | reverse complement strand
TATCGCTTCGTCTATTTGACCGTTTTGTCCATAAAGCACGGCTAAATTATAGGAAATATTAGCATCGGTTGGCGCTAGAACTTGAGCTCTTTTTATTGCCTCTAAGGCAAGAGAATAATATCTCGGATCAATTTGTGCCAGTGTGTAGAAAACTCTGGTTTGGGTTTTTTTAAACACGACATTGTTTGGATGTTCCATGGTAACTTCATTTGAATAATTAATTGCTTCTTGGCTTAATTTTTCTGCGATGGTCTTTGAATTGGCATCTTGCTTGTTATTGGGATTTAACATAATTGTTGCCAAAACAGCGCTGTTTATTGCCGCTTCATCTTTAAAAACAGGTTCATCCGGTCTTTCTTCAACTGCCTTGCGTAAGTATGGATAAGCCTGTTGATATTGTCCAAGGCGATTTAAATTTTGCCCATAAGCATAGGCTTTGTCTGCGTCCCAATACAGATATAGAGTGTAAACCATATATAAACCAATTACAGAAACAATTGTAATTAGTACCCATTGAAGTCCGGAATTTTTAAAAGCTGCATCTGCAAAGTTTTTGCTATTTTTGTCAGTTCCTTTAAAAGGAAGATTTAAAACTAATGATTTTTCTTCGGTAGTTAATTCCTGTAGAGCTAAAACGAAAGCGGGGATTAGATAAAAATAGACGTTTACCATTACAACGGAAAAGCCGAAAAAATTAGAAATTAAAATAGTAAAGTAACTAGCTAAAAGTGCAATCGAAAGAGATAAATTTACATCGATTTTCTTAATCGAAAGTTTTTTTAACACTTTTACAAAAAACACATAAATAAAATAAAAGATCATTAAAAGATAGCTAAGAATTCCAAAAGTTCCGGTTGTTGCCAAGAAATTTAAATATTCGTTATGGGCTTTGTTGTAGAGAAAGTTCCACTCGGAAGTAAGATTGTGCTGAGGCGGTCTAAATTTATAATAGGCAAAAGCATAAGTTTCCACTCCTGTTCCAAAGATTGGGTAATTTTTCCAAATATCAAAGGCACCTTCCCAAACAATATATCTAATTTTAACCGAGTCTGTTCCGCCCAACTCGCCGTAGCTAACTTGCTCTTGGGGTTGGGATTTTTCGGTCACGGAGGGAGTTTTTGCTTGTTGTGCGGTTTCTTTTATGCTTGAAATTCTGCTTACAATACCTGCAAAGGTGAATTTGTTTAATTGGGGAAAAGGCTGTCCGACAAAGAAAATTATTAAAAGAATAATTAAAGTAATTAGTCCTCCATGCCAATATTTACCAAGAAGCTTCTTAGGTAAAAACTTTAATTCGCTTCTTTGAATTAATAAATAAATTACGATAAAAGCAACTAAAGAAAGCCAAAGCGCTAATGTTGAGGATCTGGACAGAGTGTAGGTAATGTCTAAATAAAATAAAATAGTTAGTCCCAAATAAAGAAAAGAAGTTAAAGAAAAATTAGAAAGAAAATTCTTAAAAGAAATAGTTTTTTGCTTAAAGCTATTTATAAAAAAAATTATAGAGAGCGGAATAATAATTGAAAGATAAGCGGCAAACCAGTCGGGTTGTCCTAACGTAGAAAAGATTCTAACTTTTGGCATAAAATCCGCAGTCCAGCAGGAAACATCAAGGGATCCTCTAAAAATTAAACATGTTGGATCGTAGCCAAAATGAGAAGGAAATCCCCAAAGTGCAGTTATTGCCGCCGAAGCAAGACTTATTTTTATAATTCTTTTCACGGTAATAGCGCTTGCTAAGTTAGACATAAATGCATAGTAAAGAAAAATATAGGAAATTATAGATAATAATCCTCCATTAAATCTTGTGTAATATCCCCATATCGAAACATGCGGATCAAGAGAAAGAATTGTTGAAATTATTTGTGAAAGTAAAAATATTAGGATTGGAATATCCAGAGGAGTTTTTTGGATTTTAATTTGCCTTCTGGTAATCATTTTTGTAAACCAGGCCATGCCTATAATAATAGTAAAGCCAAAAGTTACCCATAATTTATTAAATTCAAAAAGTTCGGAAGTATCACTTACTAAAATAAGAGGGACGAGGAAAAAGATAAGATAAAAAAAGTATTCTATTATCCGGTTGCAATAATTAATTAATTTCATTAACTTTAAACTATTTTATAATCCTAACACAATGATTTTTTAGGATCAAGCATTTTTTTTGATCTGTTTTGACATCTTGACAGTAAAATCCATAACATAAATTGTATTTTAAATCAACAATCTGCCCCAAAAAATATGCCAGGTCAAAAAGAAAACTCAGGAGCTTTAACTAGACCAGATGTCCGATTAACGATTGAAAAATGTCTCCCATTGGAATCGCGGTTGCAGAAATGATTCTTTCCGCAGAGGTGGACGGAAAACTTACAAGAAGATCAGGAAATTCTGGAAGTTTTGAATATGCTGCAGAAAAAGGAAGATTTCCAATGCTAATAATAGCTGGCGAGCCGGAACATGAAGTTGCAGAACACGCGGTAGTTATGGACAGAGAAGAGGGTGGGACAGATGAAATGCAAAAAGAAGGAAGGAAAATAGTAACAGCTATAACCGCAACCGAGCTTTTTGCAATTGCTTTATTAAACGGCGCTGTTAGAGAAGAAGTATTTGACCAAATCATGAAAAATATTAACAATGGTAAAAGAAAGCGTGAGTGTCAAAAATTGGAAAGAGTATATCAGGAAATAAAAGATCAGCCAACTCCTCTAATTGGAAGTGCATAAATATCTCCTAGATTCTCTTGGCAAAGGCTCCGCATAATGCTATCATTTTAATTAATACTACCAATTTCAAATAAACAAATAAACAAATCAATCCCTCAATAAATAATAAATTAAAGTAAATCTTGGGTCGATTTGAGATTAAATTATTGGAATGATTGATTTGAGATTGGATTATTGGTAGTATTTGTTTATTAATTAGTATGCTTAACAAATTTTTTTCGCTCTTTTCCCATGACATAGGGATAGATTTAGGAACTGCAAACACCCTAATTTGGGTAAAAGGAAAGGGAATTGTAATAAGAGAACCTTCTGTCGTGGCACTTCATAAGAAAAGTAAAAAAATGGTAGCAATAGGAACGGAAGCAAAAAAAATGGTTGGTAAAACTCCCGCCTCAATTATTACGGTAAGACCTCTTAGGGGAGGGGTTATAGCGGATTTTGATGCTACCACGGCAATGATTTCTTACTACATTCAACATGTCCACGAAGTCGGCAACATTCTTCCGGTTGCCTGGTCTCGTCCCCGCGTTGTTATAGGGATTCCATCCGCTGTAACCGAGGTAGAAAGAAGAGCCGTTTGGGAGTCAGCTCTTTCCGCAGGCGCTCGGGAAGCATTTTTAATAGAAGAACCAATGGCAGCAGCAATTGGTGAAGAGATTTCGGTTTTTATGCCAACCGGAGCAATGGTTGTGGATATTGGTGGCGGCACAACAGAAATTGCAATTATTTCTTTGGGCGGAATTGTGGTAAGTAGATCCTTAAGAATTGCAGGAGACGAAATGGATCAGGCAATTGCGCATTATATTAGGTTAAGACATGGACTTTTGATTGGAGAAAAAACAGCAGAAGAGCTTAAGGTAAGAATTGGCAGTGCCTATCAAACTAAACTAAAAACTTCCTCCTACGTTAAAACTTCGGCGGACAAGCAAAACTCAAAAGAGGATGATTCAAAAGAACAAAAAAATGACAGCCAAGTGAAGCATCAGGAAAAGATGGCAGTAATAAGAGGAAGAGATATTGAGACAGGCTTGCCAAAAAGCCTTAGAATAACGGAGGTAGAAGTTAGGGAGGCATTGTCTCCAATAGTTTCCCAGATAATAGATGGAATAGGAGATGTGCTCGAAGAGGCGCCGCCGGAGCTAGTTGGCGACATACTAGAGCACGGAATTTTATTAACGGGCGGAGGGTCATTGCTTCCCGGGCTAGACCAGCTTATCGTAGAAAGAACCCACATTCCGGTCTTGCGTTCAGAAGATTCTCTTACATCGGTTGTTAGAGGAACCGGAAAAGTTTTAGAAAATGAGGATCTTTTACAGCGTGTTAAAGTAATAGGGGGATTAAAGTAATTATGGAAGGTGGAATTTTAGAGAGAGTTAAAGGTATAAAGGAAAAGATCACTAAAAACTTAAAACCGGAATATTCTTCTCCTAATGAATTTTTTGATTTTGCTGCAGAAAAAGGGGTAACAGATATTATTGCTAAAATTTCCGAGAAAAAAACACTCCCCGATTATGGAAGGGTAAATAAAGTAGCCGGAGACATTGGAGTACAGTACGAGATAGAATTTCAGGCAGTAAACCAGGAATCCAAAGACGAAGAAATTATAGCAAAGTTCAATATGCCAATTGGCTATTTGACTTCAAAAGAGTATGCGAATATTGAAAAAAGAGATTTTTTTAACCAAAAATGCGTTGCGGTTTTAGATCACCGCTTAAGATTAATGCCGGAATCAATGACTGCCAAGATTTATTTTTTTGGTAAGCCGGTTTCGGCGAAGGAATTTGCACATATGGCAGAGTCGGTAAAAAACGCAGGAATAGATCCTGTCTTAGACAAAAATCACCTCTCCTCTTTATTCTAATTCTCTTAAGAAGATATTAAAAACTTGTCAGAGATTGGCAAAACGACTACAATAGCTTTATGCAAAATAGGGGTAAATATCTCTTAGTTTTTGTGGTTCTTTTTTTAATTTCTTTGCTTCTTTTTAGTCTATCTAAGGTAGGAATTTTAAAGTTAAATTTTATGTCCGGGATTTTTGCTCCGATTCAAAAAGAAATACATAATAGTTTTATCCAGCTCTCAAAATTAGGATCAAATTCGGAAACAGAATCGTTAAAAGAAGAAAATAGGATGCTGACGAAAAAAATTATTGATCAGCGGAAATTAACAGAACAGAATAAAGCGCTTTTAGATCAGTTTCAGCAAGTTAGCCCGAAAAGCTTAAATCTTCTCCCTGCAGACGTAATTGGTTCTCCCGGTTTTGTGCCTGGAGTTTCCGTTCCGGAACTTCTAATCCTTAATAAGGGTTTTTCAGATGGCGTTAGGGAAGGGAATGCAGTTGTTTTGAAAAATAATCTAATCGGAAAAGTTATTAAAACTTCTCAGGGCACAGCACTAGTTTATCTGGCGAGCAATAACTATTTATCCTTTGCTGCAAAAGTAGGCGAAGATAAAAAAGCAGTTGGGGTAATCAGAGGTCAGGGTGGAGGAGAAATGATTCTTGATAACGTTTTACTCTCCGAAACTTTAAAAGTTGGAGACGTTGTTTTAACAAATGGCGATATTGATCAAAACGGGAAAGGGCTTCCTCCCGATCTAGTTGTTGGTAAAATTACTTCTGTGGATAAAAATCCAAGCGCATTGTTTCAAAAAGCAGATGTTGTCAGTTTTGTAGATTTTTCCAAACTCTCTAATCTTTTTGTACAAATCCAAAAATAAATGAAAATAAAATTTTTTTGGCCTGTTTTTATAACGGCATTTTTAATCGAAATTACTTTAACTTCCATCCCGCTTGTTTTATTAATGCTTTTAAATCTTTTTGTTTTAGAAAAAAAAGATTGGATTTTTTTTGTTGCATTCTTTTCGGGAATCATTTTTGATGTTTTAAGTTTAAGAACGATTGGAATAACAAGTATATTTTTAATTACTTTACTTTTTTTAGTTAGTCTTTACGAAAGAAAATTTGAAACCTCCAATATTTATTTTATTCTTACGATGTCTTTTGTTTCCAGCGCAATTTATTCAGAAATTTTTTATAGGTTTTCTATAATGCAGTCTTTATTGAGCGGATTTTTAGGAGGAATAATTTTTTTATTTTTTAGTTTGTTAATAAACCGTAAAAGCTCATCAAATTATGCAAAGAAAAAATACAACATAAAAGCATATTTTAAAAAAATTTAGTTTATGGTTAAAACAGGAATAGCCTTTCCGGATTACATCCTTAAAGATAAAAGCAGAAAAAGACATAAAGATTATGAAGCTTCTTCTCAATCTGTGCGTGGACGGTTTCTCATATTAGCTTCGGTTATAGCTTTTGTTATTTTATTAGGCAGAATCTTTTATTTACAGATAATTGATGGTGCGTATTATAGGTATCTTTCGGATAGTAATAGAATTAAGACCGTAATAATTCACGCTCCGAGAGGAATAATTTTTGACAGAAACGATACTCCTTTGGTATTTAACGTTCCGGGGTTTAGGAAAACGGAAAAAAATAAAACAACGGTTCTTACAAAAGACGAAGCATTGCCTCTTATAGTAAAAGGTGAAAAAAACCTAGAAATAGACAGTTTAAGACAGTACCCTTATAAAGATATTCTGGCTCATGTAGTAGGTTACATTGGGCAGATTTCAAAAGATGAATTAAACGATTCACGGTTTATGGACTATAAAGGCGGGGACTTAGTCGGGAAAATGGGAATTGAGCGTTCGTACGAACATAAATTAAAAGGAATAGATGAAAAACAATTAATAGAAGTAGACAGTTTAGGAAAAGGAATTAGAAAATTAGGGCAAGCAGATGCTGTTTCGGGTCAAGATTTAAAATTAACAATTGATTTAAAAATTCAAAAAGCCGCTTTTGAGGCAGCTAAAGATGTAAAAAGGGGAGCGGTAATTGTTTCTACGCCGGATGGACAAATCTTAGCAATGGTTTCTAAGCCCTCTTTTGATCCAAACCTTTTTACAATGGGGTCCGGTTATAAAAATGCAACAGAAAGCAGCTACCAGAACCTTGCGGATATTTTAACAGACAGTAAAAATAACCCTCTTTTAGATAGAGCAATTTCCGGGATTTATCCTCCGGGATCAACATTTAAATTAGTTGTTGCAACAGGAGGTCTTCAGGATAAAATTATTAACGAAAATTATCAGGTAAACGACACGGGTATTTTAAAAGTCGGAGATTTTTCTTATGCCAATTGGTATTACACCGGTTATGGCAGAACGGAGGGGACGGTAAATGTGGTTAAAGGATTAAAAAGATCAAACGACATTTTCTTTTATAAGTTGGCAGAAAAAATAGGAGCGGACGAAATTTCGAAATGGGCAGAAAAATTAGGTCTGGGAAAAACATTAGGAATAGATTTGGAGGGAGAAGCTTCCGGAACAGTGCCAAGTCCCGATTGGAAGAAAAAGGAAATTGGGGAAGCCTGGTATTTGGGGGACACTTATCATTATGGAATTGGGCAAGGGTTCTTATTGACAACTCCGCTTCAGGTAAATGGTTTTACACAAGCAATTGCTAACGGGGGAAAGCTATATCAGCCGCATCTGATTATGAATCAAAAATCAAAAATCAAAAATCAGAATTTATTAGACGAGAAGAATGTGGGTTTGATCAGACAGGGTATGATTGAGGCTTGCTCAGCAGGTGGAGTTGCCTGGCCGCTTTTTGATTTTAAAGTTCCCGCCCGCCTCGCAAGCGAGAGCGTTGCGGGCAGGCAAAATCCGGATTTAAGAATTGACGGCAAAAATTTTCTAGAAGACGCATCAGGAAGCGCAAAGATGACAAAAGTTACAATTGCCTGCAAAACAGGAACTGCCCAGCACGGTGGAGAACAAACTTTGCCTCATGCCTGGATAACCCTTTTTGCTCCTGCCTACAAACCGGAAATAGTTGTAACGGTTTTGTCCGAAGAAAGCGGAGAAGGGTCTAATGTTGCCGCGCCTATTGCTAAAAAGATTTTGGAGTCTTACTTTAGCAAATAATTTTCCTCTATAATCATTTTATGAACGAGAAATCTTATTATTTGGGGTTTTCGTGTTTTTCGGGGATTGGTCCGGTTAAGTTTAATTCGTTATTGTCCAAGTTTAAAACCGCTAAAGATTCTTGGAATGCTTCGGAAAAAGATCTAAGGTCAATTTTAGGGCAAGCACTGACGCCAAAGTTTTTGCATTTCCGCGATTCGTTCTCAATTCAAAACTACGAAAAAGAACTTAAAAAAAAGAAAATTCAATATTTAATTTTGATTGAAGAAAACTATCCAAAGCTTTTAAAGCAATCGGTAAAAGCTCCATATGTACTATATATAAAGGGGAGATTTAATTTTTTATCACCGGATAATCAGAAAACAATCGGGGTGGTTGGGGCACGTAGGATAACGGGATATGGTAGGGAAGTAACCAGAATTTTTTGTGAAGAGTTAGTATTAAACGGCTTCACTATCGTTTCGGGGCTTGCTTTAGGAGTAGATGCGGTTGCGGCGTGGACTGCTCTGGAAAACGGAGGTAAAACAATTGCGGTTTTAGGGAATGGAGCTGATCTTTGTTATCCGTCTGCAAATAAAAATCTTTATGATCAAATTGTCCAAAGCGGCGGAGCAGTTGTCTCGGAGGTGCCGATTGGGCAAACTCCGGGAAGAGGTCTTTTTCCCGCCCGAAACAGGATTATTGCAGGACTGTCTTTAGGGGTTTTGGTAACAGAAGGAGCGGAAGACAGCGGCTCGCTTATTACTGCCGAAAGTGCTTTGGAAAATAAAAGGTCTGTTTTTGCGGTACCAGGGCCAATTACTTCGCAAATGTCAAAAGGACCATATAAATTAATTCAAAAAGGAGCGAAATTGGTTACAAGCGCAGAAGATATCTTAAAAGAATTCAAAATGCAAAATTCAAAAGTCAAAATTTCAATGCAAAATTCAAAGCTTCAAAATCTATCAAAAGATGAAGAGAAGATCGTTCAGCTTTTGCAAAATGAACAGCTGCATTTTGACGAAATTGTCCGAAAACTAAAATCAAAATCATCAGAAGTCGGCTCAACGCTTAGCCTATTAGAAATAAAAGGATTTATAAAATCTGATGGATCAATTTATAGTCTTTAATAAAATTAATGTTGAGAGTGGGTCTTGACAGGCAGTGTATACTTCTTTAGAGTTAAATTTTAGAACAAAATAATTTTTTATGAAGGATCTGGTAGTAGTAGAAAGCCCTACAAAAGCAAGGACAATCGGAAAATATTTAGGTGATAATTACAACATTATGGCGTCAATGGGGCATATTATGGATTTACCCAAAAGCACGCTTGGTGTAGATTTGGAAAAAGATTTTACTCCACAATACGAAATGGTTAAAGACAAGAGTAAGATTATTTCGGAATTAAAATCCTTAGGCAAAAATGCCGAAAATATTATTCTTGCTACCGACCCGGACCGGGAGGGAGAAGCAATCGCGCACCATATGCGCGAAATACTACAAAAATCAAATACTACCAATAAACAAATAAAGAGGATTGTTTTTCATGAAATTACGAAAGAGGCAATAGAAGAAGCGATTAAAAACCCCAGAGAAATAGATAATAATTTAGTTGATGCACAAACCGCAAGACGGGTTTTGGATCGGTTGGTCGGCTACAAACTTTCACCAATTTTATGGCAAAAAGTAAGAAGGGGGCTTTCTGCAGGAAGGGTTCAATCAATAGCGTTAAGGCTAATTGCCGAGAGGGAAAAGGAAATAGAGAGGTTTAAAAAAGAAAAATATTGGACAGTTCACGCAATTCTTGTTCGGGGTCCTGTCGAAAATGGCGCTGAGGTCGGAAACAAAAATTTTCTTGTTATCAACGCGAAAGAAGTCATGCAAAAACCGGTTCAGGAGTCCGCTAGTGCTCACAGCGGAAATTTTGATTCCTCCCGGCGCCCTAAAGAAACAGAGTTTGAGCTTATCGAAATAAATGGAGAAAAAATAGAATCACAAGAAACATTTGACCTTTATGACGGAAAATATAGAGTTACAAAAACATCAATAGGGAATAAAGAAAGGGCACAAAAAATTGTTGAGGAGTTAAGGTCAAAAAAATTAACAGTTGCGGATGTAATACAAAAACAAGCAAAAAGATCTCCTGTTCCGGCATTTACGACGTCTACACTTCAGCAGGATGCATCCAGAAGGTTTGGATTTTCCGGAAAAAGGACCATGAGCCTTGCACAAAAACTTTATGAAGAAGGTTATATTACCTACCACAGAACGGACTCGGTTTTTATGGCGGCGGTTGCAATGGATGCAATCAGAAAGTATGTTAAAAAAGAGTTTGGCTCAAAATACATTCCTGAATCTCCTCGATTTTATAAAACTAAACAAAAATTAGCTCAAGAAGCGCATGAAGCCATTAGACCAACTAAGGTTAGCCTTAAATCGCCGGAAATTAGCGGTCAGTTGGGGAGGGAATATGCAAAACTTTATGATTTAATCTGGAAAAGGGCAGTAGCGTCGCAAATGACAGATGCGTTAATAGAATCGACAACAGTTCTAGTGGATTCAGTTCCTGGTTATCCGTCTTCGGCTTTCGGTTTTCAGAATCAAGTTAATCAGTTGCCAGTTTCCCCGTCTGATAGACAGAAAACAGGAAAACAGGAATCGGACAACAGACAACAGAAAACCGATAACCAAAATCAATATAGGCTAAAAGCTAATGGGTCGGTTTTGGTTTTTGATGGTTTCCTAAAAGTAAACCCGCTTGGCTTAAACGATACCGTTTTACCGTCATTTTCAACAGGGGATGTTCTTAATACAAAAAGCGTAGAAGATGTTGAT
>Ga0172371_10013702_pt1 | contig 10526 bp, 4 predicted proteins | sample Lak12m_FD_114543 | JGI IMG/M metagenome (GOLD analysis project Ga0172371, IMG submission 114543) | Freshwater microbial communities from Kabuno Bay, South-Kivu, Congo - kab_022012_12m | ecosystem: Environmental > Aquatic > Freshwater > Lake | place: Democratic Republic of the Congo: South-Kivu... | reverse complement strand
GGCCGGCGGACTGTTCATCTCGGGCATGTTCACCAACTTCCAGGCATGGATCGACGCTGTGGCTTCCTGGTGTCCCGACGCGCACGGATGGGTCTATGCTTCCGACATCTACTTCGAGACCACGCTCGACGTCTGGGTCGCCGGCGGCGACCTCAAGATGTCCGTCTCGTACGTCACGGTCGAGATATCCGGAGTCTGGGTGGACATTCAGGGCGGCGCTGCTTCCCTCTTCGACTGGCTCATCAACTGGTTTACGGAAACCCTCGCGAACAAGCTCGAAGAGCAGCTCGAGAAGATGATCCCCGAGAAGGTCGTGCCGCTCATCTCCGGTCTGCTCAATTCCTTCCTCGACCAGACGCAAAGCTTCAAAGTGCCGGCCGTTCCCGGCACGGCCGGCCCGCTCACCCTTACTCTCAAGACCGAGCCGGCCCAGGCCGACTTCTCTCCCGCAGGTTCGGCCTTCGGACTCAGTCTGGGCGTGGGCGCAGAAAAGTCGATCTCACATCCCACCCCCGGGACGTTCAAGCGCGGCGACTGCAAAGGCGCAGAAACAGGCGCTTTCTACCTGCCGCAGAAGACTCAGATGGAGGCCGCAGTCAGCGAAGACCTCATCAACCAGCTCCTGTTCGCAGTGTGGTACGGCGGCCACCTCAGCATCTCGCTTCCACCCGACCTGTTGAACCCCATCACCAAAAACTTCGGCGTTACCGAACCCACGATCCACCTCGACCCCTACCTCCCGCCAATCTTCACGAGCTGCACTCCATCGCACACCGCCGAAGTGCAGTTGGGCGACCTCAAGGTGAACGCCTCCTTCAAGATGGCCGGCACCCCGGGCGATGTCGAGCTGTTCCTGTCAGCCAAAGTGCAGGTCGAGATCGTCGTCGTCCCGGACCCTTCGGGAAACAAGCTCGGCCTTTCCGTCGGGGAAGTGACAGCGTTTGGAATCGATGTCATCGACGCAGGGGGCGTCGTCCAAGGCTCGGAGCAGCTCATCGTGGACCTGCTCACGGACGTCATCCTGGACGTCGTGTTGAAGACCTACCTCGGCCAGCTCGTCGGCGCCTACCCCATCCCTGCCATCGACCTGTCCAAGCTCGGCCCCTACTTCCCCCCCGGCACTATCGTCGGCTTCGAACCCCTCGACGCAACCCTCGACCACGGCTTCGAGCTGCTCTCCGGCAAACCAAAATAGACCGTGTCTTCATCCGCCGGAACCAATTCGCATTCTCGCGTTTCGCATGTCTGCGTTTCGCATCTTTGCGGAATCTGGGGCCTGCGCGAGGGGCAGCGAGTCACGAACCACTAGCCACGAACCACGGATCACTCAGCCGGTCTTCGACGGGCTGTCCTGCCCAGGGACAGCCCCAGGGCGGCAAGCAGGAGCCACCAGGGGGAAGCGGATGCGGGGCCGGCAGAGCAGCCGGAGCGGCGGCGGGGCGGGGCCGAATCGTCGTCGGTTGACGACGAGAAGTCGTCCTGGGTGACGTCGGAATCCGAGGGACCGAGGTCAGGTAGGGATTCAGGCTCCACCCAGTCGTCGGCCACCTGGAACGCTAGGAGCACCGAGTCCGTCAGTCCGGCAGCGTCGCGAACCCAAAGCTTTGCTACGACGGTCGAAGGCTCCGCGAAGCTCATTTCGAACGACGGGGAGGGGCTCCACTGAGTGTCGGCAAAGCCGTCGTAGTCGATGTCCCACTGGAATTCGAGCGCGTCCCCGTCGGCGTCGGACGAGGCCGACCCATCCAGCTTGACATCAAGCCCCTTCCTCCACGCAAGTTGCGCTGCTGCCTCCGGGGGATGGTTGACAGGGGCGACTTGCCCGAACGCTGCCTTGTAGACTTGCAGCTTGCCGTATCCCCAGTCCTTGTTGGGAAGCGCGCCCATGCCGGGCTCGGTGAGGGCACCCACGACGATGGAATCGAAGAGCTGCTGGGCGCTGTACTGCGGCCGGGCCTGCTTCAGCAACGCCAGAGCCCCGGCCACGTGAGGCCCGGCCCCCGACGTACCGCCGAACACCGTGTAGCCGGCGTCGATCTCCAGATTCCCCATCATTATGCCGGTGTAGAGTTTTGCCAGCGGCGTGTAGGGGTCGTCGGGAGCAGCTATGTCGATGCCGTTGACGCCGTCCATGCGCGGGCCGCGGCTGGAATACGGGCGCACCTTGCCCAGCTCCTCCACCGGGCCGAACTCGCCTCCGTATGCCGCAACACTCAGCGCCGAATTTGCTGTCGAAGGATGGCAGATCGTCGTGTCCGTCGACTCCCACTTGTCGAATTCGATCGCCCGGCTCCACGACGAGACGTAGTCCATCAGGTATCCGTGGACCGGCAGCTTGTCCCCCGTCTTGTTCTTGATCTTCCAGCTCCACTTGCCGGTCACGACCTTCTTCTCGCCCAGGTCCCAGACATAGCACATACGATGGGCAAAGCCTGCGGCCGAGACCTGCGCGGACGACGCAGCCGCCATGTTCTTTCCCAGCGCAATCGGCTCGAATGCCTGCACCGGTATTGCCGTGTACCCTCCTCCCTCGGGAAGAGCCACCTCCAGGTCCAGAGCCTCCGCCTTCCCCTTCCAGTAGAAGGACAGCACATACGCCGGAGTCTCGAAAGGATACAGGTCGTACCCGGGCAAGGTCTTGGGCAGAGTCACGCCCAGCACCGTCTCGCCCGGCGAGAGCGTGGTAGACATGTGCTTCCCGGAATCGGCCAGGTTCCCGGCGGGCGCTACCTGCACGATTCCGTTTGTCTGGAACAACTGGTCCATGGCCGTTTCGAGGTTGCTGGTCCCGTCCATGAACGTGACCCCCCAACTCGAGAACTCGAACAGCAGGATCTGGACACCCTGATCTCTCGCCCAGATCAACTTGGGCAACGTTCCGTCCACGACCCCGGGGACCGGCGAGCCCGCACTGTCGATCATGTATAGGTCCGCGTAAGGAGCCATCCCCACGAAACGGCTCAGACCGGGAGTGTTCCCGGCAAGGATTCCCGCCACTCCGGTCCCGTGCATCCCCGCCGGAGCTGAGTACGAGTCAGCAGAGAACACGTCCAGCCCGAGCAGCGACAAGTTCTTCCCCGCGGTGTACTCCTTCCCCTTGACCAGCGCCTTCTTGATCTTCGGGCTGTCCAGCCGGACCAGCTTCTCCTCCGGGTCCGCGGCAGCGTTTCCGTTGACGTCGTCGATCAGAAAGATCGGCTCGCCGAACGCGGGAGTCTGGTCAGTGTAGCCGGCATCCGGGCCGTAGTCCCGCTTCCCGTTCCCGTTGGTATCGACATAGACCCAGTCCAGGTCGGGCTCGAATATCCCGTCGGGCTCCAGGTCCTGAGAGCTCTGCATGGTCTCGAGGTTGACGAGACTGACGTCGAGGAGGGCAAGGACCTCGCCCGCACCCGGAACCCCATTGCCGTCAAGGTCCACTGCGTCCGTCCCGAACGTGAGCTTGCCGTCCGCGTCCACATCGAGCCAGGAGTAGTACCCTCCGTCGGCAAAAAAGAAGGCCGGATGGAACACATCTATACCGGAGTCGATGTCCCCGATCCTGACGCCTGCGCCAGGCAACGCTCCCAGGTTCTTCGCTACGTGACCGGACAGCTCTACTGCCCCGGTCATGGGCTTGGTGATGTTCAGCGGCCTGAGCGGAGGCACCAGGTATTCCGATTCAACAGCGACCGTCTTCTTGAAAGCGACAAGCCCGTCCAGCGCGCTCCATGCGACCCTCACGGGGTAGATTCCTCCCACGTGGTCGGGTCCGGCATCCCCGGACGCGCGGCTGAACTCCACGCCCATCTGTTCGAGAGCGTCCACTTCCTCGGCGGTCAGCTCTTCCAGAAACCGCACGCTTCCCGAGAACCCGTCGTGGTCAGCAACCCAGGCCGGAATGAACCCGGGCATGTCCTCGGACATGGCCTTGAGAACCCCGACCCCCGGTGCGACTACGACCCGCTTTTCGCCCCGCGCGTCCGGGGAACCCAAAAACGCCGCAACCGCCAGCATGCAACACAGGAACCCTCTTGGACTCATCAACTCCTCGCCCAACAGTCAAGCGCCGTAGGTTACGTCTCGCGGGAGGATAGGTCAATAGGACCTATGGGACCTATGGGACCTATGGGACCTATGGGTCCTATGGGTCCTATGGGTCCTATGGGACCTATGGGACCTATGGGACCTATTCCTGCTTTGTTTTGCGTGCGCATTCCAGGATTCCGGAGAGGCCCCGCCTTTCCGCGATGATCATGGGGGTCAGTCCGCCCCGTTGCTCGGCGTTCGGGTTCGCGCCCTTTTCGAGCAGAAGACATGCGACCTTCTCGTGTCCGCGCCTGGCAGCGGCTGCCAGCGCGGTCCATCCTGCCACGTCGGCCGTGTCGACCCTTGCATCGTGCTCGAGCAAGAGCCTCACCAGATCCTCGTGACCCCCATAGGCTGCCAGCATGAGCGCGGTCCAGCCGGTGGCAGCGACAGCTTCGACGTTGGCACCCTTGTTGAGCAGGAACTTCACTACCGAGGTCCGTCCTTCCTGCGCCGCTGCCAGCATCGGGGTTGTCCCATCCTGAGCTGCCGCATCCACGGACACCCCGCGTTCGATGAGCAGTTTGACGGCGGCGTCATGCCCGCGGGCGGCGCCGAACGTCACAGCCGGCCAGCCCCCGGAATGCCTGGCTCCCGCGTCCGCTCCCGAGTCCAGCAGTATTTTCAGCACGCCCACTCTCCCTTCCCGTGCCGCGAGCATCAGCGGAGTCCAGCCTCCCGGCGCTACCCGCCCCACGTCCGCACCCACGGAGACGAGATACTCGACCGTGGTTTCGTGTCCTCCGGCGGACGCCTCGGCAAGCGGCGAAAAGCCTCTGGAATCAACGGCGTCCGAGTCGGCCCCGTGATCGCACAGATACCTGACTGCGGCCAGGTGCCCTCCGGCAGCGGCCAGATGCAGCGCACCTATTCCGTCGTGACGGACCACCCTGACGCCGGCTCCCGCTTCAACGAGCATCGCGAGCAGTGCCGGGTCGCCTCCTCTGGCAGCACGCATGAGAGGCGTCTCCCCGCTGCTGTCGGCAGCTCCGGCGTCGGCACCGGGGGCAAGCAGCCGGGAGACGACCTTGAGACCCGCTCCGTCAACTGCATGCCCCAGGGCAGTCACCCCCATCCCGTCTCGAATCTCCAGGTCCGCTCCCGTGGCCACGAGTAGCTCTACCACCTTCTCCTGGCCGAACAGCGACGCAACCATGAGGGGTGTCATCCCATCCATGTCCTGTGTGTCAGGGCGCATGCGCAGCTCGTCGAGCCCCATCTTGACAAGCCTGACCGACCCGACTTCCGCAGCAAGCGAAAGGAACGTGCTTCCCTCCTTGTCCCGGAAGCTCCCGCCGATTCCCCCATTCCTCGCGAGAAGAGCGACCGCGTCTTCCCACCGCGCGACTTCCGGCGCGCCGGTGGCCGCAACTTCCTCCAGCTCATCGATGGGTGCGCCCAGGTGAAAAGCCATCCCGGCCAGCGCAGCATCCATCGCCTGGGCCAACTCCTCGTCACGCCCCCCCCAACCGTCGGCCAGCATGGCCCTGATTGCGTCCGAGTCCCCCCTTGTCGCAGCATCAACCAAGGGCGACACCCCGGAGTACGTGGCGGTCGCAGCAGCTCCGCTGCACCCCAGCAGAAGAAGAAGAATGGGACCTATGGGACCTATGGGACCTATAGGAAGAATAGGACCTATGGGACCCATAGGACCTATGCGATGATCCATGGGACCCCCACCCTGAGTCTACGGCGCGTTGTCCCCCATGCAGGCCACGTACTGTTCCTTGCACGGCCCGGCGAACGCCTTGTCTATGCACGCCTTGTCAATCTGCCAGCCGCAGGTCTGTATCACGCACCAGCCAAGCTGCTGGAACAGGTCCTTGGATTTCTGACTGCCGGAGCCGTAGCAGCCGTAGAAGCACGACACTGAGAACCCGCACTCGATGGCGCAGTCCACCATGTCGCCGCAGAAGTAGGGCGGTGCAGCAACGCACACCCCCTGCTGGCACGCCTCGCCCTCGGCACAATACCCGCAGACTCCTCCGCACCCGTCGTCACCGCACTTCTTGTTCTGGCAGTTGGGCACACAGTTCGGCACGCACTTGCCTACTGCCTCGTCGCATACCGCGCCCGGCTTGCAGTAGCCGCACGCGCCTCCGCACCCGTCGGAGCCACACTCCTTGTATGACCCGCCGGGAGCAAAGCACTGCGGAACACACCCGCAAACCACCCCGCATTGAGCGGCATTCTGCACGCAGACTTCGTCCCACATGACCTTGCAGCAGTATTCGTCGAACGCACAGACGCACTCGACCAACTCGGGCATCTCGCAGCCCGGCGAATCGTGCGGTGAGCAGCAATCCCCCTCGTAGCACGGACCGCAGTCGATCGGACAGACCCAGCACCCTTCGTCCGCAGTACACACCCCGTCTCCGCACCCACAGGACCCACAGTCCTGCGGGCACGTCTGGCAGTCCTCGTTCTTCCACCCCTGGCACACGCCGTTCCCGCACGACTGCCCGACCTGCACGCAGTAGCCCATGCTGCTGCAGACCATCCCGTCCGGGCAGATCCCGCACAGACCTCCGCACCCGTCATCCCCGCACTCCTTCCACTCGCCGTCGCTCGTGAAGCACTGCGGCTCGCACCAGCACATGGCCCCGCACTGCATCGCCATTTCGACGCACTTCTCGTCCCACCCCCCCTGGCAGCAGAACTTGTCCATGGAGCAGACGCACTTGGTGATCTGAGGGTCGATGCACCCTGGAACAGGGTGAGGAAGACAGCAATCCTCGCAGGAGCAATCCTTGGGGCAGACTTTGCAGTTTTCGCCGGGCTGGCAGATGCCATTTCCGCACTGCTGCTCCTGGGCGGGCTTGCACATCCCCTCGGGCGTGCACTGGAACCCTTGCGGACAGGTTCCGCAAGTTCCGCCGCACCCGTCCCCACCGCACTGTTTGTTCTCGCACTTGGGCATGCACACGCAGTGCCCCTTGTAGTTGCACACCGTGCCCGAGGGGCAGAAGCCGCAGGTTCCCCCGCAGCCGTCGGGGCCGCACTCGAGTCCGGCGCACTGAGGCTGGCACAGGCAGGTGCCGAACTTGTCGCAGACAAACCCTCCGGGGCAGTTGCCGCAATCACCACCGCACCCGTCCCCGCCGCACTGCTTGCCGGTGCAGGCGGCCGTGCAGTCCTGGCACGCATTCCATACGGTCTTGCAAGCCCCTTGCAGAGCCTTGCCGGGGCATCCCTGATCCGGGTTGTTGCCGCACTCCTGCTGAATGCACCCCATGATTTCCATCCACTGGACTTTCGCCTCGGGAGATGCGTCCTGCCAGCACTTGCTGTTGCACTCCTCGTTGCCGTCTCCGCAACCCCACACACACGAAGTCAGCTCCTTGCACGACATTGCCGGAACGCACAAGCCCTTGTTGCACTGCTCGCCGGCGGGGCAGATGCCGCACGAGCCCGCGCACCCGTCGCTGCCGCATACCTTGCCCTCGCACTTGGGCGAGCACGTCCATTCACAGATGCCGCCGATGTTGCAACTCGTTCCAGCGGGGCACACGCCGCAGCTGCCTCCACACCCATCGGTTCCGCACTCCTTTCCCTGGCACTTGGGAACGCACGGCCCTTCGCACTTGCCGGCCGCGGAACACTTGGTTCCGTCCGGGCACCAGCCGCACTGGCCTCCACACCCGTCCGGGCCGCACTGCTTCCCGGCACATTCCGGAATGCACACCTCCTGACACACGCCATCCTTGCAAACTGAGTTGGGCGGACACGCCATCGGCTGGCTCCATCCCATGTCCGGGCTGAGGCACTCGACCACTCCGCCATCGACGCACTTGGTCTGGCCAGGGGCGCAGACACCCTTGTGGCACTGGAAATCTTCTCCGCAGTACGTCCCGTCTTTGCACTTTCCGCACTCGATGCCCGGGCATTCGCTTGGCCCGCACTGCTTTCCGGCGCACAGCGGCACACAGTCTCCCATGCACTCCCCGAGCACGCACACCTTGCCCGGACCGCACGGCACCTTCTCCCATGAGAGCCCGTCGTCGCTGCACACCTTCACCGTGACGTCGTCAGCGCAATCGATCGAGCCTGGCTTGCACTGCTCCTGCTTCCAGCATTCACCCTGCTTGCAGACGAAACCGCCCGCGCAGGCCAGCAGGTCCGTCCAACCCGATCCGTTCTCAGAGCAGACGGCCGTCTGATTCCCCACGCATCCCTTGGCCCCGGGGGCGCAGACGTCGTCCATGCAGGCGTTCTCCGGAACATAGCACCACGAGTCTTCCGGGCAGTCCCCTGCGGACACGCACTCGACGCACAGGTTCGTCAGATCGTCGCAGACAAGCCCTTCGGGGCAGCCGGCATCGCATCCGAACCGGCAGCTTCCCTCCACGCACACGCCGTCGGGGCAGTCAGCGTCTTCCACGCACTGCACGCACACCCCCTGCACCTCGTCGCAGAGGAGTCCATCCGGGCAATCGACATCGCCGTAGCAATCGGTCGCTTCGGCGCAGGTCCACTTGGAGCAGTAAAACCCCTCGGGACAATCCTTGCTGGTGAAGCATTCCACGCACGTGTGGGTCACCGGGTTGCACACGCCTCCGGGGCACTCCTCGTCACTCGTGCAGCCTTTCTCTTCGACCACGTCCGACGCTGGGATGTCTTCCTGGAGAAAGTCCCCGGTCTGGTCCAGGACTTCGCCCCCATCCATGATCATGGTAGAGGACGGGCCGCTCCCGGGACATCCGCCAAGCGAAATCACCGACAGAATCAACAACGGAATCGAGTAGCGCAACATCAGGGCCTCCTGCTGGATAATCCAAAAGGCACCGGCAAAACGGGCGCATTATACCGAACCAGGACGCACCAGCGCAAGCCCCAGGGCCGCAGTGGAGGGCGGGACACCATCACTTTCGGGTTGACCATTCGTCGCCGTCGCCGTCGCCGAAATGCGCTGTTGTCGGCACAGTCGCCAACCCAGGACTGATCGGTTACTGGCGAGCGTGTTCGTGCTATTGAAAACCTCGGCGTCGCCGCTATAATGAGGCCGGTTGTTGCGCGGGGCGTAGCGCAGTCTGGTAGCGCACCAGTTTTGGGTACTGGGTGTCGCTGGTTCGAATCCAGTCGCCCCGACTTTTTTTCGCGGTGTCGCCGGCTCGTTGGCCGGCGACCGGGCCAGCTTTCGGGGGGACGCCGCGGCCGGAGTCAGGATTGAGGTTCAGCGATGTCACGCAAGGACGACGAGGGTGAGATCATTTCTGCGAGAAAGCTGGACCACATCCGGTTGTGTCTCGACGAGGATGTAGAGACCGGGGACCCCGGTTTCTCCCGGTACCGGCTGATACCGGAGTCGTTTCCGGAGCTTTCGTGGGACGAGGTGGATACTTCTGCGGAGTTCCTCGGTCGCAAGCTCTCGTTTCCGTTCATGATAGGGTCGATGAGCGGGGGAACCGGAACGGGAGCGTGGTTGAACCGCACGCTGGCCGAAGCCGCGCAGGAAGCTGGCGTGGCTCTGGCCCTGGGCTCGATGAGGCCTCTGCTCGAGAACCGGAAGTTGATCGACGACTATGGCGTCACAGGGATCGCTTCCGGGGTTCCGGTATTTGGGAACATCTCCGCTTGGGAGATTCGTGACCAGGAAGTCAGGGATCGGTTGTGGGAGTTGGCCGACGATCTCGGCTTGGCCGGTATGGTCGTGCACGTGAACCCTGCGCAGGAGCTGGTCCAGACGCACGGAGAGCGCGACTTCCGCAACGCGCTGCTTGCTCTCGAAGAATTCACAAGCATGTTCCAGCCTGTCATCGTCAAGGAAGTCGGGACCGGGCTGTCCACGATACACCTGGAGGGCCTTCGAGACATGGGCGTAGCGGCGGTGGACGTCTCAGGACGCGGGGGGACGGATTTCACACGGGTCGAGGCTCTCCGCCGACACGACGAGCCAAGCCGCCGCATAGGCATGGAACTGGCCGGCTTCGGAGTACCCACAGCGCATGCATTGCTTTCCACAAGGGCGGCTCTGGACGATCTCGATGACATTTCCGACTGTCCTGGTCCCCTGCTGATCGCTTCCGGGGGTATCCGGACCGCGCACGATGTCGCACTCTGCCTGGCCATGGGGGCGAACGTGGCTTCTGCTGCACTTCCGTTCCTCAAGGCCGCAATGCAGGGAAAGGAAAGCGTGCTGACGCTTCTCAACTATCTGCGAGAGGGCCTCAGGACCTACCTGCTCCTCACCGGCTCCCGCACCTGCGCCGACATCCTCGGCCGATATCGATGTCGCACCGTGTGATCCCCATTCGGCATTTGCCATTCGGCATTTCCTTGATCCTCCCGGGGGTTGTTGCTAGAGTGGCCCCGGTTGGTGCGTTTCGATGCCTTTCCAGAGGAGACTGGCGATGCGAACGAGTATCCTTCTTCTTGTCGTGGCGGCGGTGGTGCTGAGCAAGCCTTTGGCGCTCTTGGCGGACGAGTTTGATGATGGACGGAACGAATCCCGGACGGAG
>Ga0172371_10013700_pt1 | contig 10526 bp, 10 predicted proteins | sample Lak12m_FD_114543 | JGI IMG/M metagenome (GOLD analysis project Ga0172371, IMG submission 114543) | Freshwater microbial communities from Kabuno Bay, South-Kivu, Congo - kab_022012_12m | ecosystem: Environmental > Aquatic > Freshwater > Lake | place: Democratic Republic of the Congo: South-Kivu... | reverse complement strand
TTGTGCCATTTCTTATTATTTTGTCTTTATATTTTTATTTCAATGTAGGTTTGTCATGTCGTTCTTTACGCTTGCCTGTAACGTCCCGCGGCTTTGCGTTGTGGGGGATTTTTAGCACTACTGTTCATACGAAGCACAAATGTTGAACCTTGGACGAATGTTCCTACGAAGCACGTCAGCCCCCATAACGCAAAACCGATGTTGGCAGTAGTTTTTATTTGTTCTTCGGTTTGTAATTGTTGTAAGTTTTGTTGTCAGGTGTCGTCTTGATATGTGGTGCTACATAAGTTCCGTTACTTTTTTGGTAGCCACTTTGAACTTTGTATTGTCCACCATTACTGTAATTTCGTTCTGTCTTTGGTGCAGAATAACTTGGCGTAGAGTAACTGTTGCCATAAGTTTGTTTGTTGGTTTTGTATCTCATATCAGGTGTTCCGTCTTTTTTGGTTTGTGCAGAAACGCTGATTGACAATAATGTCAAAACTGTTAATGTTAAGAATGTCCTTTTCATTTTTTTACTGTTTTAATTTTTTGCCTACTCTATTCAGTTTTCGGCTTCCCTGATTTAATTGTCTATTTGAATTTCGTATGTTTTACCATCTTCGCCATAAACCGTGCAAGTTCCGTCTTCGTCAAGTTCTGCTGGTGTTATGTGGTCGCTGTCAAGCCAACCACCATTAGCAAAGTCAATTTGCACAACTTCGCAATCTTCTACTTCAACGTCTAATGTGTATGTCTGGCTGTAACCTGTTTCTGGATTGTAGTAATCAACTGTTGTAGAATATGTTCCGTCCTCAAATTTACAACCTGAACTTGAAGTATATTCGTCATTCTCTTCTTCGTCTGAATAATTAGATGAATTGCTCTCATAACTTCTGTCGTAACTACTTGAAGAGTATTTGTCATTTTGTTTTTCAGGTTTTGAAGAACACGAAGTAAATGTTGTTGTTAGCAATATTCCAATAAATATGTATGTCCAAATTTGTTTTGTAATCATTACTCAAAAATTTTGTCATACCATTTTGAAACATCGTCCCTAATTAGGTTATAATACTTGTATATCGTCAAAGCCAAGCTAAATTCTGCTCGTTTACTTTTGTATTTATTTACAGTAAAATAGCCGTAAAAATTTCCGTCTTTGTCCACAACTACGGGTGAGTTTGAACTATACTCATTCCAAGGTGAGTATGAGTTGTATTCGTTTCCATAAGTTCCATACTCATTCCATATTGATTTTGAATTGTAACTATTTCCGTAAGTTCCATATTCATTCCAAATAGAATTTTTGTCGTAACTGTTACAGTTTAGACAGCCAAGATATTCATCGTGGTTTTGTCCACCGTAAAGGTGTAGTGTTTGTCCAAATGTCGTTGTCGCTGAAATAAAAATTAAAGCAGCCAAAAATATTTTTCTCATTGTCGTCCGTTTTGCTCGTTTGTAAAATTACTGCCAACGGTTTGGCGGTATGTTTTTGTTGCCGATTTCGAAGCACTGCCCTGTCAAGTTACACAAAAGTTTATTCGATGCGGAAACGCTGAAACCCGCACTATCTCGGCAATAAAATATACCGCCTGTTATGCACTGGCGGTTCTTGTCTGTCTGTGTGCCAGAGTCAAATTGCACTTTCATATTAAACTTATCATTCGTTTCATTTTCTTTTCTGTCTGTGTCGCCCGTGTGTTGGCGGGTTTTAATTTTTTCTTTAAAGCGTAGGAGAAAAATTTTGAAATTCTCTCTGGGTTGGGGCAGACACACTCTTTGGCAAGCTTTGGTTTGCGCTTGGGCTTGTGGGGCTTGGCAATGTGTGTGGCTGCTGCGATGGCTCATACTAATCTTATAATTTCTTTTTCTGTTGTTTTTAATAATGTTTCAAGTTTTCCTCCTTCACTTGCATATCCAACTGTAATGTTGTCGGCAAGTTCAATCATCATTTTGTTTCTTATTTCGGCTGTTTGTTCGGTTACTCGTTTTACGGTCTTGTCAAAAGGGCTGATGATTAAAACCCTTCCTTCTTCCATTGGTTTTATAAGATCAGGTTCAGTCTTTTCTTTTAGTCCTCTGGCTAATGCAATGATGATTGGCTGATTTCCTTTCAGCAAATAATGAAATACATCTTTTTCTAACTGGCTATGAAAACCGCTAATTACACAATTTCCATTTTCTCTTTGCTCTATTGCCCAATCATAGCATTTTAATACAGCAGATGCAGGTATTGATCGGCTGCACAAAAATGCAGTTTTCGAACATTTTAAAATATCTACATTGCCAATACTGTCCATAATCATTATTCATCCTCCCCATTATCTGATCCATTTCCTAATCTATATTTCGTATCGTAATTAATTAGAAAATCAAGTTCCTCATATGTAAAACCGTAATGCTTTGCTAATACAATATCGATTTCATCAATTATTTCCTTTGATAAAGCAGGATTAAATGTTTCAAAATATGTTGTTTGTGATTTTGATTGAATATATTGTTCCTTTGTTTCAACATTACGTTCAAATGACTTCATTAACTTAACTCCGAGTTTACCAATATCAACTGAATCATTCTTAAAAGAAAAAGGGAAAGAGAATATCATATAATCTTTTAGGTTATATAAATCAAAAAAGTTTGCAAAATACCACCAAAATAAATTAGAATTTAATACAGCAACTATAGTGTTCTTATCAAATTGTTTATCAAATGTTTTTGATTTATTTGAAGTAGATTCATTTTTAAAATTACGATTAAGAAAGATTTTCCAATATCTGCCACCAGCTGTTCTATAATATATGGAATTATTTGACCCCTTGTTATTAGTTATATAATTCAATAATTGTTTTTCTTTAATGATTTTGTTGAAAATGCTTTTTTCAATATTTCTTTTAAATTTTGGAAATAAATGTTGCTTAGGTATAAATTCATTTTCAATTTTTGTGTATATCATATTTCGAAAAAGATATTCTCTTGCCTGTTCAGCTGTTCTATTAATGCCACCTGAATTGATTAATTTTTCATTACCTAACTTAAAGCATATTTGTATCGTGAGAGCGATACACGCACCATCGAATAATTGCTTTGGTCTTTCAGGAAAACAACTTGAATAAATAATTTGCGAGTTATTCTTTAAAAATTCCTGTAGAGGTTTCATAGTTTCTGTAGATATAGCAGAAAGTTGAATTATTAAGCCCGTAGCATTTTTCGAAATCTTAAAACAACGTTCAAATACAAAGGCATATAGATTGCCACACTTTTCTGTTTTGTAATCAGTTATTCGATAAGTATCTCTTACTTTAGAATATTCAACATAAGGTGGATTTCCAATTATCACATCAAAACCATTTCTGTCATTAATAATTTCATAAAACTCAGCAAACCAATGGAAAGGTTGATGGGTTACCAACCATTTCTCATAATCCATACTTTCGTAATGCTGCTTAAACAGAATTTTGTTTAGATTTCCAGCAAGTTTATCTAACCGATTATTCAATTCGGTTTTAGCTTTTGTAAACTCCTTTTTGTTTTCGTAACCTTTTAGCTGAATTTCTTTGAACCGTTGAAATGCTCTTGATACAAGGTCGCATTCTTCCAGTATCTGTTCTTTCATTTTGGGGGTTACAAACATTCCCTGCAAGTCGTCAATTTCTTTCTTTGTGGCGTAGCCAATCAATGTATTTCCCGAACGAATATTAAAATCAATATCAGGCAAAGGCTCAAGTCCATGATTAGGCTTCTTATAATCAGCTTCAACCGTTGCAACAAGTTTTAGAAATAAACGAAGTTTGGCAATTTCAACAGCTTCTTTCATTATGTCCACGCCATATAAATTGCGAAGAATGATGTTTTTGAAAACAAAGTATTTCAGGTTGGGATGTTCGGGGGCTTTAACATATTTCAGAATTTCCTCGAATTTTGCATATTTCCCTTTAGGGGCTTCTTCCACAAAGTTTTCCATTCGTTGTATGCAGCTTTCATAAAGTGGTTCAAGTATATTCATTGCTGCAAAAAGGAAAGCACCTGAACCACAGGTTGGGTCAATGATTGTAATATTGCTTAATGCTTCGTAAAAATGTCGGACAAAATCGGGGTCGCTGTGGCTATCAATAATATCTTGTGTAAACTGTCGAATATTTAGATTGTAAGTAATAAAATCGTTGATGTGTTTAATCTCGCCTCTATCAATTTTCTCTCTAATTTCTTTGTAGCGTTTTCTGCGGTCAACTACTTCACGCCATATTTCAGTAGGCAAGGCATATTCATTTGTAGCGGTTTTATTCCATTCTTTTCGTCTTTCAATCAAGTTTGGTTTACTTGTATCAATGCCAATTTCTATTTCTTCGGGCAATGGAATATCAACACCTTTTTTCACAGCATCGTAAATGTAAGTATCGCCTGATTCTTTTAGAATTTGCATTATTTCAGCTTCTGGCTTTAATACTTTTGCATATTTGCGTTCCGTTTCATCAAACAAGAAAGGAATAATGCAGTTTTTACTAATGTAGTCGGTAATATCTTCTTTGGTGTAATATGCACCCATTTGGGCACGGTCGTTAATATATTTCTCAAAAATAAATCCTATCACATCGGGGTTAATGTCTTTACCCGATGCTGTAATACGTGTATCCAAATGCCAGTTGTATTGGTCGAAGAAATAAAAAATATTTTCAAATGCTTTGTCGCTAATATCAATATTCTCGTATTGTTTTTCAAGTTCGTGTACATCAAATAAACCACCATTCAGATAAGGAATTTTCCCGATTTCTTTTTTCAGTTCTTCGGATTGATCTGGTGAACCTAAACCTTGATGAAACAATGCCAACAAAAAGTTCTTATAAAAACTCACATAGAATTTATCCTTGCCTTTTTTTTGCTGGCAATAAGTAAGTTTTTCTTTTAAATAATCGAGTTTATTGTCGAGAAATCCTTTCTTCTGAATGAAGTAGCAAAACATTAAGCGGTTGAGCATTAATGATGCATACCATTCACGGTCGGTTACGACTGAAATCCCTTTTATAAATTCAATGAATTTTTTATGCTCTTTTCGGAAATTTTCATAAAACTTTTTGGTAACCTGATCAACATTCTTACTAAAGTTTTCATTTATCACATCCACCACATCGGCAATCGTAATATTTTCTTCCTGGTCGAGTGTAAAAAACAGGTTTGAAGTTTTCTGATAAAGTAATTCGGGTTCTTGTCCTTTATGCCAGCGTGTTTCACTCAAACGAGAGGGTTTGCCTAACTGCTTAACAAATAATTGCCATATCTGAGTTGCATTGCCTTTATCGCAAAAAATAATCAGGTGCTCACGATACAATTTTCCTATTTTTCTGTCAAGTTGCAAACGAGTTGCATAGTTTGGCAAATCCTGATTTTTCGCTGGTTTGAAAACTAAAATTCTGAAACCGCCCTTTTCAGCAACGGAATGAAATAAATACGTTTCTTCTTTCAGTTTTACAGGTGTTTGCTCATCAAGGTAAGACCATCCTAATTGATTAAACAAACCAGTAAAATCGAAAACTTCAATATATTGTTTGAATTGTTTTTTACTTATCGTACTCATACATTACTTTTTTTAATACCCATTGAACAAAGAATATGCGGTGTTCTGAAACCATCTTGATTTTTTTGTTCCACAATGCAAAGCCGACCTTCATCACGTAATTGCATACAAAGTGAAGCCATTTCATCATCAGAACAATTCAATTTAATTCTACGATTTATTATTTCTCTTGCTGTTTCACGAAGCGGATAATGGTAAATATCATCAATTGTTTTCTTTAAGGCATCCACATCAAACAAGGTATTTTTTACACCCTCATAATAACGGGTAAGCATACCATAAGCCCTATATCTTGCACTTGATTTGCTCCCAAGCTGTCCTCCTGATTTTGCTGCTTCGTTCTCTGCAAGTAATACAGCTTTCTTCACTAAATCGTGATGATTTTCTAACTTATCAATAGCAGGTGTATCTAATGAACACTCCGCTATTTTCAAAATACGGGATTGACTTGTTGAAATAGTTTCCCCTTTTTCGTTTAGCCAAGATAAAACTTCGTAACCGTGACTATTTCGGTGATAAGTTATTACGCTATTATTTTCAAAACCATCATCGTGTTTTTCTTTGGTCGAATAAACAACATCAGGCAGTTTAATAATTTTCTTTTTTAATTCGGGATTGGCTTTTATCGCCTGATTCCAGATTTCATACGCTTGTGAAGTCAAGTCAACATCGCCTTCGTCATCGTCAAGTATGCCTGATTTTTCGTTGTACAAATCACGTATATTTACAGGGTCACCATCAAAGAAAATTTCGTCTGTTCCAACTGCTTCTGCATTTTCTCTTATACGTTGTGTCAATCTGCCTCTTAAACGGATAATGCGTTCCAAACCATCTTGTGGCAAAAATGAGTAACAAAATATTTTATCCGATGCTTGTCCAATTCTGTCAACACGACCAGCCCTTTGTATTAAGCGAATAATAGCCCAAGGCAAATCGTAGTTGACAATGATATGTGCATCTTGCAAATTCTGTCCTTCACTCAAAACATCGGTACTTATCAAAATACGTATTTCATCTTTTACATTTTTAACCTTATTACTCACTGGACTGAATCTGTGAGCTAAATCAGTAGGGTTCTCGAGGTCGCCAGTAGCACAAGCAATATTTTTTAAACCTCTTTTTTTCAAGTGTTCAAACAGATAATACGCTGTATCTGCAAATTGAGTAAAGATTAAGATTTTTTCATTCTTATGGTCTTTTTCACAAAGTTTTTCAAGTGAATTCAATTGTTTATCATCATCAGGATTCCAGTTTTTACCAATTTCAAGTATTGAAATAATTTTTTCTGCATCTTTTATTAATAATTCCTTTAGAGATTCAGTAAACAAATTGCTGGAAATCCAGTCGTATCTATTTTTTTCAAGAACGCATTTTTCGTAATATTTCTTTGCTAACTTCTTGTATTCGGCTTCATCAGTAATTAAATTCATTACAACGCCTTCGCCATTATCGTTTTCCTCTAAAAACTCGTCCATCTCTGCTTTTTCCTGTTGTCCAATTGGCAATGGCAAACCATTTTCAATAGCATAGACAAAAACTTCGTTTCTTAAAACGTGGCGAGCTAATGAAATTAGAAATGAAAAACCTGAACTTTCTAACCTTTTAAAAAGATTGGTTCTGCAAAATCCCATTAATCTTTTACCTGCACGGCTTAAATTGGCAATAATTTTTCTTTCATCTACATTTGCGAAGACTTCTTTTTCCTTGTCAATGTAGTTACCCAAGCCATAACGAGAAAGGTATAAACCATTGATTATTTTTACAACATCTTCATCGTAAAGTTTTACGTAAATATCTTTCTTGTCTTTCGGGTCAAATGAGTATTCAATCTTCTTTGGCAATCTGTCAGGAAAATATTCAATTCTCCCATCATTGAATGTTAAATAAAACTGTTTCTTGTTTTCATCATAGGTTGAATAGTTTTCTTTTATGAAAGTTCTGGTTCGTCTAACCATATATAATTTAAGAAGTTCTTGCCAGTCATCAGAAAAGGTACTTTTTTCAAAAGCAAGTAAGGTATTTGGCGAGTACTGATAATTTGCAATAAACTCAATTGGTCCGCCTACTTCACGAATAAAATTTTCAGGGGATATTCCAATGTCTTTATCTTCGGGAATAAACAAACGCAACTGATTAGAAATGTCGGTATAACTCTTATTGTATGGCGTTGCAGTCAATAGAATAACTTTGCTTTCGTTCCTCTCTAAGTATTCTTTTACAATAGCATAACGTTTTCCTTCTCTGTTTCTTAAATTGTGGCTTTCATCAATTATCACTACTCTGTACCGTCTTGTGTCCTCAAGAAACTTTTTGTCAACTTTTGAAATGCTATGAACTTTTGCCCTCAATTGATAGGTATGAACATATCCTTCCCACATTTCAACGAGGTTTTTAGGGCAAATGATCAATGTTTCAGTGAAAAATGTTTCTTCAAAAAGCTTTGCAACTGCTGATGCAGTCATTGTTTTACCTAAACCTACAACATCACTAATTAGAACACCGCCTCGTTTGTCCAAATGTCTTGCAGCTACGCTAACAGCGTTCATTTGAAATGGCAATAGATCAGTTTGTAAAATCTTAGGAATAATATAATTTCCGATACCGCTTCTCGCTTCCTGAGAAAGATGATAAGCAATTTTTAAATAAATGTAGTAAGGTGGAATAGTGCTTTCTCCAGCCCAACTTTCTTCCAGAATCTGAACAAGTTCGTCAGAAATATCTACACACCAGCGGTCTTCCCATCTGGCTTCAAACCATTTATCAAGTTTTTCGGCAGCATCTTGTTCTACAACATTTACATTTAATTCTCCTTGTTGTGAAAGTCCAGCCATTGTTAGATTACTGCTTCCTACATATCCAATCAAAGGTGCATCTTTGTCTTTTTTATGGCATAAGTACAATTTAGCGTGTAAAGGATATGCAAGGAATAATTTTACTTTAAGTTTCTTTTCAGTAATCTGTATTTTAAGTTTTCTCAAACATTCTTCATCTTCATTAGTCGGAATACCAAATGTCAATTGTCTGGTAAACGATTTTGCAATTTCTTTTTTGAGTGCTAAAGCAGTCGGGTTATCCATCAGCCCTTTCTTTGCTTCGCTTAATGCCTGTCTTAATAAGTTTTCTTCCGGACTTTGCATTCCAACGAGTAACCGACAACAATTATCTTCACCTTCAAAATGGTCAATATGGTTCATCAGAATTTTCCAACCTCTCAAATTGAAATATCCTACACAAAAGTCAGCTCTGTATGAACTTTCAATTGTTTCTAATAAACCAGTTTTTAGGTGTAACGAAATATTGTCAAAAATCTTAGGCATATAAATATCTTTTAGAAGTTTCTTTTAAGTGTGTCGGCAAGATTGCACTCTTTGACAAAGCTTTGGTTGCAGCGTTGGCTTGTGTGGCTTTGGCAATGTGTGCAATGTGGGTCGGCAGAATTTCAAAATTTTTGTGCGGTGGGTAAAAAAAATTAAAACACATTCGGGTCGGCAATGAGTGTCGGGGCATTTGTCTTTCAGTTTCGTTTTTCATAACAAGTTTAATATTCCATTTTCATTGTCAATTTGCTGTGTCGTTGTCTTTTTTCTCCGCTTGTGCATAACGGTTTGCAGCTACAAGAAGTTGGCGATTTCGAAGCACTAAACTGTCTGCCACCACTGAACTTGATACGAAGCACAAAGCTTCATTTAACCACTGAACCGCCAATTTCTTGTAGGTGCTGTTACCAGTAGGTGTTCTTCGTTCGTGTCTGCTTTCAACCATTTTTTATTATGTCTTTAAGTTCGTCAATTGACAATGGTGGATTTTGTTTATGCAACATTGAATGGCAGTTTGGGCAAACAGGTCGTAAGTCCTGAATTGGATTTACTTGATATTCTTGTTTGATTGTTGCTACCTGTGTCAAATGGTGAACGTGAATAAATTTGTAACCTAAACTGCCATAGAATTTTTCAAAGTTGAAGTCGCAAACAGAACAGGAGTAACCGTAATGTTTTAAGCATTCCTTTCTTGCGTAAATATTTCGTTCGTATCGTGTCTGTGTAACTTGTGTTGCCGAACCTTCAATGTATGTTATTGTCGTGTCAGTTGTTTCTGAAAATGGGCTGTAACGAATGTTCTGAGTTCTTAAAAACTCAAACCATTCTTCTTCAAGTTCGTCAGCAGCTTCTGGTCTTATTGAAATTCCTGAAGATTGTGGTGTCCAAGTTTGCTTTGATAAATTTCCTTTGTCGAGATTGTCAATCGTTAGAATTGGCTCTTTTTCGGGATTTAGCAAAGTGTCGAACTCAATCAAAATTCTCGGAACATCTTTGTCTTCACCGCTCCAATGTTGTGAAAGAAAAGGTTCGGAAACAACTTTCCCTGATGCGAAAATTCCTCTTGGTTGTGAACCAACTCTTGCTAAAAATGCTCTGTCGCCTGGTCGAATACTTTTATGGCTTCGGCAACTCCACATTAAAGTTACCTTACCTGTGTTTTTAAGTTCTTCAATATTTTTTTCAATGTATGGTTCATTGTTTGGGTCTGTCCATTGGCTCCATTTGTTAGGGTTCCAAACAAAGAGATAAGAATTTTGAATTGAAATTGGTTTTATATTTTCTGTCAAACCACACTCTTCTAATGCTTCTTTTAATTCTGGTTTGAGTTGATAAATGAAAAATGTCCCTTTGTAGTAACCCGTAAAAAAGAAGTCCCAAAGTTTTCTTGTTCCGTCCTCACGTTCTGTTTGTTTAATGTCGTGTTTTTTAAGGATGCGTTTTCCAAGTGCAACAATTTTTCCTACGACACCGTTTTTGTCTGACCAACCGATAATTCTTGCAAGGTCTGTCGCTGATGCTTCTTGTTTGTCGAGTGAATATAAAGTTTGAAAAATGAGAAGGTCGTCAGGTTGCACAAGGTCTTTGTCTTGCAGAATTTCTACAAAAAGTTCTTTACTGATATTTGGTGTCGTTGTCGTCATTTACACTTACTGGTAACG
>Ga0172371_10013699_pt1 | contig 10526 bp, 1 predicted proteins | sample Lak12m_FD_114543 | JGI IMG/M metagenome (GOLD analysis project Ga0172371, IMG submission 114543) | Freshwater microbial communities from Kabuno Bay, South-Kivu, Congo - kab_022012_12m | ecosystem: Environmental > Aquatic > Freshwater > Lake | place: Democratic Republic of the Congo: South-Kivu... | reverse complement strand
GCTCCTTTCTTTGTTCAATGTAATTATATACCATTTTTAGTTGTTTGTCAACCAATTATTGTTTTTTTTTATATTTTTTTTCAAATAAAAAAGCGCCGTAATTGGCGCTGTTTTTAGAATCCGAATATCGCGATCATTTCGCGCTTTTCTGCGCTTGTCATTCGACTTGCTCCAAGTAATCTTTGCAGGGCTGATTCGGCATTGTCGTCGCTATATCCGAAGTATGCCATGAGAAGCGATCTTTGGTTTGCTGTGAACCGCTGTGTGTACAGCAGGCGTTGGACCTTTACTTTCTTGGATCCGGCGATGGCTTTTCCAGCCCGGTCTTTGTCGGTTTCGAGGGTTCCGGCAGTCGCAATCACTACCGCTATGTCTTCGATCGGAATGATTTTGGCCAGGTAACCGAGTTTTCCGTTGAACGATTCTCCGAAGAAGTTTTCCTTCGCATTGTTGTAGTAGTATTCGTATATCAGTTTGATTGCTTTGGCTTTGACCTCATCATCTGCGACGCGGTATGCTCTGCTGTTCATCATGGTTCTGACCGCTTGTTCCGCCTGGAAGTAGGTTGATCTAAAATCCTTATACTGTTTGTCTGTCAAATCGTATTCTGTTCCATCCAGCGTTAATGTCAATGGTACGCCGGCCGGGATGGCACTGTATCCGTTTCTGTACAAGTCCACGATCTCGCTTTCGATGCTCTTATCTTCGAACCGGATCTTATTGTTAATCATCAATTCGGTCAGTGTGTCGGCCAGATGTTCGTTCCCTCGATCAGCCGCTTTATTGATGGCGTCGATGTAGTATGTATTGGATTTCTTATAAAACCAGGACTCATAGGTTTCTGTGGCGGATGGTACAAATTTTTCCAGGATGCCTTTGGTATAGGTTTCCAGGTTTCGCAATGGTATTCCGAACATCTGGCAGGTTCCAAGCAACAGTTGCCGACTTACTGCGGCGTAGTTTGTAGTCGATGGCGTTCCATCCGTTATGTCGTCAAGGGCGTTTTTGATATCTGTAATCGCTTGCCCAATATTTGCCATGCCGCTATATGCCGTGTTGGTGATGTCATATCCTTGAATGTATGAATAGATATCACGGATAAATGGAAACATTCCTATAAAACCGGATGCCAGGTCCTCAATAAATTGCATGAAGTATGTTGGATCATCTTCTTCGCGACGCTTCTTCAGCCAGTTCATGGCCACGGCTATGACAGCAATCCACACCTGCGTGACCATAACTGATACAAACGCTTTGTGTGATTCGCGCTTGGCTTCCTTGAGAAACGCTTCGGCTTTGGATCGTTCCACATCGGTTGTTGCTTGCTTCAGCAAGACTCTTGCAACCTTGGTCTTGTCGACGGCTTTGGCAATCTGCGAGAATATCTGCAGTTGCTCAGTCATGAACATGGTTCCAAGTTTGATCAGTGAGTTTTTAGATCTTAAGACGGCCGGTCGATTGATTGGCACCAGGTTGGCTTGGGTTCTGCGTACAGCTTCGTCCACCAGTTTGGCTGCCGCCTTGTAGTGGGCATCGCTGTTTTCTGCGTAATTGTCGTTTTTGGTTTGGCGCAGTGCGCCTTCCCATAACGCTCCGATGACCATCTTATCCATCCATTGGGCTGGTCTCGATACGAAATCTTCGATCTTCTTCGCGTGTTCGCCGATTCCGGATCGTTCCATCAGCGTTCCCATATCGATGTCCTGGCCTTCTTGGAATCTTTTCCACATCAGTGGGCAGTATTCTTCCAACATCCGGAAGTTTACCTTCCCACTGTATGCTCTGATGGCTCCGTAGAAGATGTTACGATAATGAAATCCGACATTGTGCGACGAAAAGAGGGATCCGGTTTGGTTTAGGATGACCTTGAGGTTGATGGCAAGGGCTGCAATCATGCCAAGTTTTCTAAATTTCATGATGACCTTATGGGCCAACGCATCGTATGTGTCTTTAGCGGATGTTAGGGATTGCATATCCCGCAGCAAATCATTGAAGTTCCTTTCGAATTCCGGGTCCACTTTCAGCATGGTTTGGGCCACTGATGTTTTTTCAAATCGTGCCACGTCTTTTTCGTTAGCTTTTGCTACGACTCTAACGTCTGGGTCCGCCACTTTTTTATTCCAGACTCTGTTCCATGATTTCATGGCAACTGCCATGCCATAAAACGTCGCCATTTGCTTTCTGTGGCGGTTGATTACATCCAGGATGTTCTCAATCACTATGGTCGTTGCGGCGTTCGGTACGACATCTTTCGTGAACGCCGGGCTGTACGCTGTAATCACGTCTGAGAAATCGGTAACCTCGTTTGTTCCCATTTTATGATAAAACTGATCGCGTACAGATCTAATTGGAATATAGTCCGGATCAATTTCGACTTCTACGCCGTACAAGCTTTCCATCGTTTCTTTGTATGCTACTGCGCTGTCTTCCTGGAAGAATTTCTGGGCCAGCGTGATGAATTCCTTGTCGACCTCTGTCAGTGAGTTTTCGATTGCCTTTGCAAAGTTTTCGGTGATGGTTACGTCTGTCCCGGTATCGACTGCTTCAGGGATGTTCCGGTTTTGTGCTTTCTTCTCATTGGCGATTCGGATTACGCCTTGCTTGATCTCTACGTCGACACCATTCACTGTCTTTGTAATCGTGCGGTTGTATAGATGGCCCTGTGATTGCTGGCGCAGTGAAATCATATACAATGTGATTGCCTGACCTTTTGATATTTCGAAACCACCTATGTTGATTACCTTTCTCCACACCTGCTCGATGCGTTTGTTTCGCTTGAAAAAATCCTCAAAAATTTCTGCGGTGTGTTTTTCAAATCTGGCTTGTTTGATGGTTTGCTGATAAAACCATTCAAAAAATCTAAGCAGTATCGAGTTTTTATCATAGTTGGCTCTGCGCTCGACGATGTTCAGTGGCGACTCAATCCAGGTTTTGTACTTGTGCAGGATTTCTCCGACTGCAGATGCTCCGGCCAGTTTGACCATGCTTTGAATTTCTTTTTTGAATTGATCAATCAATTCGATGTCGGATGTTTCTTTGTCTTCAAAAATGACCCGATCGTAGTTGTGGACGTTATGGATGAAATTCTTAAGGATCTTGTCCAGGTCCTGGATTTCTTGAGTTGTCAGATCACCTTTTCCGCGTGCAATATTGTCGATTTTATTAGCGTACGGATTCTTTTCTCCATCGGTTCCGGTCAGCAGATTGAAAAGAGGGACCTCGTTCCCGTTGCTGTCGGTGTAGTTTTTCGCATATTCCGCCATGATGGTGCGGATGTTTTTGGAAAGGTTGCCTGCCCACGTTACGACGCCGGACAGTTTTGTGATCAGATATTTGACCTGGTTTCCAAGTTGTACCTCGTTTACCAAGAATTTCTTAAGGCCTTTAACGCGCTGTACGGTCGTGTACAGATTAAGGATTGCTTTTGTGCGGACCTTCGCGTCTTTGACTTTAGCTCTCTGAATGTTGACATCATTGAATGCTTGCTGAACCATTTGTAGCAAAAATTGTACATGAGACTTGTCGATGGCGGATTGTGCTTTGACGTTGTTGAGTTCGTGCGTGATGGCCGCTATTTCGCCTTGCAGGTTGTTAATTTGGAGATTCTTTTGTTTGATTTCGATGTCTGTGTTGTTCTGCAGCGACTCAAGTTGCGTTTGCGCTGTGGCCAGTCGTTTCTCAAGCAATTCGATATCCAGCTTCTTTTGCTGTAGAAGTTCTTGCTTGGTTGCTGGTTCGGCTTGTGTTTCGAGCATCTTTTCGATCTTTTCCTGGATGGTAGCCAGGATTTTATTGTACTCGGTTTCTCCAACCATTTCTATGACGGTTTTTGTCAGCACCTTTTTGCTTTGCTGGATCGCGTTTCTTGCTTGGGTGTATGCATCATATATCTTGAAGAATTGCTCTGCAGCATTAAGAACTTCGTTGCTTGCTGCCTGGATAAATCCCAGATCGACCAGTTCCTCGTATGCGACACTTGGGTCTACACCAGTTTCTTTGTAATTTTTGGCTCTTTCTGCTTGGGTGAGGGTCTGGCCTATGTTCTTAATGTATCTGCGTCCAAACACAAAGAACGGTGTCGGGTCGTCTGCACCGTATCGATATTTGATTTCCGATCTTATGGAGTCCAAGTTGATTTTGTGGAAATAGCCGCGCAAAGCGTTATACACGGTTGTTTCGTGTTCGATTATCGCTCCAATATCGGAGTTATCTTCGACCATTACGGCGCTTTCCAAGATGTATCTTGCAAGGTCTGCAGCGAGTATTGACTTGTTCTTGGCTCGTTTGATCTTCAGAACGATCTCGGTCATGATAGCTTTTTTCTTGTCTTTTGAGAATTCCGTGAAGAATCTTTCGTCGTATCCCAGCAGACTCTCGACGAGAATATCGTCCACAGCCGTCTTAATTTCCTCGCTGTTGTATTTTTTCTCTTGAGCCTCATTGATTATCTTCTGATAGCGAATATCGATGCTATCGGTCGGATTCTTGTTGCTGACGCGTTTGATCTGGTTTTGTTCGAATGCAACGTACACATTGGATGGGTTGTCGGGGTATTCTATTGTTCGGAGCATACCGGTGTCAATGATGTGTTTGAAAATGATACCATCGAACTTGTTCTCCATCTTTGCATTCATATCCTGGACCTTTTGTAGGATGGTTTCAGTTGATATGTATCCTGTGAATTGTGGAAGCCATTGAGCGACTCTTGTTCCGTCCGGAAGAAGTGCATTTCTTAGGTTGATCCAATAATTTCCACCGCATTCGATGACAAATGGGTTCTTGAGGTTCAAGTATACCTCATACACGTTTTCGTTGGTGTCGAGCTCTTCGTTCACATATGACGCGGCTACGGACTTTTTGTCTGTGAAAAATGCCACAAATTGACCATTCCTACTCGATTTGAAGATGTTGAATTGTGAGGAGAATGAATTGGATCCGTGATACAGAACCTTTAGTCTTGCGAAGCGATCTCGCGCTTGAGAGTTGACAAAGTATTTGGTTTGTCCTGGCGCCATCTCTCTTTTTTTGGAATCGATTTCTTTCAGATATCGGATGTCCTCGCCTTCGGTTGGCGCGAGGTTGTCAACCGTTTTGATCTGATCCGATTTAAAAACGACATACTCGGTATAAATATTCTTTGATTCGCCACTGTTGATATAGCCGATATAGCCATCATATCCTCGTTTCTGAAGTTCGTTAATGTTGATAGCTTTCTTCAGCAATGCTTTGTTTGGAACGGTTATGTAGATTTTTACGTCATCTTCGTCAAGATGCAAGTAAGAGTTATCTACTACTTCCTTAATCTCCTGATCCGACATATATCTCGCATCGAAAGGGTTTACCATATTCAGATAGACTTTGTGGATTTCTCCCGTATCCTGACTATCTGTAAAGAAGAAGCCATTTTCACCGGATTCGGTATTGTTTTCAACATTCGGCGACTCGTGGTACATAACGAGAAGATGGCCTTTATCATCTCTCGCCTGGCTGTCTGCAAAAAGCGTGGCGCTTTTGGTGGTCATCAGATTGCCATCAGAATCGATCATGTATTTTTCGCGCCAATTGTTTTGGCTGCTATCGACATCTTCCAAGTCCAGATTGTAGACTACGGTTCCGCCATAGGTGTTGTCCAGTGATTGTCCGCGTACGTCTACGCCTTCGTATCCAAGCGCCTTCATGAAGAGTGTGGATGCACTGTCCAGGTTGTTATTTTTCATCCATTTGCTCATGTCAATGTATTCGCCTTTGGATGTGGTTTGGATGGTTTCTTTCAGCGCGTTTGCGATCTGTGTTGGGGTCCGGTCCATGATTAAAGTAGCAAGCGATATGACTTGCCATATTTCGGATCTCTTTTGTGCTGTTTCTCTGATGATTCGTCCAATCCGTTCTATATTTTCTTCGTTGAAGTCCTTCTCGGTATACTTGCTGCGGAATTCCTCTTTGAAGTTTTCGATCCACTCATCGAACGACTCGTAGTACCATCCTTTGTCAGGTGCGATCTTTTTGAGGACATTATTGATTGGCTCGCTTGGCCCATCGATTTTTACGTCTTTGAGTTGCTCTTTCACATAATTTGCGAGCCGATCTATGTCTTCCTGGTTGATTACTTTGTCGACGTCTTCGATCGACCAGTCGTTGTAATTGATGACCTTCAATATATCATCATGCAAAATATTTGCATAAATGCTATTTGACGCTCGGTATAAATTGTACTTATCGAGATCTACGGCGGCTATCGGTCTTTTTTCGTATTCTCCGGTAAGTAGTGATGGGTCACTGACGAAATATGTGCCGGTTCCAAAATGCCCAGAACTACGACGGCCTGTTATGATCCAATTGTAAGGTTCTGATTTTCCGAGATCTTCGCCGTGGAATCCGCGTTGGTATCGATAGTTCACGTTCTCGTCATATATTTTTGCATAATATTCGCCTTTGAGTAATGTTGCTGTTAAGTCGTATAGAGGCAGCTCTCTATTTTCTTCCAACGTTTCTTGTGTTATGCTCATTCGATTGGATGCATACCTGGCTTCAGCTTCTCCATAAATATTCTCATATTCTCTGAATTGCTCTGTATAGCTTGTTTTTCTGCTGATAAATCCCATTTTTGCTTTTTCGGATTCACAGTAATTAGCAAACGCATCGTATTGCCTTATCATTTCCTTGTATTCTTGGTTATAAACGATCAGATTGTCGCTTGAGAGGGTTTCCCCCTTGTATACTGGCCATTCGACGAGGATATTATTGTAATAAAAACTATAATACTTATCGCGTGTCAAGCCGTAGGTGGGTATTTCCTTTTCTTTAAAGAATAGCTCCATTTGCTTTTGCGATGTAATGGTGGCCAATTCTTTGTATTCCTGCGTTTCTTGATATGCCGATTGTGCGCTCATAAAGCGATGGAAAAGGTTATCATATTCTTGAGAATTCGCAATCTTATTTAAGATGTAATCGTTGGTCCGATCCTTTTTTATTTCGGCGATTTTTTCCCCAGTATAATCGACGTCTCCGCCGCGACTAAATCCTTCGATTGTTTGGATTAAGTGTTGTATCTCGTGTATGAGTACACGCTTAAAATTGACATTTTTGGTTTTGTAAAAAAGAGTAGATATGTTTTCTCTGTCTTCCTTTGACAGCATTTGCGAATCCTTGAGAAACGTTTGGATTTTTTTGAATGTGATGCCATACCTATTTTCAATGTCCTGCATTTTTCCATCATGTTCTTCCTTAAATGCTTCGGTGGCATCTCTAAAATTTGTTTGTCGCGTTTTTTCAATAGATGTTTCTGATATGCTCTTTTCTATCAGCCTGACGTATGCGTAATATTGCTCGTGCAATAATTTTGGATCAATTTCGGAAGGCATAAATGAATCATAGCTCAAATTAATAATTCCGCGACCTGCCTGACCTATGTAAGCTTTTGTGTTTCTAAATACGACCGCAATTGATCTTAATTCCGGATACGCTTCGAACAAGGAAGGCGCATCAATAATTTCTTCCAGCGTAATCGTGTAAAGATCGTCAAGTCTTTCGAGATCTCTTTTGCTCATTTTGTTTTCGTCGAAACTGTAATCATATCCATCCACGTGTTTGAGATAGTTGGTGAATATGTCCTCATTTTGTCTGTGACTATCGTATGCTTGTTGGATGATTTCGTGTCTCATTAGAACATCTTTGGTACTGATCTCATATCGGAATCCCTCATCCGGTCCGACATACCATCCGGTGTCTTTGAGAATTTTTGCTCGTGCTTCGGACAAGAGTTCTATTTGATATTTTTTGATTTTGTCTTGTTCTTCCTCAGTCAGTTTGTTCATCCGCTCGTTTTCAAACGTGTCGAATCCCAGCATTTCTCCGGCAAATATTTTGGTGGCCGTTTCGACGTTGGCTATCGCTGTACGGTATTTCTCTCTTGCTTTAATCAGAGCCGAAGACATCTTATTGAGATTCAGTACTCCAAGTTTATTGAGTGCGGAAATGTATTCAAATGTTTCGCGTTGCTTGCCAAAAGCGACATTGATGATTTCCATCATGTCGTTAATCGTGAAGTTGTATGGGTTTTCTACGTCCTTATATGATGTTTCCGATTCTTGACCAAGCACATTTTCGATGTAGTCATTTTTCTCCCACGCATTGAACGCTTCATCGTATCCGACTTGATTGGTGGATTCCATAAAGTCGTGAAGCGTATCACTATAAACCTTCGGCAGGTTTAATTCCTTAAATCGATCCGTCAGAGTTTTTTCGATGGTGTCTGGTTTTTTGTATTTGGTGTCGACTTGTATGGAAACTGTGCCGGCGTGTGTTCCAATCATCATGTGGCGTTTGTTATCTTGTTTGTTCTTTTGGTCAATAAGGGTATCCGCCTCATCAATGATCTTTCCGAAACGTCTTACGTCGGTGATTTTAATGCCGCCTTTGGATTGTTCGATTGCTTTGCTATACAGGCGTTCGGCCTTTTCCAAAAAATCAAGGTATCCTTTGGCGTTTGGATTCTTGAATCTGTTTTTCATGTATGTCAGTTTTGTTTTAATAAAATTGTAGATTTTCTGCGCAACCGTTCTGTTTGTCTGGGTCAGTCGTTGGACTACCTTTTGGCTGGTGAACAGTTTTTCGGAGATGTGCGCGGCGATTTCTGTGGTTATGATCCATTCTTTTTCCAGCTGCGATTCAGCTTTAGCGAGTTGATCTCTATATGCTTCTTTGACGTTTGCTTCGATATCCTCGTAGGCTCCAAGTTCTTCTCGTACAGCCGGATCGTATCGGAGCGCTTCCATTATGGCGGCTTTATATCGTCCATACGCCGTTTTTGATTTATTCTTGGAGTCAATGTCTGTATTATCGAATTGCTCGAACGTATGCGTCATTTCATGGACTACCTGGACACGTGCGATGTCGCCCAGCGATGCATCGGCTGACGCATAAATGATGCCTTCATCATAAAACGCCTTGCCTTGATTGGCAATGTTAATATCGTTCGTGAAAACGAGACCGGTTTTGGCACCGGCTTTTTTATTGAACGCCGAGTGCATCTGCATTCCGAGTTGGATCTCTGCAGATACTTGGGCGGTATTTTTCATCGGTTTATACTTAAGGTTTTTGACGTTGCCGCGCAAGTTGGCCGAATAGGATTCGCGGTTATATTTGGTATCTTCTTCAGTAAATCTGGAGACCCCATCTTCTTTTATATTACCGGCTTCGTCAAAATATTCACTGAGATTATAATTCTTAATATATTTTGCTCTGCGCTCTGGTTTCATTTTTTGCAGCAACTTTTCGATCTGGCCGGCTTCACGAAGAATATCTGTTTGGATGCCTGTTTCTTTCTGAAGAGTGAGTTTACCTTTTGACTCCAGTGCGAGCTGGCGCTCCTGGAGAGCACTAATTGCTTCCATTGATTCTGTTACGGCTCTTTGTGTTTTGCTGAATTGGCCTATGGATCCTTCGTACAGCAAGGCTGTGAGTGATCCTACGAGCATATCTTCAGCTGCTTGTTGCCAGTGTTCAGATGTTCCGAGTTCTTTGATGGCGCCTTTTTGATAAATCTCTCGATAAAGTGGTTCGACGGCTGTTGCCACCCATTCTTCCACACCTTCTTCCAGAAGACCTGCTGCGAATCTGGCAATTGGTGTCTTCAAAAATCTTGAAGCGACTTTGTCTGCAAATCCGGTACCGTACACGTTTTTCGTGAAACTGCCGAACATCTTCTCGGTGATGACCTCGATGGTTCCGGCAATGGCACCGTATAATGCAGCTTGGTTATAAGTTGCTCCTTCGTTTAATGCCTGCTCAGTTGACATTCCGGCTGCGCCTACACCAAGCGTGCCTAAAGCCATGGCCTGGCCAACTACCGGTATGATTGATACCGCAACGCTGGGGAGCATTTGTCCAAGACCTTCGAACGTTTCTCTTGTGATTCTCTGCACAAACGGACTCGCTTCATTCAAGTATGAATTTTCGGTCTGCAAATATTGTCCGATCAATTCATATGTGCGATCTCTTTCAATTTGTGCTTTGATTTTGGCCCGCTCTTCTTCGTCTTGTGTATATCCCCACAATAATAGTCCGACATCTCCAATGCCTTCTATGCTTTTGGAAGCACCAATAAGAATACGGCCGAATGTATCTGCAACCGTTTCGTAAATCCTTATGCCTATGGCTGTGTTATGGCGCTCGTAAACTTTTTTTTCGGCGTTACTAATCGCTCTTTCGGCTCTATTCTTATTGATGATGTCCTGGAACAATTGTTGCCTTTGTGAGATATCATATGCCATTGTTTTCCCTCGCTTTATACACGGAATCCTGGAGCATACTTATTAATCAAATTAATCAGGTCAATTTGTCCAAACTCATCAAGATTATTCTTGTTGTTTTGATAGTAGGTCACCAATTGCATTATCTGGTAATGGGAAAGGGTGATGTTTCCATCGAGCGTTCTGGGTACATCTTCTTCGTTGCTTGCTGCTTGAGTCCATGCCTCAATCCAACCATCGACCATGTCTTGAGCGGTTGCGTAGATCAGCGTGCTG
>Ga0172371_10013698_pt1 | contig 10527 bp, 10 predicted proteins | sample Lak12m_FD_114543 | JGI IMG/M metagenome (GOLD analysis project Ga0172371, IMG submission 114543) | Freshwater microbial communities from Kabuno Bay, South-Kivu, Congo - kab_022012_12m | ecosystem: Environmental > Aquatic > Freshwater > Lake | place: Democratic Republic of the Congo: South-Kivu... | reverse complement strand
GCCGGTTTGAAGTCGGCGGCCCGGTTGCCGATACCGGAGTCACCGGAAGAAAGATAATCGTCGACACCTATGGCGGTTTTGCCCGTCACGGCGGCGGCTGTTTCTCCGGAAAAGACCCTTCAAAAGTAGACCGTTCGGCTTCTTATATGGCCCGCTACGTTGCCAAGAATGTCGTTGCCGCGGGGTTCGCGGAGCGCTGTGAAATTCAGCTTTCATACTGTATCGGTATTGCTGAACCGATCTCGGTCATGGTGGATACGTTTGGGACCGGGACGGTAAAAGATGAAAAGTTGTCGGATGTCATCCGCGAAGTGTTTCCTCTGACACCGAAAGGGATCATCGAAGAGCTGAAATTGCTCCGGCCGATTTACCGAAAGACTGCGGCGTTTGGCCATTTCGGCAGAGAAGAAGAAGGTTTTATGTGGGAAACGACCGAGAAGGTTGCGGCGTTGAAAAAAGCGTTGAAGGGAAGCAAGTAATAGATTCGTACTGCGTCGTGCGTACTGCGCCGTGCGTGAAGAATCTTTTCGCAATACGCGGTACGCAATGCGCAATACGGTTAAGAAAGGATCGTAATGGAATACGATATAAAAGATAAGAGTTTGAAGACAAAAGGGAAGCAGCGCATTGAATGGGCGTTACAGCGTATGCCGGTATTGGCCACGATCCGCGAAGAAGTCTCAACGAAGAAACCGCTGAAGAATGTGCGGGTCGCTGCCTGTCTTCATGTGACGACTGAGACTGCGGGGTTGGCGATCACTTTAAAAGCCGCGGGTGCCGCTGTCGGCATTTGCGCGTCTAATCCGTTGTCAACGCAGGATGACGTTGCGGCTTCTCTGACGCATGACTACGATATCCCGGTATTCGCGATTAAAGGAGAAGATACCAAGACTTATTACAAGCACATCCTTGCGGTTTTGGGGAATAAGCCGGATATTACGCTGGATGACGGAGCGGATCTAGTCGCGACGATCCATAAAAATCCGCAACAGTTTACGTTACCGATGGGAGGCACCGAAGAAACAACAACGGGTGTCATTCGCCTGAAATCCTTGCAGAAGGAAGGACGCCTGATGTACCCGATCATCGCGGTCAACGACGCGTTTACGAAGCACCTGTTCGATAACCGTTATGGAACAGGCCAGTCTACGATCGACGGGATCATTCGCGCGACGAATAAATTGCTCGCCGGGTCGGTCTGTGTCGTCGCCGGGTATGGTTGGTGCGGAAAAGGTGTCGCGATGCGGGCGCGCGGGTTAGGCGCGAATGTGATCATTTGCGAGATAGATCCGTTGAAGGCGCTGGAAGCGGTCATGGACGGGTTCAGAGTCATGCCGATGAAAGACGCGGCTTCGGTCGGGGATGTTTTTGTTACCGTAACCGGGGATATTCATGTGATCCGGCCGGAACATTTTTCCGTCATGAAAGAAGGCGCGGTCGTCTGCAATTCCGGCCATTTTAATGTTGAGCTGGATTTAGAGGGTCTTGAAAAGATCAAGGAAAGCCGGAAAGAAACGAAAGAGGGCGTTACGGAATACGCGCTCAAAAGCAAAAAAGGGCTGAAAAAAGTTTACGTTCTTGCCGAAGGCCGTTTGGTGAATTTAGCCTGTGCCGAGGGGCATCCCGCAGAGGTCATGGACCTGAGTTTTGCGAATCAATTCCTCAGCTGCCAGTACATCAAAGAGCATGCCGCGGGGATGGAGAATAAAGTATATAAGATCCCGGATGAGATCGACAGCAATATCGCTTTTCTGAAATTAAAGACCATGGGGATCAAGATCGACGCGTTGACTGCAGAACAAAAGAAATATCTTTCAAGCTGGCAAGCGGGAACATGATGGGGTCAAAGTACCAATACCCAATGGTCAATGTAAAAACTATACGAGATCATAACGACGGCATTTTGGGATTTTTTATTGGACATTGGAAATCGATAATTGGCGATTATAAAATATGGTGATCAGAGACGAGAAATATCTCTGGCAGCACCTGGGCATAACTTCTGAGGGCGGCACAGTACATCTGCATGATGTTGCGTTATTCAAGCAGCAGGTCGATGATATTGTCGATACGCTTATACTTGGGCAGGACGTTTCAATGGTCAGGAGCTGCCGCTGGATACTTTGGGAAGTATCCCGGCAGTTGGGCATTTATCCCGCTTCGATTTACCATCTCTATAAAGAACGGTCCCGCAAGAATTCATTAACGACGTTTACGGTCCCGGCGATCAACCTGCGGACGCTGACGTATTTAGAGGCGTGCGCGATTTTTAAGGTCGCGCAGAAATACAACGCCGGCGCTTTTATTTTCGAGATCGCCCAGAGTGAGATCGTGTATACGGCCCAGCATCCGCAGGAATATACTGCGGTGATACTGGCCGCCGCGATCAAAGAGGATTATCGCGGCCCTATTTTTATGCAGGCTGACCATACGCAGGTAAGCGCAAAACAGTATTATGCCGATGCCGATCGCCAGATCAGTGTCTTGAAAGAGGCGATTACCGAAGCCGTAGCCGCCGGATTTTATAATATCGATATCGATTCTTCGACCTTGGTCGATCTGCGGACGCCGAATACTATGCAGCAGCAGCGATTGAATTTCTCGGTGTGTGCCGCGTTGACGCAGTTTATACGGCACATTCAGCCGAAAGGGATCATGATCACCATCGGCGGAGAGATCGGCGAAGTCGGCGGGAAGAATTCCAGCCCGGAAGAACTGGAAGCTTTCATGCAGGGATATTCCGACGCGCTGAATGGATGCGAAGGCATCTCAAAAATAAGCATTCAGACCGGCACCACGCATGGCGGGGTGGTGTTGCCTGACGGATCGATCGCAAAAGTCAATATTGATTTTGAGACGATACGGTCGCTGTCACAATTAGCGCGGGTGCAATACGCCTTGGGCGGGTGCGTACAGCACGGAGCCTCGACGCTTCCGCATGAGGCGTTCCATAAGTTTCCCGCGCATGGCTGCTGCGAAGTACATTTAGCGACGCAGTTCCAAAACATCGTGTATGAATATTTACCGATCCCGTTGAAAGAAAAGATGTACGCGTGGATCCAGGAGTCGTGCCGCAGTGAAAAAAAACCGGAACAAACCGAAGAACAATTCATCTATACTGCGCGCAAGAAAGCATTGGGGCCGTTTAAGAAAGATATTCACGCCGTGTCTCGCGATCTGAAACGAAAGATCTACAGCGTACTTGAAACGGAATTCGACTTTTTATTCAATCAATTGAATATTCATGATACGCGCACCGTCGTTGACGCGGTAACTCCTTTGGTCATGGTCGTCCGTGACAAAGAATCGTTTTTCCGGGAAGAGAAGGAGTTCGGTCTCGCCGAAGGCGCAGACTGAATTTGAACAGGGCCCCGAAGTCCCGGAATACTCATGACGCCCCTTGATGTTTTATGAGAGTGCTTCTGTATAATTCGACTCAGGGCTTTTTCATCGACGTTGTCTCGAGAAGAGCCGGAGTCTCACAGTATCGACTACGGATTTTTTCTTCGCCCGGGGAACGGGCTCGATAAAGATCCAAGTCTCATTGAAGGAGAAAAATCATGCAATCGGACAGAGTTAAGCAAGGAGTGGAGAGAACGCCGCATCGGGCATTATTGTTTTCTACCGGTATTACCCGTTCGCATTTGAGCAAACCGTTTATCGGGATCGCTTCTTCGTATTCAGACTTAGTCCCCGGCCATACTCATATGCGTATTTTGGAACGGTTTATCGAACGCGGGGTTGAATCATCGGGAGGCGCTCCGTTTATTTTCGGGCTTCCCGCGGTCTGTGACGGTATCGCCATGGGGCATAAAGGCATGCGGTATTCACTCCCGTTGCGCCAGATCATCGCCGATAGTATTGAGATCGTTGCGCAGGCTCACGGATTAGACGGGCTGATCCTTCTGACGAATTGCGATAAAATAACGCCGGGGATGCTCATGGCGTTATCGCGTTTGAATATTCCATCGGTCGTGGTTACTGCCGGGCCGATGATGACCGGCAGGTACAAGAACCGCCGGTTGTCTTTAGTCGGAGACACGTTTGAAGCGGTCGGCAGATTTAAAAAAGGCGAGATCAACGCGCATGAATTGCAGTGTTTTGAAGAAGAAGCCTGCCCGACTGCCGGGTCTTGCCAGGGTATGTACACTGCCAATACCATGAGCTGCATTACCGAGGCTTTAGGGCTTTCCTTGCCGGGATGTGCGACCGCGCTGGCTGTTGCTTCTAAAAAAACCCGTATCGCCTATGAAAGCGGCGCCAGGGTCGTGCAGTTAGTCAAAGAAGGGATGGTCCCCTCGAAAATACTGAATAAAAATTCGTTTTACAATGCGGTCGCGGTCGATATGGCGTTAGGCGGGTCTTCAAATACCGTCTTGCATTTATTGGCCATTGCCCGCGAAGCCGGGGTCAGCCTCCATCTGAAAGATTTTGATGATATATCGAGGAAAGTCCCGCATATCTGTAATATGGCTCCGGGCGGCCAGTATTTTATGGAAGATCTGGATTGGGCCGGAGGGATCCCCGCGGTGATGCATTCATTGGCGGCCCTTTTAAAGAATAATGCCACGGTTTCCGGAAGATCGGTAAAAGATATTGCCGAGAAAGCGACGATCTTTGACCGTGAAGTTATCCGTCCGACGACGAATCCGTATCATGCCGAAGGCGGTATCGCGATACTTTTCGGAAATCTGGCTACGCAGGGCGCGGTTATCAAACAGTCCGCTTCTGAGGTAAAGCAGTTGACCGGTAAGGCGCGGGTATTTGATTCCGAGGAAGCCGCGATGAAAGCGATCCTCGATGGTAAGATCAAGAAGAAGGAAGTCATTGTTATTCGAAACGAAGGGCCTAAAGGCGGCCCGGGTATGCGCGAGATGCTCTCTCCGACCAGTGCCTTAGTCGGCATGGGCTTGGGGCAGGAAGTCGCGTTGATCACCGACGGAAGGTTTTCCGGGGGCACCCGCGGCCCGTGTGTCGGCCATATTTGCCCGGAAGCGTCGGAGGGAGGGCTGATCGGCCTGCTCAAAGAAGGAGATGAGATAACCATAGATATTCCCCGGCGGCTGTTGCAGGCGAAACTTTCACAGGCTGAGATCAAAAAACGCGGGAAATCATTTAAGGCACGGCCGAAGGGCGAAATAGGATATTTGAAATATTATGCGAAGAATGTGTCATCCGCTTCCGAGGGGGCGGTCTTTGCATAACCGGGCTTCCTATCCGGGGTAGCTTCATAGAGCCGAGGAAAAAGGTGCTTGCTATGGAAGTCGTATTTGTTTATAATCTATAGGTTACGCGAGCAGGTAATGCGTGCGGACGAGTAAGATATCGAGATTTTAGCCGTTGTTCTTTCCAATGGATCCTGATAGAAAGGGCCCGTAGCTCAGTCGGTTAGAGCAGTTGACTCATAATCAATTGGCCCGGGGTTCAAGTCCCTGCGGGCCCATGAATCAGCGTATAGCGGTTAGCGATTAGCGTTTAGTTAGACATTTTCACTATTCGCTATACGCTATACGCTAATAACTGTTTGCTTTGGGCACATAGCTCAGTTGGTTAGAGCGCTACGCTCACATCGTAGAGGTCGGCCGTTCAATTCGGCCTGTGCCCATGGAATAAAAAGTTAGGAGTTAGTATGAGCATATCGATAAAGGACGAATTGGCCAAGTTGATTCAAATTCAAACGCTGGATTCGCAGTTAGTTACGCTTAAACAGCAGGCGATGGAAGAGAAACCCGCATTGATCGGTGCGCTCAAGCAGGACTTCGACGCGAAAAAAGATGCTTTGAAGAAGGCCGAAGAAAGATTGACGGCCGCGTTGTTAAAGAAAAAGGACCGGGAAACGCGGATGGGCGGAGAAGAAGAAGGGATCCGCAAAGCTACTGCGCAGCTTTACCAGCTTAAGACGAATAAGGAATATACGGCAAAGTTAAACGAGATCGAGTCCCTGAAGGGAAATGTATCCTTGCTGGAAGAAGAGATCCTGAAGGTAATGGATGAAGTCACCGTTGTCGAGAAAGAGGTCGACAAAGAGAAAAAAGTGATGCAAGGGATTGAAAGTGAGTTCAAACAGCAAGAAGGTACCCTGAAAAAGGAGATCGATGAGTTAACCGCGCAGATACGCGTGATTTCCGATAAAAAGAAAGCCCTTATCGCGCACGTCGATAAAAAGATCGCGGCCCTATACGAAGATCTCATCGCTAATTGCGGCGGATTGGCTGTCGTTACCGTGCGGGAGAATTCCTGCGGCGGCTGCTATATGCGCGTGACCCATCAGCATGTCAATGAGATCCGCATGTATGAAGAGATGATACGTTGCGGCAGTTGTTCCCGCATCATGTACTTGGAAGATGACTTTGTCGACAAATAGGTCGAGGAGAAGGCTTTGATCATTCTGTATATCGATGGCGCTTCATTAGGAAATCCCGGCGATGCCGGCACCGGCATTGTCGTGTACGAAGAAAAAGACAACCAGAAGAAGCTCCTGTTTAAAAAAGGATATTATATCGGCGCGCAGACGAATAATTTCGCCGAGTATGCCGCACTTTTATTCGGCTTGACTGAATTGCTGGCGCGCGCCGATCAGGCGGTAACCGTGTATTCCGACAGTGAGCTACTCTGCAGGCAGATACAGGGTATTTATAAAGTCAAGCATGAGAATTTGATCTTCTCGTTTAACTTGGCGAAAGAGCTTTTGCGCCAATTCCGGGAAGTTACCATACACCATATTCCTCGGGAGCAAAATCGGGAAGCTGACGCGCTTTCAAAGAAAAGCGCGGAGTCCAAGAAGAACGTAGAGGCATGAATACAGGGATAAACGGAGCTATTTCATCTGTGATCATCCCCGCCTGCTTTCGACTGAACGCGGGATGGCGGGCAGGCGTGTTTCTTTGTACTGTCTGATAATCTGTGAAAAAAGGAAAGGGGATTTAATATGAGCGGTCATTCAAAATGGGCTGGGATAAAACATAAGAAAGGAGCCAAGGACGCGAAGAAAGGGCAGATCTTTACTAAGATCATCCGGGAAATCACGGTTGCGGCCCGCGCGGGCGGAGGCAATCCTGATATGAACGCGTCGTTGCGTACTGCGATTGACCGTGCAAAAGATGCCAATATGCCGAGTGACAATGTCGATAAGGCGATTAAACGAGGCACGGGCGAATTACCGGGTGTTGTCTATGAAACGTGTATTTTTGAAGGGTATGGCCCGGGTGGCATCGCATTACTGGTGGAAACTTTGACCGATAATAAAAATCGCACCTCAGCGGAGATCCGCAACATTTTTACTAAAAAGAACGGAAATCTGGCCGGCGCGGGCAGCGTGGCATGGCAGTTTCAAAAGAAAGGGTTTATCACCGTCGAAAAATCGACGATCGCGGAAGACGATCTTTTGTCCATCGTGTTGGATGCCGGAGCCGAGGATTTAAAGGGAGACGATAACCTGTATGAGATCACGTGCGCGACGAACGATTTGGAAAAGGTCAAAAACGCGCTGAAAGTTAAATCTATCGCCTGGACCCTGGCAGAGCCGACCATGATCCCGTCTTCGACGGTCAAGTTGAACGGCACGGATGCAAAGCTCTTGTTAAATCTGGTTGAAGCGCTCGAAGAACACGATGACGTGCAGCATGTCTATGGGAACTTCGATATTCCGGATCAGATACTGGAAGAGATCGCGCAACAAATGAATGGATAAGTATGGTGCTGATCGGCATTGACCCTGCGCTGGTAACGACCGGGGTAGCTATTGTTGAAACAGGCGCAGGCCGTTCTTTGCGCGCCATCGCCACCGAAGAAATAAAGACCGGTTCCGAAGAGGCATTGCCTTTGCGCTTACAGAAGATTTACACCGGGATTCAACGCGCGATCGTGTCGTACCAGCCGTCAGTATTGATCCTCGAAAAGTTGTATTCACATCACCGGCACCCGCAGACCGTATCGCTTTTAGGGCATGTGCGGGGCGTTGTTTGCCTGCTTGCCGCGGAACATAAATTAAAGCTTGTTGAATATGCGGCGACGCGGGTATGCAAAGCGCTTGTCGGTAAAGGGCAGGCATCGCTGGAGCAAATGCGTTTAATGGTGCATCGCATGATATCGATCCAGGAAGCGGTGAGTTCCGAACATATCATCGATGCGTTGGCGTTGGCGATCACGTACGCGCATAACCTGCGCTGGGAGGAGTTGGACCTGAAGCAATATGATCGCAAGCATTAAAGGGACGATCAGCCAGCGGTTGAAAGACTCGGTCCTCTTGGCCGTGCAGAATATGAGTTATGAGGTCTTTCTGCCGCGCACCGTTTCAGAGCGCATCGATAGTTCCGTCAATGAGAATGGCGAGATAGAGTTTATTACGTATCATTATTTGCAGGTGGATCAATCAAGAGGCATTCCCGTGCTGATCGGGTTTTTAAATAGTTACGAGAAAGATTTCTTCGAGTTGTTTATTACCGTTTCCGGTATCGGCCCAAAAGCGGCGGTCCGCGCCCTCGATAAATCGATCAGCCAGATAGCCACGGCGATTAATGAGGGAGACGTTACTTTTCTAAAGTCGCTGCCGGGTATCGGGCCGCAACGGGCGCGCCAGATCGTCGCGCATTTGCAGGGAAAGATGGCTCGTTTCGGGTTGATCAATGATCAGGTGGCCCGGAGCATGACGGAAGAGCCGGTCGCGTATCGTGCCTTGAAGGAAGAAGCCGTTGAAGTATTGAAAAAATTGCAGTATAAGCGCCCGGAAGCGTTGGCGATGATAGAGCGGGCCCTGAAGGAGAACCCGCAGATCGATTCGATAGAACTGTTATTAAACGAAATTTACACCCAGAAAACCCATGGAACCGTACGAACTTAAAGCTTTAGTCGAATCATTATTGTTTATGAGCGAGAAACCGATAACGGTTACCGAGATCGGTAAGGTGTTCGAATCAACGCCGGCGAAAGTTACCGAAGCAGTCGAAGCGCTTGGGCGCGAGTATCAGGAGCAATCCCGCGGGATCCGGATTCTTCCCGTAGCCGGAGGGTATCAGATGTGCACCGCGCCGGAACACGCGGAAATGATCAAGAAATTCCATAGCTTCCGTTTTTCGCAACGCCTGTCGAGTGCGTCGCTGGAAGTGTTGGCCATTGTCGCGTATAAGCAACCGGTGACGAAAGCCGAGATCGAGGCGATCCGCGGCGTGAACATCGATAAGATGATGAAAAACCTGTTAAAGGCCCGGTTGATCAAGATCGCCGGACGAAAAGATATCCCGGGAAGGCCGTTTCTCTACGGAACGACGAAAGAGTTTCTGGAGTTCTTTGGTTTGCGGTCTTTGAAAGACCTGCCGAAGACCGATGACGAAGCACTTTCCGGATCTACGGAACCGATAGAAGCGCCGAAATCAAAAGCCGATGTCGCCCGGGAAGATATGACTAGTATAGAGGAGGAACGAAATGAATCTGAAGCAGTTACGGGATAAGATCGATATTCTTGACGCGCAGTTGATTGATGTCCTCAATAAGCGGGCGGAAGTGGCCCGTTATATTGCCGAGTGTAAGCGGGAGAAAGGGAAAGAAGTGTATTCTCCGGAGCGCGAAGACCATATTTTAAAACAGTTGGCCCTTTCCTATAAAGGGCCGTTGCCGACGGAAGCGGTAACGACGATTTATTCCGAAGTGATCTCCGCCTGCCGGGCGTTACAGGCGCCGTTGCGTGTAGGATACCTCGGCCCGGAAGGGACGTTTACTCATTTAGCCGCGCTGAGAAAGTTCGGAAAGAGCGTGCAGCTTGCCGGCCAGGATAATATCGGAGAGATCTTTAAAGAAGTGGAAGACGGCAATGCGGATTGCGGCGTTGTTCCGGTGGAGAATTCCACGGAAGGCGCGGTCACGCATACGTTGGATATGTTTTTCGAATCGGACCTGAAGATCTGTTCGGAGATAACGCTGGAGATCACCCATTTCTTGCTGGGACTCACGCCGAAAGAGAAGATAAAAAAGATCTATTCGCATCCGCAGGTATTTCCGCAATGCCGGCAATGGCTTGCGCATCATTGCCGTGGAGCGGAATTGATCCCGGTTTCCAGTACGTCCCGCGCGGCAGCAATGGTGTTACAGCACCGCTCGGATTCCGCCTGTATCGGGAGTATGGTCTTAGGCAAGCTCTATAATCTGAAAACCATCAACGCGCACATCGAGGACGCGTCGAATAACTATACCCGGTTTTTGGTGATTGCCAAAAAAGACGCCCGTCCGACCGGCGACGATAAGACGTCTCTGCTGTTTTCAGTAAAAGATAAAGTAGGAGCGCTCTATGAGATGCTGCTTCCGTTTAAACATAATAAACTTAACTTGACGAAGATCGAGTCGCGGCCGTCGAAAAAACGGCCGTGGGAATATTACTTTTTCGTGGACATCCAAGGCCATCGCGAGTCGGAGACCGTCCAGCGGGCCATCAAAAACTTAGCGCGGAAATGCGTGTTTTTGAAAATCTTAGGGTCTTACCCCGCATCGGTGCGAAGAGATGAATAACTTTTTTTATACTATTGCCAACAAAGCATT
>Ga0172371_10013697_pt1 | contig 10528 bp, 11 predicted proteins | sample Lak12m_FD_114543 | JGI IMG/M metagenome (GOLD analysis project Ga0172371, IMG submission 114543) | Freshwater microbial communities from Kabuno Bay, South-Kivu, Congo - kab_022012_12m | ecosystem: Environmental > Aquatic > Freshwater > Lake | place: Democratic Republic of the Congo: South-Kivu... | reverse complement strand
AACAAAACAACAAAAAAGGCAATGGGTTTACGCATAGTGGTTGAGAAATATTTGGAAAAATAAAAAACGGGAGCCAGACCTTGTCTAACTCCCGATTCCCCGCCTTGGCAAAGATTCCCTTTTTTTTCCTCCCAATTAATCTGGTTTTTATGCATCCGCATCAGGGCTTCGGCGGGTGCAGAAGCGAGAGCGGCCTGTGCTTGTCCGCATAATACATGACAGTATCCGCCATGCGCCACGCAGAATGTTTCGCTGAAATAGCGCCCTGCACGGTGATTTCGTCTCTATTGCGGATTTCACAGTAAATAAAACGAGTTCCTCTGGGCAATACTGAAACAAAGATATCGGCCCGTTCGGGAATACACATTTCGTCCCCCGGCTCCCTCCAGCCAAACTTCTTGAATCGAGCCTTCATTTCCGCGACCCGCGAAGTCACGGAATGTTCGTAGACCAACTTCATCAGTTGGCCCTTTTTGACAAGCAGCAGGCTGCTTTGGCTATCATGCTGCATTGCCATCGCCGCGGCCACCATTACCAGGACCAGGAATATTGCCGAAGACACTATAAAGTACTTTTTCATCACTCGCTCCTTATTTTTTTCAATTTTTATTTCCCCATCTGAATTCGCTAGCAACGATTTAGCGATAACGAATTCGGATGGAGGGGCAGGGAAACTGTTTCAGCTTCCCTGCCCGGATCTCCTACCGGAACGCTGCCGGTATATTGTTTGGGGCTCGGAACGTTGCCGGCCAGACTCTGCTTTCGACCTTCGAATCCTGGCTGATGGTGACCCGAGGCCGTGTATAGGTCTCGGGTAAGGGACAGGAACTCAACAGGATATTCACTCTGCCGCCGCCCCTGACTTGTCGATAGGCCAGGAATTTGATCGCCTTCTTGCCTTTCGGCTTCACGATCAATTCCATGATGCAGAAATTCCCTGGCACTATCATCTGATCTTCCCAGCTGTTTCCGAGAGACTTCTCCCTCTTAAGCTGGAAGGTTCTTTTGACTTCCCGGCCATCGGACCGATTCCCCTCAATGCCGATCAAAGTGACCTGGGCATCGGCGAAGAAGGTGTTGCGAGTCCAGAAATGGAGGACATATTTGCCATCCTTTCTTATCTCCCGAACGGCCTCCCATTCCCATGTTTTCACGAAAACCGGAATGTACCGCTTACCACCCAGACCTCCGATTTCACGACCGTCCCTCCAATAGGCGACTTTGCCAGCTCGTTTGGTCCGGTAGAGAATCCTGCCGAAATTTTCGACCTCACAGTTGGTCTCAAAGACTTCGTCTGCTCTCTGCTCGGGATGCCGATTGCCTCTCCACTCCCTCACTTCCACCACATCAATCGAATGCGACTGTTTCACCGAAACGTTAACGTTTACGTTTACGTTGGAGTTCGAAGATGAGAGAATAAGAGTTTCCCAGCCGTTTCTCAAGCTGATCCGTTCTTGCTTGATTTCCGGCGTATATCCGCAACCGCTCAACAAAAACACCACCACAACCAAAGATATCCAGTTCATCTTTCGCTCCTTCAATTTGTTCTAAATTTTTCCGGAATCCGCATGGACCCGGTTTATTTCCTATATTCTTAACAAGGAACTGCTCTCTTCTTCCGAAGAGAATGATGGGGAGTATTGAGGATCGGATATTTAAGGCTGTATATCGTAGTGATTCATAGCCTAATATCCTTCTCAAAACTTCATACCCCTCCATCATACTCGCCGCAAAATCTCGGTTTTTTATTCCAACGGGTTATTATATCAAAATAAAACACTCCTGTCAATGGTCGGAATGTTTCATGAAACATACGATATATATGCCTTATATAAGCCTTTTAATAGCTATAATTTTAGGGAAAATCTCCACAAATATTCCCGGCAGTGCTGGGCGTAGTCAATGCCGATTCTCCTGCCCGCCACAATGTTTTTCGGATAAAAATTTTGGGCGGGTTTTTCCAACCATAGCTTCTTCCCTTTCGTCAGATCCCATCGGTTCAATTTCCGGTCTATTTTCAGAAACTTGCAAAGTTTTCCGGGGCCGTTGGTTTTCTTATAATCGACATTCTCAATTTTCACCGCCCGAACCAAAACTGCCGCAGGGAAATCTTTTTTCTCGGTGACGACATTCAGGCAATGATACATTCCATAGACCATATAGACATAGGCATGGCCCGGCTGGCCATACATCACTTCCGTTCTTGGGGTTCGCCCTTTTGAAGCGTGGCAGGCCAGATCCTCTTCGCTACGGTAGGCTTCTGTTTCCGTGATCATTGCACGAATAATTTTTCCGCGATACTCGCGGACAAGAAAATAGCCAAGCAGTTCCTTGGCAATGGTGAGAGTATTTCGGGAATAGAATTTGCGGAGTAGGATTTTCATTTTCTTCCAAAGTCAAACTTTTCTTAACTTCTGAAAAATCAGAAGTTTTTTAAAGTTTGACTTTTCTCTTTTGCTTTTTCATAAACTTCAAGCATTTTTTTGGCGCAAACCACGGAGGAATATTTTTCTCTGGCTACTTTTTTCGCCTCTTCGCCAAAATTCTTTCGCAAATTCAGGTCATCAATCAATTTTTGAACCGCCTCGCCGAAGTCTTTTTTCTCTTCGCCAACCAGAAATCCAGTTTTGCCGTCCTCGACAATATCCTGTGCACCTGTCGCTCTCACTGCGACAACTGGAAGGCCTGAATACATCGCCTCGGTGAGAATCATCCCTTGTGTTTCCGATTTTGAGGCATAAACGAAAATATCCCCCGCGGCGTAGTAATTCTTTTTTTTGTCTTCGGAAACAATACCGGCAAAAATCACTTTATTCGAAAGCCCATTATACTGAACAATTTTTTCCAGATTATGTTTCAAATTCCCATCACCGCAGATCATAAATTTCACGGATTTGTTATTTCGTAAAATATCCATCATCGCTTCAGCCAGAAATTCTACATTCTTCTCGGCTGTCAGTCTAGAAATCAGAGTCAGAAGAATCTCATTTTCTCGAATGCCGTATTTTTTTCGCACGCTTTGTCTGTCCGGTTCGGAAAACTGCTCTTCTTCAACGCCTGTCGGAATGGCCGTGATATTTTTGTTGGTCACACCCCACTTCCGGATGATTTCAATCACCGATGGCGTGGGCGCAACCACCGCGTCGCACTGATTGGCATAGTTTCTGGCGTTCCGGATGGTCCACCAAGCGGCCAGTCTTCTCGGCACAAAAGGCGCGAAATGGGCGTATTGGTCATAAAGTGTGTGCCAAGTGAAAACCAGCGGAATATGTTTTTTCGCCGCCCAGCGCGCCGCAGCGCTTCCCAAAAGATTGGGATGCTGGGAATGGATAATGTCCAGATTCATATTCTTCAAAATTCTTTTCATTTTCAAAGAATACGGCACTGCCAAAGGAAACTTTATTTTTACGTTCGTTTCCAAGGCCGGATAGCGAAAAACCCGCGAATTTTTGTCGGCATATCCTTTCCAGCGCGGCGCAAAGATATAAACTTCGTGACCCAGTCTTTCGAATCTTTTTCGAAAACTTTCGACTGATCCCGAAACGCCGTAGGGATTGGGGAGATAATTGTTGGTGAAAATTGCAATTCTCATGGCATTCAAAGCTAAGCTTTAGAAATTTCCTAAAGCTTAGCTTTTATCACCTTTGAAATAAACTCTTCTATCTTCTCCCAGACTTCCCTTTCCCCTGCAAAAACATGGTAGACATTCTTTATCCAAAAAATTTCTTTTATTTTTGATTTCACTCCGCCCGCAATAATCCGCGGTGAACTTTTTGACACCAAATAATCGGTCGTGGATTGCATGATGAGAATTGGCTTGTCGACATTAGGCAGAAATTTTTTTGTTTCTTCAGCCAGCCGCTGCACTTCTTTTGCGCTTTCGATGGGATAATACATATAAACCTTGCGTTTTCCCATTTTTTTCCGCGCCCACGGAGGATAATATTTCCGACGATAGGTTTTTGTCAGCCCCATCAAAAAAAGCGCTATTTTCGCCAGAGAATGAAATTTGTATTTCATTGCCGCTCCCATCGTCAGAATTCCTGAAACCGATTCATCTTCCGCGAGCAAAATTGAAAGATTTCCTCCCATTGAAATACCACCAACGAAAATTTGTTCGCAGCTTGCTTTCAGTTTGTTGAGATTTTTCTGAGCGTCTTCGAACCAGTCCTGCCAAATCACTCCCAGAAGGTCTTCCGGCTGGGTGCCGTGCCCGCGAAGCGTCGGGACGCTAACCGAATATCCAAAAGAATTCAAATACTTGGCTAGAGGTAAAAGTTCGTCGGGCGGAGAAGACCAGCCATGGAGTAATAATATACCTATATTACTGCTACCCTTCAGAAAAAAAGAATGGTTATTTTTCATTTACCTAAAAAAATTCTAAATCCCAAGCACTAAATTATAAACAAATTCAAATTTCAAAAAATAAAAATTCAAAACGTTTTTTGATTTTGGTCATTTGGATTTTAATATTGTTTAGGACTTAGAGTTTAGGATTTCATAAGTCTCCCCATTTAATTCTCTCTGTCCTTTTCGGCTTTGGTTTTTTGTTTTCTTCGCTCTGGCTGTCATCCGTTTTCTTTTCTTTTTTGAATTCAGGCTGGATGTCTTTGAGTTCCATTTCGAAAAGCTTGAGGCGATAGCTGAAAGAATGGGTGGCGACCAGGTTGAATTTGGAACGGATATCCGCCGGCACAGCCTCATAACCGTCTTTGTCAGAGGTCATAGCGAAGTAGAGTTTTGCCGGATCTTTGTCACTTTTGGTGATCAGGCCGTATTCGACCGGAGGATTGGCCTCAAGATAGTATTGCACCGGAACGCGATAGGTCATATTCCCATGCAGCTCACAAATTTTTCCTTCCTTTTTGCTCCTCTCCCGAAGATAACCGGCCAGATTTTCCAGTTGGGAAGCTGTGACATTTTGGAATTGCTGGATGACGAGCATCCTTCCCAGCCACGGTTCGGGATCTTTTTCTTTGGCAAGACTCGTGAACCAAGCGGCGGTTGCTTCCGTATTGAAAGCAAGCACTGCCAAAAAAACAACCGTTGCCAATGATTTTCCCAGATATTTTTTCTTTTTCCACCCCAAGGCCCAATCAAACCAAAAAGCAAAAAAAATGAAAGGCAGGAAGAAAACCGGAAAGAAAAAGCGGGGCCGAACCTGGAAAGCAAACGGCACCAAGAGGAAAAAAAATCCAAAAAACCAGACAAAAACGACCCGCAAAAAAGATTTTTTCTTTTCGTCTTTTTCCTCTTTCAATTTCCAGAACATTTTGAGGAGCGTCGCGAAAATCAATACAATGCCGGCCAGCATTGACGCTTTGCCTGTCCGGCTGATATAGGACGTCGGAAAAAGGGTATAATAGTTCCCGTGGTTTATGAAATTCTGGAAAAATTTCTGTGAAAATGAATATTCGGCCTGCGGTTTGTTTTTGAGAGCGAAAGCGAATTGCTTCACATTGTCCCCGCCAGTTTTGAGGTCGCTCAAAATCACCGGAAGAAATATCAGGAACAAAACAAGAAGCACAAAGCAAATTTTTTTCCAGCCCAGTTTGCTGATATCCCCGTTCCAGACCAAAAAAGCGACCACCAAAATCGGGAGAGTGACAAAAACCAGAAAATGAAGCTGGCTGGCGGCGCCCCAGCCAATGGCCATCATTGCCAGCCAGGCATATTTTTGTTTTTCGCTTTTTGACTGGGAAAATTTCAGAAGAGAAAAAAACGTGAGAAGCATCCAAAAAGGAATGGAGTTCGGATTCCAGGCAAATCTTGAGTATTGGACGGCAACGAAGCTCCCGGCAAAAATGGCCGTGCCCAAAAGAGAGGAAATTTTCCGGAAATAGTTCCGAAGAAAAAAATAAAAAAGCGGTACTGAAAGGACCGAAAAGAGAAAATCTGGATAAGCCAACACCGCCGGATCGGTCGACTGAAATATTTTTGCCGACAAGTATTGGAAATAGTAGAAAATAGGCCCCAGCCGCAAGAAAGTTCCAGCCGCCCGCGGACCCAGAAGCGGCAAGTTCGAAATGCCTCCTTCAAAGGCTCCTCGGACCAGCATGGCGTCGCGCGCCTGGTCCATAGCAAAATAAAGCCAGTCAGAAAAATGATATAATCTGACAGCAATCGCAAAAAATATTATCAAAGCCAGAATGATTTTATCCCAATGTTTTCTCATAATGTCAAAAGTCAAATGTAAAATGTCAAATCTTTGGTACTCGCTGCGCTCGTAAATCTTTTTTATAAAATAATCGTCGCGAAGCGACTCCTAACTTTTGACATTTGAGCTTTGACATTTGAGCTTTCTATATCATCTCCTCTTTTTTTCTGCGGATAAATCCCGCCCATTCCCGGATGAATCGGACCACCACTTTGAACGGCGCTTCTATTATAACATCAAACAGGAAGATAAAGACATTGACGCGGGAAAAATTGACCGACATCCACTTCCCGATGCGCACAAACGGCATGGAGAGGGTGTCGACAAACATCCCGACCATCCCTTCTTTCTCCCGGGCGACCAGCATTTCGCGCACCGGCTGGCGCACCAGGGCATTGAAGAAATTGATCACGCTGAAAAGGAACAAAAATATCAAAATTCCGAGCCAGTTGAAATTCAAAATATTCAGTATCCAGACGGCCAGACCAAACGAAATTCCATATGTGAGGACAAAAAAGAGATTGAGAGTCCAGTCGGAAAAAGTTTCGATCTCCTGAAGACGGATCTCGGCAATCGGTTTTGTTTCCCGGCCATAGGCAATCTCGTCAACTCCCTTGGCGATGAGGGCGGAATTTTGGTCGCTGGGACGGCGAATGGTCATTGAAAGCAAGACGAGATAAAGGGGCGGAAACAGCAAATTGATGACAATGGGAAACATATTGGCCTGTCCGACAATATAATAGTCGAAAGGATATTCCACCGCCACAGCCAGGAAAATTTTGGTCACGACCAGAAAAACAAGGCTGCGTTTCACTCTTTTCCAGAATTTTCGCATTTCCCGGTCATATGCTTCGGAAGCCGCGAGCTGCACCGCAAAATTGAGTGATTCCGGATTCGCCACGATTTTGTCAATTTTTGAAATATTCTGGAGCGCTGTTTCATAAAAAATATTGAAATAAACGGCGTATTTGCGAAGCGCCACCCCGATTTTGACCGAGACCGGATTTGCAATTTTTCTCCTGATGGAAGATATAAGCTCAGAAAGCCCCTGAAGAATCCCGGCCCATTCTTTTTCTTGGATATCTTTCCTGAACCATTCCGGCAGATACAACTTGAAAAGTACAAAATTGAGCATGGCATTGTCGGCCTTGGCAATTGATCTCACCACCGCCAGGAAAATCTGGATATTTTTTTCGCTCGGCCGCATTTTTCTGGCTTTCTTTATGTCAATTCTTTCCTTCACCGTTTCAAACATTGCCCGGGCCAAAGCAAATCTGGCGGTATTCGGAAACAAAGATTCTTCGACTTCACAGGAGGCCATGCCCACCAGCCATCTTTTTGTTTCAAAACCGGAAATCGCCTGCGCCGCCTTTTGATACTTCGCGAGTATCTTCGCAATTTTTGATTTCGTTTCCTCGCCTGTTTCCCCTTTCTCAAGATATCCGCTCATCGAGAGTTCTTCAAGAAACTGCCCGGTGAAATCCCCGCGCCGAAGCTCGATGAGAAGATTGCGTTTCAAGATCCGCTCAATGGCGTTTCTTTTGATCAGGTGGTCATCTTTATATTCGATGATATTTCTCACCTTTTCATAAAGAAGGGCCATGCTTTCCCCCGTTTCTTCAATCTCTGCTTCCCGCTCCTTCATTTCCTCTTTTTTTTCAGCTTCGAGCTGACCTTTCAGTTTTTCGATAAACTCAACAATTGGCTCATTTATTGGATAATTTGGCTTCTTTTCTTCAGGCATGATTCTTATGTCATAAGCTATTACCAATAAAAGGATTGTAGCACCATAAAAGAAAAAGTGTAAACTCCGATTGACTAAATCGTGTTTTAGCAGTATTATTGCCTTTGTGGCTACCATGCCGCTACCGTCAAGTGGTTAGGACAGCGGGTTTTTGTTCAACCCCGCACCAATCTTGGCGGCCCTATCGTCTAGTGGTTAGGACAGCGGGTTTTCAATCCGTTAACCGGGGTTCGATTCCCCGTAGGGCTACGGTTTTCAAACTTTCCGGTTTTTTCGGGTCTCTTGACAAAATATTGCGAAAAACCCAATATTCTGATAGTATTTGAAGGTCGAACTTCGAAAATTATAATTAATATGAAAACCACATGAAAAAGAAAGAGCTTGTGGAAGCCATCGTGGCAAAAACCGAGATGGCAAAAAAGGACGTTCTCACAGTCCTTGAAACAATGACGGAAGTCATCCAAGGCACTGTCGCTAAAGAGGCAGTCGAAATTCCGGGCATTGTAAAGATTGAAAAAAGGCATCGAGCCGCTCGGATGGGTCGCAACCCAATGACCGGAGAATCCATCAGCATTCCGGCCAAAACCGTGCTGAAAGCCCGAGTCCTGAAGAAACTCAAGGATGCGGTAATGAAGTAATAATCCCCGTATCTTTCAAAAACGAAAAATCCCGCCGTAGTGTGGGGTTTTTTGTTTCAAGAAACATTCAATGCCAAGGTTTCCCTAATTTTGAATGTTGGCTATACTTATGTCATATGCGAATTCTTGCCATCGAAACATCTTGTGATGATACCACTGTTGCCCTCGTGAATGTGGACCGGGATCATTTTTTTGTCGTGGATGAGCATATTTCTTCCCAAACAAAAACGCATGCTCCGTTCGGAGGCGTGGTTCCCAATCTGGCCGCCCGGGACCATCTCAAAAATCTGCCTCTGCTCCTCAAGAAGATCATCAAAAAAAACAAGATCAGTCCAACCAGTCTTGATTTGATCGCTGTCACCCAGGGACCGGGGCTGATTCCGGCGCTTCTTATTGGAACCAATGCCGCCAAAGCGTTGGCTTATGCCTGGAAAAAACCGCTGGTTGGAGTGAACCATATCGCGGGACACATTTATGCGAATTTTCTTTTTGATCAAAGCTCGGCTTTTCCCTGCCTAGAGCTAAGTTCCGGGCATTCCTCAAAGCCAAGCTTTATTTCGGAAATTAAATTCCCAATTTTAGCGCTTATTGTCTCCGGCGGGCACACAGAACTCATTTTGATGAAAAGACACATGAATTTCAAAATTGTCGGACAGACGCTTGATGACGCAGCCGGCGAAGCCTTTGACAAAACGGCCAGAATTTTGAATTTGGGATATCCCGGAGGGCCAATTGTCTCCGCTTACGCGGAAAAATCCCAAATCCCAAATCCTAAATCCCAAACAAATTCAAAATTCAAAATTCAAAATTCAAAATTTTCTCTGCCCCGCCCCATGATAAATTCCGAGGATTTCAATTTCTCTTTCTCCGGGCTCAAAACCGCGGTGCTCTATACCGTTCGCGATAATCCCAAGATATTGAAAGGCAGGAAGCTGACCGGCATTCTATGCGCCGAATTTCAGCAGGCGGTTGTTGACGTTTTGGTTTCAAAAACAATTCGCGCCGCCAAAAAATATAAACCGAAAACTATCCTTCTCGGTGGCGGAGTATCCGCAAACAAAGAATTGCGCGCGCAACTCGGAAAAGCGATAGAAAAAAATCTAAAAAATACCGGATACCGGATACCGGATACCGGATACTCTCTCGACAACGCCGCCATGATCGCCGCCGCCGGATTTTTCCAGTGGAAATTTTCAAAAAGCCACAAACCGTTTTATAATGCCTGGAGAACTCTCGAGGCCAAAGCAAACTTGAGACTGAAATAATATGATCAGCATTCTTCTGGGCGCCCCGCTGGCCGGAGTCTTTGCGGCTCTGGCATCTGTCGTCGCCGAACAATTTTTGGCAGTTGTTGTAAACATCGTTTCCCGAAAAGAAATTGTCTTTGATGTATATACGCACCTGGGCTTTTTTCTTGTCGTTTCAGCCATCATTGAAGAGGGTTTCAAGTATTTCTCCGCCGTTTTCGTCCTGCGACGATATTTGGATCTTCGGCGTTTCAAATTTGTCGCGGCATCACTCACGGCCGGGCTGTTCTTTGGAGCGACAGAGGCATATTTGATTCTTCTTACCAACGGAAAGAAGATTGGGGATGTTTGGAACCTTGACGGTGATACTTCTTTTGCGCTCGCGGCAGTAGTTTTGCTTCATGTTCTCACTTTTCTTCTAATCTCGGCTTTCATTGCCAGCCGGAAAGAAAAGACAAGGTTTCATATTTTGAGAATAATCGCCCTTCCGACTTTCATCCACCTTCTTTTCAATTTTCTTGTCATCCAAAAAGGAGATTTCACAAATTGGCTTGTCGGAATCATTCTGGGAATCACTTTTGCGATAAATTTGTCCCTGATTGCCCTTAATTTCCAAAAACCGTATTAGATCATAAAATAATCTTACCGTAGCGTTTTTCGAATTAGCTCCAATTTCCTTCTGATTTCTTTCTGCAATTTTATCGGATTCAATGTTTGGTAGAGGAAGGATAACATAGCTTTT
>Ga0172371_10013696_pt1 | contig 10528 bp, 4 predicted proteins | sample Lak12m_FD_114543 | JGI IMG/M metagenome (GOLD analysis project Ga0172371, IMG submission 114543) | Freshwater microbial communities from Kabuno Bay, South-Kivu, Congo - kab_022012_12m | ecosystem: Environmental > Aquatic > Freshwater > Lake | place: Democratic Republic of the Congo: South-Kivu... | reverse complement strand
TGCAGGGTTTCGCGGGGATTAGAGAAAGCGGACGAAGGGGACGTAAGTGATTGGAGAACAGCGTTTTCGCCGGTTTTCGTTGGGAATTTAGCCGACACCCCGGAATGAATCCGAAGACCGATGCTCTGTCCAATTGAGCTACGGGCGCTTCGGGATGGATCCTGGCAATTCTCGCGGCGCTCGCCTGGTCTCGGCTCTCGGATTGCGCAAGGTACCGGCTAAGCACCTGTCCACGATCCATTCCGCGATTTCATCGTAGAACGGACTTCAGTCCGTTTGGGCGGAATGGATTCCGCCCAACGAACTTGTTCCTGGACTGGTGCTAAGTCTACCCGATCCGAGCGCGCAAGGGAAGCGGCAGATCGAATCGTCGCGGCCGCTTTCCGCTTGCGGACGGGGCAAGCATTGGCTGGCAGACCTACCGCTTTGGGGGCTTATCGGATGAACGCAACGGCTTGAGGATCCAGCCGACCACCTCCAGGACGACCACCAACGCGACCAGGAGCACGATCAGCGGAAAGGCCTTGGGCCGGACAACGACCACGACCAGTCCCAGCGCCAAGGTCAGCAGGAGCCGGGGCGAACACCACGCCGTCAAGGCCATGATCTGGGGAAAGGCCAGCCAAGCGGCACCGAGTGTCATCCCGATCCGCAGGCACATACTGCCGTACATGTCGGCCAGGTTCTCGTCCAGGCCGGGAGCCAATCCCGACAACAGCCCCGCTGCCGCCGCCAGCAGCACCAGCGCGATGATTCCCAGTGCGTGCCGGCGGATCTGGGGGCTCATGGCGTGTCACACGTCCGTGACGATTTCGTCAAAGAACTTGAGGAAGTTGCGGTTGCCTTCGGCGTCCAGGAACTTGATCGCCTGGTTGGGATGCCGGTTCATGTGTCCGGTGATATTGTAGGGCACCAGCGGTCCCCACAGCAGTTTCTCCCGCATCGGCTCGATCTGGTCCTGCAAGCACTTGACCACCGGCCGCAGCTTGAATTTGGGGTTCCGCAGGAAGCCCAGCAGCAATTCCATCGGACAGTTGCCCGCTCCGCGCCCCAGGCCGCCCATCGTGGCATCCACCCGGTTGGCGCCCATGATGATCGCCTCGATCGTGTTGGCGAACGCCAGTTGCAGGTTGTTGTGCGCGTGGATCCCGATCTCCTTGCCCGTTTCCCCGACCGCTTGCGAGTACTTGCGGTACAGCATATCGACCTGTTCGCAGTACAGGTGTCCAAAGCTGTCGACGATCACCATCACCTGGGCCGGGGTCGGGGCGATGGCTTCCAGGACCGTATCGATCTCGACTTCGCTGATGTTGGACACGGCCATCAGGTTGGCGCTGGTCTCGTAGCCCAAGTCGTGGGCATACTGGATCATCTCCACCGCCTCGGACACCTGGTGCGCATAGAAGGCGACGCGGATCATGTCCAGCACGCTCTGGTCCCGCGGAACCAGCTGCTCCCGCCAGTCGCTCTTCGTCGCGTCGGCCATCGCGGCCAGCTTGAGGCCCGTCTTCTGATCGTCGTGCCCGCCCAAGACGCGGTTCAGGTCTTCCTCGTCGCAATGCCGCCACGGCCCGAATTCGCTCTTGGCAAACAGGCGGGGCGAGTTCTTGTAGCCGACTTCCATGTAGTCGACGCCGGCGGCCAAGCACGTCTCGTAGACGGCCCGGACGAACTCGTCGGTAAACTGGTGCTTGTTGACCAAACCCCCGTCGCGGACGGTGCAGTCCAGTACTTTCAACTGGGGCCGGTAGGTAATCCAAGGAGCTTTGTCTGGCATATCGCTATCGCCTGTTGCAAGAAGTCCTTGCCGCCAGCGGTCCAAGAACGGAACCGCCTGCGGCACTGCTAATTCGGAAATCGGATCTGGGGGCACCGTTTTCTCCACGTCAAGCTGCTCGCGCTCCGCTCACCACGGCGGAGCCCAGAACAAAGTGCCCATTCTGCTCCGCAACCGGGCGTAATGCAAGGGTACGGAGGACGAGCCCGTATCCAGGACGAACCGGACAGGCCCACGCGGGCGTGAAACGGGTGCCGGCGCACTGTAACCCGACGGGTTAGCGAGCCCATCCTAACCCGACGCGTTAGCGAGGATCGTTGACGTCGAGTCACGTTGACGTCGAGTCACATCTTTTGTTTCGCGGTCCAACCCAGTAAAATCCCCGATACTCCACAACAAAGATAGGGGATCGCTCGATGAATTCGGATACTTTTCGCGGCGCACGCCGGAAAAACGCGATGCACTTTTCACGCCGCTGGCAGGTCCCTGCGGCGGCGATCATTTTCGCGATCCTGACCGTCCCACCCTGGGCTGGAGCCGCCGGGCGGCGGCCGGTCTTGAAGCGGGATGGTGCGGCCAAGCCTGCCGAGCAAAAGCCGATCGGCACGCTGCCGCCGCTGGCCCAAGCCTCCTGGATCTGGGGGGCGGCAGAGGCGGACGTCTGCCAGCTGCGCCGCGTGTTCACGCTGCAGGACAAGCCGACGGCGGCCAGCGTGTTGATCACCGCGGACAACAATTACGAACTGTACATCAACGGCGCGGCCGTCGGTTACGACGTGGGCGCGGGCGGCGAAGTCTGGAGTTCAGTCGAGCGTTACGACATCACCACGCGTCTGGCCAAGGGCCGCAACGTGTTCGGCATCCGCGGCGGCGACTTGGGCGGGATTCGGGCCGTGGTGGCAGCGGTGCGGGTCGAGGTCCCGGACCAGCCGCCCTTGGAGTTGGTCACCGACGGCGCGTGGCGCGTGGCCGCCGAAGCGGAGCCGATCGATTATTCCCACCCGGAGTACGTCGAACCGCCGGGTTGGTCGCAGGCCACGGTCGTCGGGCCGCTGGGCATGGCGCCCTGGGGAGCGCTCACTTGGTCTCCCGACGGCCCACCACGGCCGGGCATGTTCCAGACCCGCGTGGCCTTGGCGGAGCCTGGCGAGGACTTCCGCTGGCCGGAGGCGATCGCCTATGTGGGTGACGACTGCAGCGTGTACGTGCCGCTGCGGGGCGACGCCTGGGGGGTCTGCTTCCGCGTGGACAGCTGGTCGCGGGCTTATACCGAATTCGACATTCCCTGCCCGGCGAAAATCGGCCGCAAGCTGTACCTGCTGCGGATCGCCGATCCGGAGGCGACGCCTCAGCTGCTGGTCGACGCCGGCTCCGGGGCGATCGGTTCGCCGGCGCCCAGCTACGACGGCCGATCCGTGTATGCGGCGATGGCCCTGAACGGGGACTCGTTCTTTCACATCTATCGAGTCCCCGTGAACGGCGGGCCGCCCCAGCGGCTGACCGACGGGCCCTTCCACGATATCGATCCGGCGGAGTTGCCCGACGGGCGGATCATGTTCACCTCGACCCGCATCGGCAGCTTCGAGGAATACCACAACCCGCCGGCGCGGGCCCTGTTCGTCATGCAGAGCGACGGCCGCGGCATCGAGCCGATCACGTTCACGCCGATTTTCGACAACGAGCCCAAGGTCATGGCCGACGGCCGGATCGCATTCATCCGCACGGACAACTTCTTTGACCGGGCCAAGGTCGAGACGCAGATCCACGCGATTCGCCCGGACGGGACGGACGGGCATACCGAGGTGGGCGCCGACGTCGGGGCCGACTACGGCGTGCGGCTGCGCGCGTTGGGCTATGGCAGCCCGGCGCCGCTGCCCGGCGGCAAGCTGGCCTGCATCTCCAGCCGGGGCAATTTCATCTGCGCTTCCGGGGGCCGCGAGCCGTCGTTTCAGCGGCTGCCCAACGGGCTGGGCGACCTCGCCCCGCTGCCCGACGGGCGGCTGCTGGCCACAGTCCTGCGGCCGGATTCGCGGCAGATGCACTCCGACGTGATCGCGGTCATCAATCCCCAAGACGGATCCGTGGTGCCGATCTTCGAGTCGCCCGAGGGCTCGGTCCATTCGCCGATCTTCGTCGGGGCCCAGCCGCGGCCGCCGCAGTTGGCCGAGACCGTGGACCGCGAGCGGATGGGCATCCCCGGCAACCCGGCGGCGACGGGATACCTGTACTGCCAGAACGTGCGGTTCACGCGCAAGGTCAAAGCCGACTGGGATCAGGTCCGCGCCATCCGCGTGCTGGCGGCCAAAGCGCTGACCACGCGCTCGTCGCACTCGCACATCGTGCACGCGGGTCACGAGACGGTCGAGTTGGGCACGGTGCCGCTGGCCCCGGACGGTTCGTTCTACGTCGAAGTGCCCGCCGACGTGCCGCTGGCGCTGCAAGCCGTGGACGCGGAGGGGCGGTCGGAGTTGAACGAGATGTCGTGGATCTACGTGCGGCCCGGCGAGCGCCGCTCGTGTGTCGGTTGCCACGCGGGCCGCACGGCCACGCCGCCCTTGGAGATCGGTTTCTCGCAGGCGATGCAAACCCGGCCGCTGAAACTGCTGGGGCAAGGCGACGCGCACCGCTTCCGCGGTAACAACTCGGGCGTGACGGGCATGATGGACCTGCAGTTCGAGCGGTTCCGCGAGACGGCGTCGCTGAACCTGCACGCTGTCAGCGGCGATCCGCTGGCCAGCGGGCGGCAGCAGATCGCGACGCTGGTCGCGCGGCTGCAGGCCAGCGGGAGCGGCCAAGGTCTGGGAGCCGACTCGGCCAGATCTGTTCGGCCCACGGCGGTCCTGGCCGTCTCGGCGAACCCGGCCGAAGCCAGCAAGATCGCGGCGATTCAGAGGTTGGGCCTGTTCCGGGACCGGTCCGCGGCCCCAGCGCTGGCCGCGTGTTTGCAGGACAGCAGTCGCGAGGTCCGCGTGGCCGCCGCGCTGGCCTTGGCCGCCTGCGGGACGCGGGACAGTGTGCCGCCGCTGCTGGCGGCTTTGTCCGATCGGGATGCCGTGGTGGCCCAAGCCGCGGCGGTCGCTTTGGAGAACCTGAGCGGGCATGCCGAGCCGTTCCAGCCGTTCGCCTCGGCGGACGAGCGGCCAGCCCACGCGGACGCTTGGCGAGGCTGGTTCCAAGCCCACTCGTGGGAGTCGATCGAGGCGGCGTTGATCGAGCGCATCACGGCCGCCGACCGCTCCGCCGACCGCCGCGCGATCGTCGCCTTGGGGCACGTGGGCGGCGACGCGGGCCGGGCGGCCCTTCGCGACTATGTCGCCCGCGAACAGGGCCGCAATCCCTATCCGCCTTTCGAGAACGCCAATCGCACCGACAGCTTTACGTATGCGGCTGATTCGCCGCTGAATCCGCGGACGCTGCAAGAGGCCGCGCGGGCGCTGGGCCAGCTGAACGACACGGCGGCCGTGCCCCTGCTGGCCGGCATTCTGGCCAGCCAGACCGATCCCAAGACGGGCAACCTGTATCTGGCGGAAGCTGCCAGCGAAGCCTTGGGGCGGATCGGGACGCCGGAGGCCGAAACGGCGTTGCTCGAGACGTTCGCCCAACTGCGGGAGTACTGGGACTATGTCGGCTGGTACAGCGACCATCCCGCCCTGTACGCGTGTCACGCTTCGCCGCTGCACGCCCGCATCCTGGCGGCCCTGGATCGCCTCGGTTCGACCCGCACGGCGGGCATCGTCCCGCACGTGATCCGCAGCGTGCCCACCGACCCCGACCGAGCCTTGTTCCCCGCCAACGACGATTACGAGCTGCTGGCCGGCCGGGTCCTGGCCCGCAGCGGACGAGGCCCCGAGCTGGTCGAGACCTGCCTGGCTCTGCTGGGCGATCCGCAGGCCGTGGCGGCGGACGACCTGAAGCAGGCCGTCAGCACCACGTACGCCGCTTGGGCCGGCACGCCTGGGGCGGACAATCGCGCCGCGCAGGTCCTGTCCCTGCTGTGCCGCGAGGCGAGTTACGAGCCTCGCGTCCGCGCGGCGTACGAGCGGTACCGGGCCATGCCGGAGGATCCGATCCAGCGGCCGCTGGGCAATCCCAGCTGGATCCCGCAACGGCACTGGGTGCTGTTCTACCTGGGCCGAGCGCTGGGCAACTTGGGCGATCCCCGCTCGGTGGACACGCTACTGGCCTCGCTGGCGGCCGAGTTGCATGAAGCGCGGCATGGGCGGCCCGATCCGGCCGAGCCGAACATCCACTTCCTGCAGCTGGAGTACACCCCGTGCTGGCGGGCGTCCGCAGCTTGGGCGCTGGGCCGGACCGGCGACCGCCGCGCGGCGGACCGTTTGCTGGCGGTCGTCCGCGACCTGAACAACGCCACCGACGTGCGGCACGCCGCCGCCGAAGCGTTGGGTGGACTGGCCGACCCTGCGCTCCGGCAGACGCTGCGGGAGTTGGCCCGGGACTACCCCGAAATCTCCACGCGGCGGGCCTTGTTGCGAGCCAGCGGGCTGCTCGATGCCCTCCAGCTGACCGCGCAGCGATGAAGTCGCCGTGGAATGATGGTCAGCGGACATTTCGCGACCGCGCGCGCGGTTGCCACCCGCGGCGTCAGCTTCCAGCGTGCGTGAGATCGTGACATCGCAAGCTGGAAGCTGACACCACTTGTTTCTCGAACGGTGCCTACCCGCTGACACGACCGCGGTTCAGGCGGGTTAGCCCACCGGACGTATTCACTCTTCCACGATTCATGTCGAATCGTCCATGCTCGCGCCCGCCTCGGGGTCGTGACCCCGCGTCTGCGGTCCTCCTGGGGCAAAAACTCCCGGATGTCGTCTTCGGGCGTGACATCGCCGACGGGGAATCGTCCGTGAAAATAGGCAAGCCGCCTGAGCAGCCAGCTGGCGCCGCTCGCAAGGCTGCGAGTTGCCATCCACGCTAGCGGAGGCCGCCGAAACCGGTGCTCGTCGATTGATATCCAGGCCCAACGGTGAATTCGTGACACGCAGACCACAAACCAACCGCCGCCAGTCGCGTCTCCAGAAACTGGCCGGTCGCTGCTGGGAGTATTTCCAGGGTGCCAAATCGCCGGAGAACGCGACCAGGCGGAGGCAGCGGGCGCTGCGATTCGAGGCCCTTGAATCGCGGCGGGTGATGGACGCCACCGCGTTCGCCGGCGACATTTGGGCGGACGTGACGCCGGAAGGCGGCTGGGGCGATCAGGCGGCCGAAGGCGAGTCCCTGCCGGCGTCCTGGACCAATCCGCTGGAGCCGCTCGACATCAACAACGACTCCTACGTCACGCCCATCGACGTCCTGTTGATCATCAACACGCTGAATTCCCTGGGGCCGCGCCAGCTGCAGACCCCCAGCGCCGGCAATGCCCCGCCGCCCTATTTCGACAGTACGGCTGACGGGCTCGTCACGGCGATGGATGCCCTGCTGGTGATCAATCACCTGAATCGCAACTCCAACAACTCCGAGGCCACGCTCATTCAGTTCCAGGGAAGTTCGATCGCCGTCGATGGAAGCGGCGCGACGGCCGTGGGCAGCGTCGTGACCGTCACGGCCGTCGGCACGTACACGATCAGCGGTACATTGAACGACGGCCAGATCATCGTCGATACGCCGGACGAGGGCACGGTGACGTTGGTCCTGAACGGCGCGAGCATCACCTGTTCCGATAGCGCGCCAATCTACGTGGCCAACGCGGACAAGACCGAGATCGTTTTGGCCCAGGGTACGCAGAACCATGTCACCGACGGGACCGCGTACCCGTACGCGGCGACCGAGGAACCCAATGCGGCCATCTTCAGCCATGACGATCTGACGGTCAGCGGCAGCGGTTCGCTGACCGTCGACGCCAGGTTCAACAACGGCATCACCAGCAAAGACGACCTGACGATCACTGGCGGGACGCTGACCGTGAATGCCGTGAACGACGGCCTCAAGGGCCGGGACAGCTTGACCATCCGGGCCGGCGCGATCACGGTCAAAGCGGGCGGCGACGGGCTGCAGTCCAACAACGATGTGGACTTGGCCAAGGGCGTCGTGACGATCGACGGCGGCACGCTGAACATCACCGCCGGCGCGGACGGAATTCAGGGGGAAAGCGAGGTCCTGATCCACAACGGGACCATCTCCATCACTTCCGGCGGAGGCAGCACCAGCAGCGCGACTTCCGCCGACAGCGCCAAGGGAATCAAGTCGGCCGCGAACGTCACCATCGACGGCGGGACGCTGAACGTGAATTCGCGCGACGATGCGCTCCATTCCAACGCCAGCTTGACGATCGGCGGCGGGACGCTCACCTTAGCCACGGCCGACGACGGCATCCATGCCGATACGGCGATCACGATCAACCGCGGGAGCATCAACATCACGACATGCTACGAGGCTCTGGAGAGCGCGGACATTACGATCAATGACGGGACCATCCGTCTGGTCAGCAGCGACGACGGCTTCAACGTCTCCGACGGCTCGGGCGGCGGGATGGGGGGGCCGGGAGGCGATCCGTGGGGAGGTGGGGGAGTCATCGACGGCTATCTCCGCATCCACGGCGGGTACATCGTGGTCAACGCCCAAGGTGACGGCCTGGATTCCAACGGTTCGATCGAGGTGACCGGCGGCACGATCCTCGTGCATGGCACCACGCGGAACGATAACGGCGCCTTGGACTGTAACGGAACCTTCCTGATGTCCGGCGGTTTCCTGGTCGCCGTGGGCAGTTCCGGGATGGCCGAGAGCCCCGATGACGAGTCCGCGCAGGAGGTGCTGACAGGATTCTACGGCTCGACCCAGGCGGCGGGCACGATGCTGCACGTGGCAGCCCAAGACGGCACGGTCATTCTGACGTTCGTTCCCGTCAAAGCCTATCAGTCCCTCGTGATCAGCTCGCCGCTGCTGAAGGCGGGGACCACCTACGACGTCTACTCCGGAGGCAGCTCCACGGGCACGCTCGCGGATGGCCTGTACACCGGCGGGACGTACACCCCCGGGACAAAACTGGGCAGCATTACGCTGTCGTAACAAGGACGCGGTGGACGAGGAGACCCGGCCCTCGCCCCCGATATTGCTTCAGCCCAACCGAGGTTCGACGATGGCGAACGAGAAAATAAGAACCACGCGTCACGATCCCAATTCCTCTCGCTCCCCGCGGCGCGCCGCGGGCCGGCGCCGCAAGCGGCTGTCCCTGGAGACGCTGGAACCGCGGATTGTCTTGTCGGCGGCGCCCCAGCTGCTGGACTTGACTCCCGACGCCGCCTCGTCGCCGCAGGAACTGGTGCAACCGGCCAGCCTGGCGGCGTGGGACGGCGGCGCGGCCGAGTCTTCGGTCCTAGCGGGCGAGGGCGAGGGCTCCGCCGGGACCGCCTGCTTGACGATCTATGTGAACGGCGACCAGGTCGTGATTCCGGCGAACGTGGGAATCCAGGCGGACGGGACGACGGCGGCGGCGTCCACGACCGATACCAGCGGGACCCTCCAGCTGACTTCGCCGGGCGTTCAGACGTTGGGCGGGTTCTTCGACATCTGGCGGACCAACGCCGGCTTGGCGGGAAACGATTCCAGCGCGGTGCTCAGCAGCACGCAATTGTTGAGTTATGTTGCGGACGGCTCCAGCGACATCCAGATGTTCGTCAACGGCCAGGTGTCGACCGCCTTTGACAGCTACGTGTTGCAGGACGGCGACGAAATCGTCCTGGCCTACGGCGGCGATCCGATCGTGTCCCTGAATACGAACTGGGGACCGATCGTCGTCGAGCTGTTCGAGTCCCAGACGCCGGGCACGGTGGCCAATTTCCTGAACTACATCAACGACGGCGATTTCGACAACTCGATCTTCCACCGCTCGGTGACCGATTTCGTGATCCAAGGCGGCGGATTCACGACGACGTCGGCGACCTTGACCAGCACGGACCAGTTCAGCGAGATCCCCGCCGACGCCACGATCGCCAACGAGCCGGGCCTGTCGAATCTGCGCGGCACCGTCGCGATGGCGAAACTGAGCGGCGATCCCGACAGCGCGACCAGCCAGTTCTTTGTCAACCTGAGCGACGACAATACGTTCCTGGACTCCGAGACCTACGGCGCCTTCACGGTGTTCGGCCAGGTCTTGGACATGGCGACCGTGGACGAGATCGCCGCGCTGCCGATCGACACCAGCAACGCCTCGCCGTTCGGCGAATTGCCGGTCAGCAGCGCGGGCCAGCTCGCCGTGATCGAATCGATCGCCGGCCAGGGGAGCTTGACGGGCGTCAAGTTCCTGGACGCGAACGCCAACGGGGTCCTGGACGCGGGCGAGTCCGGGATCGCCGGGGTGACCGTCTACCTGGACGCCGACAACGACGGCGTCCAAGATGCCGGCGAAATAACGACCACCACGGACGCCGAGGGCCGGTTCTTGCTGCGGGCCGAGCCGGGATCGTACACGCTGCGGGCCGAGTCGTCCTCGAACGCGTACGCGACGCTCCCCGCCACCTCGAACAGCTATGCGGTGACCACCACCATCGGAAGCGCGACGGCCGATTTGGCCTTTGGCGAGGCCGAGGCGGACGGCGGCACGACAGACACCGGCGACACGACGGATACGTCGGGCAGCACGGTCGACAGTTCGAGCGGGACCAGCATCTCGGGCTATGTCTACCTGGACACGGACGGAGACGGCCAGCGCGGGAGCGCGGAGATCGGGGTTCCCGGGGTGGTGATCACGCTGACCGGAACCGACTCCGCGGCAGCCTCGGTCAACCGCTCGACGCTCAC
>Ga0172371_10013695_pt1 | contig 10528 bp, 5 predicted proteins | sample Lak12m_FD_114543 | JGI IMG/M metagenome (GOLD analysis project Ga0172371, IMG submission 114543) | Freshwater microbial communities from Kabuno Bay, South-Kivu, Congo - kab_022012_12m | ecosystem: Environmental > Aquatic > Freshwater > Lake | place: Democratic Republic of the Congo: South-Kivu... | reverse complement strand
TAACGCGTTAAGTGCCCCGCCTGGGGAGTACGGCCGCAAGGTTGAAACTCAAAGGAATTGACGGGGGCCCGCACAAGCGGTGGAGTATGTGGTTTAATTCGACGCAACGCGAAGAACCTTACCCAGGCTTGACATCCCGGGAATCCTGCAGAGACGCAGGAGTGCTCTTCGGAGAGCCCGGAGACAGGTGCTGCATGGCTGTCGTCAGCTCGTGTCGTGAGATGTTGGGTTAAGTCCCGCAACGAGCGCAACCCTTGCCTCTAGTTACCATCATTCAGTTGGGGACTCTAGAGGGACTGCCGGTGTTAAATCGGAGGAAGGTGGGGATGACGTCAAGTCCTCATGGCCCTTATGTCTGGGGCTACACACGTACTACAATGGTCGCCACAGAGGGAAGCCAAGTCGTGAGACGGAGCAAACCCCGGAAAAGCGACCTCAGTTCAGATTGCAGTCTGCAACTCGACTGCATGAAGGTGGAATCGCTAGTAATCGCAGATCAGCACGCTGCGGTGAATACGTTCCCGGGCCTTGTACACACCGCCCGTCACACCATGGGAGTGTGCCGTGACCCGAAGTCGCCGGGCTAACCGCAAGGAGGCAGGCGCCGAGGGCACGGTAGCGACTGGGGTGAAGTCGTAACAAGGTAGCCGTTGGGGAACCAGCGGCTGGATCACCTCCTTTCAAGGAGTGCCCGCCGGGGGCTACGGTCCCAGGCAGCGCAAAGCACGACGATACAGCGGCAAGTAGCCGAATACCGAAGCAACGCCTCAGGGCGGAGCGGAAGGCGGCGAAAGCGACGGCTGGTCCGAGAGCCGAGCGTGGCATTTCCAAGGTCAGAAGATCTTTTTTGCCTTCCAGCTATCAGAGGTAACCGGGTGGGCCCATATACCTCGAGGGCCTATAGCTCAGTTGGTTAGAGCGCACGCCTGATAAGCGTGAGGTCGGTAGTTCAACTCTACCTAGGCCCACTTAGTACGGGTCCCTGCCCAAGGGGCTGTAGCTCAATTGGGAGAGCGCGGGCTTTGCAAGCCTGAGGTTGGCAGTTCGAGCCTGCTCAGCTCCACCTCCCGGCGCCCCATGGGCAGTGGAAGTTCGGCTCACGATGGTGGTGTCCGGACCGCGGTCTAGGCCGTGACGGTATGCTCTTTGACAATCAGATCCCCAAAATAAACAAGCAAGTAGAAATTGATTCAACGGGTGTATTCCGGCGTTGATGTAGAGAATTCATTCCGGCGATCAAGCTACTAAGGGCATATGGTGGATGCCTTGGTGACGGTAGGCGACGAAGGGCGTGGTAAGCTGCGATAAGCTGCGGTTAGCTGCTAACAGGCAATTGAGCCGCAGATTCCCGAATGGGGCAACCCGCATGGCCAAAAGCCATGCATCCCGAAAGGGAGGCGAACCGGGGGAACTGAAACATCTCAGTACCCCGAGGAAAAGAAATCAACCGAGACTCCCCGAGTAGCGGCGAGCGAAAGGGGAATAGCCTAAACCGGTCCATACGTTAAGGATGGCCCCTTGTATGGCCGGTGTTGTGGGGCCTTTTCGGAGGAGCGGCCTTGCTCCTCGGAGAGTTGCAAATCCTCTCGATAGTCGAATTCATCTGGAAAGTTGAACCATAGAGGGTGATAGTCCTGTAGACGAAATCGATGAGGACTCTCTGGAAAAGGTACCCGAGTACTACGGGGCTCGTGGAACCCTGTGGGAAGCTGGGAGGACCATCTTCCAAGGCTAAGTACTAACCGTCGACCGATAGTGGACAAGTACCGCGAGGGAAAGGTGAAAAGCACCGCTGCTAGCGGAGTGAAATAGCACCTGAAACCGTATGCCTACAAGCAGTGGGAGCCGGGACCGGCCTTTGGGCCGGCCAGGTGACCATGTACCTTTTGCATAATGGGCCAACGAGTTGTCCATCGTAGCAAGGTTAAGTCGATAGACGAAGCCGTAGCGAAAGCGAGTCCGAAACGGGCGATCAGTTGCGGTGGGCAGACCCGAAACCAAGTGATCTATCCATGACCAGGGTGAAGCGCGGGTAAAATCGCGTGGAGGCCCGAACCGTTTGAAGTTGAAAATTCTTCGGATGAGTTGTGGATAGGAGCGAAAGACCAATCAAACTTGGAAATAGCTGGTTCTCCTCGAAACCTATTTAGGTAGGGCCTCACGTATGGGTACCGGAGGTAGAGCACTGGATGGACTAGGGGGCCTACCAGCCTACCAAACCCAACCAAACTCCGAATGCCGGTTATCTTTAGCGTGGGAGTCAGCCTACGGGCGATAAGGTCCGTGGACGAAAGGGAAAGAACCCAGATCGTCGGCTAAGGTCCCAAAGACCAAGCTAAGTGGGAAAGGAGGTGGGGGTGCACAGACAGCCAGGAGGTTGGCTTAGAAGCAGCCATCCTTTAAAGAAAGCGTAACAGCTCACTGGGCGAGTGTCCCTGCGCCGAAAATCCAACGGGGCTAAAGCTTGGCACCGAAGCCGCGGGATCCGTAAGGATCGGTAGAGGAGCATTCCAGGCACCTGCGAAGGCCGGCCCGTAAGGGCGGCTGGAGGGACTGGAAGAGAGCATGTTGGCATGAGTAGCGATAAAGCCGGTGAGAATCCGAGCTGGCCGTAAGCCCAAGGTTTCCCGGGTAAAGTCAATCTGCCCGGGGTTAGTCGGTGCCTAAGGCGAGGCTGAAAAGCGTAGCTGATGGAAAGCAGGTTAATAGTCCTGCACCAGCTCGGTGGCATTGAAACAAGCGGGGACGGAGGAGGGCAGACCAGCCTGCGATTGGAAGTGCAGGTCCAAGCCCGTAGGAGGGTACCCTAGGAGGCCATAGGCCGCAAACGGGGTGCCAACTCCGAGAGGTGATGGGGCGCTGATGCTTCGGCTGACGCGTAACTGGTTCATCCCATGCTCCCGAGAAAAGCCGCGTGTGGAGCCACCGAGTTGACCGTACTCTAAACCGACACAGGTGGGCGGGGAGAGAATCCTCAGGCCTTGAGTGATCCCTGGTAAAGGAACTCGGCAATTTAACACCGTAACTTCGGGATAAGGTGTGCCCGCATCAGGTGAAGGGGTTTACCCCCAGAGCCGAAGCGGGTCGCAGCAAAGCGGGGGTAGCGACTGTTTACTAAAAACACAGGACTCTGCTAACTCGTAAGAGGATGTATAGGGTCTGACGCCTGCCCGGTGCTGGAAGGTTAAGGGGAGGGGTTAGCCGCAAGGCGACGCTCTGAACCGAAGCCCCAGTAAACGGCGGCCGTAACTATAACGGTCCTAAGGTAGCGAAATTCCTTGTCGGGTAAGTTCCGACCTGCATGAATGGCGTAACGACTTCCCCTCTGTCTCTACCAGGGGCTCAGCGAAATTGAATTCTCGGTGAAGATGCCGGGTACCCACAGTGGGACGGAAAGACCCCGTGAACCTTTACTACAGCTTGGCATTGAGTTTCGGATCCGTCTGTGTAGGATAGGTGGGAGGCTTTGAAGCCGGGGCGCTAGCCTCGGTGGAGCCAACGTTGAAATACCACCCTGGCTAATCTGGAACCCTAACCTGGCCGAGTTATCCTCGGTGGGAACAGTGTCTGGCGGGTAGTTTGACTGGGGCGGTCGCCTCCCAAATATTAACGGAGGCGCACAAAGGTTCCCTCAGGCTGATTGGAAACCAGCCGTAGAGTGTAAAGGCACAAGGGAGCTTGACTGCTAGACCGACAGGTCGAGCAGATGCGAAAGCAGGTCTTAGTGATCCGGCGGTTCCGAATGGAAGGGCCGTCGCTCAACGGATAAAAGGTACTCCGGGGATAACAGGCTGATCTCCCCCAAGAGTTCACATCGACGGGGAGGTTTGGCACCTCGATGTCGACTCATCGCATCCTGGGGCTGGAGTCGGTCCCAAGGGTTTGGCTGTTCGCCAATTAAAGCGGTACGCGAGTTGGGTTTAGAACGTCGTGAGACAGTTCGGTCCCTATCTGCTGTGGGCGTAGGACACTTGCGGGGGCCTGCCCAAGTACGAAAGGAACTGTGGTGGACGGACCTCTGGTGAGCCAGTTGTCGCGCCAGCGGCATAGCTGGGTAGCTATGTCCGGGAAGGATAACCGCTGAAAGCATCTAAGCGGGAAACCTGCCCCAAGATTAGGTGTCCCTGCCGTAAGGCACGTAAGATCCCTCGGAGACTACGAGGTTGATAGGCCGGGAGTGTACGCGCAGCGATGCGCTTAGCTGACCGGTACTAATCGATCGAGCGGCTTGATCGTTGGAATGGATTCCGCATCAACGTCGGAGTTCACCCTTGAATCGGGGATCTGATTGATTGCTGACTACCCGGAATTTCAATTTCCGGGCGGCCATGGCGGAGGGGCCACACCCGATCCCATCCCGAACTCGGAAGTTAAGCCCTCCTGCGCCGATGGTACTGCACCGTAGCAGGTGTGGGAGAGTAGGTCGCTGCCCGGAGCAACACAGGCCAAAGGCCCGGCATTCGTGCCGGGCCTTTGGCGTTTAAGGCCCCCCCTCCCATTCGGTTTCCCTGCCAGGTGGGATCCAGGTGCCGAGCGCCATGACCCCCTTCCCTTTGGCGTTCTTCGAGCTAATTGTTCATGCAGGCGCGTGCGATCTTGTGCAATGCGACGCGTCGCGGTATAGTCACGTGCAGATGAGGTGTGAGATGGGCCGGATGTCGCGCTCCCTGTGCTCCAATGCGTTGCTCCTTGCTGTGTCGGTGGCGGTCCTCGCATCCTGCGGCCAGGAACGGGTCGTGCAGTACGAAGACTTCTACATCGTTCCGGACCTTGGCTACGACCCGGGCGACGTCTCCGGCGGGGGTGACCTCGGAGGGGTTGAAGGTGGCACGAAGCCGCACCAGGACTCGTTGGGCAGCAATCGCTACGAGATTATCCTTCTGCACGACACGACGCAGCCGATCCCCATGTTCGTCAGCGATCACGAGCCTATCAGGGCAAAGGTCATCGACTACCAGACCAACTCCCCGGCCGCATTCTATCCGGTGGTGTACGAGATCGCCGGCTCCAACCCCGACTGCCCCGACGCACCGCCGTGCGGCCGCTTCCTGGTAAAGGAAGGGACCACCGACGCAAACGGCCTGGTCTCCGTCACCTTCGATGCGGGCACCGTCGGAGAGACCCTCTACACGGTCGAGTTGCATGGCCAGGAGGCCGCAACCGTGGCCGCGGACATCGAGGTCCACAACCCTCCGACGGGTATCCTCCAGGTACATCTTCAGTATGACGGCCCAGTCGAGATCACCGACATTAACGTGCGCGTGATGCACGGCTCGTTCACGTGCAGCAACTTCAACCCCGTTACGCCGTGGAGCAAGGTAGAGGACATCGACTATCAGAAGACCGTCCCCGGCATCTCAACGGTCCCCAAGACCGAGCCCATGCTGGTCTCCCAGACCTACCTCGTGTTCGCGACCGCCAAGACCAAGGCCGGCCTCCACCTGGCCGCTGCCGGCTGCACCGACGCCGTGCACATCCTCCCGATCGAGCAGGGGCTCAGCGACGTCACGCTCAAGCTCTACGTGCTGACGCTGAACCCTGCCGGGCTCTACGACACGATCAACCACTTCGACTTCACGGACGCCATCCCCGGCCAGGTTGGCGAGATCGTCAACTTCGTGGTCGACTTGTTCTACAACCCCGGCAAGGTCATCATCGACGGCATCAAGGTGCTGGTATCCCAGTATGTCGGGTCATGGGTCACCGACATCGTGTTCGGCCTGTTCGAGGACGCACTGGCCGATATCATCACCGAGTGGCTGCTGAACAACTCGCCCGACTTCATCCAGGACTTCTTCGTCGTGGGTCAGGACCTGGTTCAGATCGTGAAGAACGTGGAGCTCACGTCTCAGCTCAAGCTATCCAAGCTCAACAACGACTACTACTTCTCGGGAATGCAAAGCTGGCAGGGGATCAACCTTTACTGGAAGCTGGGCTGTGCCAAGGAGGGCGAGCCCGGGTACGACCCCAAGTGCGGCATCAACGAGTTCTCCCTCCAGGATCTGGCGGACTCCGATGTCCCGCTCGACCTGATCACAGGCCAGTTCAACGGGATGATCGCAAACTACGACAAGCTGATCATCGAGACTCACACCATCAACTTGAACTACGGAAAGCTGATCCTGTTCGTGATCAACGAGATCCTGCTTCCAGCGGTGTCCGACTTCAACAGCATCGAGGACCTGATCTATTCGATTATCGACTGCCAGGCGATCGCAGACGGGTTCGTGGGCGATGTCCTTGAGGGCATCGGCGTGGATAAGGACCAGGTGAAAGACTCCTGCACCTCTGTTGTCGGGGTGTTCGTAAGCCCGATCGAGGAGATGATCGACGGGCTGGCCCTGGATTCGAAGCTGAGAGTCTCGGGCAATTGCCAGATGCTGGACGAGAACGACGATCTCATTGTGGACAAGCTCATCAAGGGAATCTGGAAGGGACACGTGGAGATCGGTTCCGAAGAAGGCTCGGAATTCGAAGGCGACTTCGAGGCAGTCAAGGCGAGCTACCCGGGCCAGTAGATCTGGACTCAATCGGCAAGGCTGAGAGAATGCAAATACACCGCCAGGTGCCCGCCCAAAGCGGGCCAGTTCCTTCGTCAAGCCCAGGGCATGCACCGAAGCCAGGCACGAGGGGGGTTGCCTGTCTCGCTCGGGCCCGCGCTTTTCTTCTCCTGCTGGCCGCGCTCGCTTCGTGCAGCGATGACGTCCGGGTGGAGCCGTTGCTGCTCGAAGGGCAGACGGAGGTGGGCCAGATCATCGAATCGTACGACGACGGAGATCGCATCGCTGCCACCAAGAAACTGGTGGAGAGGTTTGTGGGCGGCCTGAACGAGGAAGACTGCAAGGGTTCGTTCGACCTCCTCTCCACGCGATACCAGGCCCGGATGGCTGCCGCGGCAGGCTCCAGAGAGGAAGCTGTCTCCCAGTTCTGCAGCGGGCACAAGGAGACGGAGGGGCAATTGGTGCCGTGCGACTGGCAGGAGCTCTTGGTCGGGCGGACGCCGCACCACATGGTCTCGCCCCCGCCGGAGATGGGGCTGGAGGCCGGCGACGGAGAAGAGCTGTTCATCGTCGTTCAACGGGATGGAGCTTACACCGCGTTCCTGGTCGTATCTGAAGGAGGACGCGGCGGATTGGAACCTTTCTAACCGGGGTGAAAATGATCTTTGCTCAACTGCATGGAAGCAGAACCTTCATCGGCTGCGTGGACTTCAAGAGCGAGCTCGTCGCGTCGATAAAAGCCCTTTGCGCGGAGAAGGGGATCGAGTGCGGCTACGTCACGGGATACGGCTACCTCGAGAACCCTGCGCTCTACCTCTACTCGCGGTCGGAGAAGAAGTACCTTGCGGCCCAGCCGAACGAAGGGCTCTTCCTCTCTTCGTCCGTGAGCGGTGCCGTTTCTCTGGGCGACGACGGGAAGCTCGATGTGCAGCTCTTCTGCCAGGCTTCTGCTTCCGACAAGGGGCGCGTCAAGACGATCGCAGGCCAGATCGCGTCCGCGACCGTCCGCCAGTTCGAGTTCGTGATAGTCGCCGTGGACAACCTCCTGCTCAAGCGGGCACGGGAGCCTCACACCGGCCTCCAGCTTTGGCTCCAGGCCCTTCCGACAGGGCTTACGGGAAGCCCCCCGCCCGCGGGGATGGAGAAAGGGACCTTCCAGGATGAGCTCATCCGTCAGCGTGAGGAGGAGGTCGAATTGGGGGAGGAAGAGCCCGTTCTCAAGTCCGGCGACTGGCTCGACCACCCGCGGCTGGGCCCGTGCTACGTGATCTCCTACGACGGTGCGGAGCGCATCAAGGTCAAGCTTCAGTCGGGCCGCATCGCGGAGCTGCTGATGTCCATGTTCCGCCTCTCCCTCGCAGGAGTGCGCGAAGGCGGGCACATCTATGCCGTGGAGATGAGGAAGAGAAGGTGAATTCGGGCCGAGCATGAGAGTATTCCTGACTGGCGGGACGGGGTTCGTGGGGCACCACGCCGCCAAGGTGCTGGCGGAGCGTGGGGACACGGTGATCGCTCTGGTGCGGAAGGGCTCGAACACCGGCGGGCTGGCCGAGATCGCCGGCGTGGAGCTGTGCGAGGGCCAGCTCCTGAATCCCCAGAGCTACGCTGCCGCGCTCGAAGGCTGCGACGCGTTGATCCACTGCGCCGGAGCGATCAAGGCGCTCTCCCTTGCCGAGTACCTGCGGGTGAACGCCGACGGTGCGGAGGGGATCGCCCGGGCCGCATTCCAGGCCGGAGTGCCGAGGTTCCACCTGGTGTCCAGCATCGCTGCCCGCGGGCCAATCCTGTCCGACGGCTCGACTAATGGTCCTGTATCCGACTACGGCCGCTCCAAGCTCGTCGGCGAGCAGAAAGTGCTGGCGCTGGAGGGCGTGGACCGACGTGGAGGGGAGCGGGGGGGACCGACGACGATGGAAGGCTCCTCGCAGGGCGACCAGAACGTGCCGCATCGACCGGAGGGAAGTCGCAGCCCCCCCGGCTGCCCCGGAAGCGAAGCCGGTCCACGCCCGATGCAAGTGACGATCACGCGGCCTCCGCCGGTGTACGGCCCGCGCGATACGGGGATGCTGTCCGTGTTCAAGGCCGCGGCGTCCGGCGTCTTTCCGCTGTACGGCCGTGGCCGCAACCGGGTAGCGATGGTGCACGTGTCCGATCTCGTGGCAGCGATCGTGGCGCTGGTTTCCTCCATCGACCATCGACCATCGACCATCGCTGCGGCCGCGGATTCCGGCATGGTCTCCGTCGGTCCCTACTACCCCGAGGATGGCTCGAACCCGAGCTGGCGCGAGCTTGCCGAGGCGTTCGCCAGGGCTTCGGGGCGTCGGGTGCAGCGGATCCCGCTTCCGCCGCCGCTGTTCTGGATCGCGGGAGCTTGCGCTTCCGGCGTATCGCAGCTCACGCGCAAGCCCGGTGTCTTCGGGCTGGACAAGGTTCGGGAAGCCGTCTGGCCCAACTGGACCGCGGATTCCTCCCCCCTGACCGCTGCCACCGGATGGCGCGCCAGGGTGCTTCTGGACCAGGGCCTAGCGGACACGATGCGCTGGTATCGCGACAACGGGTGGATTGGCTGAGGCGACGCTTCGTTGCGTTCTACGAACGTCCCAGGAGGAGCCTGACGCAAGTGGACTCCGGGCGAAGGGACGCGGAGCCCGAGCCTTGCAGCGCTCAGGGTCCATCTCGAAATAACCCGATGAATTCGGACGCCGATGCATCCGTTCCGACTTCGTTGCTCTTCCTCGACATACCTCTGGTATGCCTCGTCATCGCGCCTTGGCGGCAGGGCGCCTCGGCATCCTCGGTTCGATCGGGTTATTCCTTGACGGACCCTCAGTCGAGGATCAGTCGTCTCGTTTTTCGATCGAACTCCCGCGGGATGTCCTCTTCCGCCAGCCCGAATTCCTCGTACAACCATCGGACGACGTCCAATGCGGGGTCGTCCGGGTTCTCCAGCAAGCGATCCAAAGGGAATTCCCATGGGCCTTGGACGCGGATGAGATCGCGCTCGTCGCACAACGGTGGAACCTCGGACCGATGGTACCACCAAGGGGGGATGGGAGTACCTGGTCGGAGTTTCCATTCCTGTGCGGCAATCATGCCGACGTTCGCCAACAGCATTCCCTTCGGTTTGACGGGCTCGGGCCGATGTTCGTCCGCCAAGCGCAGTCTGTCCTCCGCTATGCGCTGTCTGTCCTCCACAGACCACTGCCTGTCCGATGCCCGGTACACGGCGCCCGCAAGCCGGAAGACAGCAGTCACGTGCTCCAGCAGGGCATAGGGATAGATTTCGCCCGGTGCACCGATGTGGAAGAACTTCTCCATGTCTGCCACCAGGGACAAAGCTCCCTTCCTGTAAAGGCGCAATGCGAGCTCGTCGCCGTGTCCGCCCAGGAGGTGGCCCCCTTCAATCTGCGGAGAATGGAACCGACTGGCGAAATTCCAGCCCTCGGGACGGTTCCCGCTTGCCTGCGCATCCCTCAGCAAGCCCTCCCATCGTTGCTCCCTGAGATTGAGAGCCAGATGCGGCTGGAACACCAGGGCGAGCCAGAGGCACGGCTTGCCGCGCCCGGCGGCCTTGTCGAGATCCAGATCCAGATGCGGTAATCGCGGGCTTTCCGCCCTGCGTCCCCCGGGGTCCGTCCGGTGGGTCTTTCCGGGACGGAACGCTTCCTCCAATTCCTGTCTTGTCATCGACCGGGTTCGGGCGCCGGCACGCAAGGGGAACTCCCTCCTGGCGCCACGCACGACCGCGAACGGCCCGCGGCTTTCGGCCTGGCCGCAGGACACTAGTATGGCAAGCACATCCCCGTCCGGGGCCGCGGGTACGATCCGGATGGTCACCTCCACGTCGAACAGCGGCGGGGGTTCCAGCAAATCCAGCAGGGCATCCTCCACCCTGCGCCGTTCGGTTTCTACGTTCGCAACGGGTTGCGGTTCGGGCGCGCGGTCGTCCTTCTCCCTGATGCCGATCCAAAAGGTGCCGCCCTTCGCATTCATCCAGGCCCCCACCGCCCCCACCACCGATTACAGAT
>Ga0172371_10013694_pt1 | contig 10529 bp, 8 predicted proteins | sample Lak12m_FD_114543 | JGI IMG/M metagenome (GOLD analysis project Ga0172371, IMG submission 114543) | Freshwater microbial communities from Kabuno Bay, South-Kivu, Congo - kab_022012_12m | ecosystem: Environmental > Aquatic > Freshwater > Lake | place: Democratic Republic of the Congo: South-Kivu... | reverse complement strand
CTCGGGCCTGGCCGTGCCCACCCTGGCGGTGGAAGCCCCGGGCGGCGGGGGCAAGATCCCCCTGGACCTGGGCTACCTGACCAGCCTTGGCAAAACCGTGCAGCTCACCAATTACCTCGGCGCCCCGTGCTCGTATCATAATGACCTGAATCCGTGACGGCTTATTGCCGGGGGATAAATAGGCGCAAGCTGAAAGGAGCAAGGCTAAAGGGAGACACAACTCATTGTGCCTTGAACCTTTCGCCTTTGACCTTGAACCTTATATACCCTTCTCGAACGCTCACGGATTCAGGAATGAGGCACATCGAGGGGAAGCGGGTAAAAGACAAATCCGCAATCCGCCTTCCATCCCTTCTCCTTGCCAAGCAATTCTGGTACCATGCCCAAAATAAGAGAGAGAGGCCCGGCATGATCCGGAAAATCCTTATCGCCGTTGACGGCTCGCCATACAGCACCAACTCGCTCCGTTATCTCGGCCAGCTTTACCGGGATACCCCGGAGATCGAGCTGCATCTGCTGGCCATCGTCCCCGCGGGCAACGCCGGCCAGGCCGCGCGGGAATGGCTGAGCGAGGCGGAACTCATCAACACCATGCCCCCCGCCACCCGCAAAAATCTGGCCATCCAGAAACAGTACCTGGAGCAGGCCACCGATACTCTGAAAAGGCTGGGGATCAGCGCGGAGCAAATTCACTCCGGCACGCAGCTTTCCCGGCAGAGCGTGGCCGACGACATCCTACGGGAAGCGCGCCGGGGAAAATACGACGCCCTGCTCATCGGCCGCCGGGGCATCGGCATGATCGAGGAGATGATCATGGGCAGCGTTTCCGCCGCCATTCTCGATAAATGCCACGATGTCCCCCTGTGGATCATTGACGGCCAGGTCAACTCCTGCAAGTTTCTGGTCCCGGTGGACGGCACCCCTCATTCCTTCAAGGCTTTGGATCATCTATCCTTCATGCTCGCCGGCAACCCCTACGCCGAGGTAACCCTTTTTTATTCCAAGGCCATACTTGGCGACCACCCCCGGATCATCCCGGAAGATTTCCACGGGCTGTGGGGCAGGGATTGGTGCGAGGAGCATCTGCGCCGGCCGGACAGCCTGTTCCACGGGCCTAAGCAGATCCTCATTGACGGCGGTTTCCCGGCCGAGCGCATTTTTTGGCAGGAAACCTTCATGGGTTTTGACCCGAGCCGCCAGATTCTCCGCCAGGCCCTGATTGACGATTTCGGCACCATCGTCATGGGGAGGCGGGGAGCGGAGGCGAGCAAAGGCCTGTTCCGCGGGGTTTCCGACCGGGTCCTGCTCATGGCCGAAAAGGTGGCGATCTGGATCGTGGGCTAAGAGCTTATCCGCAAACGGGGCTTGACAAGAGCAGAGCAGGGCAATACAAAACAACCTGGCCCTGGCGCTGATGCTTTCACGGGGCGAGGAGTAGGGATGGCCTTGAAAATTCTGGTGGTGGACAACCACCCCATGATCCTGAAGCTGATGCTCAACTTCCTGGAAAAGGAGGGGCATCAGGTGGTCACCGCCAATGACGGGCTGGCCGCCTTGAGCGTGCTGGAAACCTACACCCCGGACATCGCCTTTGTTGATCTGGTGATGCCCAACATCAGCGGCGACAAGCTTTGCCGGATCATCCGCAGTATTCCTCGGCTGGAAAATCTTTTTATCGTCATTCTCTCGGCCATCGCCGCCGAAGAAGAGATTGACTACCGGGAATTCGGGGCCAATGCCTGCATCGCCAAGGGCTCGGTGAAGTCCATTAAAAAACATGTGCTCGAGGCGATCCGGCACATGGCAGACAAATCGCCCACCCGCCTCGAGCCGGTGGCCAACCTGGAAGACCTCCAGTTCCGGACCATCACCCGGGAGCTGCTGAGCTCAAAAAATCATTTCGAAGCCATCATCAACAACATGTCCGAGGCGGTCTTCGAGGTGACCTCGGAAGGGACCATCATTTTCGTCAACCTGGCGGCCCAGGCCCTGTGCGAAGTGGCCGAGGAGAAACTTCTGGCCGCCAGCCTGGCCGAGATCTTCGCCCCTGACGAGCGGGAGAGAATAGCTGATCTCCTGGCCCACCCAGAGCGCTTTCCCCAGCTCATCGAAGACGAGCCGGTCCGCTTGACGAACGGCAAGCACGTGGCGCTTAATTTCCTGAAATTTCCCCAGAGCAAAAAATCATCCCTTCTCCTGATCGCCAAGGATATCAGCGGGAAACACGAGGCGGAGCAGGCCCTGCTCGCAAGCGAAACCCGCTTCCGGGAGCTTTTTGACAACATGACCTCCGGGGTCGCGGTGTATGAGGCAAAAAACGCCGCGGCCGGGGGCTTCATCTTTGTTGACTTCAACCAGGCCGCGGGCCGGATCGAAAAAATAAGCAAAGGCCAGGTAATCGGCAGATCGCTCCTCGATGTCTTCCCCGGGGCAAGGGACTTCGGCATTGTCGCGGCACTGCAAAGGGTCTGGCAAACCGGGCGGCCGGAATATCTCCCCCCGGCCCGCTACCAGGACGACCGCAATGCCGGGTGGCGGGAAAATCATCTCTACAAGCTGCCTTCCGGCGAGATTGTCGCCATTTTCGATGATGTCTCCGCCCGCAAGGAGGCGGAAGGCAACCTGGCTCTCGAATCGGCGGCCAACCGGGCTGTGGCCAGAATCTCCCAGATGATTCTTTCTTCCGCCCCGCTGGAAGATATCTCCGGAGCCATGCTCAAGGAAGTCCTCTTCCTCACCGGCAGCCGGCATGGGGTGATTGATCTGGTGGACCAGACGAAGGACAATCTGCTGGCCATGGCCTTCGCCAAGGAAACCATGCCCCTCTGGGACATCGAGGAAAAAGACGGCGTATTCGTCCACTCCCCCCATGGGCTGGTGGCCTGGGTCAAGGAGAACCGCAGCGGCATTCTGGCCAATTCTCCGGCCACCGACCACCGGGCCGGCCGCGACGCTGGCGGCCGCCAGGAAAAAAGGCGGCGCATCCTCGTGGTTCCGGCCATCTTCAACGACGAATTTCTCGGGATCATCGCCGTAGCCGACAGCCAGACGGATTACGAGAAACGCGACATGGATATCCTTGGCCAGTTCGCCTCCCTGCTGGCCCTGGCCGCGCAAAAGAAACAGGCCCAGGACCAGATAGCCCACCTCGCTCATCATGATCCGCTTACCGGCCTGACCAACCGGCACCTTTTCCCGGACCGCCTGGCCCAGGCCATGATTCTAAGCCAGCGGCACCATAAGAAAATCGCCATCCTCTATGTTGACCTGGACAAGTTCAAACAGATCAACGACCTGCACGGCCATCTGGCCGGGGATGCGGTGCTCAAGGAAAGCGCGGCCAGGCTGCGCGGTCTGCTCCGCGATTCCGACACCGTGGCCCGCATGGGCGGCGACGAATTCGTGGTGATTCTCCAGGATATCGCCGGCAAGTCCGCGGTGCAGAAGGTGGCGAAAAAGATCGTCACCAACCTGGCTCAGCCCATCTTCTTCAACGAAATTACCATGAGCATCGTGGCCAGCGTCGGGATCAGCATATATCCGGATGATGCCCGGGATATTGACGCCCTGGTGCACAAAGCCGACAAAGCCATGTACCAGGCCAAGAAATCGGCCGGCGACAAGCACGTTTTTTACGGTGAGTGAAAGCCGCCGGCTGCTTCGCCGGCATTCTTTTCTCTGGCGATGCGTACATCACCCTTGGCAGCCCCTGACAACTTGTGTATCCTGACGGAGAATTCTCCCGCGCTTTAAGGATCAGCCAACCCCCAGCCTGGAAAACCCTGCCGGGAAAACAGCCACGCGGAATATCGCAAAACCGGGGAAGCCACGGAACAGGCCGCCATGCTCGCAAAAGTTATCAGCGGGACAGTACTCGGGGTTGACGGGCATCTGGTTGATGTCGAGGTGGATATCGCCATGGGCCTGCCCAACTTCACCATTGTCGGTCTGGCCGAAGGCGCGGTGCGGGAAAGCAAGGACCGGGTCAAGGCGGCGATCAAAAACAGCGGCTACGAATTCCCCAACCGGCGGATCACCGTAAACCTGGCCCCGGCCGACTTGAAAAAAACCGGAGCAGCCTTCGATCTGCCCATCGCCATCGGCATTCTCGCCTCCACCGGGCTGATCAGCCGGGAGCAGCTTGCCGCCACCTGCATCACCGGTGAGCTTTCCTTAGACGGCGGCCTGCGCCCCACCCCCGGCATCCTGCCCATCGCCCTGGCCGCCCGCAAGGCCGGTTTCGCCGGTTATCTGGTCCCGGAAGAGAATGCCGCCGAAGGGGCGGTGGTGGACGGGATCAACACCATCGCCGCCACCAGCCTGCACGAGGCGGTGGAAATGCTGGCCGGCTTGAAAGAGGCGCATCCGCTTGCCGCCGACCACGCCGCGATCTTCAGCCAGGCCGAGGCCTCGGAGCACGACTTTGCCGAGGTCAAGGGCCATGCCCACGTGAAGAGAGCTTTGGAGGTAGCGGCCGCCGGACGGCACAATGTCCTCCTTTCCGGCCCCCCCGGCTCCGGCAAAACCATGCTTGCCCGGAGGCTGCCCACCATTCTCCCGGATCTTTCCTTCGCCGAGGCCCTGGAAACCACGAAAATCTATTCCACCATGGGCCTGATCCCGGCCGAGCATAGCCTGATCAACATCCGGCCCTTCCGCTCGCCGCACCATACCATTTCCGATGCCGGCCTGATCGGAGGCGGCCAGATTCCCAAACCAGGCGAGGTCTCTCTGGCCCACAACGGGGTGCTTTTCCTCGACGAACTGCCCGAATTCAAACGCAATGTCCTCGAAGTCCTGCGCCAGCCCCTGGAGGACGGCCAGGTGACCATCGCCCGGGCTGCCCAGTCTCTGCGCTTTCCCGCGAACTTCATGCTGGTGGCGGCGATGAACCCCTGCCCGTGCAGTTTTCTCGGCTCGGACAAGGATTGCCTTTGCACCCCGGTGCAGATACAACGCTACCGGAGCAAACTATCCGGTCCTCTCCTTGACCGGATAGACATCCACCTGGAAGTGCCCGCGGTCAAAGTGCAGGAACTTACGGAGAACCAGACCGGCGAAACCTCGGCCGCGATCAAGGCCAGGGTCGCCAAGGCGCACGCCATCCAGCAGGGCCGCTTCGCCAACCGGAAAGCGGTCTATTTCAACAGCCAGATGGGGCCGGCGGACATCAAGCGCCATTGTCAACTGAGCGCCCAGGGGCAAGAGCTGCTGAGCAAAGCCACCACCCGCCTGGGTCTTTCCGCCCGCGCCTACCACCGGATTTTGAAAATCGCCCGGACCATCGCCGACTTGAGCGAAAGCCCGGAGATAATGCCGCCCCACCTGGCCGAGGCTATCCAGTACCGGCGTCTGGCGAACAAATAATCCTCGCGGCCCGGCAAAATATCAGTGGGACATTTAAGATTATCCTTGACAACCTCGTCCCACCTCGTGGTAGTAATAAAAGCTATCCTGCCCTTCAGACTACCACAGGGAATACGAGACAACCACATGGAAAGACAGGACTTTCTCCAGGCACGCAAGAAACTCGGCAAGACTCAGAAACAGATGGCCGAACTGCTTGGCTCTTCCACCAAGGCCATCCAGGGCTACGAGCAGGGCTGGCGTTCGGTGCCGCCCCATGTGGAACGCCAGGTCTTTTTCCTCCTCTCCCGGCGGCGCACAAAAGACGGCCAGACCATCCAGCCCTGCTGGAAGGTGAAAAAATGCCCGCCGGAGATAAAAGAGCAGTGCCCGGCCTGGGAATTTCAAGCCGGTGAGCTGTGCTGGTTCATCAACGGCACGATCTGCGAATGCAAGGCCAGGAAAAACTGGAAGGAAAAGATGGTCGTCTGTCGCGAATGCGAAGTCCTGGCTCCGTTTTTATGATGGCAACTCCACAATCTACAATCAGCACTCCACAATCCAAAACTCAGGGACGCGATCCATGGCGCAAATTCATACCGAGATAACCTCGGTCATCGGCAATACTCCGCTTCTCAACCTTTCCCGCCTGGGCGCCGGGCTTGCCGCCAGCCTTCTGGCCAAGCTCGAGTTCCAGAACCCTCTGGGCAGCGTCAAGGACCGCATCGGCCTGGCCATGATCCAGGCCGCCGAGGCCAGGGGGCTGATCGGCCCGAACACCACGATCATCGAACCGACCAGCGGCAACACCGGGATCGCCCTGGCCTTTGTCTGCGCGGCCCGCAAATACCGGCTCGTCCTCACCATGCCCGAAACCATGAGCCTGGAGCGCCGGGCCCTGCTCAAACATCTTGGCGCCGAGCTGGTCCTGACCCCTGGGCCCGAGGGGATGAAAGGCGCGGTGGCCAGGGCCGAGGAGCTGGCGGCAAGCACCCCGGGAAGCCTTTTGCCCAACCAGTTCAGCAACCCGGCCAACCCGGAGGTCCACCGCCGGACCACGGCTCCGGAGATCTGGGAAGGCACCGATGGCGGCATTGACATTTTCGTGGCCGGGGTGGGTACCGGCGGGACCATCACCGGGGTGGGCGAGTGGATCAAGGCGAAAAAGCCGGCTCTGAAGGTGGTGGCGGTGGAGCCCGCCGACTCGCCGGTCCTCTCGGGCGGCAAACCCGGCCCCCACAAGATTCAGGGGATCGGAGCCGGTTTTATCCCGAAAATCCTCAACACCGAAATCATTGACGAGATCATCACCGTCACCAACGAGCAGGCCATGGAAACAGCCCGAAAGATCGCGAAAACCGAAGGAATCCTCTGCGGCATTTCCTCGGGCGCCGCTACCTGGGCCGCGATCCAGCTCGCCGGCCGTGCGGAAAACCAGGGAAAAACCATCGTCTTCCCCATCGCCGACACCGGGGAAAGATACCTCTCCACCGATCTCTTCAAGGGGGCGTGAGAGGATGTAACCCTCATCCCCACCTGCGCCTCCATGAAAAGAAATATCCCCTCCCCTTTCCTCTACGCCTCCCCCTGGATTCTGGCCGCCGCCATCGGAATCCTGATCGCCATCGTTTTCTTCTTTGCCGCCAACAACCTGCAACGGGGAAAACGGGTGATGGCCGAGAACCTCGTCAACAAGGCTCAGGCCATCATCCATTTCATCGAAGCCAGCAGCCGGGCCTCGCGGATGATGGGCATCCCGGATTCTCGCCAGATTCAAACCATTATCGAACAAGCCGCGGGCGAAGCGGATATCGTCTCCATTGCCATTGTCAACAACGAGGGCGTCATCCTGGCCCACAGCAAACCCGGGGAAATCGGCAAACGCCTGGAGCCCCCCAGGCGGGGCGACCGGAACGCCCTGACAAACGGCGGCCACAGGACATTGAAAAGCGAGGACGGCGGCAAGGATATCTTCGAGCTAACCGCTCCCTTCAGGCCCTTTACCAGGGGGAGGGGACAGTTTTTACACCGGCGGATGATGCCGGGCGGACAGGACCCGGGCCACGGGCCTCTGACCAATCATCCTGTAGAGGACTCCTGCCAGCTTCCTCAGGAGCAAGCCGGCTGGATGGCCGGGAACCACCTCGCCATCCTGGTCAGCCTCGACATGAGCGCCCAGGCAAAGATCATCCGCCAGGACCGCATCCAGATGATCTCCATCTCCCTGGCCCTGCTGCTCGTGGCCATCGGCGGTTGGATCGCCCTGCTCACCGCCCAGAGCCACCGCTCCTCCCAACAGACCATAAGAAACATGCGGGCCTTCACCGACCTGCTCATCTCCCGCCTGCCGGTGGGGATCATCGCCACCGGGGCCGACGGCCGGATTCAGACCTTCAACAAATCAGCCGGCCGGATCACCGGCAAAGAGGCAGCGCAAGCCATCGGCGCTTATCCGGACAAAGCTCTGCCGGAAAACTTCGCCGGGTTTTTCCCGGAAAACGAAAAAGCCGGGGAAAACATGGAGCAGGAGTTGCGCCTTAGCGGGCCGCCGGGAGAAGTGGTGCATCTTAAAATCAGCTCGTTGCCGATCAGCGACGCTTTAGGGGAACGAATCGGCCGGGTTGCCCTACTCGATGACCTTTCCGGCATCAGGAATCTCGAGGAGAAAATCAGCAAACAGGACCGCTTGGTGGCCTTGGGCAAGATGGCCGCGGGCGTGGCCCATGAGATCAGGAATCCGCTCAGCTCCATCAAGGGCTTCGCCACCCTGCTCGGCAGCCGCTTCGCCGAAGAAAGCGAGGAAAAAGAGACCGCCCGGCTCCTGGTGGGCGAGGTGGAACGGCTCAATCGCAGCATAAGCGAACTGCTGACCTATGCCCGGCCCCAGCCTCTTAAGTTGAGCGAGTTCGCCATCGAGCCCTTCACCAGCGAGACCCTGCGGCTTATCGCCAACGACGCCGCCGAGCTTAAGGTGGAGCTTTCCGCCGCCGTTGATCTTGCACGGACCACGGTGCGGCTCGACCGTGATCGCCTCAAGCAGGTGCTGCTCAACCTGTACCTCAACAGCCTTCAGGCTATGGAAGGCGGCGGAAAGCTAAGTGTGCGGGTGAACGAAGGGGAAAGGCCGGGCTGGATCACGATCCGGGTGAGCGACACCGGCACGGGAATCAAGGCCGAGCTGCTTGAGAAGGTCTGCGACCCCTACTTTACCACCAAGCCCGGCGGCAGCGGCCTGGGGCTGGCCATGGTCGGCAAACTCATTGACGAACACGGCGGCACGATGCAAATCAGCAGCAAGGAAGGCGAGGGAACCACGGTAAACATCAGCCTGCCGGAGGGCGCCCCCTGAAAGGCGAGGTCCGGCCGATCAGGAAGATGCCATAGGTGGCGCGAAGGTCGGGGAGGAAATGGACGAGGTGACCGGTTGCCTGCTGGCGATGGGTGTTGATCGCCGCCTCGCGCAGGATGGCAATGCCGTTGTCCCGGGCGAAGTTGCGGAAATCCTTCATGGTGATTACCCGGATGTTGGGGGTGTTGTACCACTCGTAGGGCAGTTCCTTACTCTTTGGGGCGCATCCGGCGAAGAGGAGATGGAGACGGATCCGCCAGTAGCTGAAATTGGGAAAACTGACGATAACCTTTTTGCCGATGGCCAGCAAGGCGTTGATCAGGGTCACCGGCTCATAAACCTGTTGCAGGGTCTGGCTTAAAATGACGTAGTCGAAGCTGGCCGGTTGGTAATCCGCCACTTCCTGGTTGAAATCCCCCTGGAGCACGGAAAGCCCACGGCTGATGCAAACCGCCACCTCGGCCTCGTCCTTCTCAATGCCGGTGGCCTTCACCCCCTTGTGCTCCTTGAGATACCGGAGCAGCTCCCCTTCGCCACAGCCCAAGTCCAGCACCCGCGAACCGGGCTCAATCCAGGAAGCGATTATCTTCAGGTCAAAGCGCATGGTTCACCCTCCTTCCCGGTGGATGCGGTCAAGGAAGGCGGCCACCAGGTTGTGCAGCCGTTCGCTGGGCAACAAAAAAGCGTCGTGGCCCCAATCCGACTCGATCTCGCAAAAGCTCACATCGAGCCCGCTCCGTTTCAGTTGCCGGACCAAAGTCCGCGACTGTTCGGTGGGGTAGAGCCAGTCCGAGGTGAAGGCCACCACGAGAAAACTCGTTTCCGCCCCCTCAAAGCCGTCGTCGGATGCGTAGTCGTCCAGATCAAAATAATCCGCGGCCTTGGTCAGATAAAGGAAAGAGTTGGCGTCGAAACGCTCGACAAACTTGTTCCCCTGGTAGCGCAGATAGCTCTCCACCTCGAAGCCGGCATCGAAATGGAAGCTCAGGGCATCCCGGCTTTTGAGCTGGCGGCCGAACTTGCGGCGCATGGATTCGTTGGAAAGATAGGTGATATGCCCGATCATCCGGGCCACGGCCAGGCCGAGATCGGGTTTGGCGCCCGCTTCATAATAATGCCCCCCCCGCCAGTGGGGATCGGCCATGATCGCCTGCCGGGCCACCTCGTTGAAGGCGATGGCCTGGGCCGAGTGCCGGGGCGTGGTGGCCAGAGGGATCGCGGCCCGGACCATCTCCGGATAACGGGCGCACCAGGTCAGCACCTGCATGCCGCCCACCGAGCCGCCCACCACGGCAAGCAGACGGCTGATGCCGAGATGGTCAAGAAGAGCCTTCTGCACCGTGACCATGTCGCCGATGGTGACCAGGGGGAAATCCAGGCCATACGGCCTGCCGGTGGCCGGATTGAGGGAAGAGGGCCCGGTGCTGCCCATGCAGCCGCCCAGGACATTGGCGCAGATCACGAAATAACGCCCGGTGTCAATGGCCTTGCCGGGGCCGACCATGATGTCCCACCAGCCGGGCCGGGAATCCTCCGCAGTATAGCAGCCTGCCACGTGGGAATCGCCGGTCAGGGCATGGACCACCAGCACCGCGTTGTCTCGCTTCGGGCTCAAGGCCCCGATGGTCTCGTAGGCAACGGTCACCGGGCCCAGGCGCTCGCCGCTTTCGAGGATCAGCTCATGGGGCGGCCCGGCAAAGGTGAAAAAGCGCTTGACCACCAGATTGGCGCAGGCTTCGGGCATGGCTCAGCTCTTCTCCAGGGCCTGGGCCAGATCGGCGATGATGTCTTCGGCCGCCTCGATGCCCACCGACAAGCGGAGCAGGTCCGGGGT
>Ga0172371_10013693_pt1 | contig 10529 bp, 14 predicted proteins | sample Lak12m_FD_114543 | JGI IMG/M metagenome (GOLD analysis project Ga0172371, IMG submission 114543) | Freshwater microbial communities from Kabuno Bay, South-Kivu, Congo - kab_022012_12m | ecosystem: Environmental > Aquatic > Freshwater > Lake | place: Democratic Republic of the Congo: South-Kivu... | reverse complement strand
TGCCGAATTATGTGACCAACCTGCGGACTTACACCGACATGCTGGCCGGAAAGAAATCCATAGCTGACCGGAGCATGGAACAAAACAAACTTGGCCGCGGCATCTATTCCGTTATGCAGGCCATGGAGAACCGTGTGGCCAGGAATATGGTGGGGCTGAACTTTGGAAGCTGGCTTACAAACTTTATACCGCTTGCCCAGGGATCCGCGGGAATAAAAACAAAATACTTCCTGCAGGGCGCGAAAGACACGATCAAAAGTTATATAAAGGACGACGGGTTCACAAACCGTTCTGATTTTCTGACGAACCGCAAGGGAAACGAACCGTTAAGCCCCGCCATGCTAGACAAGATTGCGGACACGGCGGCAAAGCCTTTCTATTGGATTGACCGTTTTACTTCTGAACTGCTCACGCGCGGGAAATATATGGAGGAAATTGCGGCCGGAAAGACGCCGGCGGAGGCTATGAAGATTGCGGACCGGAACACGGCGAATGTTGTTGCGGACCGTTCCTACGGCGCGCTGCCGACGGTATTCTATGAAAAAAACCCCCTGACAAAGCTTTTTACGATGTTCAACGTGGAAGTGAACAACCAGTACAGCTATTTGTTCAAAGACCTGCCGCGGGAAGCAAAGGAAAAAGGTATCAGGTGGCTTGTTTTCGGGATTATGAAGTATATGATAGGCTCTTTCCTGTACAACGAACTGTACGAAAAATTGACAGGCAGGCGCGCCGCGTTTGACCCGATAGGGCTGGTTAAAGAAGCGTTCCAGGATTACACGAACCCGAATATAAAGAAAAGCCAGGCAACCATGAACACGCTTGAAAATGTTGGGCAGCAGCTTCCGTTTGTAGGCGGGTTGCTTGGCGGCGGACGGTTGCCGATTAACGCTGCGCTGCCGTTTGCGGGAAACCTGCAGGATACCGTGGAGTTTATTGGCGGTGCCGCTTCCGGGGAACTGACGCCGGAGCAGATTGGGCAGACGCTTTTAAAAGAAGGATTGAAACCGGCTTATTATATTGCGGCGCCGTTTGGAGGCGGGCAGGTAAAAAAAGCGGTGGAGAGCGCGCAGGTATTTGCAAAGGGCGGGGAATATACGCAGACAAAAACAGGTGAACGCCTGAAATATCCGGTTACGCCTTCGCTCGGAAATGTTGTGCAGGGGCTTTTGTTTGGGAAATACTCTTTACCGGAGGCACAGGATTACTATAAGAACAGCGGTACGCCGCTTTCCACAAAGCAGACTGAAAAATATACCGGAACGGGACTGGAACAGACCGTTTATATGGATTACCTGCAGAAGTCAAAGGATTTGAACGGGATACAGGACAGGTTTGGAAAGACACGGACGGGCAGCGAAGCGCAGCAGAAAATGGAACTGATCGACAGCATGGAGATTAACGACAAGCAGAAGTTTGCGCTTTATTACAATGAGATATTCAGCGACAACATGCGGAACAAGACGGACGGCGCGCTGGCAAACGGCATACCTGAAACTGACGTTTTAACCCTTTATAAAGAAACCGGAAGTATGACGGGCGAAAAAATAAACGGCGAAACGGTATCGAACAGTAAAAGCCTGCAGGTAAAATCCGCAATAGACCAGCTGGGGCTGAATGAAAAACAAAACAAATGGCTTTATGACATGTTCGGCGTGTCTGAAAGGGTGCAGACCGGAGAGGTTACGCAGGAAAGCATAGACAACGTACTGGCTAAAGACAAAAAGCTGCAGGAACTTGGGATTAAGAAAGCTGCGGACGATTCTTATACACTGCCGGAGGAAGCAAAAACATATGACAACATCCCAAACAGCCCGAGCATTAAGGGGGCCGAAAGCATAAGTATTGAGCAAATCAGCAGCACGACACTGGACAAGCTGGAAGCCATGGGCATGAACCCGAAAGACTATGAATATATTGACGAGAGGGAAGCGGCGCTGGATACCATTGACAAGATTGGCTGGTATGAAAGCCTTGGGCTGACGGGGGAAGCCGTACTGAAAGCGTTGAAGAACTGGGACATGACAGCAGAGCAAAAGGCGAACATGGCGCTGGCCGGGGATATGGGAATTGACGAGGCTGCTTTTACAAAAATTTATGCCGAAACCCGGGCAACGATGGAAGGGACAAAAGCCCAGCTGAACGAACAGCTTTACCAATATTTAAACAACACCAGCCTAACAGACGAACAAAAAGCGTTTTTATACGAAGCGCTGAAATTCAGCCAGAAGCAGTACAAGACAGGAAGCGCAGCCGAAAGCGGCGGAGGAGGAACCGGAAAAGCGACTGCAAAAACAGCATCAATAGACTGGCCGGCAATAAAGGCGTACACGATGGGATCAATGAGCCCGGATGTTTTGCGGAAGGCGGTGGCCAGCATGATGAAATCCGGTGAAGACATTAAGGCGGCGGCTGTGTCCCAGGCACTGGCGGATGTTGACAAAAACATCCTGCTGAGTGCGGCGGAGAAGGCGGCCAGAAAACGAAAGATTAGGCAAAGGTATGCGTAAGGGACCGAAGGGCCCCTTTTATTATGGAAAGGAGAAATAAACGTGTTTGAGTATGTAAAAGACTTGGGGCTTGTGCCAACCAGGCCGTACAAAAAAAGAGAAAAAACAGATTTAATAATACTGCACCATTTTGAAAGCAACGCAAGCGCGCAAGCTGTACACGCCTACCACATATCCCGCGGGCACAAGGGAATTGATTATAATATCGTCGTCCTAAAAAACGGTGATGTTGTCTGGGGGCGTGGGCTTGAATTTGAAGGCGGGCATACAAGCAACACTGCGCCACGGACAAAAGGCGTTAACGCGCGATCCGTTGGAATTGCCGCTCAGGGCAACTTTAATCTGGAAAAGATGGAAACGGCGCAAAAAGAAGCATTGAAGCGGATTGTTGCCGATGTTGTGATGTGCTACGGCCTGACTTCCACAAAACAGATAATCACGCATAAGGAGATCGCGGGAACGGATTATACCGATTGCCCGGGAACATACTATCCGGCAGATGAAATCAGGGAATACATCCGCACATATAAGCCGCCGATTATTGATGAACCCGAAAAGCCTATTGAAGAACTACCGGAAAATGAAGAGCCTGCGGAAGAACTGCCGGCAGAAGAACCAAAAAAGGGGCCGCTTGTGATCGACAACCTGACAGACGAAGAAAAAAAGCGGGCTCTAATTGAAGACGGGGCACAAAGGCAGGATAACTAAGAAGGGGGAGGCACTCAAAATGTGGCTGGAAATTAGCTTTATTGCATTAGCAGCGTTTATAGCGTTTTCATTTGGAAGATTGTCGAAAAAAATGGACAATAACCGTGAAGACGGGCAAAGGCAAACACAAGCACTTGAGGCACTAAAAGAGGAAATTGCCAATGGAAAAGCGTGCGAAATGGATTATATGGATAAGCTGGGCGACATGGCATATGAAACAGCCACAGCGGCAAGGGACAAGAAACTTTTCAATGGACAACTTAATACTGTAATTGAAAACTTTGAAAAAGCAAAAGATATGCGCGATCAATATCGAAATAAAATTGCCGCAAAAGCGGTTAAATAAGAAAGGAGGAGTAATTATGGATTTTACTCAGTATATCAATCCTGCTATGGCTGCTATCATCCCGGTGCTTTATGTAATCGGAATGGTATTAAAGCAACTGACCATTGCTGATAAATGGATACCTACGGTCTTATTGACTTTAGGAATCGTATTTGCAACCATATGGACACTGGCATTAGGAATGCCGTATGCTGATGTAGGGACTCTTATGACGGCAATTCTTACCGGCGTCGTACAGGGTGTCCTGTACGCGGGAACTGCCGTCTTCACAAACCAGTTAATAAAACAAGCCGGAAAATAAATACAATTAAACTTCTTTAGACAAAAGGCCCCCTGAGAGGGGGGCTCTTTTTTATGAAAAACATTGTAGAAAAATAGCTTATATTGTATAATTTTAGAAAACATATAAGGGAGTAAACTATATGGATCTTCTTGCAGGTACAATTATTAGCAAGATAAATAATTTTAAAAACGATTTTTGTAATTATTGTGAGGAAGAAAAAAAGCGTGGAAGAATATTTTTGAATTGGATCATTAGAAAATTCCACTATTTCAATATAGAAAAGATGCCATTAATGATACCGGAAGATGCAATACCAAAGAAATTAAATCAGTATGAGTATACAAGATGTAATGAGGAAACAAAAAAAGTTGTAGATTTATATTACAAGGCGGCCGGAAACGGATGTTATTATAGGGATACAAAAATAAAAATAACCGATGAAGATAAAAAAGTTTTAGCAGAACGGCTAATATTAAGAAAAGGAATTGTAGTATGGATTGATTTTGGATTCAATGTTGGCCGAGAATTTGGGGGACATCATCCAGCAATAATATTAAAAAACACTGGAGGCAATTTAATAGTTGCACCCTTATCAACGGTAAAACCTGAAAAAAAGTTTTTAAATTCGGATGTACCCATTGAAAGTAACGATGTATTTGATTTACCACTAAGAGAAAGATTTGTAAATGTTAACAGAATACAACCAGTAAGCACATATAGAATTATGTTTGAATTTGGATATGGGAGAGTAAAAGGGAAAAAGGTAGAAGAAGTGCTAAAATGCCTTAAAAATGAGTGGAATTTACCAAATATTGAATAAAAAATGACAAATATTACGGAAAAAGATATTGACGTGTAACATTTTATTTGTTATTATGAAGGCACAATAGTGATATCTTAATGGGGTTGCCAATAGGTAACTCGAAATATCTTAAATGGGAAACCGCCTAAAAAGGCGGTTTTCGCATTATATGACTAATAAAAGTAATTCTATTTACGATTCTATGTACCAACGTTCTCCATCAAAAAATAAAAAGAACTGTTTAGACTGTGCACGGCATGAATAACGATAACCGGCGCCGCCTTCCTTTGTGCTGGCCAGCGTCATGACGCTCAGCACCTTGACTTGAACGGTTTGATCTTCCCATATAAATGAAATAGGCATCAAGCCACCATTACGGCCAAAGACGGCGGTAGTTTCAAGATAAATTTTTTCCATGGATAGCGACCTTTTTAATTTTATTATGCTTTAAAGTTTAATATCAGGCTACTTTATATTCAAAAGTAGTACATAAAAAGTATTGCAGAGTTCCGCTGCCAAAAAAAGAAAACCAGCCTTTTGGCTGGTTTTTTTTTGGCGCGGAACGGGTTCGAACCGTGAGGAACGGAGCCGAGCGCACGCGGGTGCGTGATGAAGCGAGGCGTAAGTTCGCTGAGTATGAGGCGAATGCGAGCGCAAGCCTGAAAAAAAGACTGACGCGAAGCATGAGCCCATAACGAAGCGGGCAAGAGCTGCGAAGCAGCGTAACCCTAGTTCCGCTGCCAGTTTACCCCCCAATGGAAAAAAGCCGCCAGGGATAGCGGCCTTAATCCAAATAAGTGAGGAAAACTCAATTTCCTAGAACCATTAAACCATATAATGAAATAAATTTCAAGTAGTGATAAAAGTGCAGGTCGGAAAGATGCCGTAAAAAGAGCGCAGCTATAAAATGCCGCGTATAGAAAAAAGCGCCGATCTGGCGCTTTTACTGTATTGCAGCATATTGAACATCAGAACATTTTTGTTATGGACCCGAGCGCATCCCCGGCTTGCCCGCCCGCGAGCTTTGCCTTGACGCCGTCGATGATGGGCTGGATCATGTTGTCGGGCAGGTCCACGCCCAGCAGCGATTCGACCGCTTTGATAGGGTTGCTGGTGAAGGAGGAGGCAAAATTCTTGTCACTTTTGATTTTGGAGACGATTTCATCTATTTTTGCTTTGATATCCATGGCCATTCACCCCTATTCTTCTTTTTGGACAGGCGCATCCGGCGCGTTCTTCCGGACGCTTTCGATACCGTGCAGGCAGCTTGCTTTGGCCTTATACCCCTCGGACGTGGCAATGATCTCGCCGTTTCGCGCCTTCAAGCGGAAACGGAATTCCCCGGCTTTATCCGCGTAGACTTCAAATTTGGGATTCGACACCTTTGCGGCATCCGCCGCCGTCTGGTCTTCGATCTTAGCATCGACGGAATTTTTGCGGACGCTGTCAATACCGTTCATGCATGCGGATTCGCTAGAATAAACCTCCGATGTGGCGATCACTTCCGCGTTGGACGCCTTCAGATGAAAAACAAAGCCGGTCTTGGTTGCTTTAACAATAAATTTTCCCATTTGCGTGTTCCCTTTCATTATTTTATTCTTTGCTTTCTATATAAAGTACCTGGATGTTTTTCAAACATAAAATATCAAATATTTCAATAAAAAGACAATTTTTTTATCCTTGCGGCTATTATTTTTTGGCGAATGCCGCAATACATATTTAAGGGTATTTTACGAATAGTATATATAGGGAAAAACAATGAAAAAAATGTTTAAAACCGCCCTGAATGATTTATATAAAAAACAGGAATTAGCACTCTGCGAGCGAGAGTGCTAAAAATATAAATCAATAAGGAGTTGATCAAAATGGCAGGATTAGTACCCTTTAACAGGAACGGTTCTATCATCAGGCCGGGCGGGACGCGCGGATTTTACAATATGCTGGACGATTTTTTCTCCGACTCATTTTTGCCGCGCAACCTGGGTTTCGACACTTTCAAGATTGACGTGAAGGAAGACGAAAAGACCTACACCGTGGACGCGGAGCTTCCCGGCGTGAAGAAGGAAGAAGTGAAACTGGCCCTCGACGACGGGCGGCTTTCCATCTCCGTACAGCGGGAAGAGAAGAAGGAAGAGGAAAAGGAGAACTACGTACACCGCGAGCGGCGCTACGGCTCTTATGAGCGGTGCGTCTACCTGGCCGACGCGAACCCTGACGGGATTGAGGCCAAGCTGGAAGACGGCCTTTTGAAGGTCGTTGTGCAGAAACAGAACAAGGACGACGGAAAAAGAGAGATCGAAATCAAATAACGGACACGGGACAGAAAAAAACAAGGCGCACCGGATACATTTTCCGGTGCGTTTTTTATAAAAAACATATTGACATTTATCTATATGATGAGATACACTGATATATATAGATAAATATCTATATGATTGCCGGCGGGCATAGAGCCCCGGTTTGGAAACGGAGGGAGCGGAAATGGATGATTATTTGATGAAGGCAAGGCGCTTCAAGGCGCTTTCCGACGTGACCCGGATGCAGATCGTAGAGCTGCTGGCAGGCGGCGAACTGTGCGCATGCAAGATTCTTGCGCATTTCAATATTACGCAGCCCACCCTTTCCTACCACATGAAAATGCTGATGTGCAGCGGGCTGGTGCGCGGCCGGCGGGAAGGCGCATGGATGCAGTATTCCCTGAACAAGGAAGCAATGCTGGAGGCGGCGGCGTATATTAAAAAAATTTGCAGCACGAGAGAAAAGGCGGGCGCGGCCTGCGGCTGCGCGGAGGGACGGGCATAGATGGACTTTTTCGGCTGGCTGAACGACCAATTATTGCGGATGGACTGGCTTTCAAACCTGACCGGCGGGCTGGTGCAGGGCACATTCGGGCTGGACATTGCCGGCAGGGCGGGGGGGAGCCTGCAGTTTTTCCTTTTTGACACCGCAAAAATATTTATACTGCTTTCCGTTTTAATATTTGTTATTTCTTTCATACAGAGCTATTTTCCGCCCGAGCGGACCAAAAAAATACTGGGACGGTTCCGCGGGATATCCGGGAATATACTGGGCGCTCTGCTGGGCACCGTGACGCCTTTCTGCTCCTGCTCCTCCATCCCTTTGTTTATAGGATTCACCAACGCGGGGCTGCCGCTGGGCGTGACCTTTTCCTTCCTGATATCTTCGCCGCTGGTGGACCTGGCTTCCATCATACTGCTGGCCAGCATTTTCAGCTGGAACATTGCGATCGCGTATGTTGTCGTGGGGCTGGCGCTGGCCGTTATCGGCGGGACGGTGATCGGCAGGGCCGGGATGGAGCGGTATGTGGAGCCTTTCGTGTTCAGCAACCGGATCACGGAGGCGGCGCAGGAAACGCTTAAGAAAAAGGACCGCCTGCTGTTTGCGAAAGACCAGGTGCTGGGCATCATCAAAAGGGTATGGCCTTATATACTGGTCGGCGTCGGGATCGGCGCGGCCATACACAACTGGATCCCGCAGGATATCATTACGGCCCTGGCCGGGCAGGACAAGCCTTATTCCGTCGTCCTGGCGACGGCGGTGGGCGTGCCCATGTATGCGGACATATTCGGCACGCTGCCCATAGCCGAGGCGCTGGCGGGCAAGGGCGTCGGGATAGGCACCGCGCTTTCCTTCATGATGGCGGTGACGGCGCTGTCCCTGCCTTCCATCGTGATGCTGAAAAAGGTTGTGAAACCGCGGCTGCTGGGGATATTCATCGGGATTGTGACGGCGGGGATCGTAGCCATCGGCTACCTGTTCAACGCGTTTTCATATCTTTTGGTTTAAGGAGGATATATGAGCACCTATCTGCTTTACGGGATTACGGGAGGGCTGCTGATCCTTTCGCTGGTCCGCAGCAAAGAAAAGACGAAAAAGGCGCTGCTGAAAGCCTGGCGGGCGTTTGAAAACATCCTGCCCGAAGTGCTGGTGATGATTTTGCTGGTGGGCGTGCTGCTGGCGTTTGTGAACACAGACATAATCTCTTCGGTCATCGGCGAGAAATCCGGCTGGCTGGGCGTGCTGCTGGCGTCGGCTGTGGGCAGCGTAACGCTGATACCGGGGTTTGTGGCATTTCCCATGGCCTCCTTGCTGATGCGCAGCGGCGCGGGCGCGATGCAGATTGGATCTTTTGTTTCTACGCTTATGATGGTGGGGGTGGTGACCGCCCCGGTTGAAATAAAATACTTCGGCAAGAAGCTGACGCTTCTGAGGAACCTTTTTGCCTACGGGTTCAGCTTTCTGGTGGCGTACATCCTTGGACTGGCGGTGCGCGGACTATGAAGAAACGGTTTTTTAAAAGATACCGCGCGGCCTTTATCGCCGCGGCGGGGGTGGCGATTCTTACCGTTCTGAATACCGAAACCGGGATGAAGGCGCTTGGAATTTCCGCTTTCTCCCTGGGGGAGATGCTGCTGGTGATCCCGCCCATCTTTATCCTGCTGGGACTGCTGGATGTGTGGGTGCCGCGGGAGAAGATGATACGGTTTATGGGCGAGGGATCGGGTATAAAAGGGGTTTTGCTTGCGATCGCAATCGGGTCGGCAGCGGCGGGGCCGCTGTACGGCGCGTTCCCGGTGGCCGCCGTGCTGATGCGGAAGGGAGCGAAGCTTTCCAACGTGCTGATCTTCATCGGCGCGTGGTCCACGACCAAAATACCCATGCTGCTTTTTGAGATGGAATCTTTGGGTATGCGGTTCGCGCTGACTAGGCTGCTGGTGGATATTCCGGGGATCATCGTGATCGGGCTTGTATTATCCAAGCTGGTCTCAAAGAAGGAAACCGAACGGCTGTACCAGAATGCCGAAGAAATGCAAAAATAAAGACAGGAGAGATAAATCTATGACAAAAACATGGTACCCGGTGATTGATTACGAAAAGTGCACGGAATGCGGTGCATGCAACGACAAATGCGAGCACGGCGTTTACGACCAGAGCAAAAGGCCCGTGCCGGTGGTGGTTTACCCCGAAGGATGCATACAGGGATGCCACGGGTGCGGGAACCTGTGCCCGGCGTGCGCGATACAGTACGTTGGGGACAGCACGGCCGCGGCGTGCGACTGCGGCTGCGGGTGCGGAGAATAGGCAGACGGAGGATTAGAAATATGAAAATACAGATTTTGGGCGCGGGATGCAAAAACTGCGTGGCGCTGGCCGAGAACGCGAAAAAGGCACTGGACGAACTGGGTGCACAGGCGGAGATTGAGAAGGTGACCGATTTTGCGGAGATTGCTTCCTACGGCGTGATGCAGACGCCCGCGCTGGCGGTGGACGGGAGAGTTGTATCCTTCGGGAAGGTTTTAAAACCGAAAGAGATAGCAAACATCCTGCAAAAAACTGGATTTTGAACCGGAGGGGAAAGATATGAAGGACAAGGAACTGATCAGGAGTTCGGTACGGAAGAATTATTCCAGGATTGCCAGGCGGGATGATTCCTGCTGCTGCGGCTGCGCACCGCAGGCCGGCGCCGAGGGAAACGCTTCCCTGATGGCCGGCTATACGGAGGAAGATTTGAAATCCGCGGCCCCGGAATCCAACATGGGCCTCGGATGCGGAAACCCGGTGGCCCTGGCGGAATTGCGCGAAGGCGAGACGGTGCTTGACCTTGGAAGCGGCGGCGGATTCGACTGCTTTTTAGCCCGGCGGCGCGTAGGGGATACGGGGCGCGTGATCGGTGTGGACATGACGCCCGACATGGTCAGCCTGGCCAGGAAAAACGCCGAGAAAAGCGGGTATGACAACGTTGCGTTTTACCTGGGGGAGATTGAGCACCTGCCGGTGGCCGACGGGACGGTGGACGTGATCACATCCAACTGCGTGATCAATCTTTCGCCCGACAAACCGCAGGTATTCGCCGAGGCG
>Ga0172371_10013692_pt1 | contig 10530 bp, 14 predicted proteins | sample Lak12m_FD_114543 | JGI IMG/M metagenome (GOLD analysis project Ga0172371, IMG submission 114543) | Freshwater microbial communities from Kabuno Bay, South-Kivu, Congo - kab_022012_12m | ecosystem: Environmental > Aquatic > Freshwater > Lake | place: Democratic Republic of the Congo: South-Kivu... | reverse complement strand
TAATTTCTGCAGAATCTTTCCGTCTTGTTCCGGAATATTCAGAGGTGCCGCTGCTGTCCACATAAATTCAGCTTACCATCCAACATTAGTATTGTCAAGTTATTTCGATAGCACTACACTAGTATCAATATAAAAAACAGTATCAATATAAAAACATTTTCCATAGCTACTAAAAAACCCCGCTTTTGGCGGGGTGGTTTTTAATTTGGGTTTACCAATTAACTTCCTCCCGCCTGAGGCCGGGTAATAAGAAGGAAAAAGTTAATTTGTAAACCAAAACTTTTCATAAAGTTTTTTTATTATAAAGATTATTTTCGGGATTTGCAACCGTTATTTCATTTTTGGATTCTGTCAAAACCGGTTAAAGGCTGGAGCGCTTCTGGAATATGAACCGATCCGTCTTTTAGCTGATGAATTTCAAGAAGAGGAATCAATATTCTTGGGAAAGCGATCGCCGTATTATTATAAGTGAAGCAAAATTCGGTTTTCCCGTCGCTTTTGCGGTACTTGATATTATTTCTTCTTGCCTGAAAGTCTCCCAAAACGGAGTTGGAATGGGTCTCGCCGTAAGCGTTTCTCGAAGGCATCCAGGTTTCCGTATCGTATTTTTTGATCTGCGGTTCGCCCATCTCGCCGGTCGACATAAGCATCACGCGGTAGGGGAGCTCCAAGGCTTGTAATATTTCTTCGGCGTTTTTTTGTAATTCCTCATGGGTCGTTTTTACCTCATCGGGATTGTTTTTGCCGATGATGACCTGTTCGACTTTCAATATTTCATGAACACGATACAAGCCTTTGGTATCTTTTCCGTAGGAGCCGGATTCTTTACGGAAACCGGGTGAAACGGCGACGAATTTTTTCGGCAGATCTTTTTCGTTGAGAATTTCGCCGGCAAAATATGCGGTAACCGGCACTTCGGCCGTTCCCGACAAAAATGCGTCATGGTCGTTTAATTCATAGACTTCGGGTTTTCCCCAGGGAAAATGAGCGGTGCCGATCATCGTAAATTCCTTGACGATTGCCGGCGCGATAAGCGGCGTATAGCCTTTTTCCGTCAGTTTTCGTAAAGTGAAAAAAAGCAGAGCATATTGTAGTATTACAGCCTGATTTTTTAAGAAATAACCACGGAATCCGGATACTTTTGTACCGCGTTCGAAATCGATAATATCGAGGTCCAGCCCTAATTCCAAGTGTGATTTCGGCGTGAAATCAAATTGCGGTCGGTCTCCCCATTTTCTTATTTCCTTGTTGGCGGTTTCGTCTTTGCCGACAGGGACGTCGGGAAGCGGAACGTTTGGGACGGCAAGCATCAGTTGATTGAATTCCTTTTCGATGAGCGATAACCTGTTTTCGATGCCCTTCAGTTCTTCTTTGATTTGTTTGCCGCGTTCACGGTTATTTTCATCCAATGTTTGCTTGGCTAAAGCATTTCTTTCTTCACGCAATTTTTGCGACTGTTGAATCAGCTGTCGGCGCCGGTCGTCAAGACCAATAATTTTATCGATATCAACCTCGCGGTTTTTATTCCGGGCCGCCCACTTGATCGATTGTTTGTTTGCGCGAATAAAGTCGATTGACAGCATATCAGCTTATTCTTAAAAAGATAATTGATGATAATGTAAGAATTTTTTCACAATGTTTTCTTCTGTCATCACCATTACACGGTATATCCGCATTATACATTTCTTGCCAGAGGGAATCAAAGTTTTCAACCATGGAGTTTTCGTTTTGTCTCAAATATTTTTCATAAATTGAATGGGCATGGATTAAAAAAGTTTTGGAGCCGCTGTCATTATTATTGTATAGGCAAAAAACCGCGCGGCGAAGATCGGAGACGAAGTGGGAATAATATAAATTATTTTTGAACATAAAACGACAAATATTTTCTGATAATCCGTATCGCATGATTGCGAATTTGATAATCCAGAATTTCCGTGCTTTCATTTTCCTTTGGCCGGATATTGATCATGGCGTTGGTGTCGATTTTTTTTGAAACCAGATCAAATCCGGCTCCCCAAATATCCGTTTGCCGGCAACCCAGTTGCAATAATTGCTGCTCGGCATCGAAATGGTATTCACCGCCCAAGGCCACGATTTCCTTACTCAGGTCCAAGGTTATTTTGATATAGGTTTTATATTCTTCGCTTGCCTTTTTTATGTCATCTTCGGTTGCCGGCTTTTGCAATATAACGATCATATTCTATTTTAACAAACGCAATGGTATCTTTTCGACCAATCGCCCAATCGCTTTCAGGCGGTGATTGATTTGCCGATGCTCTTCTTTGGTCAATTCATCGTAATACTTGCCGAATTTTTCAACGATAAAAAGCGACCGGTAAGGATAGCCTTCGATTCTTTTGCGGCTTGGCCGATCGCTGATATAACCTTTAACTTTTTCCTCGACGTAAATAAAGTCTTTTCCGTCGTAAAAGCATAAACAGACGTTCAGGTAGGCCGTCCTATCCTGAAAGGCGACGCCTTGCAATCTGGAAAGGGTGTAGACGATCCTTTGTTCATCGGTCGCCTCGTCGCCGATCCAGCGGCGCGACCGGATTCCCGGTTCGCCGTTTAGACAATTGATTGTCAAGCCGCCGTCGTCGCTGATCGTTGGCATTTTCGCCCGCTCGAAAAAATATTTGGCTTTGAGCTTGGCGTTTTCTTCGAAAGTTTTCCCCGTTTCCTCGGGTTCGTCATCAATCTTTAAGTCGAGGAGGGAAACAAGATTAATCCCTTTTTTGATGAGCGGCCGGCAGCCTTCTTTCAGTTCGGTAAGCTTAGCCGGGTTATGAGTAGCGATAAGGATTTTTTCCATGGTAATAGTTTACTATATTTGTTTCCATCTATTCTAATCACCGCAACATTTTTTCTTTCCGTTTCTATAACATATTCCAGTGATTTTTTGATTTGCTCGAGGTAACTTTTTTTATGGAATTTGATTTCGAATTGCCGGCCGCGTTTCTTGATCCGTTCAAGCAGCAAATTCACCGGTGAATCCAAATAAACGATGATTTCGCGGAAATTGATTTTTTTGGCAAGCTTGCGGTATAGCAGCTGATAAAGTTCATATTCTTTTTTATCCATATGCTTGGTTGCCAAGCGGCTGTGGGCGTAGACGAGCGACATAATGACGCCGCTGTCTTGAACGATAAGCGGATGATCTTGCTTTTCAACTAGCTTCTCCATCATTTCCAATCTCATAACCAAAAACCAAAGGTCGCTTGCAAGCGACCAACGTTTACGGTCTTGCAAGGTATCTCGGAAAAAAGGATTGGTTTTATAAAATTCATCGGCGAGGACAAGTTTCGCTTTCAACTCTTTTGCCAAGAATTTAGCCATCGTTGATTTTCCCGAGGCGATATTGCCGACGACCGTGATTAGCGTTTTTCCTTTTTTCATAGACTATTCCCACTCCATCGTCGCCGGAGGTTTGGTGGTAATGTCGTAGACGACGCGGGAAACGCCCGGCACCTCGTTGACGATCCGTGTCGAAATTTTCTGGAGCAAGTCGTAGGGGAGTCTTGCCCAAACCGTAGTCATGATGTCTTTTGATTCGATAATCCTCAAAGCCACGACTTCCATAAAAGACCGGCCGTCACCTTTAACGGCGGTACTTTTGGTATTGGTAAGAATGGGAAAGCTCATGTAAACCTTGTCGTATAAGCCCGCTTTGCAGATTTCATCAAGGACGATTTGGTCCGCTTGCTGAAGCATCGCCAGCCTTTTTCTGGTTATCGGTCCAATTATTCTAATCGCTTGTCCCGGACCGGGGAATACTTGCTTGTTGACGATATGGCCGGGTAAGCCAATTTTTTTGCCAATCAACCTAACTTCGTCTTTGTAAAAGTTCCTTAATGGTTCGATTAATTTTAAATTCATTTTTTTTGGCAGACCGCCAACATTGTGGTGCGACTTTATTTTGGCGGCATTCTTCGTCCCTTTGCTTTCGATGACATCGGAATAAATCGTTCCCTGGGCAAGAAATTTTATACCTTTAATTTTCCTTGTTTGTTTATCGAACAATTCAATGTAAAGTTTTCCGATAATTTTTCTTTTTCTTTCCGGGTCGGAAACGCCTTTTAGTTTTTTAAGAAAAAGATTTTTTGCTTCCACGATCACCGGTTTGATTCCAAGATGTTTTTGGAAATTAGCAGTCATTTCTTCTTTAGTTCCCATGCGCATTAAACCGCTTTCGACATAAACGGGATAAAGATTTTTACCGATAGCTTTTCCGATGAGCGAGGCGACGACGGTTGAATCGACTCCGCCGGAAACGGCGCAAATCACTTTTTCCTCGCCCACTTGTTTTTTCACGTCTTCGATTAATTTCTCAATATCTATTTCCCTTCTGCCTGTTTCTAGTTCGCATATTTCCCGAGTGAAGTTTTTAAGGATTTCACTACCGTAAGTCGTGTGTTCCACTTCGGGATGGAACTGGATGCCGTAAATTTTCTTTTTTGGGTGCATGACCGCCGCATATTTGACATTGGCGGTTTCCGCCAACGGTATGAACCCCTTTGGGGTAGTGACGACACTATCCCCATGGCTCATCCAGACGGTAGAGTCGGTTTTGGTGTTTTTGAATAGTTTCTTCAATTTGCTGATTTTTAATCGGGCCGGACCGTATTCTTTATGGCTCGGAACAACTTTGCCGCCTGTCAGATGACTGATTAATTGCCAGCCGTAACAGATTCCTAAGATAGGAATATTGAGTCCGAATATTTTGGGATCGATCGTCGGCGCCCCTTTTTCGTATACGGAAGCGGGTCCTCCGGAAAAAATTATCCCTTTTGGTTTGCTTTCTTTTATTTCTTTAAGCGCATTTTCCGGTTCGATGATTTTAATATCGACATCAAGATCCCTTAATCTCCGGCCGATCAAGTGCGTCGTTTGCGACCCAAAATCGACAATGATAATCATACTAATCGGTTCTCATGAATAAATTGATGATTTGATTGCCAGTTTCTCCATATTGAAATCTCTTGCATTCTTCGGAATCACGTTTAAAATTCCGGCAGGACTGAGGCGCATCGTCATGGATGTTACAGGCGCTGTTTTCCAGATGAGGGCAGGGTTTAAGGGGAATGAGGTAAAGCTCACCAGGGGCATCAAGATCCTGGGTTATTGATAAAACCGGAATGCCAAAAGCCAGGAAATGTTTTCCGTATTCCTCAGGCGTCACCGGTGTTTTATTATTAGCGCAGCATTTTCCCGGACACCGATTTATCGACAAACATAGATTTTCCGCCATATTGATTTTTTATTTTTATCAACCTAATAATGGTACAGCATAAGGGATTTCCGGTATTTTTATCCAAGGTAAAGATTCCTCACTGTTTACTGGAATCGTCCCAATATCTTGAGCTACCAGTCCGGTAATGGGATTAATTCCTAATTCTTCTTGTAGTATTCTGCGTCCTCCCGTATATTCTTTCTCTAATAATGCAGTTGCATATTCGAATTGGATAGGCCACCCTTTTTTTACTAATTCACTAATTTGATGAGCCATCAACATGAACATTGTGCCTGTATCCAACATATCATCTGCTCCTGCTACATGTACGGTACCGTCTTCACTATGTTTTAAAGCTTCATTAACCGCACCTTCAAATTCCGACAAATCCAAAGAAAAAATATCCTGGCCTTTTCCCGTATAGGAGTCTATCATTGCTGTAAGGTGTGTGGAGTCTCCAGGATGTACTCCGTTTTTTACCATTTCAACCAAAGGGGCTTGGAGTACTTCCGCCAAATGTCTGGCTGGATTGACACCTGAATTTTGCGCAGTTAATACGACGATTCCGGTTGTATTGCCAACGATCTTAGCGATCTTACGAATAGTTGTTTCCGCTACTCCTTCATCGTAATTTCTTCCTTTGAATATGCGATCGTATACCAAACCTATCCCGCCAGGAAATTTGGCAACGCTACCTTTTTCGCGAAGAGCTTGAAGAGTCGTTAAAACCGTCCTGTCTACTCCGTGATTTAATGCCCAATGAAGCATCATTTGAGTTTGGTTATTATCCATTATTCCGGCCAATGGTCTTCCTTCGCGATTAGTGGAGGGTGGTTGAATGATTTGTCTAGGAAAATAGGGTATCCCATTACGCATACTAATTCTGTCGGGTTGAATACCAGCAGGTTTAAAGGGACCGTCGGGCATTGCCATATTTTGGTTAAAAATTAATAATTTTGGGCCAACCAAAAAGCCCGCCATTATAGCGGGTTATTTCTCTGAAATTTTTATGATTGGATGGCCTTCCATGTTAAATTATGGCATAAGAGAAGGCGATTGTCAATGACATTTTGTGTATCAAACGCAATCTTTTTATTGTAAATTTTTCAGTCCGCGATAGACGTCCTTTCGGTGCTTTATCGAAATGACATTAATAACTCTACTCTTTTGATCCAATTGGTAAACGATCCTGAAAGGCCAAACTCTGACCGTGAATAACTTCTCGTGCCAGCCTTTAAGCGATTTTCCGATAAAAGGATTCTCCTGGATTTTAAGCAATGTCAGAGATATCTTTTCCCTAAATTTATGATTTGTTTTTTTTAGATTTTTTACTGTTTTTCGATCGATGTTCAGCCGGTACGGCATATTTTTTTTTGACATCGGAAACGGTAAAGCCGAGTTCGTCAAATGCTTCTTTGAGAGGGAGATAATCCTTGGACTTAAGCGCCAGATTAAGGTCTTTTACCAATTTCCGGTCACTTAATACGTCAAGCGTTTCCATAAGAGAGTCAAAGAGTTCGTAAGAAAGAATAACCGCTTTCGGTTTATTTTTTAAAGTAACTACCACCGCTTCTTCCAGGTTTCCTTCCAAAGAAAAAAGCACGTCGAATAGTTTTTTGCGGATTTCCGTTGCCGGCTGGATGGAAGAGATTTTAATATCCATATATGTACATCCTAATGTACATATGTTTATTTGTCAACTATAATTCCAGGCCATTGCTTATTTCCTGCATTGATTTCAAAACGAGGGAAATGAAATCTTCAAGTTTAATAGCCAATTTTTCCTCGCATAATTTTATCTGTTCGCGGTTGACGCCGGCGGCAAATCTTTTGGCGGGGAATTTATTTAAAACCGACTTGGCCGTTAGAGAAGATAATTTTTTATCCGGCAAAACCAAGGCCGAGGCGACGATTAATCCGGTTAAATCGTCGCTACAATAAAGCGACCACTCCATTTTCGTTTGCGGTTCCCGGAAACCGGCATGTTGGTAATTATGGGAAAGGATTGCGTCGATTACTTCCTGATTATTTTCTCCGGCTCTTTTTAACCATTCGACGGTTTTTCCGGCATGCTGCGAGTAATCGTTGGTTGTTTCTTCCCAATCGGCATCGTGCATTAGTCCGACCAAACTCCATTTAAGTTCGTTTTCTCCAAAATGTTTTGCCAAACCTTTCATCGCTGCCTCGACAGCAAAACAGTGTTTAACAAGGTTTTTGTTTTTGATATGGGCAGTGACGATTTTTAAAGCCTGTTCGCGGGTAATCATTTTCGTAAAGTGGGGAACAAAATCGTTTCTTTAATTGCCCAATTGTTGGTGAAAAACATTGTCAATCGGTCAATTCCGATACCGATACCGCCGACGGGCGGCATACCGTATTCCATTGCCGTTAAAAAATCTTCATCGACTTGTTGGGCTTCGGCTTTATCTTTGCGCGCCATACTTATGTCTTTTGTAAATCTTTCCCGTTGAATTTGCGGATCGGTGAGCTCGGACCAGCCGTCAAAAATTTCCCGGCCCCCTACATAACCTTCAAATCTTTCGACCCAGCCTTTTTTTGACCGGTGGCCTTTGGATAAAGGACTGACATCTTCGGGGTAATCAATAATCCAAGTCGGCTCAATGAGCAACTGGGGAATTTTATGTTCGAAAATAGAAAATATTAACTGGCCTTTGGTTTCGCCGCCAAGCGTTTCGATTTGTTCTTTCCGGCAGTAAGCCGTTAACGATTCGGCTGTTTCTTTTTCCGGATCAAGTTTAAGTTTTTGTTTGATAATTTCCGTCATTTCAATTCTCGGCCATTTTCCGCTTAACTCAATTGCTTTATCACCGACTTGAACTTTTGTATGATTGTTAATTTCTTTGGCAAGATATTTTAATAATCCTTCGGTTATATCCATTATCCGCTCATAGTCGGCATAAGCTTCGTAGAATTCAATCATCGTAAACTCGGGATTATGGGAACGGTCAAGCCCTTCGTTGCGGAAATCCTTGGCGATTTCATAAACTTTTTCATAGCCGCCGATAATCAGTCTTTTCAAATAAAGTTCATCGGCGATACGCAAATACATATCTTGATCCAAGGCATTGAAATGAGTGACGAACGGTCTGGCATTCGCTCCGCCATACAAGGGTTGAAGTACCGGTGTTTCTGCTTCCCAAAAACCAAGACCGTCAAGATAATGGCGAATGGCCCTGATTAATTTTGTTCTAATATTAAACCTTTGCCTGACATCGGGATTAATGAGTAAATCCAAATATCTTTGGCGGTAGCGGGCTTCGGTATCTTTCAAGCCAAAATGTTCATGAGGCAGAGGCAAAAGGGATTTACAAAGTAAAGTATATTTTGTCGGCGCAATGGAGGTTTGGCCGGAAATCGTTTTGACGACTTCGCCTGTCACCCCGATATAATCGCCGATGTCCAAAAGCGACAAGTTTTTATAAACTTCCGTTCCCAATAAATCTTTTTTAAAAAAAACCTGGATTTTTCCGCTTTCGTCTTTCAAATCGGCAAAAGCGATATTGCCGTGGGTGCGGAAAGAAAATATTTTCCCGGCCGTCTTGACGGTTTTGCCAAGACTCTCGTTAGCTTCCCTAATCGTTTGTTTTTTGTCGAATGAAGCGGGGTAGGGGTTCCAGCCGATCTCGCGAATCTTTTTCAGTTTCTTCAATCTTTCTTCCCTCAGTTGATCTTGTGTGGACATACCCAATATTTTACCAGATTTTCAATAGCTAAACCAAGTATTAAAGCGAACTTCTTAATTCGGTGTTGTTTCTCATATTGTTGAGGCCTTTCTTAACAAGAAAACTCACATTGGAACGAGTATAACCAATCTTTCGTGCGATTTGACTTTGATTCATGTCCGGTTTTCCGTTAAATCCAAATTTTAGTTCCATGATTTTTTTTATGTTATAAGGCATTTCCGCCAAACATTCTGCCACTGCATTTGCTCTTTCATGATCAATGGCAATCTCTAAAGGGTCTTCAAATCCGTCGGAATTCGTCGTTTCATCATAATAATCTGAACATGGAAAATATCTTTTTGTTTCGCTACGAATACACCTATTTAGATGGCCGGTGATACAAACTGTGGCATATGTGCTGAACCGAAAACCCAATTCAGGATTATACCAATGCGATGCTATTGTTAATGCCAAATTAGCTTCCTGGACAATATCGGAAAAAGGAATACCGATTGATTCCGCCAAACTACGGAATTTTTTCGCAAGACTAAAACTTAAAGCAAGACTGCCTTCGGCTAATTTTGTTCTCGCTTCTTCTTCCGTTTCTCCGTCAGTAAAAAGAGAATCGAAATTGGCAGGACCAATAGGCATAATCGGTTTAGCTAAAATATCCGCCAAATAAAGAAATATAATACTGCTCAAATCGCTTTCAGAAATAGTGGATTGAGTTTCTTTGTTCATGACGAAATTTTAGATAAAAGAGTACTTGAAGTCAATTTTTTAGAAAAAGTGGACAAAAATGAATAATAATGTTAAAATATTAACTTATGGTTACCATTCCCGAAGTGGTTGAGGAAATAATTAACCGGTCGGCATATTTGGAAGAGGGGATAACGCGCGGTATAATCAATCTTTCATCTCTTGCAAGACAAATAAAGCCGGAAATCGAGGAAAAACTTTATAAAAAAGTCCAGGAAGGTGCAATCCTCATGGCTTTGCGGCGCCTATCCACGAGAATAATCGCCAACTCTCCCTATAAAAAAATCTTTCAGGTGGTTCCGGAAATGATTGTCCGGTCCAACCTCGTAGGTTATACGATACAAAATTCCGAAAGCCTAAGCAGAAGTTACGAAAAACTTTTTGGCCGGACCGATCATCATAAATATTTTTTCACGATAACTCAAGGCGTTTTCGAAACGGAAATAATTATCAGTGAACAGAAAAAAGAAACGATCGAAAAAATACTCAAAGAAGAAAAAATCAGTCACGTAGCGCAAAACTTATCATCGATCACGATTCGTTTGCCGGATGAAAACGTCATCACCCCGGGGGTTTATTATTTTATCCTTAAAGCCTTAGCTTGGGAGAGAATCAATATCATTGACGTCGTTTCGACTTACTCCGAGTTTACTTTGATCCTGGATAATAAGGAGGTCGATAAAGCGTTTTCCGTTCTGAAGAAAAATTTGATTATTTAATGCCGATGATTTTATAGATTACTTTTCCGGCCGGGACTTCGATTTGGACTTGCTCGCCAACTTTTTTTCCTAATAAGCCCCGCCCGAGAGGAGAAGTATGGGAAAGTTTTTTCTGTGTCGGATCGGCTTCGAATTCGCC
>Ga0172371_10013690_pt1 | contig 10530 bp, 8 predicted proteins | sample Lak12m_FD_114543 | JGI IMG/M metagenome (GOLD analysis project Ga0172371, IMG submission 114543) | Freshwater microbial communities from Kabuno Bay, South-Kivu, Congo - kab_022012_12m | ecosystem: Environmental > Aquatic > Freshwater > Lake | place: Democratic Republic of the Congo: South-Kivu... | reverse complement strand
CACACACCCGCTAAAGCGGGTGGTTTTTTTTAACTAATAAAAAAAATCTGCCCATAAGACAGATTTTCTACTTTCTACTTTCTACTTTCTACTTTCTACTTTCTACTTTCTACTTTCTACTTTCTACTTTCTACTTTTTAACCTCCACAATCCACCAATCAAACATTAAACCGTCTTCGCTCGAAATCGGATCATTAACCTCAACCGTAAATTCGCCGTCTTTAATTTCGGTCACCGCCAAGGATTGGCTGGTTTTTACTCTTGGAGTAACGAAAACCTTGGAATATTTATCCACGCTCAAGCTGGAAATAGTCAACTTGGATTTATCTTTTTCAATTTTTCCTTCCCCAATCGTCTTTTTCGCTTCATCGGAAACATTGATGATTAGTTTTCCGGTTTCCGTTTCCTCCGCCGTGAGTTTGCCGAGGATGTTAATATCTCCGGGTTTTTCCGGATTGATTCCGAGGATGATTTTCAGGGATTCAATTTCAGTTGCTTGAAAAGTAAGCTCTCCTTCTTGGAGATTGTATTTAGCTTTAATTGCCTCGATTTGACTTTGAATATCAGCTAGGAGAGAGCCCTGGTTGTTGATTTGGGTTTGCGCTTGAGAAAGATTGTCTTGAAGATTGGCCTTGGCTTGAGAGATAAGATTATTCACTTGATCTTGAACATTCAGTTCAGCGATTCTTTGGGTCACTTGGGTTTCCACTGCGTCAACGGTAAGAGATTTATTTTTTCGGGAGATGAGGATTTGAATTTGTCCTTTGCTATCTGTGAAGTTTTGCAAAGCTACTCCGACAGTGGATTCACCACTATCAGCTTTGCGCATATAACCAGCAGTTGAAGAAGCGGTGAGCGCATCACCAATTTGGATAGCTCCATTTTCATTAGTCACATAGCCTGGGATTTGACCGAGCATGGCAATCACTGCATAATCTTCGGGATTTTTCGCCACATCTTCATTATCATTTCCCACAATTCCTGGATTAGTAGAAACCACTCCCATTACATTATTATCCCCATCGTTTTGACAACGTTTGACCGCATTATCATTTTGTGTATCCACACATACTACTTCCCCAGATTTCAGATTACTTTCTTTGGTTTTAAAATATTCGGCATAGTCGGCAGCCGTCACGGAATTACTGACAGCGTAGATAACACCTTCGGTATCGTTATCGGTATTGCAAGTAGCGTCATTACCCACGCAAAAACCACCACCAGAAACTTGCAAACGAGATTCTGGAGCAGTTGTTCCAATGCCAATATCTCCTGAATTAAGAATTGTCATTCGAGTCGCCATTGTCCCGCTTCCAATAGGAACTGTTCCAAAATACAGATTCGATCCAAGATTTGTCGCCGCTGCATAATTTTCCGCCGCTTTTGCATAGATAATAGCGCCCTGCCTACCCCAGGCATTTGAATAACCAGCAAAAATTAAATTGCCTAAATTATCTCCGCTTTGCACAGCCTCAGGCGCCTCATGTGTTCCACGCGATCTTTCTAATATATTAGATGCTAGGGGCTCATATAATCCAAATACTAAAGTCCCCGAGGCTCTTATGCTGCTATTGGTCCACCAACTATTAGTGTGATTTATTGTATTTCCGACAATTTCAAGCTGTGCCCCAGGCGTCGCCGTTCCAATCCCCAAATAGTTATTCGTATCATCCCAAAATAAGCCTGTATTGTCTTGCGCTAGAATTCCGCTTGTTCCCGCGAAAAGCACCGAGCCGGCCGTCGGCGTATACCAGGTCGGCGCTCCTGTCCCGCCAGAAATTAAAGCTTTGCCACTTATTCCTGCCGCGCTGGAAGAAAGTGTTCCCGTGGCGGAATAATATGGCACCCCTCCTTGATTTCCGGTGTTAAGATTCAATCCATCAAAAGTTCCAGTCATCGCTGAAGTGGTCAGCGCCATTGTGCCGGTGGTGGCAGGCATGGTAATTGTTACACTTCCCGCTGCCGCCGTCGGTTGCAAAGCGGCATAACCGGAAGTTGAGCCTTCCAAGCGAATCACGCCTTGAGTTGTGCCGGAAAGACCAATATCCAAAAGAGCGCCTGGAGCGACATTACCAATTCCCACTCGATGATTAGAAGAATCAATATATAAGGTGTTGGTATCAACCGTTATTGAAGGTAGAGTTAATGTCCCAGTAATTGTTTGCGGGGTAGATTGATTTAATTTAATTAAAGTTGGAGTGGATTCAATGATACTCGTAAAATTTCCCGTTCCCGCTGTCACGCCTCCACTTCCTAAATTCAAAGAATCATTAGCGGTTAATGGTGAAATAGTTGTTGCGGTTCTTTGCCAAAAGTTAATTCCCGTAATTTGGGTACCCACATAAGTATCTACATAATTTTTTGTTGCTGCATCCTGAGCCCCTGCCGGATCTTTTAGTCCTGAAATTAGATTGGCATTCATTTGCAAAGTGCTATTGATGCCGGAAATTTCAGAAACATAAACAATGGAAAAGGATTTTTCGCTTGATCCAAGATCAAAAGAAGAGTTTGTTTGCGGAATAATAGATTTTGAGTAGGTTGTATTATCAATAGTGAGCGCTTTATCAATGGTAACATCGCCCGTAATCGTCCCTCCACTAATCGAGAAGGATTCTGAGACATCCTCGTTAATTTTATTTTTTAAGTCTTTATTGGTCTTGGCAATAGAAGCCTGAAGCTCAGTAGTTGCCTGCTCTAAATTGTTTTTATATTCAACATTGCTCTGCGAAATATTTTTTCCGGTCTCTGCCAGAGAAGTTGAAAGATTAGTGGCAAAATCTCCAAGTGTTTTAATTTTTTTATAATTGGCGAAATCATCTCCCTTAAACATTTGCACATTTCCAGCAGACAAAGTGTAGAGAGTGTCTCCGAGAGTATTAGTAAGCGGCTTATACGCTTCAGGGTATGCCAAAGCAGAAGCTCCTCCCATCAAAAGAAAAATGGCAAAAACAGTGTAGAGCGTTTGGCGTGAAAGTTTTCGAATGGAACCAGTATATTTTCCGCTGGATTTTTGATATGCCCGGAAACAAACAAAAACAATAGCTAGCGCAATAATTGCAATTGAGAAATAGGAAAGAAAATAGAAAAAACCTTCTAAGGTAGCAATAATTTGCAGATATTTTATCCCGGCAATAAGTGGGGTAATAAAAAGAAAAGGGGCATAAAGAAAATAGAAAACTAAAATGGCAAAAAGTAATTTTAAAGTAAAAGTCAGGTAAAATTTCCTAATGATGCTTATATATTCTGGATGCCCTTTCCCGCTAAAAAAGGCCAGGGTAGCCATTACAATAATAACAATCATCGGAGCAAAGGTAAGGACTATACTTACCGCTTCATAGTAAATTTGCGCCATTGGAAGCTTTAGAAGAATAAGAATAGTGCCGGAAATGAGAATAAAATAGAAAAAAATCCTATTTTGATAGTGAGTAGAAAAAGTATTATTGGAAATATCTGTTTTAGCAGAAATACCTATTTTATTGGCTTCTGTGGCTTGGTTTATACTCATGGCGCTATATTTTTGTTTTTATTTCCTTGCTTATCTATTTTAGCATAAAAAAAAACTTTTGTAAAGATTTTCTGTGGATAACTTTAAGATTTTTTTAATAAAATAATCGCCCATTGGCGTTAGTGCGTTTCTGAATTCTGATTTTATGAATGTTAAGAAATTTATCAAGTTCCGCCTCAGCGGGAGTCATAAATTTTAATGAATAAAATCAAGAATTCAGCCAGAACCAGCCCGGGCGAGAGTTTCATATCTGCCACTTTTCTTTTCGGCAAAAGAAAAGTGGAAAGCGTAATTTAAAGAAATTTTAAAAATTTTTCCCCAAATTAAAAGTATCCACGATCGTTTTGGCAATCCGATAGGTCGTAAAAGAATCCGTTAAATCAGTTTGCAGTTCCGCTTTTTCAATATCTTGCGACAAAAGCTTATTTTTTTGCAATAATTTACCAATTTCCGGTAAAAGTTTGTCCGAAAGATTATTTTCTTCCGGAAACTCAAAAAAATCTTTTTCTTCTTCCTTCTCAAAAAGGCTTATCCTGACTGTTTTATTGTGAATGTCAATTACTAAATTCATTTTTAATCTTTTATTTTTTATATTTTATTTCAATTTATCAAAATTGAAATTCCACGGATCATCCTTTCTTCCTGGCGCAATATCCTTGTGTCCAAGCACATATTTGATCTTATAACCTTTCTTCAAATTCGCCAAGAGATTTTTCAGAGAGGCATATTGTTCATCAGTATAACTATCAGTTTTCGTATTCATCAGTTCAATTCCAATCGAAAAAGAATTAACCCCACTCCTCCCATCGGGAGTTTTTCCTTCTCCCGCGTGATAGGCAATATTTTTCTCTTCCACTAGACGATAGATATTCCCTTTTCGATCAATCAAATAATGCGGCGCCACGCCATATTCCTTGTATTCTGTAATTAACCCGGAAACATCATAAGGATCATTCCCTAACGCGTCATAGGAAGAATGAATGATGACTGTATCAATCTTCCGTCCACTCGCTTTCTGAAACCCAAATCCAACCAACCTACTTTCAATATTTATCTTATCTGTCACATCTGTCGTATTTGCCTTATCTGTCTTATTCGCAATAATCAGCCCCTCCGTGCCGTCTTTTTCGCTTGCCTGTCCTGAGTTTGTCTGCGATGAGTCCCGAGTACTCGGGATCGAATCCGCCTTATCCGCATTATCTGCTTTATCCGCAATCTCCACATTTTGATTCTCAATTCTTACCATTCTAGTCTCATTTTTAAAAACAAAAACAACACTACCTGCCACAGCTAATATGAAAAATGCCAAAAGACTAATTTTTATATACCTCTTTAACATTCTTAAATTCTACCATAAATTCAAATTTTAAGCCCAAAAAAAATCCTCTCGCAAAGGGAGGACTTTGTTTTTTTGCTCTATGTTCTATGCTTTATGCTTTATGCTCTATGCTCTATAGCTTGCTATAGTAATAATCCACATCATCAATCCATTTTTGCACATTTTCATCACCATGCCCGGCGCAAGAACTTCCGCATTTCCAAACAATCATATCTTCCGGCGTTTTAATATCTTGGGCGATTAGTTCGCCAATTCTGCCCCCTACCACTTTAACTGCTTGACGTGGATTATCAAAACAACTATACCCCGAGTCAGTTTGATTATATGTTCCCCGATAACCCCAATAGTTATAACATTCTTTTCCATCTTTTTTTGGTGAAAATTTTCCCCAATTGCTTTCTTTCTTGGCAATAGCTACCAGATATTTAGCCACTTCCCTCTTTTGACCAGCAATAAATGGCGTCATTTCACGAATTGGATGATCCCCAACTAAAGATCCAATTTCTTTTTCAAACTGACTAACAACTGGTGTGGGAACTTTTGCGGTTTTTTGCGCACTTTCCAATTCTCTCCCCACCCCCAAAACCAAAATTCCAAAAAGCAACGCCACTGAAAGCAACACAATAAAAGCCACATTTTCTAGTATAATCGTGCTCCCACGCAAAACTTTTTTCTTTTTCTTTTTTACTAAAACCTTTTTTGCGCTTTTTTCTGATTTTTTCTTGAGTTTACCAAAAACCTTCTTCACTTTTTTCTTTGAAGTTTTTTTAGTTTTTTTATTATTTTTCTTCTCCTTGGCCATGGTTGTTTTTTTATAAAATAAAAAACGGGCATTCACCCGTCTACTTCGGACATTGTCCTCGTTCGCCGAGGCAAGCCCGCTTGTTTTGGCTCTCAGCCTGCCTTAATTACTCGCTATATCTATTATAGCATATCTAAAGTAAAAAATCAAGTATTTAGATAGAAATTTTTGGCAAAGAAATTTTCAAATAAATTAAAAAAGCCTATGGGTGTAAACCCCTAGGCATATGTCAGATTTCTAACCTCCAAAAAGCTCGACGATGTCGACTTGTCATCTTACAAGTTAGAGGAACCTGACTTGCTCCCATGCTATCATTTATTATACAAAAGTCAAGATTTTCTTTAATCCAGACAAAATTAAAAGTCCTTGTGGGACTTTTTAATTTAGATGAGCGGGTAGGGGGAATTCCGCGTCGCTTCGCTCCTTGCCCTGGGCAGCGCCAAATGCTCATCCGCATTTGTCGACACTCGCCAAGGCTCGCTCCTGCCCGTTCGATTCCTTTTTTACACATTCAGAAAAAGAAAAAACCCTAGACAAGCCAGAGTTTTCCTTTTTTGAGCGGGTAGGGGGAATCGAACCCCCATCCTCAGCTTGGAAGGCTGATATAAGAAACCATTATACGATACCCGCTTCTTAATTTTCAATATTATTAAATATAAATGATTTTTAAGAATTAATCAAGCCTTGATACTAAAACGCTCAAGCCTTGTCTTTTCTTTCAAATTAAGCTTAAATTGAAGGACAAATTAAAAGATTGGTCTTTAAAATTTTAATATTCTCTTAAACCACAGAAGGGAGCTTTATGACACAAAGAATTTCTCTCCAAACTCTGGGCGGTGTTGCTTCGGAAGATAACCCGACCGGTTCCTGTCATCTTTTGAGTATCAAAAGAAAAAAGCAAGATTTACGCATCCTTATTGATTGTGGCCTATACCAAGGCTTGAGGGTAGAACGAAAAGCAAGAAACCGGATCTTGGAAACTAAAGCCGAAAGAATCGATTGCATCGTTGTTACCCATGAACACATCGACCATGTGGGTAGGATTCCCTACTTGGTCAAGCAAGGATTTTCCGGCAGCATTTACTGCACCAAGCAAGCCTCTGGACTTATGGATATAATGTTGCGTGATACTGCCAACATTTTCCAAAAGGAATTCGAAGAAAAACTAAAGAAAAGAAAGGGCGCAAATAAATCCAAAGGTAATTCCCGAGGTAGGAAAGATTACGCCCGGCGCGAAAGTAAAAAAACGCGCAAAGACAAATCCCTTATACCTCCGACCGCACCCCTTTATACAATCAAGGATGTTGAAAAAACATTAGAACTCATTAAAAACAACGGGTTCGAATATGAAAAATGGATCCGCTTGGAAAAAGACGTCGACCTCAAGTTTTATCCATCGGGGCACGTCTTGGGCGGCGCCATCTGCGTTATCCGGATCGCTCCTGAAAAACCGGACGGAAAATTTTTCCATATCGGATTTAGCGGAGATTTGGGAAGAAAAGACGGCATTATCCTGCCACCTCCAGCTAAAATTTCCGAGCCGATTGATCGCTGGGTCAGTGAATCGACTTATGGCAATAAGGAACATCCGCCTCGCGAAGATGAGATAAAAGATTTTTTGAGCCTGATTTTGGAAGCATCTGTGAAAAAATCTGCAATCATCATTCCCTCTTTTGCTTTGGAACGAGCCCAGGAAATTATTTACCTTATTTCCTATTACATGCATCAAAAAATCATTCCGGAAATGCCGATTTACCTCGATTCTCCGATGGCCAGAAAAATAACTGGCTACTACGGAGAACAATGGGATTCTGGAATGTTCCTGGACCAATTACTGCTGGATTTCAATCCCTATAAGCCAGAAGAGAACCGCTTTCTTAAGATTGTTGAGAGCGATGTTGATTCTCTTGAGTTGGCTGCTAGCCCCGGACCTCGAATTGTCATTGCCGCTTCTGGGATGTGCGACCATGGCCGGATCCGCAACCATTTGAAATTCGCTCTGCCTGATAAAGATGCGATTGTGGCCTTGATCGGATTTATGGCTTTTGGAACCTTGGGTGAAAAACTTCGCGAAGGAATGCCTTTGGTAAAAATGAACGATCGGGAAATTCGCGTCTACGCGAAGATCGTCTCCTTCAAGAGCTTTTCCGCTCACGCTGATGGTCCACACCTGGTTGAATACGCATTTATTCTCATGCAAGGTTCGAAGCCAAAAGACAAAAAAATTATCATTGTCCATGGCGTCAAAAAAAGCGGACTCTGTCTGAAAGCCGCCCTTATTGATAAGCTTGGACCCGAATGGCAAAATCACATTGTCATTCCAGAGCTTAATGAAATCATCGAGCTGAATAATTAAAACAATCTAAACCTCAAAAAACCCCACACCAAAGGATGTGGGGATTTTTATTTATTAAGTAAAAAATAAAAGAGCCACATAGGCTCTTTTATCTTTTTAGTCGGGGTGCAGAGACTCGAACTCTGACTACTTGGTCCCAAACCAAGCGCGCTACCATTACACAACACCCCGTCTTTTATTAAATTTATTTTAGAAAACTAAGTTTAATCTTACCCTTAATTTTCTCATTCGTCAATCTTTCCAAAACAAAACCCCCAAAGTGGGGATTTCGTTCCTATCTTTTAAATTCGTACGAAATTAAAAGTTTATCCAGACACTAACAGAAAAATTGTATTCTTAATAAAACTGGTTTTTATTATAGGATAACTTGAAAAATTCATTTATCGATTGTTAGCGCTGGATTTATCTAACGGCTTCCTTTAGAGCTTTCCCAGCGGTAAATTTAGGGACTTTCATCGCAGGAATTTGAATCTTCGCTTTGGTTTGTGGATTAATTCCTTCACGCGCGGCACGATCAGAAACGCGGAAAGTTCCGAAACCTGTTAAAGTGACTTTGTCGCCAGCTTTAATTGCTTTGGTAATTGAGTCAATCATCGAATCAATCATTACTTCAATATCTTTTTTGGAAAGTTCAGTTTTAGCCGAAATCGAAGAGATTAAAGCGTCTTTATTAATATTTGCCATATTTCACCATCCTTTCTAATTTGAAACTTTTTTAAAAGTCTCATTTAAATTATAGTTACTCTATTTCTATATTATACTTTTTTGCTTTAAATAAAGCAAATGCTTTATCGCGCAATTTCTTGAGCTCTGGTTTCTCGAATAACATTGACTTTTATTTCCCCTGGATACTTCAATTCCTTTTCAATTTTATCCGCGATCGAACGCGCTAATTTAATCGCTCCCAAATCATCAATCATTTCCGGTTTGATAAAGACGCGAATTTCTCGTCCAGCTTGAATAGCATAAGTTTTTTCTACTCCCTCAAAAGAGTTGGCCACATCCTCCAATTCTCCCAAGCGTTTCAAATAATTTTCCAGAGTGTCTTTGCGCGCTCCTGGACGACTGGCAGAAATTGCATCGGCTGCTGCTACGATAATGGATTCAGGATTTTCAAATGGATAATCCTCATGATGAGATTTCATCGTATCGATAATAGATTTATCAATCCCAAATTTCTGCAAAATCTTAATTCCAATTTCCACGTGTGTTCCTTCCACTTCATGATCTACCGCTTTTCCAATATCATGCAAAATTCCGGCCTTCTTGGCTAAATTAACATCTGCTCCAAGTTCCGCGGCTAGCGCACCTGAGAGATGAGCCACTTCCAAGGAATGCAAAAGCGCGTTTTGCCCATAACTAGTTCGATAACGAAGTCGTCCTAAGACATGGATCAGTTTCGGATCTAGTCCAGCCACCCCCACATCATACACAGCCGCTTCTCCCGCTTGTTTAATCTTATTATTCACTTCATTCTTGGCATACTCCACTGCTTCTTCAATCTTAGTGGGGTGAATGCGCCCATCGCCCACTAATTTTTCAATCGCAATTTTAGCAATTTCTCGACGAATTGGATTGAAACCGGAAATCACAATCGCTTCCGGGGTATCATCGACAATAATTTCAATCCCAGTTAATTTTTCCAGGGCTTTAATATTTCTTCCTTCTCTTCCGATAATACGTCCCTTGACTTCGTCCGAGGCAATAGAAACTGTGGAAGTGGTCACATCAGCTGCGTGCGTTCCACCGTATTTCTGAATCGCTTGAGTCATAATATCCTTGGCTCTTCTTTCTAATTCTTCATTCCCTGCATTTTCCAAGTTTTTAATTTTCTTAGCGATTAGATCGCGGTTTTCTTCTTCAGTTAATTGCAAAAGCACTTTTTTGGCATCCTCCTTGGAAAGTCCGGCAATTTTTTCCAATCTCTTAAGCTCCAATTTTCTAGTTTCATCCACTTCTTTCTTCATTTGTCTAATTTCTCCAGCTTTTTTCTCCAACATATCCCTCCCGCGATCAATTTCCAACATCTTACTATCCAGAATTTCTTCTCTTTTTTCCAAACGTTCCTCCATGCGGACAATTTGTTTTTCTCTTTCTAATTCTTTAGTTTTTGCTTCTTCTAAAATATTAACAGCCTTGTTCTTTGATTCCAGAACAAGTTCTTGTGCCTTTTTTTCCGCTTCTTCAACGATTTTTGAAGCTTTTCCTTCTGCAGTATCTAACTGCTTTTTAGCAATTGATTGTCGAATTATATAGCCTGCTCCTCCTCCAATTACTAAACCCAAAAGACCAATTCCAAGAATTGCAATACTCATATTTTTTTTCGCTATTCAGTTGATAAATCATATCTTTTTACACTTTTTTAAGCTAGTGACCAGTTGAATTTACCCAGCGCCTACAATAAACTTACGCTAAGATGCAAGATAAATTTAAAAGATAATTTGCCCATTTTCCTAAGGTTTTTAAGCATGTAGGTGCTGGGTTTATCAATAAATATCGTAATTAAACAATTTATTATACCTCCCCAT
>Ga0172371_10013689_pt1 | contig 10531 bp, 6 predicted proteins | sample Lak12m_FD_114543 | JGI IMG/M metagenome (GOLD analysis project Ga0172371, IMG submission 114543) | Freshwater microbial communities from Kabuno Bay, South-Kivu, Congo - kab_022012_12m | ecosystem: Environmental > Aquatic > Freshwater > Lake | place: Democratic Republic of the Congo: South-Kivu... | reverse complement strand
CCTTCATGCTGATGCAGGCCTCGGGCTTCACGCTCAACGTGATGTCGCTGATGGCGCTGGGCATCTCGGTCGGCACGCTGGTCACCAACTCGATCGTCGTGCTGGAGAACATCAGCCGGCTCGTCGAAGAGGGCGTCGAGCCGTTCGAGGCCGCCGAGCGCGGCACCGCCGAGGTGACGATCGCCGTGCTGGCCTCGACGCTGACCAACGTCGTGGTGTTCACGCCGGTCGCCTTCATGAGCGGCATCATGGGCCGCGTGTTCCTGCAGTTCGGTCTGACCGTCGTCTACGCGACCCTGTTCTCGCTCGTGATCAGCTTCACCCTGGTGCCCATGCTGGCGGCGCGCCTGGTGCGGCCGGGACGCGGCGTGGGCCACGGCCGCGGCGCCGGCGCCCGGCTCGCGCGCGCCTGGGACGACGCCTACACGCGGCTCGCCGCCGCCTACGGCGCCTCCCTCGCCTGGGCCCTGCGCCGCAAGTGGGTGCCGCTGTCGGCGACCGCCGCCGTGCTGGCCTTCAGCCTGCTGCTCCTGCGCTTCGTGGGCGGCGAGTTCATCCCCACCACGGACCAGGGGTTGTGCCAGGTGACCCTCGAGCTGCCGGAAGGCACGAGCCTCGAGCGGACGCACGAGCTCGCGCAACGGGCGGCCCTCGTCGCGCGCGCCCACGACGAGGTGGCCGGCGTGCAGGTGAAGGTGGGCGGCGAAGACCGCGGCGTGGAAGACGCGGCGGTGCTGATCGCGCTGAAGCCGGCCGCCGAGCGCGACCTCGGCATCGAAGAGCTCATGAACCTCCTGCGCCCCGAGCTGGCCGGCATCCCCGACGCCCGCATCGCGGTGTCCCCCGTCGGCGAATCGAGCGCTTCGCAGGACGCGGACATCCAGATCGAGGTCCTCGCCGACGACCCCGTCCAGCTCGCGGCCGCGGCCGCCATGGTGCACGACGTCGTGCGGGACGTGCCGGGCCTGGTCGAGGTGCAGACCAGCGACCAGCCGGGCAAGCCGGAGCTGAACGTCGTGCCGCGACGGCTGCCGCTCGCGCAGCAGGGCCTGACCGCGGCGACCGTGGGCGGCATCCTGCGCGCGGCGTACGAGGGCGCCCAGGCGGGCGTGTTCCGCCAGGACGGCGAGGAGTACGACGTCGTGGTGGCCTTCGACCCGGCCAGCCGCGCCGACCGGGCCTACGTGGGCGATCTGCCCGTCACCGCCCCCTCGGGCGCCGTGCTGCCCCTCTCGGAGGTGGCCGACCTGCGCGAGGGCGTGGGCGACGCGACCATCCTGCACGCCGACAAGCAGCGCAAACAGGACATCACCGCCAACATCGCCGAGGGATCGCTCACACAGAAGCGTGCCCTGATCGACGCCGGCCTCGCCGGCCTCGCTCTGCCGGCGGCCGCGGTCGTGCGCTACGCCAGCATGGCCGAGATCCAGGACGAGGCCTTCGCGTCCATCCTGGGCGCCCTGGTCATGGCCGTGATCCTGATCTACATCGTCATGGCCGCCATGCTCGAGAGCTTCGTCCACCCGGTCACGGTGATGGCGACGCTGCCGCTGGGCCTGATCGGCATGGCCCTGGCGCTGTTCTTCACCGGCGAGACGATCAACATCATGTCGCTGATGGCGCTGGTGATGATGGTGGGCATCGTGGTCAACAACGCGATCCTGATGCTCGACCACACGGCGCAGCTGCGGGCGCGGGGGCTCGGCATCGACGCGGCGCTGCTGGACGCCTGCCCGACCAAGCTGCGCCCGATCATCATGGCCAACCTGGCCATCGTCATCGGCATGGTGCCGCAGGCGATGGGCGGGGCGGGCGCGGAGTTCCGCACCCCGATGGCCGTGGTGCAGATCGGCGGCGTGCTGGTCTCGACGGTCTTCACCCTGTACGTGATCCCGGTGGCCTACGTGCTCTTCGACCGGCTGACCCTCGCCGGGCGGCGCGAGCGCGCGCGCGGGAGATCTTCGGCGTCGCTGAAGGTGGTGCCGCTGCGGTAGACTCGCGGGACGGGGGACTCCGACTACCATGTCGGGCACATCTCCTCCAGACTGCTTGTACTAGGAGGCGCTGCCGCCTCGAGACACTATATCGTCGAAGCCTGAATACAGCTGGCATGAACGAAGGATCACCAGTCGGTCCCACACCGACTGCCGTAGAGCGTGCCATGGCGCAATCTCCGGTAAACAGCCAATACCACGCCAAACATGGATAGAGAAGAGCGACGATGCCAGGACCCGTTCGGCTGAGCCACACTCTAAATCACTTCAATATGCACTATTTCCAGAACACGATAGCCGGGGCGTATTCGTCTCGGTCCACGTCCTGCTTTCCTGTGATACCTATGGCAGCATGACTCATGTCCACATAGTTCTTAATTTGCAATATCGATCTGTCACCCAGCAGCACGAAGCGGTCTCTGTTCGGATCATTCTCGAAGTATAGAGTTACATCACCGGCATACAATCCGTCATCGGCGAAGATGTCGTATCTCGCACCGGCTCCGAGCGGCAGGTCGCGATACTGGCGTGCACTGGCGATCCATATCGTACTATCGTGCATGGCATCGATGGTGCGTATGGCCGGATCCCGATCTTCAAGGATGAACTCAAGCGGGACCTCCACCCCATTCACCGTTTTCTTCTTTGTGTTTTTAATGGCCGTGATTTCGCTCTCCGTTCTCAGCGGAGCTGTGAATTCCCGACTGACCCGCCGGATCGACCTCCCGTCCTTGTCCATAAATTCCAACAAGTACTCATCGCGCTCCGGAGCCATGACCAATGTGCCGCTCGGCAGCAATGCCCAAGCTTGCGCCGGGAAGTAGCCAGCCGTCTCGTCGATGACGTCGCGACGCAACGAGTGTCGACTCGTCCACTGATGATAGCGAACTTTCGTCGCGCCGGACTCGTCCAGGCGGGCGAGCACCGTCGTGTCACAGACGTTTCCGCCCGAAAATGTTCGATGAGACATCATGCAGGCAAGCATCCCGGATTCGCCATCGACCCCATGAAGGATGTAATCGTCATAATTGTCCATGTGCCTTGAAGGATTGATCGAGAGAATAGGCTCACCCGACACTGAAAGTCGGTGCAGCCGCGAAGGCCAATGTTCGGATACGATGATATCATCATTGCCTCCAAGATCCAGATCAGTCGGCGCGCTGAATTCGCCAGGCCCTTGACCGGCGCGGCCAATCGTGCGCAGAAGATTGCCCCGACCATCCAGCACGAGAACATGTTTCAACTGGACGTCCAACAAATACAGGTTCCCTTCCCGATCAACGCATGCGCCACCGATCATCCCATACATGATCTCCTGGTCATCGCCGTCGATCCTCCACTGCTCCCGCATGGATATTTTATCGTGACGGACATCACCGCTCACGCCGAATCCGGCCATCAACATGAAGCACATCACGATGCGTACGGTATTATTTCTCATGGTCTTCGCAGTATCGACCCATCGACACCATCACCACTTGTCATCGACGTCCACGATACTGCTGCCGGCTGGCGCTCGTTAACAGTATGGACATCTCAAGATACGACGGTCGCTACGCCGGGACCTGCTCGATGTTCACAGACCCGCACGTACAACTGTCACTGAATATTCCACAGGTGCAGGTGCAGGGGCACGGTCCGGAGGCCGTACATCCGCCGGCAACACCCATGAACCCGCCACAACTGCATGCACAGTCTTGTCCAGACCCGCCGTCACCGTGCGCCCACAGCGTTAGCGGAAACATCATGGCGATGATGATCGCGATCATCATCACTATTTTGTTCTTCATTTTGCATCCTCCATATTCTGGCGCCAGCCGGCAGAGTCGCTGTGATAGATGTTATGCGTATGAACCGAATCGGCTGCCCATATCCAACCACGATCATCCACCGCAAACGTGAAGACATAGATTTTCTCGCCGGACTCGTTTACGAAACCGTAGGATCCGACTTCGGTGCCGCCGAGATCGAATTCATGAAGTGTATCGCCTACGAGTACGAACACATGGCTGTCAAGTAACCCGATGTCGGCGATGTAGATCGGAACGCCGAAACGATCAGGTCGCGCCAGGCTCAAGAGATCATCCAGAATCGTTTGTCGGGTGATGGGATCGATCGCAAGTCGCATATCCCTCAACACGGGATCCGGCACGTTCAGCATCGACTCCCAGGCCTGGGTCCTGATGTCATACACGCTACTGCTGTCGATGAAGAATTCCACCACCAAACCTCCGCTTAATGAGTATACGCGGACCAGCGCAAGAGCCGGAAACGCCACCGCCAAGTATTCATCATTGCAGGCGATCTTTACTGCATTAACGGTCTTGAACACTGATTCGAATTCGTGAACGATCCCGAGTGGAGTCCCGATACCCCGGATTGGTCCTGAATCATCGCTGATGATAACCAGACTGTCCGTAGCCGTTCTTTTTCCGGTATATGCGATGTAGCCAGGTGATGCTGCTACGTCAAAGATATAGAATCCACCATCTACCTCTGTGACGACACGACTGCTGAGGTCCAACCGACATAACCGCTTGTTGCCGACATCGGCGATGAAGGCTGTCTTATCATCTTGCATGCAGGTCGATTTCGGCGACATATATTCACCAAGATTACTGCCACCGGCCCCGTAGATCGCCGTTGTCTTGCCGGCTTCATCAAATGCAACAACCCTGTGATTACCGCTGTCTGCAACTAGGATGTGGCCGGATCTCACCGCTATGCCGCCAGGCTGGTACAACAGCCCAGCCTCGACGGGAAGCGTGTTCATGACGCAAGTACGGAAGTGATGTCCTCGTGAGTCCACGTTGGCTGAAGATGGTGCACAAGATAGTAAAATCATTCCGGCGATGAAGCTGATTCTGGACCCCATGTTCAATGAAGTCATCGGTTCACTCCTTATTGGATTTGATCGATTAGCCCAGCCTACATTCCATAACATCGTTTATTATGACGATGCACGGCAGTAATCCGGCCTTGGAAGATTCTGTCCTCCGATTATTTCGTATAATATTACAGACAAACACAATTGGTGTGTCAGATCCAGAACTGATGGCGCAACACAGTGTGTCGAAGTTCGAATAGAAGTCCGTTCCTCTCGCTTGATATCATGAGATCGGAGGGAGGGTCAAGCGATATTTCTAACTTTGGATACTGCCAATACTGGCTCAGCCGGTCGTCTCTTCCGCTACTAGCCATGCCGTCCGACCAGAACACCACACCGGGAGGCGGAGACGCGCGAACCGGCAACCTTCGACATCGCTAAAGGTAGTGCCGCCGCGGTAGAATCGCAGGACTGGGGAACCCTGCTTACCATGGTGGCGCCCCCATCATCTGGAACAGCCCCCTCGGAGGATCGCTGATGCCGCGCCTCGATGAATTCACCTCCTCCCTCGACGACAGCGAGCGCACCGTCCTGGACGTCCTGTCCACCCCCCGCGCGATCCAGGACTTCCTGGACGCCTGCGCCTACAGCTCCGACCCCTTCTACCGCTGCCCCCTGCGCGTGCTGCGCGAGCGCCGCGCCCACTGCTTCGACGGCGCCCTGTTCGCCGCCGCGGCGCTGCGCCGGCTGGGCCACCCGCCGCGCCTCCTGGACCTGCTGTCCGACGGCCGCGACGACGAGCACCTGCTCGCGCTGTTCAAGGCCGACGGGCGCTGGGGCGCGGTCGCCCAGTCCAACTTCAGCGGGCTGCGCTACCGCGAGCCGGTCTACGCGAGCGTGCGCGAGCTGGCGATGTCCTACTTCGATCCATACTACAACCTGGCCCGCGAGCGCACCCTGGTCGGCTACACCGGCCCCTTGAGCCTCGCCCCCTTCGACCGGCTGCGCTGGACGGTCAGCGACGAGCACCTCGAGCGGATCGCCGAGCGCACCGAGCAGGTGCGGCGGATCGCGCTGATCACCCCGGCGATGCACGGGCGGCTGACGCCGGTGGACGAGCGGTCGTACCGGGCGGGGCTGCTGGGGTCGGATGCGGCGGGGTTGTTCAAGCCGGAGTAGGCGGCATCGAGCGCGGAATCGTCTATTATTCCTCGACACCTTGATCGAGAGAACCTACCAACTCGGCTTCCAGCTCTTCGACCGAAGGCAACTGTCCCTCGAACTGTTCAGGCAGGCCACGACCCAAGCGGTGTCCGGCGATGCCCATGGGCTTGCCCATGTCCCGCATGGCGTATTCCGCGACGAGGCCTCTCCTGCCTCGGCAGATGATGAGCCCAAGGCTTGGCCGATCGTCGGGGTGTCGGAGATTGTCGTCGACGGCCGACAGGTAGAAGTTGAGCTTCCCGGTGTACTCGGGCCTGAAATCCGTCGTCTTGAGCTCGATGACGACATAGCACCGGAGCCGGAGATGGTAGAAGAGAAGGTCGAGGTAGAAGTCGTCGCCTCCAACTTCCAGATGGACTTCGCTACCGACGAACGCGAAGCCGGCGCCGAGCTCGATCAGGAATTCGCGCAGATGCCGGAGCAGCCCGCGCTGGACCTCCCTCTCGCGGGCGTCGTCGCTCAGTCCGAGGAAATCGAAGTTGTAGGGATCCTTGAGAATCTGTCGGGCGAGTTCGGACTGCTCCGGCGGCAAGGTGCGCTCGAAGTTCGTTACCCCGCGGCCCTGCCGTCGATAGAGATCGCTGTCGAGTTGGTAGCCCAGGATCGCGCGGCTCCAGCCGTGCTCGATCGTCGCCCTGGCATACCATGCCCGCTCTGACGGATCCCTCACCCGATCGAGAAGAAGCCTGTTATGGCCCCAGGGGATTTGTGCCACAAGCTGTGGCACAATTGTCCCATCAGGCCACGACTCCGCCAACTGCTTCATATATTCAAGGTTACGAGGAGAGAGTCCTTTCAGGCCTGGGAACTCCCGGCGCAGATCGACAGCAAGTTGCTTGATGACTCCAGCTCCCCAACCCAGGTCATGCTGTCGGATGAGGATATCCCGCCCGATTCGCCAATAGAGCATCACAAGTTCGTGATTGACGGCGAGTCCCGCACGAATCTGAGCCGTTCGGATTCGTCCCTTGAGTTCCGCCAGTAGCTCGGCGTATCCAGTGGGCGATGGCGGATTCGCCTGATTCGCGGCTCCGGCACAATCCCGACACAAGCCGATTCCCCCTCTTCGCGATCCAGGATGCGACACCGGCTGTCTACGAGGCTTCACACCCTTGGCTGTACCTGTCGCCGCGAGAAGCCGATCATGCTGATTCAAGACACTTGCCCGGGCTGATGATTGAGCCCCAGATCGATCCCATCACCCTGATCGACGCCTCGATCGATCCGAATCAAGGGAAGGCGACTGGAATATTCGTGCCGTACGGGGTTCCATGACATCTGTTGGCGGTGGAGTTCCACGATTCGTCGGCGATGGCATGGGCGAAAAGGTCTGCGTAGCGGATACCCTACATCGATAAACGACCGGCCGGCAGCAGCAACGGCAGCAACGCCTCGAAATCCACATTCCCCCCCGACAGGATGATCCCCACCCTCCTGATCCCCGGCCGCGCCCGGAACCCCTCCGACAGCACCGCCGCCAGCGGCACCGCCGAACTGGGCTCGATGAGCAGCTTTGCGCGCTCCCAGGCCAGGCGCAGGGCGCGCAGGATGGCGTCGTCGTCGACGGTGACGATGCCCGCGAGGTGGTCGCGCAGGATGGGCCAGGTGAGTTCGCCGAGGCTCGTGCGCAGGCCGTCGGCGACGGTGCGCGGGGCGGTCTGCGGGATGAGGCTGCCGGCGGCGAGCGAGCGCGCCGCGTCGTCGGCGCCCTGCGGCTCGGCGCCATAAAGCAGGGTCGTGGGACGCCGCGCGTGTACGGCGAGGCAGGTGCCGGACATCAGGCCGCCGCCGCCGACCGGGGCGAACACGGCGTCGAGGTCGGGGACGACCTCGAGCAGCTCGAGCGCGGCGGTGCCCTGGCCGGCGATGATGCGCGGGTCGTCGTAGGGATGGACGAAGACACCGCCGGTCTCCGCCACGACGCGGGCGGCGGTCTCCTCGCGGGCGGCGAGGGTCGGGGCGCACTCGTGGATCACGGCGCCGTAGCCGGCGACCGCGGCGCGCTTGACCGCGGGCGCGCCGGCCGGCATCACGATGTGGGCGGGGATGCCGCGGCGGCGGGCGGCCAGGGCCAGGGCCTGGGCGTGGTTGCCGCTGCTGTGGGTGACGACGCCGCGGGCGGCCTCGGCATCGGACAAGAGCGCGACCGCGTTCGAGGCGCCGCGGAACTTGAAGGCGCCCACGCGCTGCAGGTGTTCGCACTTGAAGAACAGCTCGCGCCCGGCCAGCTCGTCCAGCGTGCGGCAGGTGGCCACCGGCGTGCGGTGGACGACGCCGCGCAGCCGCTCGGCGGCCGCGCGGACGTCGTCGAACGTCGGGGCGCGCGTCACCTCACTCCCGCCTCGTGAGCACGGACGACACGAAATCGGGCAGGGCGGCGGGGTCGGTCTCGCGCTCGGTCAGCAGCGAGTGGCAGGCGTCGCAGTCCTGGCTGATGGCGCGGCCGTCCTCGCTCAGGTGGCTGTCGTCGTGGCAGCGGAAGCAGCCGCTCTCGTCGATCTCGCCGTGGAGGTCGACGTGGCCGAGGTTGCTGGGGTAGGAGCCCCAGGTCACGTTCATGCGCGGGAAGACGTTGCGCGCGATGATCGTCGCCAGGACGACGGCCGTGGCGTCCCGCTGCGCCTGCATCGCGGCGAGTTCGTCGGGGTAGTCGGCCGCGTAGAGGGAGTCGAGGTAGGCGGCGACGCGCCCCGCGGTGTCCCCGCCGGGCGCGACGTCGAACAGGGCCCGCTCCGCCGCCGCGCGCAGCCAGGGCACGCCGCGGTCGAGCAGGCCGTCGGTGAAGGCGCGGTCCAGGGCGCCGCCGGGCAGCTCGTAGATGTGGGTCGGCCGGTTGTGGCAGTCGATGCAGTCCATGACGCGCCACTCGCCCGCCGTGTCCGCGGGGTCGGCCCCGTCGCGCAGGTAGCGCACCTCGCCGTCGGGCGTCTTCTGGACCACCTCGACGATATCGTTGCGCTTGTCGTCCAGGGCGCGGTAGCGCACCTCGTTGCCCCGGTCCACGTGCCAGTGCACGCCGGTGGCGCGCACGCCCGGCTGCGGGTTGCCGCCGACCTTGATCACCAGCGCGGTCACGCTCGGGGTGTTGTCGCGGTCGGCCTCGACGTGCTCGCGCACCACGAGCTTCGAGCCGTTGAACTGCTCCGGCCAGTGGCAGGCCTCGCAGGTCTCGCGCGCGGGGCGCAGGTTCTCCACGGGCGCGGGGATCGGCCGCTGGTAGCTGTTTCGCATCACGGCCACCACCTGGCGCAGGCCCGACAGCTTGGCCTTGACGAACCAGTCGGCGCCCGGGCCGATGTGGCACTTCACGCAGGCCACGTTGGCGTGGGGCGAGCGCTCGTAGGCGACCCCCTCGGGCTCCATCACGACGTGGCAGACCTTCATGCAGAACTCGGTCGACTCGGTGTAGTGGTAGGCCTCGTAGCCGAAGCTCGCCGACATGATCAGGCCGAGCACGGCCAGGAACCCCACCAGCAGGACCTTGCGCAGGAACTCCGGCCCGCCGATCTCGATGGCGACGGTCCGCGCCTCGCCACGGGCCCTGCGACGGCGCTGGACGGCCGCACCGACCAGGATCAGCGCCACGCCGCCGACCAGGATCGCCGGCAGCAGCATGAAGGTGACCATGCCCACGTAGGGGCTGGTCGGCCGCTCGAGCAGCACGTTGTAGACGTTCAGCACCAGCGCGCCCAGCAGCAGCGCGACCGAGACGATCGCCAGCAGGCTGCCCAGCGTGGTGATCCAGTTGGCGTAGAAGAAGGGCACGCGGCGGGAGAACCAGCGGACGAGGGCCGAGCGGCCCCGGGTCGACGGTTCGGCCTGGCCGGCGGGGCGGGGATCGGGCATGTCGGACCTTCCCGGCAAGGGGGCGGGGCGGAGTCGCTGTCCGCATCCTAGCCCGGAGGCCGGGCAGGCACAAGCGGCGCCGCGGGATGGCGAATACCCGTCGAATTAGTGGGATTTATCCGGCGGTGGCAAGCTCGTTGTAGAGGGTGTCGCGCAGGACGGGCTCGAGACCGACGCCGCGGATGAAGGCCTCGATCTCGTCGCGGGTCATGCCCGTGCCGGCGGTGCCGCCGGCCGCCAGGGTGATGCGCTCGTCCGAGATCGTGCCGTCGAGGTCGTCGGCGCCGCAGCGCAGCGCCAGCTGGGCGACCTCGCGCCCGAGCATGACCCAGTAGGCCTTCACGTGGGGGACGTTGTCCAGCAGCAGGCGCGATAGGGCCACGACCTTGAGCTTCTGGATCAGCGTGGGGCCGGGCAGGTCCGCGAACTTGGTGCCCGCCGGGTGGAAGGCCAGCGGGATGAAGCACTGGAAGCCGCCGGTGCGGTCCTGCTGGTCGCGCAGCATGAGCAGGTGGTGGACCCAGTGGCGCGGCTCCTCGACGTGGCCGAAGAGCATCGTGCAGTTGGTCTTCAGGCCGGCCTCGTGGCACAGGGCCGCCACCTCGAGCCAGCGCTCGCCCGACATCTTCTTCGAGGCGAT
>Ga0172371_10013688_pt1 | contig 10531 bp, 15 predicted proteins | sample Lak12m_FD_114543 | JGI IMG/M metagenome (GOLD analysis project Ga0172371, IMG submission 114543) | Freshwater microbial communities from Kabuno Bay, South-Kivu, Congo - kab_022012_12m | ecosystem: Environmental > Aquatic > Freshwater > Lake | place: Democratic Republic of the Congo: South-Kivu... | reverse complement strand
GCTTTCATTTTGTCAATCATTTTGTTTGCAGCATTCAAATGGCCTAATGCTTGTTTTACTGGCACTAAATTCAGCGAATTTTCCAGCATTGAAATATAAAAAGGATTTAATCTGTCTAAAGAAGGAAATGCTTTTCCAATTTTTCTAAATACACCTGTAACATAATCGCCAGCAACCTTAATTCTTTCTCTTTCTTTTCCTTTTATTAACCTGCTTTTGTCTTTTTCCTGTACTTTATCTGCTTCTCTTTTAGCTGAAGAAAACGCATTATCAATTATTTCTTCCACTTTCGGAATATAATTTCCTTTAATAAAACCCATAATCAACACCCTTTATGATGCCTGTTTAATGTTTTTGGAGCTTGCGAACAAAAACTTAAACTTACCCATAATCAATCAACCCACCTTACTTCAGGTCGTATACTAAAGTATACATGTATATACTTAAATATATGATGTTTCTTCACAAATTAATATAAATCAAAATATTTCAGATCTTTTTCGCGAATTCCGTATTTTCGCATGTATTATTCTAGACCTAATTGACTTATTGCTACGATTTCTTTATTGATTATATTTCTTTATTGTCAGAATCTTAATCTCGCACGCACATTAGTTATATATGATTCCTCTTTTGCATATCTATCAAAATTTGTAGTTGTTGCTATCGAGAACAATGAACAGAATGCAACTGATTTGAGATCTCAGTTATCTAAAATAAAAGAATCAAATCCTGATGCAATCTTCACAGTTCAATATGAAACTGCGGTAACAAATATGTTGACACAAGCAGAATCTTTGAACATTAACGTGCCAATATTAGTTCCATCAATATTAGATGAGAAAATGATTTTAACAACAGGTATAGCTTCTGAGGGGCAATACACATCAAGAGCATTATCAACAGTTTCAGATCCAAATTATGAAGCAGCATTAAAAAGAATAAGTGGAATGGATTCAGTTGATAAAGATTTCAAGAGTCCTAAAGCTTATGATGCAATGTTGTTAATTAAATTGGCAATTGAAAAAGCAGACAGCTTTGACAACACAGTTTTGAAAGACACAATGTTAAATATGAAATTTGATGGAGTTGGTGGAAGTTATGAATTTGATCAATACGGAACACCAGCTAAAGCAAACTACGTCTTCCAAACAGTAAAAGAAGGAAAATTAGTTGAGGTTCAATAGATTAGCAGATAACCTCTGACTAATCTATGGAGCACTAAAAGTCATATTAAACCTATGACTTTTATTGTGAAATAATCTTAACTTCAATTTTTCTTTTTTATTTCTTTTCTATTTTTATTCTGTCTTCCGCTTGTGACAAAAGTCTGCACCAATCTTCATGCAGAATCTTCTTTGCCCTTGAAAGAACTACAAATTTAAAATCAGTATGTTCTTTTGATAAAACTATTTTGTCATCAGTAGAAGCAACAAAAAATACGAACTGTTTCTCATCCTTTGTATGACTTGAGATATAGCTTGTTTTTAGAATTACATTTGGAATTAATTTAAGATTCTGAAGATGTGTTTCTTCAAATAATTCGCGCCTGGCACAATCAATTTCAGATTCGTGTTCATGTATATGTCCTTTTGGAATTTCCAAATATTCTTCTTTCTTGTCTGCCCGTTTTAGAAGCAAAAATTTGATTTCATCTTCTTCTTTTCTGTAAATAATAAACCCACAAGATTTCTCTACAGTCACATTATTACCTTTTCTTTTTCTCAAATTCTTCTCTAAATACACCATAAACTAAAAGAGGGAATGCAATTGAAAAATCACAGAAAACATCAACATGTTTTGCTTTTTGACTTACTTTTCCCCAAGAAATAGATTCATTAGAGGTTGAACCTGAAACAGAACCATCATATGCATTTGCATTTGTAATGTAAACAGCATAATCTGCACCATCTCTGAAAATGTTTGTATTTGTAACTTGATGTTTTGGAGTTCCTCCCCCCAATATAATTGATCCTGTTTTTGCTGCGTTAACAGCAATGTTTTTTAATTGAATGTCATCAGATGCAATATCTATCTTTAATTTATTCTGTTTTGTCTGATTGAAAAAATATAACATATCTCCAATTGAGCCATCTAAAATGGTTTGTGAAAACACAGGAATATTGTTTTTGTATGTCCAATATATATATGATTCTTCTTTGTTAGATAATTCTCGTTCTATTTCTCGTCCTAATTCATAAATAAAATCACGCGGGGTCCAGATATCTTTTTGTGCATAAATTCTTGTAAAGAACTTTGTCATGAATTTCTCAAATCTTATATATCCTTCATTTGGTGCTAAAATATTTCCAGATCTGTTTAAACCAGCATCACGTAATTTAACATCATCAACAATCCAATCTCCCAAAACAAAATCATATAATAATTTGATTATATCTTCTTCAATTCCGCCTGCACTTGTTATCAATACACCTATTTTTTTGTGTTTTGTAAGCCAGCAAATATATTCGCGCAAACCAGAGGTTATGGTATTGGAAGTAAATCCAAAAAATATTACTATGTCTTTTTGTTTATTCATTTCACGCCAGATTTCGCAACCTTTGTAAAGATCAGATGCCATTAAACCTGTTGTTTTATAGCTGTCAAATACTTTTGCAAAATCAAATCCGTTGTCAAGATTGTATCCTTTAACAACTTCACTTTTAACACCTTTAGATTTTTTTAAAATAATATCCTTTGCATTCTTCATAATATCACTTCAATAAATATATTAAAAAATAAAAAAACAGAAAACTAACGAGGCATAGGGAAGAAACTTCTTCTGCGCTCAAATGGGTTTGGGAATGCCCCCATTCTTCCTCTTCTGGGCATAGGGAAGAATGAATGAGGCTCTTCTCTTTTTGGAGCAAAGCCCATTGGTCTTCGAGGTTCTTCTCTTCTCCCTGGCATTGATCTTCTAAATATACTTGCTTTTATTATTTCTCTTGCAGATTCTCTTGGGTTGCGATGTAAAGCATAAGGATTAAATCCAAAAATTGCTCTTCTACCTAATCCATGTCTATAAAGTGCTTCTCTAAATCCTTCAAAAGTTCTAGGTCTACCAACAATAACTCTTCCATAAAAAGTTGCATATAACGCTTTATTTATACTCATAACTTTCTCCCCCACTAAAATCTAATTTCCTAAATCATGCATTTTCTTTGCAATTTTAGCTGCAACAGTATCTGCAAAGAATTCATCTGTTAATTCTCCTTCTAATCCCAAACTGTTTGCAAACATCTGTGCATGTGGTGCCAAAGTAACGTGCGAATATTCATGTAATAAAGTGAGTAAACCATCATATGAAATTCTATCGCCATCAAAAAGATGTTCTTCTGGCAAAAATATTGCTGATTGAATTGCGCCTGATGCACTAATTCGTTTTACATTCTCTCCCATTGTGGCATATCCATATCCGCCTTCCAAAACATTGCCTGGCCTTACATTAATTGGCAACACTAAAACATTTTGTTTAACTGAGATATAAAGTGACTTCATTCTTGGATTATTCATATTATCATTAATCATTTCATCTAATGCGCCTAAAATTAACATTCTAGTTATTGCTAAATTTCGTTTTCGCTCCTCATTCAATACACTCATAACAATCACATATATTTTATAGTAATAATGTATAAAAAGCTTTGTATAGTTCGTTACATTAATTCTTTCTAACAAAGTGGTTTTGTAGCCACCCGTTTATAAAAATGTCCTTCTAAGCAAGGAATTGATTCAAACAAAATAATTTCTTTTGCAATAAAATCGTGTTTTATTTTTAACTCTCTCAGCCGTGTAATAATTCTTTGATAACTTTCTTTTGGCAGATCTTTATTTCGTGCTAAAGTAATGTGTGGTTTATAATCTGATTGCTCAAATTTCCAATTAATTTCTTTAAGCTTTTTTTCAGCATCATTTATTCCTAACCAAATTACGTGTGTATTAAAATAACCAATACCTGAAAGTTCAATTCTAAACGGCGCAATATCTGGCAATCTATAAAAAAAAGAAAATGCTTTTTCTTTTGGAACAAATCCAATATAAAAAAGAGTAATGTGATATTTGTCCTGTTTTAACAAAGACAATTCTTTTCTATCCAAAATATTTTTAACTTTGTTATAAATAGTTTGTTTAATTGACTCAGGTACTTCAACAGCAATAAAATATTTACCTACTTTCTGTTTTTCATCGCTCTCTTCAGAATCAACAATCATCTTATCCAAATAAAAGAATAAGGAAAAGAATATAAAGTTTATTTCATTTCAAAAAGCTCTTCTATTTTTTTTGCTTTGAGAGTTTTTGAAATGTCGTAGGCAAGTTGGAGAGAAGGATTGTAACGTCCTTGTTCCAAAGAAATTATTGTTTGCCTTGTTACTCCAACATTGTTTGCAAGCTCTTCCTGTGTCAGCCCTAACTTCTTTCTACGTTCTTCAATATGAGTTTTCATGAAAGAATCACTTAATCTTTCCTATCTAAGTAAATATTTGTGATTGCTTTTGTAGCTAATCCTAAAATCAAAGCAATTATAATAGTCCAATCAATTTGAACATTCTGTGTTAATCCTGATGAAATCATTTGATAAATAACGCCTGCAATTAATGCAATAATAATTATCCATAACGCATTTCTGTCAGAAAGAGCCTCATGTATTTTTTCTCGTTCATCTCGTTTCATTCTTATCATTATATCTGCAATATCAATTATCAAAACAACTGCCCAAACAATAGTAAAATATGCGCGTGTTGTATTTGACCAAAAAGGCATCACTTGAAATATAGCTAATATTGCTAAAGCAATTAATAAATAAACCCAGCCTTGCCAAGTCTTTGGATAAACTCCCCACCCCAAGTATTTCCTTGGCTGAAACCATTCTGGCTTGCCCAACATTGTAATCATCCCCTAATGAATGTAAAAAATACATTACATTAACAATTAGAACAAAAGGATTTATAAATGTAATGTATTTTTTACAGCCCATTTTTTCTTTCTTTGGATAATACCTAAACTTATCTTTCTTTTTTAGAAAAATAAAGAAAGGATCGGTAATGTAATGTATTTTCTACATTATTTAAATTACAAATAGAGTTTTTCGATAATATCTTTATGAATTTCTTCTTTTGAAAGTAGTTTTCCATCTTTCATACAATCTATTACTATCCAATCTTCTTCTTTTGCAATTTTTTTATATTCTTTGTAAACTTTTTTCATAAAATCAGTATCTGTTTCATGCCAGTCTCTTTTCTCACGAGTTTTCATTAATTGTATTGTCATCTCGATAGGAACATCCAAAAAAACAACTTGTTTTGGTTTTGGTAACGGATCTTCAACTGCTTTTATCCAGCCAAGAAATTTATCATCATTTGCAAGAATCTTTTGAAAAGTCCAGTTAGAATAAATATATCTATCTAAAACAATCCAATAATTTTTATCAAGCAAGTTATGCATGTAGTACATTATTTCAAATCTATTCAATTCATAAACCAATGCATTAAAATAAGTCTTTTCTTTGTTTAAGCCATCATCCAAATATCTTCTCAAAAGCTGGCCAGAAGGCAATTCATAAATAGGAAATTCGATTTTTTTTGCTAATTTATATTTCTTTTCTAAATAGTATTTTAACATTTCTGCTTGGGTCTCTTTTCCCGATCCATTTAATCCTTCTATTACAATTAACTTTTCATTCCATCCAACCATACTCTATTAAGAGCAAATATATTAAATACTTTTCTGTTTTCTATCTATTATGTCGGAAGTTATCAAAACAATTGGATTACTTTTACTTGGTATTATTTTGTCCTTGGCTTTAGGAGTTTTTATTATTAATGTGTGGATTACCGCCACATTAGGTTCAGAATCGTTCTATAAAAATAGTTTTGAAAAAGCAGGTTTTAGTATAAAAGATTTTATAACAGAAACAGTAAGTGTTCAGATGGGAGAAACCGTCCCTGCAGAATTCACTACAGAATTAGGAAAAGATATTGAAACATATATGCTTCATGTTCTTACATATACATTCGGTGCAAATGTAAACATACATTTCGTATTAGACCGAGAAAAATACATCTCTGTTTTAGAAACGGTAATTCCAAATGATAAAGAGATTCCGCCTGAAATTTATGATAACTTGTTTGATTCTATGGAAGAACAAATATCATCAGCAACTGCAGAAGTACAGAAAAATGTAGAACAACCCCATCAAATATTTGCATTGTTGAATACATTGTTCTGGCCATTTGTTGCATTAATGATAGTGATTGTTGCATTATTTTTCTTAATTAATTGGAATTTGCGCAACAGTTTTAGTTGGTTAGGAAATTTCTTGCTTTGGCCAACATTACTTGGATTAATACCACTTGTGCTAATAAGATTATTTCTCGATATAAGTGTGTTACTTCCTCAAACAGTTGGTGATTTGCCTGCAGACATGATGTTAGTAATAACAACACTTATGCAAACTCTGCTTGACAAACTAATTTTAATTCTAAGTGTTGTTGCAATAATCGGTTTAATAGTATGGATAATACATTTCTTTTTACCAAAGAAAGGTGGAGTCATTACAACAATAAAATAAGACCTTATTTCTTTTTCTTATTTTAAACGAGAAATAATTACAGTATAGTTAGGAAATATTTCTGTTTGCTTAATACATCTTGTTTTTACTTCAAAAACTTTATTTGGGAGCTTCGTAGTATATTTCAAAATAATATCAGGGTCTTTGGTAACAATAAACGCCTTACCGTCAACAGACAGTAACTTTGCAATCTTAAATATAACTCCATATATATATTCTGAGTGAGTAGCAGGCCCAAGTCTTGTAATAATCAAATCCATATTTCTAATTTTCTTTGTAGGAAATATTTCAAATGCACCAACATATCTTTTTAATATACCTTTTTGTTCAAGAGATAAGATTGCGTCGTTTAGATCAGAATATTTTCTTGTTAGAGACAAGTCATTATACTCTATCTGATAATTAGGGTTATTTTCAAATAACATTTTAATATATTCTGGAACGTGTTGTCCATATCCCATTCCTAATTCTAAAATTCTTATCTTTGGTTTATGTCTCAAAACAAACAAAGAATGATTAATGATTTCGCTACATATCGCGCCAAATTGTTCTGTAAATGATTTATGCCCCGATTCTATCCACAGTTGTTCTCTATCTAAATTTAGTGCAATCCTGAGACTTACAACAAAATCTCTTGCTTTTTTTCTTTGTTTAAATAAATCTTCTCTCAAAGAAGGTACAACGCTTTCTAAAGGTTCTCTTTTTTCAATGATAGCTTTCTTTTTAGTAGACATATTAGATACCTATCAAACTAACTAAATAACCAACTAATTGTGCAAGTATAATCACAACTATCGCTATTGCAATATGTTCAAATACTGCTTGACATGCAGGAACGCTTCCTTGTTTTGCCAGATAAATACTAAAAAGTGTTATTAAAAATAAACCCCATATAATACTTACAATAACTGCTGTTTGCAAAGAAAATAAAAGAATAGGAATAATAAAAGACAACGCAACAATTAGTTTTGTAAAAAACGTTGCAATTGATGCAAACCAAACTGATTTTATTGATTTCTTTTCAGATTCAACAGAGAGATGCATTCCTAAAGAATCAGATAATGCATCTGCAATTGCAATCACTAAAATTCCTGTAATAACTATTTTAACAGAATGTGTGCCAGAATAAAGACCAATTAAAAGCCCTAAAGTAGTTATTACTCCAGAAGCTAAGCCAAAACTAATTCCCTGTCTAATAGAAGTTAACATTTCTCTCTCCACCATCATATTTAATTCAATATATAAAACATAAATTATTTTAAATGATATGTATACCATTATATATTATGAAAATAACTCCAGAAATATTTCTCAAATCAAAAATAAAAGAATATTACAAATCCAATAGGGTTGAGATTAAAGACATTGAAAAACGAGAATTTGGATATGGAACCTATGGGAAGAAAATTGCAAACAGACATGTAGAGTTCAGAAATAATGATGAATTAAACTGGTTTTTACAAAATGAGGCGCCATTTTATTTATCATATTCTGTTGCATATTATGAATTGCCTGGCGCAAAACCAATGCAGGCAAAAAGACTGCTTGGCGGAGATATGATTTTCGAATTTGATTCAGATGATATTCCCACAGACTGTAAAAAAGTTCATGATACTTGGCAATGCACTAAATGCGGAGAAAATGGAAAAGGTTATGTTGAAAAATGTCCTAATTGCAATGCAAACACAAAAACAGAGGAATTTGTCTGTGATTATTGTATAGATGCAACAAAAAAACAAACAAAAAAGATTTACAACGCACTAATAGATGATTTTGATTTTTCAAGTAAGGAAATAAAAATAATGTATTCAGGACACAAAGGATTTCATATAAAGATAATTAGTCCAGAAGTTTATGACCTAAAACAAAATCAGCGCACAGAATTAATGAATTATTTTTCAGAAGACGGATTAAATTTCAGGGCTTTAGGTTTTGTTGAAGATGAGAAAGGAAGTATCAAATATATCGGAAAAAATTTTGGAAAAGGACAAAAATATCTAAACTATGCAATTACAGCAATACAAAATTATGATTTACCAGAACTCACATTGCTTTTTGATAGTTACACACGAACTATTAAGAAAGTTGCAAATTGCAAAGCAGAAGTCGTTGCTGAGTTACAGCGCGGCATATTTCCAAAACTCAAAGAAGATTCTGTCAGTTTATGGTATAATTTCCTTGACAATCTAAAACAACAACAGAAATTAATGATAGACAAACAAACCACAATTGATATTCACAAAATAGTCAGAGCAGAAAATACAATACATGCTGGCGCAATGCTATTATCAAAGGTTATAGAGATAGACAGTATAGATGCATTTAATCCATTTATTGATGCAAGCCCCTACTCTTCAGGCACCTTAAGGATTCATTTAAAAAAGGTTCCTAAACTATTATTAAATGGAAGTATATATGGTCCTTACTCTGAGGGAGAAGAAGTTGAGCTTCCTTACAACATTGGCGCTTATTTTGTAGCTAAAGGTGTAACAAATGATATTATCATATGAAGTAATAAGAAAAATTCACAGACTTGAAAAAGAATCTACAAAACTTGTAAGTCTTGAAGATGATTTTTTTGATTCTCTACAGGTTTATCTAAAAGAAGAAAAAAGCAAGATAAAACAGAACGAGGATATTTTTGATGATTCTGCATCTCAGCGCCTGTTTAACATAAAGAATATGGTTGAAGATATTTTATATCTAAGACAAAAAAAGATAATTAACAAAGCAATTATGAAAATAAAAACAAATGAAGAAGACACTTCAAATTTTCTGGGACCTGAATTAAAGATGTACAGCCAGATTGTGACTGTAATTGAAGATTATCATAAATATCTTGACGAAGTATTTAACAAAAAGATTGCAAAAAAAGAATACGTTCTACAGAAAGTAAAAATGCTTAAAGCAGTCCCAAAATTCATTGGCACAGACATGCAAGAATATGGTCCTTACACAGAAAATGATTTGATAGAAGTGCCAGAAAATATTGCAAAACTATTTGTAAACAAGAATATCGGAGAAATACAATAAAAATAAAGAGGTTATTAGATGAATTATCCAAATAGGAATGAACTTGTAATCTGTAAAATAGACCGAATAATGGATTATGGTGCAAATGTTGTATTTGAAGAATATCCTGGAATAAGAGGATATGTGCCATTGAATCAGGTTGCCCCAAGATGGATAAAAAATATTAGAAATTTTCTGAAGGTTGGACAAATTAAGGTTGGAAAAGTACTTTATATTAATGAGCAAAAACAGCAAGTCGATATTTCTTTTAGTATTGTTTCTGATGCAACAGAGAATCAGAAGTTAAATGAATGGCGTCAAACAAAAAGAGTACACCAGTTAATTGGATTGCTTGCAAAAGAAACAAATAAAGATCCTGATTTACTATGGGATTCAATAGTAGTTCCTATTCTAGAAAGTTACAATTCTGTTTATGACGCATTCAAAGATATGATTATATATGGCAAAGACAGCATTAAAGAAGTTCCTCAAGAACTTCGTGAAGATCTATACAACATAATAAAGAAGAACATTGTAATAGCAGAAAAAGAACTTGCAGAACAAATAAAAGTAACTACAAACGATCCAAACGGGTTGGAGAAAATTAAAGTGTTATTTTCAAATATACCCCAAGAAGATAAAGTTGAAACTCATTTAAGTTATATTGGAAATGGAAAATATCTTTTAAAGACAAAGGCAAGAGACTACAAAAAGATAGAGAAATACCTTGATTCTGTCAACGTATTCCTCAACAAAGAAAGCAAAAAGTTTGATGCCTTTGAGATTAAGAGATTATAATATTAAAATAAAGTTTAGCAGGAGCCTTTCTCAAAGGCTTCATTTGAGATTAAGAGATTATAATATTAAAATAAAGTTTAGCAGGAGCCTTTCTCAAAGGCTTCATTTGAGATTAAGAGATTATAATATTAAAATAAAGTTTAGCAGGAGCCT
>Ga0172371_10013687_pt1 | contig 10532 bp, 9 predicted proteins | sample Lak12m_FD_114543 | JGI IMG/M metagenome (GOLD analysis project Ga0172371, IMG submission 114543) | Freshwater microbial communities from Kabuno Bay, South-Kivu, Congo - kab_022012_12m | ecosystem: Environmental > Aquatic > Freshwater > Lake | place: Democratic Republic of the Congo: South-Kivu... | reverse complement strand
CTTTATCGGCGGCAGTACCAGAACCACCTTCAATTATCGCTCCGGCATGTCCCATTCTTTTTCCTGGAGGAGCCGTTTGCCCTGCTATAAATGAAACCACTGGTTTGGTTAAATGAGATGCTATAAATTGGGCAGCCTTTTCTTCATCAGTCCCACCAATTTCACCAATCATTACTATTTTCTCTGTTTGTGGATCTGCTTCAAACAAATCCAGACAATCTATGAAATTCGTACCATTAATCGGGTCACCACCAATTCCAACACATGTTGTTGCACCCATCCCAACAAGCTTAAGGGCATAAAGAACTTCATATGTTAGTGTACCAGACCGAGATACAACTCCAATGTTTCCAGGTAGTGCAATATCTCCAGGTATAATCCCAACCTTGGATTCCCCTGGAGTTAATAATCCGGGACAATTTGGTCCAAGTAATCGTACATTTTTTTGATCTAAGTATTCTCGAACCCGCATCATATCTTGAACTGGAATACCTTCGGTAATGCAGATGATCAATGGAATTCCAGCATCAGCTGCTTCATAGATCGCATCTGGTGCAAACCTTGAAGGAACAAATATCACGCTGGTATTCGCTTCTGTAGCTTGTACAGCCATTCTCACAGAATCAAACACAGGGACTTTATCATTTAAAACCCATTCTCCACCTTTTCCAGGAGTTACACCTGCAACAACATTTGTTCCATAGGCATGCATTTGCTCGGTATGGAACATTCCTTCGTTACCAGTTATCCCTTGTACCAACAGACGCGTATTATTATTAATAAGAATGCTCATATCACTTCTCCATAACGCCTTGCGAAGCTAGAACGGATTTTCTTGCTGCATCTGCAAGTGTGGTTGCGGTGATCATTTTTGCATCAGCCAATAATCGGTTGCCTTCTTCTGAGTTTGTTCCGACAAGGCGTACGACCATTGGAATGCTTGTTTTGACTTCATCCAATGATACAAGAATTCCTTTCGCAACTTCATCACATCTGGTAATTCCACCAAAAATATTTATTAGAATTGCTTTTACATTCTTGTCTGAAAGGATGATACGGAAAGCAGCAGCTACTTTGTCTGCATTTGCGCCACCTCCAATATCCAGGAAATTCGCTGGTTCACCGTCGAATAGTTTTACAATATCCATGGTTGTCATTGCCAAACCCGCACCATTGACCATACAACCAATTTGACCATCCAATTTGATAAAAGATAATCCATATTTACGCGCTTCAGTTTCTGATGCGGCCTCTTCATCGAGATCTCGCATCTCAGCAAGATCAGCATGCCTAAAAAGGGAATTATCATCAATCTGCATTTTTCCATCTACGGCAACCAAATGCCTGTCTTTCGTAATTACAAGTGGATTGATCTCTGCCAATGTTGCATCGGTTTCTGTATAAACTCGCCATAAATTTTGTGAAATCTTGGAAAATTCTTTCCAAGAATCTCGAGGAAGATCTATACCTGCTGCAATATCCCTGGATTGAAAATCACGCAAACCAAGGAGAGGATCTACATGAACTTTGATAATCTTTTCTGGTGATACCCTTGCGACCTCCTCAATATCAACGCCACCTGATGCAGATGCCATGATAACCGGTCTACGGGCAGCCCTATCATTTGTGATTCCAAGGTAAATCTCCTGCTCAATATTAGCTGCTTCATCAATTAGAACTTTTCGAACTGGCAATCCTTTTATAATCATTCCAAGAATTACTGTTGCCAGCTCCTCTGCTTCTTTGGGAGATTTTGCCAATCGGATGCCACCAGCTTTGCCCCGACCTCCCACTAAAACTTGTGATTTGACAACCACTCGGCCGCCAAGCTCTTCTGCTATCTGCCTTGCCTCTGTGGCTGTAGTTGCAACCCTTCCCCGAGGGATGGGTATGCCAAATTTGGCAAATAATGATTTGGATTGATACTCTTGAAGTTTCATGAATCAGCCTTCCATATAAGTTTTTTAGACGTATTAATAATTATACCATTGTAGGGATTTGTGATTTTTCTCTTAAAAATGCATTGTTATATCTGGTGTTATTCTGTATTTCTAAAGAAAATTGCGCATAGCTATCTAACTTTCATCACTCATCAATTGTCCGCAACCTGCCTGAATGTCTATGCCCCGTCTCAAACGGATAGTACAATGTATACCAGCAGATTCAATTATCGATTGAAAGATCTTGGCCCTTTCCATTGTAGAGCGGGATCCTGTAAATTTTACAGTAGGATTGAGGGGGATTAGGTTCACATGACAAAGGAGACCTTTAATTTTGGATGCTAGCAAATGTGCTTGTTCCTGAGTATCATTTACAGAATGAATCAATGCCCATTCAAAGGTGATTCTGCGTTTTGTGCGGTTAACATACTCAAAACAAGCGTCGAGGAGATCCTCAATTGGAAATCTCGCATTAATTGGCAATAGACGGGTCCTTAATTCATTATCTGCAGCATGAAGCGAGATCGCCAGGTTTATTTGGCGTTTCTCCTCTGAAAATTTTCTAATCATTGGAATTAATCCAACGGTTGAGATAGTGAATCTTCTTTCACCAAAATTGAATCCTTCACTATCGTTTAATCTATCAATAGCAGTCAAAGTAGAATCGTAATTGTGGAATGGTTCACCCATCCCCATTACAACGACATTTGTCAATTTCTCTGAAGATTCAGATAAAAGTGCTGCAAAGTATAAAACCTGTGCAACAATCTCTCCGCTGCTTAAGTTACGCCGAAAACCCATTTGACCAGTCGCACAAAATTTACATCCCATTGCGCAACCTACCTGAGTGGAAATACAGACAGTGTTCCGGTTTCTATACCGCATGAAAACAGTTTCAATCGCCTGATTATCGTGGAGGCGGAATAGCAATTTTTTAGTACTTGAGTCCATTGATGCAATTGTTTTTATCCGATCTAGTGCAACGATTTCATAATTATTGGAAAGCAAAAGCCTTAATTCCAATGGGAGGGTAGTGAAGTCATCAGACGATCGCCACAATTTCCTATAAAGCCCTTTCCAGATTTGATCAACACGATAAGGTTTTTCACCCCAACTTTCTAAGATATTTCCTAAATCAATTCGATTAAGATCAAATATTAGTTGTTTTTTAGAGTTCATATAATTTCCAGCAAAGCTGATAGATCATTTGCAATAATATCTGGTGATGGATGCCAATTATTTGCCATAGACAAAGTTGTCACACCTGAAAGTAACAAGGCAGTGAGGCATCCATCGGCTTGTCCTCCGGCGATATCTGTTTCAAGTCGATCCCCAACAACAAGTGTTTCATCCGGAAGGGATTTTAGACGTTTGCGGGCCAAAGAAATCATATAAGGAGATGGTTTCCCCATAATAACTGGATTTACATCCGTAGCGGTTGATAACGCTGCAAGAAGCGCACCTGTTCCTAAAATCAACCCTTCGGGTGTCGGGAATGTTTTGTCGGGATTGGTTCCGTAGAAAGGGACACCACCTCTTATCAACAAAGTTGCTCGACGCAATTTGTTGAACGATATATTTCTATCGATTCCAACTGCAACAGCCACTGTATCCAAGGCATGCTCGTCATCAACAACATTGAATCCTTCATCTTTGAGAGCGATCTTTAATCCTTTTTCTCCGATAACAAATACATCACCTTTATCAGGAAATTTACTGCTTAAATCAGCTGCCAAAGCTAAGGAAGAAGTGATAATTTGCCATGGTTCCAGATTCTTTACTCCAAATCTAATTAATCTATCTAGATATTCAATTGGAGTACGGGATGAATTATTGGTGGCTAATACTACTGATAAGGATTTTCTTGATATTGTTTGGAATATTGTTGGCAGATCTCCTATTGGATCATTCTCGGACCAAAGGACTCCATCCATATCTAGAATTAGTGATGTGATTTTAGATGAGATCATATTTTATTTAAAAATAGGTGGTTGGATAATTAATTAATCCCAACCACCTATTTGTATACTTCAAAATAATAAAGCGATTATTTGGGATCTTGTTTTTCAGGTGCTTCGAGGACTTGATCGACCAATCCATATTCTACGGCTTGAGGAGCATCAAGGTAAAAATCCCGATCAGAATCTCTTTCAATAACTTCGATCGGTTGTCCGGTATGTTTTGCCATTATTCCATTTAAGAGTGCTTTTAATCGTAGAATTTGTTTGGCTTGGATTTCAATGTCGGTCGCTTGCCCTTGCGCTCCACCTAATGGTTGATGAAGGTGAATTGTTGCATTTGGCAATGCGAAACGTCGACCTTTAGTGCCGGCTGTAAGTAATACAGTTCCAAACGAAGCTGTGACGCCAACAGCTACTGTACTGATCGGATTCGGAATCATTTGCATTGTGTCATAAATCGCCAACCCTGCATAGATCACTCCTCCAGGTGAGTTAATGTACATTTGTATTTCTCGTTCCGGATCTTCATGAGTTAGAAAAAGAAGTTGTGCTACTATGACATTTGCTACTTGGTCTTCAATTGGGGTGCCCAAGAATATTATTCTTTCTTTTAAAAGAAGTGAGTAAATATCGTACGCTCGTTCCCCACGCCCGGATGACTCAATGACCATGGGAATAACATCATTATAATTAGGAATATTCATTTCTTAATCTCCATTACTTTCTAAAACGCCTTCCTGAGAAGTGTTGGTAGATATGTCTGAAACAATTTCGTTCTCTTTCTTAGGTTTTCGTTTTGGTGCAGGTTTTTGTTTTTCAGATTCATTTTCAATTGAGGGTGCTCCACCAGATGCAATTAACTTTAAACGATCCAATGTTTGTTGAATCATTGCGCGACTTGCAGATTCCATTGCAATCGATTCCATAAGTTTTTGCGATGGTTTATTTTTCTTGGTTATTTTTTGGAACTGTTCATCGCTTTGAACTTGAATCCAAGTCTGTTGGAATGATGAATTTAAAACTTCTTCACTCACTTCGATTTTTTCATCTATACCCAATTGATCTAATATTAGTGAGCGTTCAAGTCTACGGATTGCAACAGGTGTTACTTCATCATTTAAAAATTTATCATTATCCATATCCTTCATTTTCAGATAAACATCCAGTTCCATATTTTGTTCAGCAAGTCTTCGTTTTAAATCATCAATAACATGTTCACTTTCGTGGGCAAGTAATTGAGGTGGGTATTTAATTATCGCTTTTTTCTTAATTTCCTCAAGCAATTTTTCAAAATAATCATCTTCATATTCAGCTTTTGATTGATTGGTTATATTTGATTGGATTGCTTCTCTTAATTTATCCATAGAATCAAAATTGCCAACTTTTTTTGCAAAATCATCATTCAAATCGGGTAATGTCATACCGCGAATTGTGCTAACTTTTACCTCGAATTTTATTGAAGTGGCTTTTAGATTTTCAACATCGAAATCTTTAGGAAACTTGTGGATAAAAGTTCGAACTTCGTCTTTATTCATCCCAACTAATTTCCTGGAAAATCCATTAAAAGGCCACTCATCGGATTTTTCTTCAGGGCGGATAAAAACAGGATATCCAAGTTTTTCAATAGTAGGTGCATCCCCTTCATTGGATTTCGTATTGAAGCCTTTTACATCAGTCATAACAAAATCCCCAACCTCAATAGGCCGATCAACAGTTTCGGTGGTGCTGTACATTCGTCGAAGTTCTTGGACAGATTCATCAACTTTATCTTCTGTTGGAGGCTGCCAATCGAAATCTTGGCGAATGGACCGATAATCTCCCAAATCTACAGTAGGGGAGAGAGGAATTAGAAATCTGAATTTGGGAGGATCTACACCTTCAATTTTCTCCAGAGATCCTGGAGCTGCGGCTTTAATTCCTGTCTCCTCAAGAATTTTAGGATAAATCTCATCCACCAATAGCTCTACTGCTTCCTCTGTAATCGCGGATTCGCCTAAATTTCTCAGTACAACAGAATAGGGGGCTTTGCCTGGACGAAATCCAGGAATTTTTATGCGTTGGGCAATCTTATGGGCAGCTCTTCTTCTTGCGCTTTCCATAAGTGAATTTTCCAATTCGACATTTACATTAGCTTGATGATCATCTCTGATTTCAGTTTCAATTTTCAAAGTATTTTCCTTAATTAAAGTTTTACGAAAATGGGGAAGGCGGGACTTGAACCCGCACGCCTTACAGCACATGATCCTAAGTCATGCTCGTCTGCCAATTCCGACACTTCCCCGAGTGCGAAGAGATTATAAGCTAGAGAATATATGTAGTCAATGAAAGGTCGGTTGTGTTAACCAAACATTGATATAAATCAAGATATAATCTCAACCCTATGAATTAAACATAAAAAAATAATCATTGGAGAGAATGGCATGACGAGAATAATAACAACAGAAAGCGCAGGTAAAGAACGAACTCAATTAATCAAAGCGATTGTAGTCGCTCTGAGAGAACTAGCAAGGCAAAATGAAACAAGTGTCGAATCGCGTGATTTGATATCATTCATAATTTTATCTTTAGATACTATTGCAAAGTCAATTGATGTCTCTGTAATCGCCTGGGAGAAAAGGGATTATTGGGTTAAAGCGGACCGGTTTCGAATGGAATGGGATTGGGCAAGCAAAGTAGCTGATAAATTAAGGACTGCACTTTTTGAAGAAGACTGGGGAACCATTGCCGGGTTATCTGTAGTAATTGGTCAAAAATTAGCCAATATAAAAGTATCAGATAAAAATCGGATAGGAACACCGTGGAAAGGTTATTGGACCAAGATTAATAATGATATGAATAGTTATTTGACTTTATAGGAGATTTTAATCTGCAGGATGAGATCCCCATAAGCCGAAACCTGAATTTCGACGAATTTCTCTGCGATTTTGCTGTTCGTGAATCTCCAATACGTGTGCGACTTTTTCTTCAATTGCAGCCTTTAACCAAATCTTTCCATTTTCTGCAGATGCAAGACTACCACTACCATAGGCACCATTAATGGAATCGTCATCCCAGGGTGGGTTAGCGATCAAAGCACCACCTTCCACCCAATCCATATAATATGATGGGGAAGCCACAAAATCGGTATCATCACGAACTCTGTCCATTTTAACAAGGTCGGGGCGAATTACCAGAATTAATGATGTTTCAAGTTCGCCGGAGTGCCCCATACCCCCAAGCTTGGATCTACGATGTTGTTCAAGTGAGGCAATTCCGGATGGACCACTCAGGTATAGGTATGAAGTGGCACAAAAAACCCTTCGGTATTTCTCTCCAGCATATTTTATTACATTAGTTAGAAATGAGCTGTTACCACCATGACCGTTAACGAAATAAATTCGATCGAAACCTCGCAACACCAGGTTTCTGACAACATCAAGCCAAAAATCTTCAAATGCTCTTCCACCTGCATTAAGAGTTCCAAAAAATGATGAGCGATGAGAACTAACTCCATAAGGCATTACTGGAAGCGTAATACAGTGAGATGGAGCAGTATTTATAGTCCCCTGTGCAATAGCATTAATTATTATTGTATCGGTGGACATGGGTAAGTGATATGAGTGTTGCTCTGTGTGACCAATTGGGATCAAAACAACTTTTTCAATAAATGATGAAGATGGAATTGGTAATATTGGCACCCATTGAGTAATGTGGGGAAGATTTATTTGGCTTGCTCCTAAATATAAATTAATTCCTTGGGGAGCCAATGCATAAGCACGTGTGAAACCATTATCCCGAATACTGTCCAAAAGGTTCGAAACAAATTTTGCTAATAGTGCTTCAGATACTTCCAATCCACTACCAACCCATCCGAAAGGGAGGGGGGGTAGGAATATTATTTCTTTGGGATTACCCAGGGAAGAAGCCAAAAGATCCAAGTCATAATTCTCGCCAAGTGGAAGAATTAGAGGGATATCACGTGGAAGGGCTGACAACTCGGGCCAAGTTAATTCATCATATTTATTTATTTTATACATATAACAAGTATAGTGGAATATTAGAAATATGGGTGCCCAATTTATAAATAATATTTATATTCTATGGATTTTCGTTCACATTATACTCGTCAAAAATATCTGAGTAACCCTGATCCAATTCGTTGTCTGAAAGATGGGCATACCTCTGTGTAACGGATATGTTTGTATGACGGGCTAATTCCTGAGCAAGTTTTAGATTCCCTGAAGCTCGTAAGATCGTAGTTACAAAATAATGTCTAAAAGAGTGGGGAGTAATAAACCTTTCAGAATTTTCTCCCAGTGCGAGGCGCACATTTTCGGAAACTAAATTGCGTCCGGTTGTGGTTGTAATAGGTTTCGTTTTTTTACCAGCTCCTTTATCGTGGCGTGCAAAAAGCGGTAAGGATTGTAAAGGTAAACCAGTATTACCATCCATCTTCATTCGAATATTTAAATATTCTTTTATAGCCTTCATTGAACGCGACGAAAAGCGGATAATAGCCTGTTTATCACCTTTTCCAATGATTATTGCCCTTCCTTCATTCCAATCGATATCACCTCTTCTAAGAGCACACGCTTCACTAACTCGCAGCCCAGTGTCCGTCAGAGTAATAATAAAAGCTCGATCGCGTAATGCGCGTAGTTTATCATTTGGCGATGAATATGAAAGCTGTGACCGTTCTTCGACATGTGCAAGAACCTTGTCTATTTCGTCCCTTGGAAATTGAGGTAATCGTTGTCCGCTTCGACGAGCACGTTGACGCAATAGGAGCTTTAACCGTGGCAGATTGATTGAATTTACTTTTTCAGCTGCTAAATACTCGTAAAATCCTTTTGCAGCTTGAAGATATAACCTTTCTGTGGCTGGTGAATAATTTTTTAAATAAGCCGCAAACCAGGCAATGGCATCTTCTGTTAATAAGTCTACAGGTGATTTTTTGGGTTCAATCCATCTTTCTTTTAGTACTGAAAAGAATAGGCTGATAGCATTTTTATAAGTACGGGCTGTATTTTTTGTGCGCGATAATTCAATATTTGCAAGATAGCTTTCTGAGTATTCTTGTATAGTCATATAAGCTCCTATCTGTGATGAGTAGAGAAATTATAGGTTATGATAATTATACTTATCGAAACCATTATAAGTATACAAAGAATTCCTTTACCTGTCAATCCCCCTCCCATCCTATGGAAATATATCTGAATTAATAAAATTTTATCTTTATATTAAACATGCTGATAAGTTCTTAAACTTATTTTACAGGAACAGATTAAATGAGTTATAGCTGGAATTAGGTTCCCCTCCCTGATTCCTATTCCCCAAACATTTGCATCAGAACTGGATTTATAGCATTCCAATTTGGAACTAGAACCTGTGCGCCTTCAGATGTTGTGAATGGCGTTACCATCTCACGATCGATGGTGCGAAAGTCAATTCCCGAAAAACTTGATCTAAAGAGAGCAAACCCAAGCCTCGGTATAAGCCACCATGGTAAATTGGTATCAGTCGCTTTTAAAATCTCATATAATACCAAAGGAGTTTTTGTCAATCCCGAAGACGAAACAATTTTTTTTAATGCTGCCATAATCAAAATCTGTCCTTGTTTCATCCTTGAAAAATCATCAGCGCTGTAACGTTCTCTCACAAAAGCCAAAGCTTGTTTTCCATCCAGTATACTTATTCCCGCTGGCAGTCCTCCCATTGGAGATGGAAGATCTACTTCTACTCCACCGATGGTGTCGATCACTTTAACCAAGCCCTCCATTCTTATCACTCCATAATAATGCAATGTTATCCCGAAATTTAATTCCAAAGTAGTTATTGAAGCTTGAGGTCCTGAACCTGGTTGTGCTGCTTCAGCAAAGAAGTATGATGTATTGATTCTATTTTCTCCATAATTTGGGATATTGACCCACAGATCACGTGGTATGGATAGCATGCCAACATAAGGTTTTAAAGGATTAATAGTTAATAAAATATTTGTATCTGTCCTGCTTAGTGTATCTCTGTGAGGCAAATAATCCGTCCCCAAAATAAGTATATTAGTTCTGACAGGCGCAAATAAATATGCAGAGATTATTACAAGAATAGTTATCAAAAACTTAGAATTACGATTGGAAGCATTTTTTTTCGGAGGAAGTTCTTTTCCAAAAGTACTATCAACTTTTTTGCTTTCCAAGCCAGTTCTCCTCCTAACTGATATTGGCTGAAAATCATCCAGGTTTTGGTTGGTAAAATTACTAGTTAACATGAACAAATCCTTGTCACCCATTCAATCAGTATATCGGAAGACGGGAATGGGAATTCTTATTTTACCATCTCAGATTAATCGGTATTCGCTGTCAAGGCCAAATAGAAATGTCCTAATGGTGGCTAAATAGAGATGTCCTAACGATCGACCGCTAAGACAGGATTGCCATTTAGTTTTTTCCCATAAGTGCGCCAAGGGTGGTTTACAGGTGGGATAAAAGTAGGGTGATCCAGAGACTTGGAAGAAACACACTGGATTTGTTTGGGTTGCTTGTGAAAAACGACGAGAGCAAGTAACTGGCAGTTGAGATAAGCAGAAACAGCTCCGGTTTCATCCTGGATGACGAGAACCTCGCGACCTGCAAGGTGCTGAGCAGGACGTGAGGTG
>Ga0172371_10013686_pt1 | contig 10532 bp, 10 predicted proteins | sample Lak12m_FD_114543 | JGI IMG/M metagenome (GOLD analysis project Ga0172371, IMG submission 114543) | Freshwater microbial communities from Kabuno Bay, South-Kivu, Congo - kab_022012_12m | ecosystem: Environmental > Aquatic > Freshwater > Lake | place: Democratic Republic of the Congo: South-Kivu... | reverse complement strand
TCTGCCACCTCTCCAACCCCTCTATCTACAAGGGGTTACTGCCGTTCCCATGGGTACGGTCAGGACACTCGCTACACCCCTTCCTACACCTCATTGCCCATTTTGACACACAGAAAGGCCAATCTTGGCGGCATCCAAGCGGCTATCAGCAATCCTGACTTTCGAGCGTAGGGCCATGACGACACCTGACCACACCCACGGGAACCGTCAACATGACTTAGGATACCACACCGCACGCGCCGGGAAAACCCCGGCATCCTGCGGCGACTCCTTGCTCTCTCCCCATCTATCGGGGCAGCGGGCCAAGAAGTTCCGCGGCCGAATGGTCGAGTTCAGCCCGGGTCCGATCACAAGAAGGTCCTCCAGAACGATCTCGACTGGAAGACGACCTGTACGCTGGGCTTGTCCCGTAGGCTGGACGGAAGGGGGGCGTAGAGTTCGGGACCTTCTGAATCGATTCTTGACGGCCAAACAGTCCCTTCCCGATTCAGGAGAGATTCTTCGCACCAGTCTTGATGAGTACCACTCCATTTTTCCGTGGATCGGCGACACGTTTGGGCTTTGGCGTGCCATCGAAGACCGGGTTGAGCCGGGGCGATTTACCGCGAGACGGGCGGGGGGTAGAATCGTCGGACATGGGGCACGTCCTAGGCTGAGGTTCAGGTGTTCCAGGGCCCCGCTCGTTGCCACCGGGCGTAGGAATCGGCGTAAAGCCAAAGACGGCCAGGCAAGGAGAAGCAATATAACGCCTTGAACGACAAGACTTTAGCGCCTGTAGCTCAGGGGATAGAGCAACGGTTTCCTAAACCGTAGGTCGCAGGTTCGAATCCTGCCAGGCGTGTTACGCCATTAGAAGGGTCTCGCAAGGGGTCGCAAACCGCAGCAATTCCAGGTTCTTGCGAAGGCCCCCGATGGCCACCAGGTCGCATGGCCACACGATCAGCACGGGCCCCGGTCGCCCGACCGCGCCCGGGCCCGAAAGACGTTTTTTGCAGCCGCCGCTGAAGAAAACCCGCCTCGGGCTCGATGCGATCGACGGTGGCGTGGGCGCAGCCGGCCGGGGCGTGCGCCGCGTTGCACGGCGTCGCCGTACGGGATCGCTGGGCGGCCGCTTTTCGTTCCGTGCTCTCGTCAAGCAGGAGTTGCTGGTTCACCTGGGATTCCACCTTGGTTTGGCCGATCTTGATCCTGGTTCCCACCACCGGACTTGATTACTCGCATTGCCTCGGCGTCGATGCGATAGCCCAGGAGCCCGAGGTCCTGGAGTCGGTCGAGCCGGCGGACCACGGTGGTAGGATGGATGCGCCGGCCCGGTCCCTACGTCTCCACAATGGGCATGAAGAGTCGGAGATTTGTTCCGGTCGGCAAGAGCGGTCGGGCTGCAACCTGTCTCGCGAGCGAGTTCCCTGAGAGTTGGCCGCCGCCTTTCGATGTTGACGATTTCGTGTAGGCGTTCGATCGCTTTGTCTTGCATGGCGGTCGGGACGGGGCCGCGGCGGCTAGTCGCTGAGTGGAGGGCCTCGACCGACTTGTCCTGGTTATTTGAGGCGCAGCGTTTCGACATGGCTGGTGATCCTCTTTGGTTCGGGCGGGCCCGGCCGTCAGCGTCGCGTCGCCTTGGGCTTGCGGGATCTTTTCGATGGGCCTGGGCCCTTGGGCTTGCGTTCGGTTTCGGCGGCCTCCAGGGCCCGGACGATCTTGCGCACGGTGGCCTCGCTGGCGGTGTGCCTGGCGTGTTCCAGGCGGCTCATGGTCTCGACACGGACGCCGGCCCGGCGGGCCACGTCGGCTGCCGAGAGCCCCAGGGCCCGTCGCCAGCGGAGAATCTTGCGGGCCAGGACCACGCGCGCGGCGTCCACCGCGGGATAGTTCCCCGCGGCGTCGGGCTTGGGGAGCGGGGGCTCCCAGGTCTCTTGGACCAGTTCGCGGTACTGGGCCTCGGGGACGATCACGAATCGCCGGCCCGCCAGCGTGATCGTTTGCGTGGTCGGAACCTCGGTTGCCATGGGATCACTCCTCACTGTTCACGGTGGCCATCGCCCCATTCTTGTCGAGCGAACCCCGCTTGTCAAGAGTTGACAGAGGGGACGTTGGAGACGCCAACGACAACGCACGGGCCCAACGGCCCGGGGGCAGGAGATAGTTGCCGTCGCCGTCCTTCAAGAGGCTCGCCTCTTTGAAGACTGCGTCGTGCATCATGAAGGCGCAGCCGGCGGTGCGGTACGCGACATCGACGGAGTGGGTCAACTCGATGATTTCGTCGGCCGCGTTCAACCGGCCCCTGGCCTCCGCCTGGTTCACGATGTCGAAGCCCTCGACGAGCAATCGGGCAAAACGCTCTCCGGTTGTCACGACTGCGTCTCCCCCTCCGGAATCTCGCCAAGCAGATCGTCGAGACTCCGGGAGCCGCATTCGTCGGTTTCTCCGGGCGCGTCTGGGTCAAGTGCCGGCGTCGCCGCGACGGGCTCCCCGTGGTTGACGCAAGAGTCGGGCTGGATCAAGGCTGGGAACTGATCCGCCCCCAAGGCTCCCCGCACCGCGACGGCCAACTCACGGTCGGCCCACTCGCCACTGGTGACCCAGGCGTATTGCCGCAAGTCCCGCCAGACTCTGGAGATCGAGTACCTGCCATGCCCCATCGGTCTACTTGAGGTTCTCGGCGATCCGCCGTGAGACTTGCTCGGCCTGCAGGTCGATCCCCTTGCCGTTGAAGTGGACACCGTCTGCGGACCAGTATTCGGGATGGTCCTTCACCAGTCCGTAGAGATCGTCAACGGCAATCCCCTCTCGGGCCACGAACTCTTCGGCGATCTTGTTGCGAGCCTTGACCCGATTCGTCCCCTCGGCGACAACGGTCAGATCGCCCGCTTTCCGCAGGGGCGTCGTTACGGCCCAGATCAGCTTCGCCTCCGGGGCATGCTTGCGGATCGTCGCCACGAGCTCCGGGAAATGCTCCTCGTATTCCGATTCGCTGTAACCCCAACCGTGCAAACCGTTGTTGAAATGGACAACATCGAAGCGGCACTGGTCGAGCACCAGGGCCACTTCGGCCAGTAGCGCAGGGTCGCCGATGGATTTCGAGGTGGTCAAGCGGGCGACGGAAGCCTTGCCCTTCAAATGTTCGGCGACCTTCGAGGAGTAGCCCTGCGTGATCGAATCCCCGATGAGAAGCACGCGGGGGAGCTTGGTCCCGTTGGCGTCGGGGATCCAAATGTTGCACCATTCGATGGATTCCCGGGAGATGTGCGGCTCTTCCGCGGAAACGGTTGCGACAGCAGTTGCCAACATCAAGCAGCCATGCAAAAGGCATCTCATCCCTCGTTCTCCTTCAGATTTGTGGTTCATCCGACTCCAGCGCGCGCCGGCCGATTGTCGGATGCGATACGAGCGCACGTGACGGAGGAAGTGTGATGCCTCTTCTCTGTTCCTCCCTGGCTTCCCGAGTCGACGGCGAACAGAGAAGAGGCATCCTACTTCCCCTGATTCACGGAGGACGTCTACGCGCATTCTTGAGTCGGATGAATCAGATTTGTGAAACAGGTCGGTCTTTGCCCTCGTGAACCAACGCTTGTGCGACCTTGGGGGCGTCGGCCACATGCCACTCCACGAACCTTCGGTGTCATAACGCAATCCGGGCTATTCCCCTAACTGTGCCAAGAGCAGTAACAGCCAGCCATTGCAGTTGAGCCAGGTCTCCTGTGCCCGGTTGTCGTACGTGCCGTGCATGGAGTTGCCGGCATTGGGATAGTTGACCGGCTGGAGTCCGTCGCTGCGATGGGTGTCCGGCGAGCCGAAAATGCCGACGGTGACGCCCCAACGCACGTCGCGGAGATGACGGTAGAACGCCATCGGATAGTAGTTCGAGGTTACGGATGAGGAAGCGGCGTATTGTCCGGCATTGCGGACGCCCACCTGGTTCATGAACGACATGAACCGCGGGTTGGCGCCAAGAACCCAATGCAGTTGGCGCTGGCCGAGTTCCTGCCCAGCCGGATATCCGACCAGTTTCTCCGCCGCGGCAAAGAGGCAGCCGGCGGAAAGGATATAGGGGTTGTAGCCGTGATAGGTGATGCGGCTGGGAATGATGATCGCCGGTTCACGGTCGAAGCGGATTTCGCTGGGATTCCGGAATACGCTGGCGTTGCAGAATCCTTCCAGCATACGGGTGAAGCGCAAGTAGGATTGCTTGACTTGCTCGACGAGAACGCATGTTTCTCGCTTCTCTTGCCGCGCATATTCGAGGTACTCGACGAACGCCGACATGTAGCCGAAGGGATAATCCACAAAAACCCGTTCGTCGCCGGCTTCCTCCGGGTAGAATTCCAGTCCCCGGCAGGTTTCCGAAGAATGGAAGTGTCCCCTTGGCTGTTGACGTGAGAGCATCTTCGTGAGATATCCTTCGGCTTTTGTCAAGGCCGCCTGGCCGCCGCCGCCCCTGGCCTCTTCGAGGTAATAAAGGGCCAGTCCGCCATGGACCTCCAGTTCCTGGTACGGCGGATATTTCTTGAGTTGCTCAAGATAGGCGACCGTTGCACGGGCTGCGCGGATACACCGCTCCGCGTTCTTCCGGTCATGGGGCTGCACCAGCCGCCCGCAGTAACGCAGGATGTGCGCGCAGTATGCGAAGTACTTAGGCGCGGTACTGGGAGCCGAATTGTGCGGTCTTCCGAGGACATCGCAAATCGCGTTCTCTCCCCATGCGTCCAGGACGGCGCGGCGGTCACGGTGCAGGTCGTCGTAGTTCTGTTCCCGGTGGTGTATCCGGAGGATCGTGCGATCTCCTTGCGGGTGCGGGAACCACTCGAAGACGCCGCTGTAGAATGTGCCGTCCGGTTTCTGCACCCGCAGCAGCCAGTCTACTTCCCACCACGCCTCGGCCAGACAGTAAGGATACGGCTCGTTGCTCCCCTGCCACCGTGGGGAGAAACGCTCTTCGGTTTTGAGCAAGCCGTATACCGCCGCCCAGATGAGCGTCACCCACTTGTTGTCGTCGTGGGCGTCATGCCAGCCGCCGTACGCCGGGACGTGAGATACCACTTTTCCGAAACTGCCGGGTTCCAGAGAGTAGAGATTGGCGTCATGAACATGGCAAAAGATACCGCAGCGTTTCAGGAAGTAGTGCTTTGCGGCTTTTTCCCGGAGTTCTCCGTAGCAGTTCTTGCTGACGGCAAACGGCGCGGTCTCCGCGGAATGCCCGTCGAACTCGACCCGGAGCGTATAGTCGCCTTCCGCCCTGACGCCAGTGCAGTCGGCAATCCAGTCCTGCCTCCCCCAGGTATTGACTCCGTGAGATCGAAGCGGCACGGATACGGTGTTTCCCGTGGCGCAGTTGCGCAGGAGTGCTGTCCCGGCGGAAAACTCTTGCCTTGTCCAGACATAGACCGGTTTGTAGCCGTCCACATGAAAGCCGGCCTGGCAGTAATAGAAACTGACCGGCTGCTTGCCGTATTCATCAAAGTCGTACAGCCTCTGCAAATCTCCTCTGCCGCCCGTGTCGTCGGATACGACCATCCGCGACCCGCAAGCCAGCCATGCTACCAACGTCAGACCGGGAATCAAAGCCACAGGAACCCGCTTCATAGTGCTGTCTCGTGGATCTGGGTTTTGCTTGGTGAACATTCCGGAAGGGCAAAGACCACACCAGGACCTCCATAAGATCGCCCCTGCAAAGCCCGATGCCCTCTCGGTGCCTTGTGGTCGTCAGGACTCCCTGCCCAAGGATGCTCAGCCTAGCTCTTCCGGGGAGCGTCGACAATCACCCGGACAAGCGCGACGTGCCTCGGCGATCGGGTTAGCCCGGATTATTCACGCCGCGGGACATCCCGGCGTTCCAGCCCGAGGGTTCGTAGGCGTGAGTCGGCCGCCGCACGTCGGGGTCGGATCCGGGACTTGTGTGGCGGGGGGTGGCAGGCTAGAATCGCCGTAGGGACCTCATCCGTGGGGGTGCAGTCATGATTTGCGTCAGCATTGGTCGTGGGCGGCATGCCTTGATGATTGCGGAGCACAAGCACTTGGCCGAGCAGGGGGCCAAGCTGGTCGAACTCCGCTTGGACTACATCAACGGCGCGGTGAAGGTGAAGCGGCTCTTGGCCGATCGGCCTTGTCCGGTGGTGATCGCCTGCCGGCGCCGGCAAGACGGCGGGACCTTCTCAGGGACCGAGGAGGATCGCCTGGTTCTGCTCCGCACCGCCATCGCCGCGGGGGCGGACTACGTGGATCTGGAAGAGGACATCGCTGCCCGGATCCCGCGTTTCGGCAAGACCAAACGGATCGTCAGCTTCCACGACTTCCACAAGACGCCCGAGGACCTGGAGGAAATCCACACCCGCATCTGCGGGCTGGACCCGGACATCGTCAAGGTCGCCACGATGGCCAACCACCCCTCCGACAACGTGGGCATCCTCCGCCTGGTGCGCGAGAGCAAGGTGCCGACCATCGGGTTCTGTATGGGCGACATCGGCACGCCCACGCGGATCCTCTGCGGCAAGTTCGGGTCTCCGTGGACCTACGCCACGTTCCACGAGGAGCGGGCCCTGGCCCCGGGACAGCTCAGCTACCAGCAGATGACCGAAAGCTACCACTACGACGACATCAACGCCGACACCGAGGTCTACGGCGTGGTGGCCGATCCGGTGGGTCACAGCCTCAGCCCGCTGGTGCACAACGCCGCTTTCCGAAAGCTCGGGTTGAACAAGGTGTACGTCCCCCTGCGCGTGCCCCGCGAGCACCTAACGGCGTTCATCGACGAGGCCCCCGATTTGGGGATCCGCGGGCTGAGCGTCACCATCCCGCACAAGGAAGCCGTCGTCGAGATGCTCCACGTCGCCGACGACGCGGTGCGAGGAATCGGCGCGGCCAACACCGTGGTCTTCAAGGACGGCCGCCGCTACGGCTACAACACCGACTATGCCGCGGCCATGGGCAGCCTCGAAGAGGCCGTCGCCGGCCATTTCCGCGAGGACGGCGGGCTGAAAGGCAAGACTGCTTTGGTGATGGGAGCGGGGGGCGTGGGCCGGGCGATTGCCTTCGGCCTGGTCGAGCGCGGCGTGCAAGTGGTCGTCTGCGACGGCGAGGCGGAGCGGGCCGGCCAGCTCGCCGCGCAGGTCCGCTCCCGAGTCGTCGAGTGGTCGGCACGGCACGGCGTCTTCGCCGACATCGTCGTCAATTGCACCCCGATCGGCATGCACCCCAACGTCGACGACACACCCTACGCCAAACATCACCTGCGCCCGGCCATGGTTATCTTCGACGTGGTCTACAACCCCGAAAATACGCTCCTCGTCAAGGAGGCCCGCGGCCGCAACTGCAAGGTCATCACCGGCGTCGACATGTTCGTCCGGCAGGCCGCCCTCCAATTCAAGCTCTTCACCGGCCAGAATGCCCCCGCCGACTTGATGCGCGACGTCATGAAGCGGGCCATCTCGGCGGCGAAGGCGTGAGGGAAGAGGGGGGAGAAGAAGAGAGGGGGAGACGCGGAGAAGGCGAGAACCTCCGTTTCCTCTGTTCCCTTCTGTGAGCGTCTTGGAACAGGAGGCAACGGAGAGAACGAGAACTGGGGCGTTTCCCCTCTCCCCTCTCCTCTTCTCCCTCTCTCCTCACTTATCCGTCGACAGCACCTGCCGCAGCAGGGCCGAGAGATCGTCGTAGGGATGATCGGCGGGCGAGCCGGCGGCGTAATGGTACACGGCGTTGTGCGTCTTCTTGGGCAGAGAGAGGAGCGTGGAGGAAACGGTGCCGTAGTCGGGGCCGGCGACCGTCACGCCGCGGCGTCCTTCGGCATCCGGCTTGCGGGAGAACGTGCGGCTGGCCACGGCCAGGAACGCCACCGCCGAGTCAAGTCGCTGCAAGGTGAGCAGCCGGCGGACGAACTCCTGACGCTCGTCGGACAGGTTGTTCAGACCGGCGTTGGAGAGAAGGTGCAGGCCCGGAGTCAACTCCACGACCTCGACGCTGTCGCCCCCGAGGATCACGGCGGCCGCCTTGGCGTCGGCCACCACGTAGTTGCCCCCGGCGTAGCGGCCTGTCGCCAGCTCCTTGGCGGCATGGTCGGCGGCCTTCGAAGCATGATCGTAGTGGAGGAGCTCACGGCACAGCAGGCCGCGGGAGCGGGGCTCCGGAGGGACCGACGCCTTCGGTCGATTCGCCACCGCCGCGAACAACCCGAATTGATTCACGCCAAGCCAGGTGCCCCCGGCCTTCCGATCGATCCCGCAAATCACCCGCGGCCGTCCGGCCTGGATCCGTGGAGCCTGGGTCGGCCGATCGTATAGCTCCTCCCGATTCTGAGCTACCAGGATCGGCGCGTCCCGCGCGGCTTTGTACTGAATTGCCAGGATACACATAGTCGTCGATCTTGAGTTGCCGCGGTTCCGAAGGCAACCCTGAGCCGTAACCCAGGGAACGGTCGCGGCGCAGTTGGCTCTCTGGCGGGCCTCACGAAGGTTTGCCAAATCGCTAACTTACCTGGTAAACCGCCGGGATTGCACCCCCCTGTCGGGTAGTTTCTGGTGGTTCGGCACGAGGAATGGGGGTAAGACGCGGAGACACGGAGAGGAGGAGTGGAGGAGAGGGGGAGTGGAGGAGAGGATTCGCCCCTTCCGCGTTTCCCGCTCTCCCGCTCTCCCGCTCTCCCCCTCTCCTCCACCCCCCTCTCCCTATCTCACCCTCTCCCCCTCTCCGCGTCTTCCCTTCACAGCGGTTTGACCGTGGTGACCCACAGGAAGGGCTTGCCGGCCTCGTCGAGACGGACTTCGCTCTTCAGCCCGGCCTGGGAGAGGACCTTCCGCAGCAACTGGTTGGAGGTGGTGCGGCTCTGCGGCGAGTTGACTTTCTTCTTATCCGGCTCGATCCCGTGGCGTGCCAGGGCACTGTGATCGAGGAGGACGGGGAGCTTCAAGCGTTTGGCGATCGCCTCCAGCACGGTGGTGACGGGCACGTCCTGGATATTGGCGTTGAACGACTCGTACATCGCCGGGAGCACTTTCGGCAGCGGCTCTTCCGAAGGCCACCCGACCGGCCACACATCCATCCCTTGCTTGGCGACAACGACGCGATATTCCACCTCGTCGCGGCCTTGGGCACTGGGCATCAGGCCCAGACCGGCCGGACGCAGGAGGTACGCAAGGGCCGTTCCGCACGAGATTCCGGAAAGCTCTTCTGCCACCTTGTCGTCCCCGGCCGATTCCAGCGATCGACTTTCGATCCGCAAGGGGGCGGCCAACTGTTCGCCGATCTTGCGTACGGCTGAGGAGCGATCGATCCCCTGGGTGGAAGACACGACCGGTTGGGCGAGATCCTTGTGCGCCTTCTCGAACTGCTCGGCACGAAGGCCGAACGCCCCCTGCGGCTCTTCCTTTTTCTCCTTGAGCCCCTTTTCAGCCAGATTGTTGAGCCATCGGGCGACTTGGGGGGCCTCCGCGATACGGAACCGCCTCCCCGGCAGGATGAGCTCATCGCCGGCCGTGATGATTCCGGTGACCAAGTAGGTCGGGTTGTCCTCGCTCCCCTGGACCTCAATCCCCACCTTATCGCCAGACTGGCCGGTGCGGATTCGCAGACCGGAGACGCCGGCGGCGGCCAACTCGCGGAGCCACGCCTGTTGGCTGGTGATGCTGGCCCGCTCGTCGGCGAAAAGCTCCAGTCTCGCCTGTCCGGCCCCCTCGACCGACCCTGCCCACGCCACGCCCGTCAGGACCAAGCAGCCGAGCCGCAGCCAAAGAAGGAAGGATGAAGGATGAAGGATGAATGGCCGAGCCACGTAGGGCGGACCGAGCGCAGCGAGGCCCGCCGAAATCGGCATGCCGGTGAAAGATCTCCCACGATATTCGTGCGGGGGGGAGCGGTGGGGTGTATTCATGGGATCCCGAGCGGGCTGGTCTTGTTTGCGGAATTTGCCTGGTCTTCGTTATCGTCAAAGCCACAACACAGGTCACTTCAGAATTATACCATGGAGGACTCTCCCCGCCGGGGATTGCAGATGGCTGCGAATCCGGTAACAATGTTCGACGGAATCGTTCGGGCCCCGCCCCGGGGGTGGCGGCCCGTCGGTCCGAGTGTGGCACAACCCCAGTGTGGCCCAGCCGCCCTCGGCTGTGCCGGCTCCCTTGATTCGCACACCCGAAGGCGGTGTGACCCAAGTCGAGCGTCACTGCGCAGAAGGAGTCCCCGATGCCGCGACCGGTCACCATGTTCACCGGCCAATGGGCCGATTTGTCGTTGGAAACCCTTGCCGCCAAGTGCCGCGGCTTCGGCTTCGACGGGCTGGAACTGGCCTGCTGGGGCGACCATTTCGAGGTCTCCAAGGCCCTGGCCGACGACCAGTACTGCGCGAACCGGCGCAAGCTCTTGGAGAAGCACGACCTCCAGGTCTTCGCCATCGGCGGGCACCTGGTCGGCCAGGCCGTGCTCGACGTGATCGACGCCCGGCACCAGGCCATCCTCCCGCCGCACGTTTGGGGCGACGGCGATCCGGCGGGCGTGAACAAGCGGGCCGCCGAGGAACTCAAGGCCACGGCCCGGGCCGCCCAGAAACT